>Ga0315286_10000334_pt1 | contig 38836 bp, 35 predicted proteins | sample YL17G10_0_MG_FD_205038 | JGI IMG/M metagenome (GOLD analysis project Ga0315286, IMG submission 205038) | Sediment microbial communities from Yellowstone Lake, YNP, Wyoming, USA - YL17G10_0 | ecosystem: Environmental > Aquatic > Freshwater > Lake > Sediment | place: USA: Wyoming | collected...
TTTGAATGAATCTCGCTCTCACGTAGCCTTGATCGGTCAGAACGTAGAGCCCCGCGAGAAAATACGGGTACCCGGGAGGTCTGAAGAACGGGGTCTCCTGAATCCGCGGATCGCTGTAGAACTTGGGTGGCGACCAGTCGCCGCTCGCCAGACACTTCGCCCAGTAATCGTTGAAAGCCGCGTCATAGGCGGGGTACTTGAAAGCCGGGGAGTTCTTGATTTCCGCGAGGTACGCCGAGCGAAGCACGAACCCCATCAGCAGGATAGCGCCGAGCACGATCCACACCCGGCGTCTATCGTGTCCCGCGCCTCTTCTCTGCCGCGGAGTTTCGGCGTCTCTGGCCTCCGATGGCTGTCGATGCGATGAACGGCGGTCGCCGGTCGAAGGGCTCATTGGATCATTCTACCCCACCCAGCGAGTCCGGGTAAACCCGAAATCCCGGCGCGGCTCGACGCGCCCGCTAGTGAAATTTCGCACTTCATTGACTCCCATATCGTTCGGACACCGCACCCACGGCGCGAAACTTTCCACAACCAGATGATCTCGCGAAGCACGGTTTTGGCGAGTGATAATGGAACGATTAACTTGACGGGCGAGCGGACGTCGTGGTAAACTCCCCGGGTGTTTGGGGGGGGCAGCGCAACGTCGCACCGCTCAAATCTGCTATTCAGTTCACATCCCGCTGAGTATTTCCCCCGCGCCGTGTTGTTACCGCAGTCCACGTCCTCACACGGAGGTGTTGATATGAGAGGAATGGTATTCCTTCTCTCTCTCGCACTCGTCCTTGGGGTTTGGTCGAGCCAGGCGCCCGCCCAGCCGGTGCCCGAGAACCACTACCTGGTCTACGAGGTCCCGCAGACCTACTTGTTCGCGGGCCACATCATCCTCAATGACCAGTTCGGGTCTTTCACGACCCCCGAGGTAATGTTCGACAAGTTCGCCAACCCGGTGAGCAAGAACGGAGAGCCGATCTTCGATCCCATCGCGCATCAGACGTGGTGGACCATTTTCGAGCCGCAGTCGATCTGGTGGGCAACGATCGTGAACCAGTTCGGTCAGCAGAGGTGGCAGATCAAGGACGGCCGCTTTCTCGTTCTGCCGGCGTTGAAGAACCAGCCCGGCCCGCCACCGCCGTTCAACCACTATAAGTGCTACGATGCCGTCGGACCCGAGGTGAACATCCCGGTCGTTCTGGTGGATCAGTTCGGCACGCGCCAAATGGTCGCAACCAAGCCGAGGATCTTCTGCAACCCGGTCGAGAAAACGGTGAACGGGATTCACTACCCGATAGTAAACCCCGAGGCGCACCTTGCTTGCTACGAACTGCAGCCCCCGATGCCGTTGGGTGTGCCCGCCATCGCCTACGACCAGTTTGGGATGTGGGACATGATGCTCCTCGAGCCGTGTTGGTTGTGTCTGCCGACCATCAAGCTCCAGGCGGTCCCGAATGAACCGCACACGTGGGGCCAGATAAAATCCCTGTACAGCGATTGAGCCCACTCACAGGCGGATGCAAAAGAGGCGGTCCCCAGGACCGCCTCTTTTGTTTGACACGGACAATCCCCGGCGAGCAGCTCTGTCGGCAGCGAGGAGATGCAGGAAGACCTGTCGATCATGGATGACCTCGCCCTCACCGCCGAGGAAAAGCGCGACCTCGAGATCGGAGACGAATTGGGGTTCTCCGGTTTCTACTGCGACCAGTGTGGAAAGTGTCTGGCGCAGTGCCCCGCCGGGATGGATATCCCCACCCTCATGCGCGGCTATATGTATGCCTTCGGCCACCGGCAGCCCAAGAAAGCGAAAGACGCGCTTCGGTCCTGGACGTCCGCGGATGTGCCCTGCGCGAGCTGCGGCGGGTGTGACGTCCAGTGTGCTCTTGGTTTCGATGTGAAAACCAGAGCGCTCGATATCGCACGCATACTGGACGTTCCGGCGTCGTTGCTGGGGTGAGGCCACGGCGGAGGTGCGTCACCGCGCCACCGATCAAGTATCTAGCCCCATTTTCTGTAGCCAATAGGTGTATCGTGGGTCGTTGCGGACACGATCGCAGGCCGGGTGCACCTTTAGGAACGACATCCGTTGGTCCCGCTGCTCGTATCCTTCTTCGAGCCATTCGAAACCCTTGTCGGTGTCGCCGAGGACGAAGCAGATGCAAGCTAGGGGGAACTGTGATACAAATCTGCTCTTCGATTGCTCGACCATACTCGCGTAGATTTCGCGGGCTCGAGTTTCCTGACCCGCCAGGGCGTACGCGACCCCGATCCACGACTCGATTTCCGGCCTTTTCCCACCCGAGATCTCTCGGTCTCGATCCAGCGCTTTCACCGCTTCCTCGGTCATCCCCTTCGCCGCATACGCCATCCCCAGAAACATGTGCGTCTGGGTGAACATGGGGTCCATCTCGATCGTATCGAGCGAGGCTTTGATCGACTCGTCGTAACGTCTGGCGTAGTAAAGGGTCTCACCCAGATTCTGATGTGCCGCGACATCGAGTGGATCGAGTTCCACCGCCCGAGTCTGTTGCACCACGGCTTCGGCCGCCCGGTCCGTATACCACAGGAAAGCCGCGTACAAACCCCGAACACCCGCGTCATTCGGTCCCAACTCGATGGCTCGTTTGAACTCCTTTTCCGCCGCCTTCCAGTTCCAGTCATAAAAGCATAGATGTCCGAGTCGGGCGTGAGCCTCCGCCGATGATTCATCGAGTTCCACGGCCTTCAGGGCATATTCTCTCTGCTTGGGATACGTCTCCCTAGGTGACACGCGACCGTACACAGACAGCAACCAGTAGGCCTGGGCGAGACCGCAGTAGGCAGCGGCATATTCGGGATCCAGCTCGAGCGCTTGCTCGAAATGTTGGATGGCTTTCTTTGTCTCCTCTTCGACCATCTTGTTCAGATAGAAGTTGCCTTTCAGGTACAGCTGGTAAGCCTCCGGATTGGCCGGACCTTTCACTTCGAGCCTTTTTTGTTCATTCGGAGCCAATCTCGTTTTCAACGCTTGAACGACCCGCGCCGCGACCTCCGTCTGGACGGCGAAGATGCCGGCGATCGTCATATCATATGAGTCCGACCACATGCTCCTGTCCGTCCGCGCGTTCACGAGCTGCAGGGAGATTCTCACCCGGTCGCCCTCACGCCGGACCGATCCTTCCATAATCGCGCCTACGTGCAGTTCGCGGGCGATTTCCGGAAGCGGCTTCTCGACGTTCTTGTACCGCATGCTCGAGGTGCGGGAGATTACCGTCAAAGCATGGACTTTCCCAAGCTGTCCGATGAGTTCGTCCGTCATCCCGTCGACAAAGTACTCCTGTTCAGAATCGCCCGATATATTATCGAGCGGCAGCACGGCGATCGAGTCGATCGCCTCGGCTTTGGGCGTGAGAAGCGTTACCGCTCCGTATGTGAGAGCCGCCGCGACGACACAGGCCACGCTCACCACCGTCACGCGCTCCCACGGTTGCCATCGCCTCCACACCCGCCGCAATCCTGTTACCGGCCTCACCCTTCCCGCCGGTAGCGCCTCCCGGTTCCTCAGGAGCTCCTCGATGTCCGCGACGAACTCTCCCGCGCTCGCGTACCGTTCCCCCGGACTCTTCGCCAACGCCTTCGCGAACACCCCGTCCAGACCCGCCGGTATCTCTTTTCCTTTCCCCGAGAGCGGCTTCGGATCTTCGTTCATGATCCGATAGAGTACGGCGGCCTCGTGGTCCCCTTCGAACGGCGCTGCTCCCGCGATCATCTCGTAGAGCATCACTCCCAGAGACCACACATCCGACCGGTGATCCACGCCTTCCCCACGCGCCTGCTCCGGCGACATGTACGCCACCGTCCCCACCGTCGCACCCGTCTGCGTGAGCTTCGTCGTCCCCGTCATCTTCGCCAACCCAAAATCCATCAGCACCGCTCGTCCCTCCGGCGTCACCATCACGTTCCCCGGCTTCACGTCCCGGTGGACGATGCCCTTCCCGTGCGCCGCCGACAACCCCTCCCCGATCTCCTTCGCCATCCTCAATGCCTCATCCACCGGGAGCGGGCCGTCCGAAAGCCGCTCCTTGAGCGAGCGCCCTTCCAGGTACCCCATCGCGATGAACGTCCGGCCCTCGCTCTCCCCGATCTCATAGACCGGGCAGATGTTCGGATGGAGCAGCACCGCCGCCGCCCGGGCCTCGTGGACGAGGCGGGAGCGGTCCGAGTCACTCGCTATGGATTCCCGGGGAAGGAACTTGAGGGCGACGGTTCGCTGGAGCGCGAGGTCCTCGGCCTTGTAGACCACACCCATCCCGCCCTCGCCGAGTTTGGAGAGGATCCGATAATGAGAGATCGTTTGACCGATCATCGCGCCCCCGCGGGGTGGCGGCCGTGTCGTTGAAGTCGTCTTAGCTGAGGATGGTTACCTGCAACACCGAGTATTCTAGCAGGCGCGCTGGGATCTTACCAGTGGATCACTAAGGCGGCTCGCGGGACCTCCGTTTCTTGTTAGGAGGCCTCTTGCATCAAAGAAGCTGTGACAGGAATGTCCTCGCGGGAACCACCAGAGGGCCTCGCGGCCTGGCAAAACAATCCGCGTCTTCGTAATCGGCATCGATAGTCACGTGGAATGCGAATGGTGCTTTGATCTGGTCCTGGTAGTACTTGAGTTGTCTACTGAGAGATTCATCGCGATACTTGACTTCGACGAGAAACCAGGGTTTCCCGTCGCGAATCACCACGAAATCGACTTCGTGCTTATCTTTGTCGCGCAGGTACCCGAGATCGAACTTGCCAAGACCCATGTCGCTCCATCCCTCGACGGCTTTGAGCAGGTGACATCCCACGAACGTTTCGGCCCTGTCCCCCGCGTCCGCTATGGAGGCCCAGTCCCTCAGAAACCACTTGGGTTCCTTCCGCAAGGACCTGGAGACGTTCTTGAACCACGGTCTTACCAGGAACCCGAGTTGTAGATCGCGGAGGACATCGATCCAACGACGCACCGTGTCGACGGACACGCGTACTTCTTTCGCGAGGTTGTCGTACACGAGCCGATGGGACGACCGCACGGTCAGGAGCTTGATCAACGTCTCAAGCTGGCCCACCTGTTGGATCTGTGTCATGTCACGGATCTCTTCCCTGACCACCTGATCCAGACGAGACGACTGCCATCGCCGGCTGAACCGCACATCACGTTTCAGAAACGGCTCCGGGTACCCACCGTGGCGCCACAGAGCCTCGAAGTCGGCCTCCTTAATCTTCCAGGGTTTTCGGACAATCCGTTTGGCGTCGGGGACGTTCGTTGTAATGGCCTCGGCAACGGAAAATGGGTGCATGCGGTAGTGGAAATATCGGCCCATCAGACTGTCGCCGCCGCGACGATAGATGTCCATGCGCCTGCTGCCTGTGACGATGACTCTAACCTGATCTGCATAGACGTCGAAAAAACCCTTCAGAAACTGTTTCCAGCGCGGATACTTGTGGAGCTCGTCGAAAAGGACGGCTGGCGCGGTCTTCGACAACCGGTTCAGTCGCAGCGACTCGACCAATCTCGCCGGTCCGGCCAGAATTGTTTCGCGGTCGTCGACATTGTCCCAGTTGGCGTAGGTCTGGGCGTGATTCCGGCAGGTGGTAGTCTTTCCCACCTGGCGAGGACCGCTGACGAGAACCATCTGCCGGTATTTCGCCAGGTGTTCGCCCAGCATGGTGTCATAGATGCGCTTTTTGGTCTTCATGTCCGACTATTGTTAACATGCGTCGTAAAATAGTCAAGACTATTTTACGATCCATCGTATTTTGGTCGGCCAGCCGGCGACTTCGTCGGAACCCGACTATCCGGTTGGGCGATTACTTTTTCGCTTTCGTCTGCTCCACCGGCAAGTCTTCCTTCCGCGACCACTCCTGGAAGGAGCCATCGTAAAGGTGGACCTTGTAGCCGAGCATCTTCGCCGCAAGGTACACGGGGCTCGCGGTCCGGCCGGAGTTGCAGTACGTGATGATCTCGCTCCCGGGCTTTATGCCGGCTTTCTCGAACTTCACAGCTATGGAATCGAGCGGCTGGTAGCGGTCGAGGCTGTCGAAGAGCGCGGTATACGGAATATTCACCGCGCCGGGAATGTGCCCGCCGCGGACGATCGTCGGCCGGTCGGGGGCGTTGTACTCCTGCGGTGAACGCGCGTCGATGACCTTCGTCCCCTCGGATTGGTAGCGCGAGCGCATCGTGTCCAAGTGGAACACGACGTCTTGCCGCACGTTGGGGACGAAAATCCCCGGTGTATATTTCGGTTCGTCCTTCGTCACCGGCCGTCCAGCCGCCTTCCACGCGGGGAGTCCCCCGTCGAGAATCTTCGTCCGATCCCCCATCCCCAGGTAGTCGAGCGTGACGTACATGCGCGCCGTCCCGGCCACGTCGCCCAACACGTGGTAAAGCACGATCTCGCTGTCGTTCGACACGCCGAGCCGCCTCAGCACCGCCGTGAGCGAATCCACCGAAGCGAGCTCGTACCCGGCATCCGGTGTCGTGACCGCGAACCACGTCGGCCACAGGAACCGCGCGCCCGGGATGTGCTCGCGGGTGTAGTCGTCGCGCAGCGTCGCGACGTGGAGCACGACGAGCTTTGGATCCTGTAGACGCCCGGCAAGCCACTCGGGCGTGACGTTGACTGGCGCGGGACGCTCCGCCGGCGCAGCGTACGCGAGCGCATGAGCGCAAGCGATCGCGATGAGAACAAAAAGAAGAGACCGTTGCATGTTCGACCTCCCGAAAACGAAGCGAATCTTCCTAGAATAACGGGCAGCGCTTAACACGAATTCCATCCCAATTATCGCGCACCCGGCCATTTACATACAAGGGGGCGTATGGTATTTTATTTGTCGCCCACAAAGCGCGCCCGCACACCAGAAAGAGCACGAAAGCCGGTTGTACCGATATTCCGCTACCGTCGATCGCCCAGCGCGCGGTCGAGACCGACCCCGTTTTGACGCACAGGAGGAAGGAAATGATCATGAACCCTCGCCCGATCACCGATGGAGTCCAGTGGGTCGGTGTAGTCGACTGGGACCGCAGACTCTTCGACGAGCTCATACCGCTCCCGGAAGGCACGAGCTACAACGCCTACCTGGTGCGCGGCGCCGAGAAGACGGCGCTCGTCGACTCCGTCGATCCCTCGAGCGCCGATAAGCTCATCTCGCGTCTTCGCAGCTCCGGCGTGAAAAGGATCGACTACTTGATATCGCAGCACTCCGAGCAAGACCACTCGGGATCGATCCCGCGCGTCCTCGCCGAGTATCCCGAAGCGAAGGTGCTCGTGACCGACAAGGGCAAGGGCATGCTCGCCGATCACCTCGGCGTCGCCGAAGACAGGATGCAGCCGGTGAAAGACGGCGAACGCGTCGACCTGGGCGGAATGACGCTCGAGTTTATCCACTTTCCCTGGGTCCACTGGCCCGAGACGATGCTCACCTGGCTTCCCGAGCGCCGCGTTCTCTTCACGTGCGATCTTTTCGGCTCGCACTTCGCGACGGGCGATACTTTCGCCGTCGATGAAGCGGCGGTCCTCCTCGCCGCGAAACGCTACTACGCGGAGATCATGATGCCCTTCCGCGGGATGATCGAGAAGCGTTTCGAACGGGTCGCCTCGCTCGACATGGCTTTCATCGCGCCGAGCCACGGCCCCGTCTACCACCATCCGCGCGTGATCCTCGATGCGTACCGCGACTGGGTCACGTCGCCGCCCAAGAACATGGTGGTGGTACCGTACGTTTCGATGCACGACAGCACGCGCCGCATGGTCGAGCACTTCATCGAGGCCTGCGCGCACCGCGGCATTCGCGCGGAACAGTTCAACCTCGCCGCGACCGACATCGGCAGGCTCGCCACGCTGCTTGTCGACGCGGCGACAATCGTGATCGGAACGCCGACGGTGCTCGCCGGCCCGCATCCCCAGGTCTCTTACGCAGCGAATCTCGCGAACCTCATCCGGCCCAAGGCGCGTTATCTATCGGTCATCGGTTCGTTCGGATGGGGCGGCAAGACCGTGGAGCAGCTCGCGGCGATGATACCGAATCTCAAGGTGGAGATTCTCCCGCCGGTGCTCTGCAAGGGCGTTCCGAAAGCGGCGGATTTTGACGCGCTGGACAAGCTCGCCGAAACGGTTGCAGCGAAGCACGCGGGGCTATAGCGGATCGAACGGCGGACGGGGGCCGAACCGGCGTCAATCGAACTGAACCGACCGCTTCGTAAACGCGCCCTCCATCCAAAAGCCTTCGATCGGAAAGGTGACGCGGGGCTGTTTCTCCGCAGCCGCTCCCGCGGCGATGAGGACCGGCGCGTAGTGTTCCCACGTGGGGAGGGCGATCCGAGCTTCGGGGGCCCGCGTTTGAAAAGCGAGGAGCGCATCCACGTCGAAGCGTTTGAGCGCATCGGCTACCCAGTTGTCGAACTCCCGCGCCCACGAGGGTATGCCGGGGCGAAACGCGTACGCCATGTTGTGCGTCAAGAACCCGCTCCCAAAGATGAGCACACCCTCGTCTCGAAGCGGCGCGATAGCCCTGCCCAGGTCAAAGAGCTCATTCGGGACGAGTGCTGGCATCGAGATTTGAAGCATGGGGACGTCGGCCGCGGGGTACATCGCGACAAGCGGCACGTAGGCGCCGTGATCGAGACCGCGCTCCGGCTCGTCAGTCCAATCCATATCGCTACTGCCTAAGAGATCACGGACTCGCGCGGCGAGCTCAGGCGCCCCTGGCGCCGGGTATTTGGTCTCGTAGTACTTCTTGGGGAACCCGTAGAAGTCGTAGACGAGCGGCACGGTCCGGGTCGCCCCGAGCGTCGTGGGGCGCTTCTCCCAGTGGGCCGAGATCATGAGAACGCTCTTCGGCTTCGGCATCGCGTTTGCCCACGATGCGAGCTCCCCCATCCACACGGCGTTGTCGAGAAGCACCGGTGCGCCGTGCGCCGCGAAGATGACGGGCATCTGGGAGTTTGCATCGTTTCTTCCGGTCTCGGTTTCCTTGGGTGTCATTGCATCCTCGCTCTCTCGAAAACCGCTGACCATTTCATCTCCTCATAGGCTCGATACGACCAAAAGTTCCCGATCGAGGGACGTTCGGTCCACGGTCCCTACAACCGCGCGAGCCTCTGCCTCGCAAAGCGGGTCTTCGCCTGGTCGTCGCGGGTGAGCTCGGGAGGTAAGAACTTGAGGGCAACCGTCCGCTTGAGCTTCGTATCCTCGGCCGTGTAGACCACACCCATCCCGCCCGCATCGAGCTTCGAGAGGATCCGGTAGTGGGATACCGTCTTACCGATCATCGCTCCCCCGTGGAGTGTTGATCGTAATCTAAGAAAGTCTTAGCCGAGGATGTCTGCCTGCACCAGCTTGTATTGTAGCACGAACGAGAAAATGTTCAACGACCGTAGTGCGGGGAATGGCGCGGCTTCAAAGCCCGGACGGTTGTGTCGGCAGGGCGGACGACGAGATCCTCTCACTCTTCCCTTATGATCAAAGCTTCGTTTTTGGCTTTCGTCTGCCGTCCAGCGAGTGGAGGAGCGCCAGGACCGGATGCCGCCAGAGCATCCGAGGTCCGGCGTAACGCATCACCACTCTAACCTGTTCGCGCATGGCCGGCTGAAAACAGTGGGCCGAGCAGTTGAGGCAAGTCGGCTTGTCCGCCCGGAATGGGCAGTGTTCGACGCGTTGACTGGCGTAGTCCCACAGAGCACCGCATTCCTTACACAGCCCGGCTCCACCGTTATGTTTGTCGCGACAGTAAAGGCCGATCATCACCCGAACGGTCTTCAATTCCCGGCGGATGCGGCGTTCTGCGGGAGTTTCCCTGCCCATGCGTTGTGTCTCGCTCTTCCGTTTTGATCAGAGAAGCCGGGACAAATGTCGTTGCGGTCAACGCTTGCTCGCGAAGTGATTCTCCGGCGTTCTAAGATTTCCCCCGCGCCGCGTACATAAAGGGAGAGAAGTAACTCCTCCAGGACGATTCGGTCGATTTGAACTCGTTGGTTCCGGAGAAATAGTCCACCAACGCTTCTCGAAGGCGAGCGATTTCCTTCAGATGAGTGTGTTTGTGGGGATACTCCAGGCTAAGATCAATCAGCTCGAGGGCTCGCTCGAAGGCCATCCGGCTGTAGTCGGCGTTGTTCTTTTCCCGCCACTTCAAAGCGCGCTCCACCTCGCCGCCGATATGGGCCATCCTTTCGGCGAGCGACAGCTGTGCCCAGCGCCCCGCCGCGAGATCTTTGTGCTGGTAGCTCACCGCGATATCCTCTCGGCGACGATGTGGATGATCCTCTCGCGCGTTCGCGGGTCCTCGACGCCGCGGCTTCGGTTCTCCCGAGACGGCCGCACGTTGATCATCGAATCGAATTCGACGAAGTCATCACCCCGCAATTCCGGATACAGATTAATCCCCCATAGGTCTTGCGGTTTCGACCCGTCCTCGATGAGCAACGACTCCAAATCCGCATGGAGCTCTCCGTCAACCGCGAGAACTTCTCTTTCGATATCGACGACGGCTTTCACCATATTGCCGAACATGGCGGCCGCCATTCGCGCGAGCTCGTCGAGTGCTATTTGATGTTGGATGATTTTCACGATGTCGGACTTTCCCCCGCAATCGTAGGGCGTGATATCGGTTTATCCATTATAGATGGATGTCACCCCAAGGCAAACCGTAAACTCTCCGTCCTCGGCCACGTTCGGCCCGGATCGCCCTCGATCAGGCGGAATGTAGACATAAAGAACCCCGCTGCCGAACCTAGAGGCTCGACAACGGGGTTCCCCGCGGACTCTTGAAATACGAGCTTCTACTCGACGGCTTGAAGCTCCGAAGTCACCGTCCCACCGCCCACCATAGGGGGCAGCTCCATGACGGACCGGACCTTGTAGTGATCCACACCTTTGTTGATATAAACGGTGCCGCCTCCGGCCTCTCCGTCCATGTTCTTCAGTTCGACCTTGAACGCGTCGAATGTGCCGGCTGGAACGGTGACCTTCTCGATCCCGGCGACCTCGACCGTCATGACCTTGACCGACTGAGAAAGGATGTCAAAGGTCCGTAGCGTCGTCTTGTAACCAGGGGCGAGCGGCAGCGACCCCAACACAACATCCAGCGCATTGTCGGTCCCATAAACGGGCGCGTCCAGCTTGCTCTCGAGAGGCATTTCCCTCCCGGGCATGCTGATCGCGCCGTTGATGGCGGTCTCCGAGTAGTTCACCCTGACCGTCGTACCGCCCTGTTTGACGCCCCGGTACACGGGAATCAGGGTCTTGAGATCGACATCGAACGTGTCGGCGGCCGCACCCATCGGACTCGACTGTTCGGAGATGATTCTCCAAACATCCTGCCCGCCGCGCTTCGCCCCGGAGCACGCGACGGCGACATCCAGGTCGAACTCCTGTCCTCGAACGGCGGCTTTTGCCGCGTATTTCATCTTCGACGGTTTTAGATTGCTGGTATCAACCGCCGGCAACGGGGCGGTCTTTGCCGCCTCCATGTCGCCCGCAGGTTCTTCCAGCGTGACCGTTGCTATCGGCACCACGATCTCGTCCAGCCTTTTCTGAACGCTTTCCTTGACCGTTTCCTGGTATCTCCCGCCCAGGTGTTTCGCGAAGAACTTCTCCTGAGCCACCCTGAAAGCGCTCCTGTTGTCGGCCCCGGCGAATCCATGACCCTCGTCGTCGGCAATAAGATACTCTACATCGCGGCCAAGGTCGCGCATCGCGATGACGATCTGCTTCGACTCGGGGAGCTTGCACCGCGGGTCGTTGCCACCCTGGACGACGAGCAGCGGCGCTTTGATCTTGTCGGCGGAGAAGAGCGGAGACTGTCTCTTGAGCCGTTCCGCGTCTTCCGGATTGTTGGGATCACCCACGTGCTCGTTGAAGAACTTTCTCGCCGTTTCCCAATACGGAGGGATCGAGTTGAGCAGTGTGAGCAAGTTGCAGACACCGACATAGTCCACCCCGCACGCGTACAGGTCCGGGGTAAATGCAAGCCCCGCGAGGGTGGCATACCCGCCATACGACCCGCCGTAAATCGCGACTTTGGCGGGATCGGCGATGCCTTTATCGATGAGATACTTGACCCCGTCGGTGAGGTCGTTCTGCATCTCATCGCCCCACTTCTTCTTCCCCGCGTTCAAGAAGGCCTTTCCATACCCGGTGGAGGCGCGGAAGTTCACCTGAAGAACGGCATAACCCCTGTTGGCAAGGAACTGCGCCTCGGGGTTATAGCCCCAGCTGTCGCGTCCCCACGGCCCGCCGTGCGGGTTGATGATCACGGGCAGATTCTTGGCCTTGATCCCCTTGGGAGTCGTGAGGTAACCATGGATGATCAACCCATCGCGTGACGTGTATTTCACCGGCTCCATTTTCGCCAGGTGCTCGCTCGGCAGATTCGGGCGAGGTTTGTACAGAAACTTCGTCTCGCCCGTCTCCATGTTGTAGAGGTAGGCGACGCCGGGATTGATGTCGCTGGTAACTATGACGATATGCAGGCGGTCGTCTTTCGTGGAGGAACCCAGGATCAAGTCGCCGTCGCCGATTTCCTTCTTCAGCTCCTTCTTGAGCTTCTTGTAGGCTTCTTCCCACTTCTTGTCTTTCCAATAGATGCGAAGCCTGTCCCCCTCGTACGTGGTCCCTACGAGTTCCTTCGTTACGTTCGAGAACATCGCTTCGCCAAAATCGACTTCCCTCTCAGGATCCGATTCGACGTACTCAGTCGCGCCCGTTTCGGGATCAAAGAGCACCAAACGTGACAGGTCGTTCTCCTCACCCTTGTTCGTCGCCATGTAGGCGCGTTTGCCGTCCTCTCGAAAACGGACGATCGCTGCGTTTTCTTCGTTGGTCGTTGTGTAGATCGAGACGAGCTCTTTCCCGTCGACGCGGAAGAACTCGGTCCCGCCGTCTTCCGTCTCTTTTGTCGCGAGCCTCAAGTTTCCATCGCGATCGAATTCAAAACCGCTCATTCCTTGCGTGTTTTCCCAGACGAGCTCGCGTTCGCCGGTCGAGATCTTCAAACGATAGACGTCGTGATAACGTTCATCGCGATCGTTCAAGCCGATGTAGAGGATATCCGGCGTCTTCTCGGGAAACGCGTAGAAGGTGACCGTTACGCCCTCGATCGGCGTGAGATCTCTCGCTTCGGGGACGTCCCGGCCCTCTTGGAGCTTTTCGGCGGGATCGATGGCGTACGCATGGAAGTTTTCGTTTCCGCCCTTGTCCTGTATGTAGAGAATGTATTTCCCGTCTTTCGTCCAGAAGTAACGGAAGACCGGCCGCGCCGTGTCCGCGCTCATCGGCCGTGCGGCGTCGAAGGGTTCATCGATACCCTTGACCCATATGTTGAGATGCCCCGTGTAGGTCTTGAGGAACGAAATGTACTTGCCGTCGGGCGAGATCTGCCCGCCGGCGATCTCCGGATCGCCGAAAAAGATCTCACGGTCGATGAGGGGCGGGAGCTTGTCCAAGTAGCTGAGCTCCGCCGCCGCTACACTACCTACGGCGAGCCCTAGAGCTAGCAGCAAGAGCAGAAATTTCCTCATGCGAAAACCTCCGTTTCGATGTGGTTGAAAGGTCGATGTGAAGAGTGTATGCGAAGCTGCTTTTTATCTCTACGGAGCGCGGGCGAAATCGTTGCAGGCAATAGGTGCGAGCGGACTTACTCGTCTTGCGCGACACTCTTGACCGGGGCATCGGTCCGCCGGGGGCGATGTATGCAACTGCCTGTTTATCATAGTGTTAGGCCAATAGACTTCCGCTTTTTCCGATCATCGCTCCCCCGCAGAATGGTGACCGCGGCCGCGAACCGGACAACCCGGGGCGGTACGGGGGAACCTCCGTCCGGCGACCGGCGCCAACCGCTCTTGTCAGAAAATGGATCTTGCAAATTAGAAATTTGATTCTATAATACAAAGCATGATAGCGCGACAGGTTCGGCGACAACTTCTGCCACGCTTGAAGACTTACCCGGCCGTGGTCCTGGTGGGGCCTCGTCAATGCGGCAAGACCACGCTGGCGAAGTCGATGGCGGGGACCTACTACGACCTCGAGCAGGAACCGGAACGCCTGCGACTGGATCTCGAGTGGGATGCCCTTTTGCAGAGAAACGATCTCGCGATTCTGGACGAGGCGCAGTCGTGGCCCGAGGTATTTCCCCGACTGCGAGGGGCAATCGACCGGGATCGCAAGCGTATGGGTCGCTTCCTGCTATTGGGGTCCGTATCCCCTTCACTCATGGGCCAGGTTTCCGAATCATTGGCGGGTCGCCTGTCGATGATCGAGCTGACACCGTTTCTCTGGACCGAGCTGAAAGCGATACCTTCCCGCGCGCGCCGTTGGTTGTGTGGAGGCTACCCCGATGGCGGTGTTCTGAAGCCCAGACAATATCCCCGATGGCAACTCGACTATCTGGCGCTGCTCGCCCAGAGAGACCTCCCGCTCTGGGGCTTTCCTGCAAAACCCCAGACAACGGACCGCCTGCTGCGAATGCTTGGCGCCATGCACGGCCAAACGTGGAATGCCTCACGGGTAGGCCAGAGTTTGGGACTCTCGTACCAGACAGTGAATACCTACCTTGATTACTTGGTCGGCGCTTTTCTCATCCGAAGACTGCAGCCCTATCAAGCCAACATCCGCAAGCGACTCGTCAAGAGCCCCAAGATCTACTGGCGCGACAGCGGACTGTTACACGCGCTGCTAAACATTCCCGATGAGCGCACCCTGATTGCCCAGCCTTGGGTCGGCGCGAGTTGGGAGGGTTTCGTCATCGAACAGGCCATCGGTCAGCTCTCTTCCCAGGGACGTGCCTTCGAGGCTTACTATTTCAGGACCAGCGATCAACACGAGCTCGACCTCGTGTTGGAGCTCGGATCGGAGCGATGGGCAGTGGAGATCAAGCTCTCGGCATCGCCCGGCCCCGCGGACATGGCCCGATTGGAGAAGGCCGCCGACTTGATCGGCGCCTCGCGGCGCTTTCTGGTCTCCCAAGTCGGGAGATCAACAGGCGACGAGGAGCGCGCTTCCTGCAATCTCACCGGCTTCATTGAGCGTCTTCGTCGATAGCGGCGATGGACGCCGGTCGGTCGCAAGGGTCGAGGCCGCCACCCTGAGCGAGAGAACACGATCGCGATACCAAGCAGCGCGCCTCCCGGAGGTATAGAATCCCCCAGTCCCATCCCACCCTCGCCGAGCTTCGAGAGGATCTTGTAGTGGGAGATCGTCTGCCCGATCATCGCGCCCCCGCGGCGAGTCGACCGTGCGCTTGAAGTCGTCTTGGCTGAGGATGGTCATCTGCACCAACCAGTATTCTAACAGGAACGCGCAGATCTTGCCAATGGCTCAAACCGGCAGCGTGCGGAGAAAGTTCGCGGCGTCGATCACATGAACGTCGCCGGCCATCCCCGGTTCCTCGCAGTCCCTGACAACCTGGATCTTGTGGGGCGCCTTGAGCCGTTTGGCAAAGTAGCTCAACGCGGGACTCGGAGCTTTGTCGGCCAGCTTCGTCTCGAGCAACACCCACGGTTTCCGGTTCAGCGTGAGCAGGAAATCCACTTCCCGCTTTTCTCTGTCTCTCAAATAATGGAGTTCGAGCGGCGGAAGCCCCCAGTCCTGCGCGAAGTGACACCACTTGAGGAGATGACTCGCCATCAGGTTCTCAAAGCGGGCCCCTTCCTCCGCAATCTCCGACCAATCCCAAAGGTAGATCTTCGGCTCCTTGCGTAGAGACCGGGCCATTTTTCCCGCGAACGGTCGGATTAGATAGAGAAAGTACAAACGCTGGAGATGATCCGTCCACTGACGAACCGACTCGATGGCGACCTGCAAATTCTCGCGAAGCGAGTTGTAAGAGAGCACACCACCCGCGCGGAGAGCGAGGAGCTCGATCAATTCCTCCACGTGCGAGAGCATCCGGATGCGCGTCAGATCACGCAGATCCTCTTTTACGATCAAGGTCCGGCGGTCCCTTAACCAGAGGCGATGCCGCCGGTCGGGCCGGACACACAGCCACCATACACGGGGGTCACGCTGACCAGCCGGCCACTCCCCAACGGGAGTGCGAGCGCGATCACCGGCAGGACAGCCAGTGCAAGCACTTTGAACAAAACGAAATAGCACTTTTTCATCATAGATCTTAGGCCACCGAAGTCGCACCCGACTTTTCAACATCCGCGCCCGAAAATCGGTGGAAGCATACCGTCTAGACGGCTAAACTTTCGACATGGATACAATGCCACCGACTGCCGAGATGGAACGGGCGTATCTCGAAAGAGACGCCTCCTACAACGGCGTGTTCTTCGTGGCTGTTCGCACGACAGCCATTTTCTGCCGTCCAACATGCCCGGCCCGGAAGCCTCTTCCGAAGAACGTCGAGTACTTCCCGACCGCACGGGCCGCCCTGTTTGCCGGATACCGTCCCTGCAAGCGTTGCCGGCCGCTGGAGCCGGATGATCGACCCGAATGGGTGTCGGAGTTACTCGCCGACGTCGAGCGTGATCCGACCTCGCGGATCACGGACGCCGACTTGAAGAAGAGGGGGATCGACCCGGCGACCGTCCGGCGTTACTTCCAGGGGCAGTATGGAATGACATTCCAGGCGTACACACGCGCGCGCCGTCTGGCCGGGGCGTTGAACCGTATACGGGAGGGCGCCGCGCTGGACACCGTTGTCTTCGACAGCGGATATGATTCTCACAGCGGTTTCCGCGATGCGTTCGCTCGGACTTTTGGCAAGACACCCGGCAGCGGTCTCGACGGAGAATGTGTGTTTTTCTCATGGCTCCGCAGTCCCCTCGGTCCGCTGGTCGCCGGGGCGACAGCCGAAGGCGTCTGTCTGCTCGAGTTCACCGACCGGCGCATGCTGCAAACCCAGTTCGCCACCGTGCGAAAACTGTTCAGCGGATCGATCGTCCCCGGGTCGAACCGGCACTTGGATTTGTTGGAACGCGAACTCGCCCGTTACTTTTCCGGCGCGTTGAAAAACTTCTCGGTTCCCCTGGTTTACCCCGGCACTCCGTTCCAGCAGCGGGTGTGGGACCAGCTTCTCACCATCCCGTACGGAGACACTCGCTCGTACGAACAGCTCGCGGCCGCCATCGGGAAACCAAAAACCGTGCGGGCGGTGGGCCATGCGAACGGACTCAACCGGATCTCAATCCTGATCCCTTGCCATCGAGTGATCAACAAGGATGGCAAGCTCGGCGGGTACGGGGGCGGGCTCCGGCGAAAGGAATATCTGCTCGCACTCGAGCGAACGTCGCGGTGAAATCAAGATCCCTCGGTCCGCGGCGTCCGGCGCACCCGAACGCCTTTCGCGGAAGCCGCGGCAGGATCGCACGACGGGCCTGGAAGGAGTCTATGGGTCGTCCGGCCTCCTGCCAGTTGAGGACGCGACCCTTGACGAACCGTGCGGAGCGCTATTTCTTCTCCGGATTCAGTTCGTTGACGTCGAGCTTCTTGATCTCCCCCTCGTAGTATTTGATTTCCGCGGGAAATTTCTTCATGAATCCACCCACGATTGCCGGCCAGGCGGATCCTCGGTACGTATTGTACTTCTTGATCGTGACGATCCAGTCATCGAGTGCGGTTTTGATTTCGTTCACCGATGATTCCATGTTGCGCATGTTCTCTTGCGTCGCTTCCACCGCCCGGAGCTCCGGATACGCCTCGACCTGGATTCTGAAGGCCATAGCGGCACTAACCACTTCCGTCCCCGCTTTCGTCAGTTCCTCGGTGCCCTTGCCTTCCGCCGCCGCCCTCTCGAACGCATCTCGAGCCGTCTCGTATCCGCTTCGCGCCCGGGCAACGGCCATGAACGTTTCCGATTCGTGCTTCATGTACTGATTCGATATCTCCCAGACGCCCTTGATCTTCTCGGTGCAGGTATTGAGGGCGGCCGAGTACTGCGACCTACCCCCTTCCACCGCCTGGTAGTCTCGATTGAGCCTGTTCCATACGCCGACCATCGACGACAGGAAAACGAGCGCTATCAGGACGATGACGATAATCACGGCAGCGATGCCTATCGACGCTCTTGTCATCTGAAGCTCCTTTCTTCGTTACTTTCCGGCGCGTATTCTTCTCAAAACCTCGTCCGTCTGGGTGACCAAAGTCATGATGCCCCCGTCGTAGTTACCGAAGTTCAAATACTCAACGGTGCTGTCCATGATCGGGCCGTAATCCACCGTCGTGAAGCCGGGAAGCCCCCTGCCCACGGACACGGTCAATTTCTCCTGGGCATCGGGTCGTATCAGCCAGACGAGGCCTTTGTTCCCGCCTTCGGTGCTCAAGCCCTTCTTCCCGAGACCGAGCCAGCGCCCATAATGCGTGGCCCAGTCCTCCGGCTGTTTGACACCGGCAATCACTATCACGACAACCTCGGCAACGCCATCCGTCTTGAGCTTCTCGCATATGGCATCGCCGGCCGCGATCACCGGATCCGAGAGGACTCCCGCCTTGTCGATCACCCACGACGTGGTGAGCGGCGAAAAAGGAGGATCCCCCGTCGGCACCGAGATGTTGTCGTCATAGCGGTTGCTGCCGCCCTTGCAGGCCGCCAGAACCAGCAACACGAACAAGAGACAGCCCGTGATCGCTTTCATCAGCCCCTCTTCTCTCCGCAGATTGGACACGTATGCTCCAGCTTCCTGCTGCACCCCGCTCCACCTCCACCAGCGCAGGCGCAGGCGCAGGCGCAGCTCACGCAGGCGCATGCGCAGGACGTCGATGCTCCGCCGAACCCGCCCCCGCCGCCCGTGGATCTGCCCCTTCCCGATGTGCCCCTGCCGGAACCGCCGCCAAACATCCCCCCGTAGAAAATGTTCCCACCGGAATAGCGTCTTTTACTGGCAAACAAAGCCATGATAACCATGACGACGATGACCGCCACAAACATGAAAACAAAGGCGCCCTTCGCTCCCGACAAGCTATCGCCGGATCCGCCTTTCAAGTTGTTCTTGGCGATTCCCGGCGCAAACAGCCCGACAGGAAAAGATACGTGAATCGAGAATCGTTCTCCCGGGCCGAGGCCGGACCTCTCCCACGTCATTTCATCATTCGAAACAAGCGAAGGCCGAGGATCTGCGGTGACGGTCTCCAGGCTGGCAAAGAACTTCACGCTGACGCGCAGAGTATCGGTGACGGCGCGGTCGTACCATCCGGGCGTAAAATCCAGCCCGTAGTTTTCCTTTGAGGCGTATAACAAGCCTCTCTGAACGATTGAAAAGCGAACGTCGAACGTCTGCCCTGACCGGTAATCACGATCGAGATCGAGCCGCACGCCGCTCCATCCGCCCTGGCTGGCGGACGCAATCCTGGCGACCGCGCCCTGGGAGCCTACGATTGAGAAATCCGAATTGGGTGTGCCAACGGTGATCCAGGGAATATGCCCGCCCGTCACCAGCCATTTCTGATAATAGTCAATGGTGACGGTGCCGTCGGAACGGGGGGTGAGACCGACCTTGTAGTTCAGTATTCGATAGGTTCCGGTGTCTCCGGCGACAGACTGACCCGCCATCGAAAACAGACTCGCCAGGAGAAGCACGAATATCAGCCTTCTCATTCGCTCGCCCCCTTTCCTCCCCCGCTCTTCGTTCTCGGAGATTCATCCAGGGGGCATCCTCCGCCGCATGAGGTCTCGTATTCACAACCCCGGCACTCCTCGGGTTTGAACAGATGCTTTCGAAGCTTCACGCAGGTAGGGTGCTGCCAGATCGAAGACCAGTCATCCTTTAGAATATTCCCCACGGAGTCCGGCCAGGACTGGCATGGGAGAACCGTCCCGTCCGGCTGGATCGTCATATTGTGGGCGGCCGCCGAACAGGTCTTGATGCCGAGGCCGAGCTCGATCGGATCGGTCCCCTGGTGATAGCACGTGGGAGAATACCATTGCAGCGCCACCCCCAGCTCGCGGGCGGTCCGGCATCCCGCGGTCAGCACTTCCTTCAGGGCCTCATCATCCAGCCCGTTTTCTCTCTTGTGTTCCACTCCATGGCCACTGCATATCAAGGTATTGCAGGCGACGTTTCTTATGCCTTGGCCGTGCAGCCACCTGATGGTCTCATTGAATGAAGCGGCATTGGTTTTCGTGAGGGTCGTATTGGTCACGATTTGCATGCCGACGCTCAGGGCCTTTTTGATGCCGGCCAGCGTCTTGGCATGAGAGCCTTCCGTGCGCGTGATCCGGTCGTGTATTCCAGGATCGAATGATTCGACGGTAACCTGCGCATAGTCGAGGCTCGCACCATGGAGGGCTTCAGCCAGCTCCAGGAGTCGCGTGCCGTTCGTGACTAGGCCGGTGACAAACTCATCCGCCTCGCTCACCAGCTCCACGAGATCGTCGCGCAGCGTCGGCTCCCCGCCGGTGAATACGACCTGCGGTACCCCAGCGCTCCACAGTATCTCGTAGACCTTGATCCATTCCGCTGTGCCGAGCTCGCGGTCGACTTTTCGGTCGCCGACGTAGCACTTGGGGCATTCCAGATTGCACCGGTAGGTGACCGCCAGATCCATGCGCGCCGGCGCCGCCCACCTCCCATACTTCAGCTCCTTCGAGCCGAGTCCCGCCTCCAACGGACACGTACCGTCCGCCACGCTCATCAAGGTACCGTAGAGCCTGTTCAAGTCGGCGAGGATTTTCTCCCGCTTAACCTTTCTCCACGGCATGAACCCCTTGGAGTATTTCTCGGCCATCTTGCCCACAACGTAATCGATCACCGCCTGGGACTCGTCTCCATCTCCCTGCTGATAGAGCCACATCCCGTCAATCAGATGGGAGACGAACTCCGCCGCCGTCCGATCGAGAACGATCGGCGGCTGCATTCCGTCGATCCACAGGAAATTGTCCTCCGCCGGGTCCTTGCGCCGGAGGTGCAGCCTGTGTCCATTGACGGTGGCGTGCAGAACTCCATCATTTCTGAAGTGAGGTTTTCTATCCACGATCAACTCCTGTCGGTCCCAGACCTAACAGTTACACCCGTCCCTTCTTTTCATTCAGTGGTCTTACCTCATGTAACCATTTTCCCGACTTCGGTTCTTGAGCGCAAACAGGACGAGCCCGAGTATCATCAAGCCGCCGATGCCTGCGCCGATGCTCTTCATCGTGCTTTTCCTGATCTGGATGGTATCGGATGCGGGCGCCGGAGCAGGCGGCGGCGGATTCGTCACAAGTTCCATCAGTCCTTTGGTAAGGATCTCTTTTGCTTTCCTGTCTCTGACTTTCCCGTCCACCGCTCCGAACACCACTGCAATGGCTCTTTGATCTTTCTTGGTTGCGGTCGCCGCGATCGAATACCCCGCCGCCCTGAAATACCCGGTCTTGAACCCGTCGCACCCCTCAATTCTTTTCAGTAATTTATTGTGGTTTCTCATGATAAACGGTTCGGCCGAATCCGCCCTGAAGGGGCGCTCTTTCGTGGAAGTATATTTCAGGGCATTGCGGTTTTTCAGGAGCACCTGGCAGAGTTTCGCGATGTCGCGTGGGGTGGAAACATCCGGCAGTTGCTTTCTACCCGGGGGCAGGCCGTGGACGGAGTGAAAGACGGTATCTTTCATTCCGATTTCTCGCGCGCGCTTATTCATCAGTTCCACGAACGCCTCTTTGCTGCCGGCGTAATGGATCGCCAGCGCTGTTGCCGCGTCATTTGCCGACTGGACAATGAGCGCGTACAAGAGATCGTCCACCGCGAACACTTCGTTCTCTTTCAAATAGACCTGTGACCCGCCGATTTTGGAGGCTTCGGCGGTCACCGTGACCCGCTCGTTCAAGTTCAGGTGATGGGATTCGACGGCGTCGAGAATGACAAGCAGCACCATCAGCTTGGTGACGCTGGCCGGGTATCCCTTGGCATCGGCGTTGTTTTCAAAAAGGACTTTTCCCGTGGCGGCATCGATGGCAATGGCACCTGAATATGGGCTCTTAGAAATGGTTGCCAAAGCCGTCGCCGTTGAAATTGGGCAAGAAAGCAACAGGAGGATGAGCGTGGAGATAGGCAATAAATTTGTTTTCAAGAACATTTCCTTTATTCCATTTGCTTGTTCATCAGAAGGGTGAAGGGAGTATATAGACAATTGTTCTTAAGAGGCAACGAAAAGCCAACGTGGCTGGCGCACCATAGGTATCTTGATCCCGAGGTAGTGGAGATGATGCGTGCCCGGTCTCACTCGAGCGGTTCAAGCCCAACTTGAGAAGCTCTAGCATCCTTGTGCACCGACACGCGCCAACTTCGAGCCGGCCGTGACTCAGATGCAGCAGGAAATAGGATCCGGCCGTTGGGTGGATCTGGAGACCCACCCCCACAGGACCGCGCGCTGAACGACTTTGTCCTAGTCCTGATATCTCTGCATTTCCGCTTGCATGTGGCGCTCTAAAACCCATAAATTACACTCGTTCTAAGATTGCGGGGACCGTTTTCCAGTGGCGCTCCCGAGCCAGACTCTGCTTAAGGTTAAATGAGAATCGTTAAGCGGCGGCCCGCATAACCACTTCATGCGAGGAATCTCATGACTTCTTCCGGAAACGTTCCAACTTCAAATAGCAAGCTCATCACGTGGGTTAACGAATGGGCGGCCTTGTGCAAGCCCGACAAAGTTCATTGGTGTGACGGATCGCAGGAGGAGTACGACCGCCTCTGCGGCGAAATGGTGGCTGCGGGAACTTTCACGAAACTCAATCCCGAGCTTCGCCCCAACTGCTATCTCGCCCGCTCCCACCCCAGTGACGTAGCTCGTGTCGAAGGTCGCACTTACATCTGCGCGAAGACCAAGGAAGAAGCGGGACCCACCAACAACTGGATGGATCCGTCCGAAATGAAAGGAATCCTGCGGGCCCAGTACGACGGCTGTATGCGGGGCCGGACCATGTACGTCATCCCCTTCAGCATGGGGCCGCTGGGTTCGCCCATCGCGTACATCGGCATTGAGCTCACCGACTCGCCATACGTGGTGGCGAACATGCGCATCATGACGCGCATGGGCAAGAAAGTGCTCGACGTGCTCGGCAGGGACGGATTCTTTGTACCTTGCGTGCACTCCGTCGGAGCTCCATTGAAGCCCGGCCAGAAGGACGTTCCGTGGCCGTGCGAGAGCGACATCGATAGGAAATACATCGTCCACTTTCCCGACACCCGGGAGATCTGGTCATACGGCTCCGGTTACGGCGGCAACGCTTTGCTCGGCAAAAAATGCCTGGCGCTGCGCATCGCTTCGGTGATGGCGCGCGATGAGGGATGGCTGGCCGAACACATGCTGATCCTGGGCCTCGAGTCGCCCGAGGGGGAAAAGACATATGTGGCGGCGGCATTCCCGAGCGCGTGCGGCAAGACCAACCTGGCGATGATCGTCCCGCCCGACGGCTTCAAGGGATGGAAAGCTCACACGGTGGGCGACGACATCGCCTGGATCAAGCCGGCCCCGGACGGCACGCTGAGGGCCATCAATCCGGAGTACGGTTTCTTCGGAGTGGCCCCGGGCACGTCTTACGACTCCAATCCGATGGCCATGGACACCTTGAAGAAAAACTCCATCTTCACCAACGTCGTGTTGACCGATGACGGCGACGTGTGGTGGGAGGGCATGGGCCCGGCCCCGGCCCACGGCATCGACTGGAAGGGGAACGACTGGGATCCCGGCAAGGGTTTTCCGGGCGCTCACCCGAACTCCCGCTTTACGGCGCCTGCAGGTCAGTGTCCGACCATCGACCCGGCGTGGGAGGACCCCCAGGGCGTGCCGATCAGCGCCTTCATTTTCGGCGGCCGCCTGTCCAAGAACTTCCCGCTGGTTTACGAGAGCTTCGACTGGAAGCACGGCGTCTTCATGGCAGCCACCATGGGCTCCGAAGCAACGGCGGCCGCGATCGGTCAGGAGGCCATCCGCCGCGACCCGTTCGCGATGCTCCCGTTCATCGGCTACAACATGGCCGATTACTGGGCGCACTGGCTGAAGATGGGCGAGCGCACTGATTTGAGATTACCCAGGATTTTCCGGGTCAACTGGTTCCGCAAGGATGAAAACGGCAAGTTCATCTGGCCCGGGTACGGGGAGAACATGCGGGTCCTCAAGTGGATCGTCGACCGGGTGCGCGGCCGTGCCGACGCGGCGAAGAACGCATTCGGGCTGATGCCCCGTTACGACGATATCACTTGGGGCAGCACGCCGTTCAGCAAGGAAAAGTTCCTTCTTCTGACGGAGGTCGGCCGCGATGCGGTAACGGCCGAGGCCGAAGCGCTGAAGGGATATTTTGCAAAATTCGGCAAGAGCCTGCCGCCTGAAATGGAGCGCCAGCGCCAGGCGCTCGCCGAGCGGGCCAAATAGGGCCGGCGGTGCAGTGGGGGCAGATCTCAGCGCAACAGGGGTCTCCGGCGAGTGGACGAAGGGAGAACCCATCTCGCGGTCGGAGTTCGAAGATAGAACTGGCTCCCCGGGAGCAACCCTCTTACTAACCACTCTCTGTTTTTGAGATGCTTTAGCGGACTTCGGAGAAATCCGTTAAGTGCAAGAATCGCAATGCGGACGGAATATTTTGAAGGGACAGGAGGTGCGTGATGTTTGTACGACTCAACCGGCGAGTGATCATGTGCGTGGCGGCGATGGCGGTGTGTTTCGTGGCGGGAGCGTGCACGAAGAAGGCAAACGAGCAGGCGGAGAAGAAGCCGATGACGACGGCGCAGCGCGACAGCGCGATCGCGGCGTCGAAGCTTCCGGGCGCGAACGTGGTGGGGAAGGCGCTGGAGGTGGCGGACTCGGCCGAGGTCCGCGCGAACAAACCGGTGCCGGAACCGAGGTAGAAAGCGCAACCGCGTAGTGTCCGAAAATAGGACTGAGGCCGCCCATCTCACGCCGCCCGTCGATAATAGTTACTTGAGTAGTCCGCCGAGTCGCTCCTTGACCTCGACATTCCCCTCGATTTGAGGCGCTGCCCCGCTGACGATCTCGTTCCCGATGCCCTGATGATTGCGCTCGTCGTGATAGTGAGCCGCGTACTCGGCGATCGTCCCGAGAACCTTCCGGCCCAGCGGCTTCCCTTTGACAGCCAGTCTGCGACGTTGGTCGTCGGTAAGATGCAGTCGCTTGCCGCTAGACCCGAGCTGTTCTTTGAGGACGCGGTTCTCTTCAATCAAACAAGCGATCACGCGCGCCTGGCGACGGCCAACCCAGCCAGCGAACGTAGCCAGGAGGAGCTGCAGATGGATGGTTTCAATCATGCGGCGAGTGTATCAAACGTTCGGCAAGTGGTTGCGCTGAAGTGCGATCGAGTTTTCGGACACTACGGCGTTAACCAAGAACACTCAGCACTGGGAAGCCACAGCGAGATCCCATGAGATTCGGTTGGGGCACTGAGGTCTGCGACATCATAACATCCACATTGCGCGGCACTTGAGGATTCGGAAGGGCGGACCTAAATCGGTGTACCAATACACCCGTCCCGCGAATGTACAACACAAGCAAGACATCGGATGCGACACCTGTCCTCAGCGGGTGGATCGACGGTCTGATGAACGCGATCGGACGTGAAGAACGGGAATGTCGAGGAAATTATGAGATGAAACTTTCCAGATCTTGCGTTACTCTATTGGTCAACCTTGTGACAGAAGTAATCCGTCTCTCCATAAGATCAACAAGATGCCAATAGTCAAGCTTGCGCGCTCTCGGGTCGTGTTCTTCCCCATCGCGGGGATTTTCATATACCTCTTGCTGTTCTTCGCATACGGCGACTTCGAAAAGGTGCTGTGCAGGATACCTGACGATTCCGCTTACTTCTTCCGAATCGCCGAGAATATCGCCGCGGGCAAAGGATCGACCTTCGACGGGATCACCAGAACCAACGGCTACCAGCCGCTGTGGCTCGTGTCCCTCCTGCCCATATCGTTTGCCGTCAAGAAGTCTCCCGAAACCATGACTCGGGTGTACCTCGTGTTTCAACTCTTGATCGTGTTGGGGGCGGGTCTGCTTTTTTTTGATTACCACCGTCGCGTGTTTTCACCGATCATTGGGGTCGCCGCCTCTGTCCTTTTCGTCCTTCTCGTTTTCTTCCAGTCCGCGACCGGGATGGAAACCGGCGTCCTGATGTTGATGATCGGTGTGCTTTTCTTCGTCGGGTGGAGAATGGCTGTCTTTGATCGTGATGCCTGGCTTCCTCCCGTCATATTCGGCGTGCTCTTGGGTTTGACGATGCTCGCAAGGCTGGACCTGGTGGTTTTGGGTGCGGCCGTGTGTGGATTCTGCGTGTTCCAAGCCATAACCCTGCGCGGACACCGGAGGGCGGCGGTCAAACGTCTCGCATTGATCCTCGCCGCTGCGAGCATGACCGTGCTCCCGTATCTCATTTTCAACAAGCTCGCGTTCGGGTCGATCGTGCCGATCAGTGGAATCATCAAGTCATCTTTTCCACATGTGTCCTGGCAGCCAGACAAGATTCGGTCGGTTGGAGCGGTCAATCTGGTGTTCGTGGTGTTCGCGTTGGGCTATCTCGCGTGGGCGCTCCGCGCCTTGCTAAAAAGCACAGGGGAGGTCGCCGAACGACGCTACTTCCGGGGAGCAATGGCCGTTCTTGCCACAACGGTCCTGTTACATTTCGCATTCACGGTGCTGTTCATGAGATGGGGGATCTTCCGCTGGCACTTCATCCCTTACGCGTTATTTGCGTCTCTGGCCGTGAGCGAACCGCTCGATGCCCTATTGTCGGCGCGCGGCGGTGGCCGCAGGTGGCCGCATGCGGGAACTTACAAATGGGCGGTCATCGGAGCCACAGTCGTCGTTCTTGCCGCGGGCTCGTGGCGTGTGTGGAAACGGACGTTCGGCGCTCCCGTGGAGGCTTCGTGGCACGTCGCGAGCTATCGAGCCGCGGTTTGGGCTCGCGGGCAGACCTCCGAGACCGATGTATTCGCGATGAAGGACTGTGGAAACTTCGGATACTTCAGCCAACGACGCGTCGTAAACCTCGACGGTGTCGTCAACAACCTCGATTATCAGGACGTCCTCAAGACCGGGAAGTTGAAGGAATACTTGCGGAATAGCGGTGTCCGGTACCTCGTGCAACACGATTGCCGCCCCGTCGACGACAATCTGTTAAAGAATATCGAAGGGGGGTCTCGAACCGTCCGTGACGGAGGTTACGAGGCCATAACCCTTCAATACCACTCCGTGAGATATGGAACCTACAGCGACCCTATCAAGGTGAGAAGGGAAGAAGAGGTGTACAAGAGCCAGCGTGAAGGGAGCAACGACGATTCGGCCACGTTCGTCATCTGGAAGCTCTCGAATCGCGGCTGATCGTGGCGAGGATCCCTCTGACCGCCGGGTAGCATCTTCCCGAACCTGTACCTTCTGAGAATACCGTCCGCGTTGCCATTTTGGAACTTACGATGATTCTACGCACCCTGGATCCGTGCGTAGCCCCAGCTGGGGTTCTCTTCCGCCATCCGGACGATCAGCTCACGGATTTCCTTCATCACGCCGGGACGACCTACACGCTTTCGAGGATACGTCCACTTGGCGGCGATCAGCTTGCGGTGCCACGCGAGGATCGTATCAGGAGTTACGATCGTGGCGATCTGGCGCAAGGCCTTCCGGCCCAGCGGCTTTCCTTTGGCCGCCAATCGACGGCGTTGGTCATCGGTAAGATGCAGTCGCTTGCCGCTAGACCCGAGCTGTTCTTTGAGGACGCGGTTCTCTTTAATCAAATAAGCGATCACGCGCGCCTGGTGACGGCCAACCCAGCCAGCGAACGTAGCCAGGAGGAGCTGCAGATGGATGGTTTCAATCATGCGGCGAGTGTATCAAACGTTCGGCAAGTGGTTGCGCTGAAGTTCGATCGAATTTTCGGACACTACGGCCTCCGGCAATCCCGGGGCGGCTCAATCGCTTATTTGCGTGAGGGGGCTCACTGCATCACTCTCTCCAGCACGGTGAAGCCGCTGCAGGAAGCGTGGTGCTTGATCAGCCACCCGTTCCTGAAGTCGACGAAGTCTTCCTCCTCGTTGAAAGTCGTGTCGAAGTAGCGCTCCAGGGCCCTTATGACCCCCCTTTCGTTGTCCCACGCGGTGCCGAGCGAACCGTCTCTTCTGCGGATGAGGGGCTGAAGATTGGTGTCGTGAAAGAACACCTTCGCCCTCTTGGACAAGAAGGGAAACCAGTATTCGATCTCCTGCACGGTGTGATCGTACAGATGGCTGGTGTCCACCATCAGCACGTCGATCCGCGGATCGATGCCGGACTCCTGGCACCACGCTTGAAATCGTCTGGCAAACTCGATATCATCGCTACGGACGAACACCGCTTTGTCGCAAGCACCGGCGGTTGCGCACTCCTCGATGTCGACGCTGACCAGCGTCGAGCCGAAGAGGGCCGCCACCCGCTCCATGACGAAAGTGCTTTCGCCCCCCCGCACACCAAGTTCCACGATGAGGCGGGGCGTCATGCTAACCGACTCGACAAATAGCGTGACGAGGTGATCGCTGATGTCGGTGGGGACGAGTGCCCGCTTGTTGATCTCTTCCAGAGGTTTCGATCCCGAAACATCCCACTTCGCACACGGTCTGAAGCCCGTGAAGAAATTGTTCACACGTACTCTCAGCAGCACGAGTCTGCATCGTACCGTCGCCGGAATGTCTCCGGGGTGACTCAAGAAGTTGGCGAGTCTTGCAAAAACGCTCATCGAAGCCTTCCTGCCGGTATGACCGCATCGGAAAGGGTGCGGGCTCAGTGTCGAACTCACTTTGTTTTACAACAAGTTCCGTGTCGTGTTAACTATAATTTGTGTTGACACGGGCGAAACGATGACGTAACGGTCGTAGACGCAGGTCTCTTATAAACTGCTGTCATTGAATGAGTTACGAAATTGCCCCAAGGTGTGGGGGCAGGAGAACGCTACATGCCCGATCATCGTCACGAGTCCGGCGCTCCGTCGCCGGGTTCACGGCTGTTCACACAGCTGACACAGAAGCTCACGCGCGATACACTCCGTTACATACCGGCGGTGGTGTTTCCCGCGGCCTTGAGTATCGTCGCGGCTTCGGTGTTCACGCGCATCTTCGCACCGGACGAGTACGGACGCTACGCCCTCGTGCTGGCGGCGGCGACGGTCGCCAGCGCGTTGTTGTCGGGGTGGCTCCAGCAGTCCGTCCTGCGGTATCTTCCGCGGTACAAAGCGGACGGTGAGTTGGCCGATTTCGTGGTCAAGCTGGTGGTGGTGTTGTTGGGGGTGACCACGCCAATCGTACTCGTGCTGGTAGCGGGGCACTCCTTCATCGCGCACCATCTCGGGTCCTACGGCCGCTTCCTCGTGCCGGCCGTATTGCTCGTGCTGTCCGAGTCGTTCTTCCTGAATCTCGGCGCCGTCCTGCAGGCTGACCTGAGGTCCAAGACTTATTCCCTGTTCAGAATATCGAACGCGGCGTTGCGTTTGGGGCTCGCGCTGGCGTTCGTATTGTTGGTCGACAGGGACGTCGTCGGGCTGATTGCGGGGGCGGCTGCGGCCAACCTGCTACTGGTTCTTCCCATGCTGGCAGAGCTGCGCGTGTTGGGCAAGCTCCCAATTGCCCACAAGTTCATCGATTTCGGCCTCATCAGACTGTTCGCTGCGTACGGACTGCCGATGGCGGGGTGGTTGTTGTGCGGTCAGATCCTCGCCATCTCCGACCGTTTCATGCTGGAGGCACTCAGAGGCAGCGCTGAGGTGGGCATCTACTCCGCCAATTACAACCTCGTGCGCATGGGTTTCGATCTGATCTCGGGGCCCATACTCATGGCGTCGTATCCCTTGATCATGACCGCGTGGGAGACGGGCCAGAGGGACCGCGTTTCGGAAGTCCTCACCGACTTCACCAGGCATTATCTCCTGGCGGTCGCTCCCTTTGCCACCTTCATCGCCGTGCTCGGCCGGGAGATCGTGTCGGTCGTTCTGGGCAGCGAGTTCCACGAGGGGTACACGATCATACCGTTCATCATCGCCGGCTCCGCCATTTGGGGAACGGCGATGATCGGCCACAAGGGTCTGGAGATCGCGGAAAAGACGAGGACGTTGCTCCTGCTGGTGGTCGTCTCCGCAGTGTTGAACATCGCGCTGAACTTCGTTTTCATTCCCAGATATGGGTATAACGGCGCGGCCTTTGCGACATTCTTGAGTTATCTCGCGTATCCGGTTCTCGTTTACTGGGTGACGAGGCGGTTTATCCCATGGCGTATTCCTTGGCGGAGCGTGATGCGGATCGTCGCGGCTTGCGCCGCTGTGGCGGGGATCCTCGTCGTCGTGAGCCGGTTGCTGCCGCAGTCGGTGCCGAGGTTGCTGGTGCTGATCCTGGCCGCCGCCGTGGGAACGCCCGTGTACCTCGCCGTGCTCGTGTGGACCAAAGAACTGCGGCTAAGTGATCTTCGCTTCCGACTCGACTGACGCGACGGCGCCCGCGTTCGCGCCCTCTTTGTTCGATCCAGACGCCAGCTACTTGAGCAAAAGCCTTTTCTTGGTCAGCGCGCGCTTTCCCGCTTCCAGGCGATAGAAATACACACCGCTCGATACGCTGCGCCCGGGTCGTCCGACAAAAGAAAGCGTAACCGGGGTTGGGGAAGCCTGGCCTGATAAACAGGCGTTGACCCGCGGAGCCCAAATTCCCACCCGAAATGAACTGGCTCCCCGGTCGCAACCCTCTTCGGAATGTTCTCTCTTTTCCGGGAGCCCCTAAATGGGCGAAATGGGAGCTTTTGTGTTAACCGAGAGCGCCGCCAAGCTGATGGTGGCGTTCGCAGCTATAATGAGGGAGATGGATATTTTGGTAGAGGCACGTTCGGCAAGTCGCGCCGCCACAGCGCGATCGAGTTTTCGGACACTACGGGCGCAGCGACCCCCAATACGAGGCCTTCGGTCGACGCAAGCAAGACCATTCGCGCATGAATCGTCCTCTAAAATCGATATTCTGCTTTGACAATGGTGATTCAGGTGTTAGCTTGAGGCAACTCAGAGAATGACTCTGCGCCGCTCGTTTCCGCAATGTCCACTCCTGCTGTCTCGACCCCCGGACCAGAGCGAGATTCCCGAGTCCAACGTGAAAGCGCACCTTGCTTTTCACGGAAACCAAGTAACCCGCGGTAGCTGCTGAATACTCAAAAGCATCGCAAGAGATTCGAGGGGTGGAAAGAGGAGTTATTCCATGTCCAACAAGAGACTCTATGTCGGCAACCTTCCGTTTGACGCAACGAACGAAACCATCCGCGCCGCTTTCGAGGCGTTCGGAACGGTTCATGAGGTGACGCTCGTGACCGATCGCGAAACAGGCCGCCCGAAGGGATTCGGCTTTGTCGAGATGGATGCCGAATCGGCGACCGCGGCGATCCAAGGTCTCAACGAGAAGGACTTCGGGGGGCGCAACCTCACAGTCAATGAGGCGCGTGAACGCAAATCGCGGGGATGATCGCCGATAGGACATCGAATGGGTTTCCATCGAAAACACGGGGGTCGCTATGGCGGCCCCCGCTTTCTTATGTGCGGCCGATGACGTCAGAGGATCGACAAAGCGCGGGGCAGATTCGACTCAATTTCAGAAAGGCGCAGGATGGCAAGACGCATCAATTATGGGTTCGATAAACGCGTCAAAGAACTGAAGAAAAAGAAAAAGCGGGAGGAAAAACTCGAGCGCAAACGGATGAAGAATCAAGGTACTCAGAACGATTCGGAGGAGAATCGGGAACCGCCGGCAGAGGGGACCGATGGCCTCCCCAAGCCGGACGAAGTTGGAAATGGGCTTGTCTTAGATATTGCAGCATCGTAGAAACTGATAGCGGCCGTTGCCTCCTCGCGCTTCGGTTTGAGTCGTGCCACTCTGCGCCGTGCGCTCGCGGGCATACCCGGCCTGCTGGCGCTGGTTCTCGGGTTGCTACTCATCGATGCCGCCACCGGCCTCTCGGGGCACGGCCCCGGCATGCACGGGGCGGTCGTAGCGCTCTCGGTGTGGGTTTGCCTCGATGTCATTGTGGGCATTGGCATGGTCGGATCGGCGTTGGTGCGTCAGAGTTGATTCAGAACCGATAGTCGGCGGACTGCATCATCGATATATTCGACAGGCTGCTTAATCTCCACGCGGAGGGTTCCCAGCGCCTTTAACTCGACGGAACGTCGATTTTCGCTGGAATGGAGTTTTCAGGAGGGACACCGATCAAATGTCGATATCCACCTGCAAAGTGATCGTATCCACCAGGTCGTGGTTGTTGAAGATATCGTAGCCGCCGATTACGGAAACGTTGTCCGCGAACTTCCATGCCGCACCGACATTGAGTGTGCCATAGATGCTCTCGGTGCCCATGTAATCGATGCAAATCCAGAGCTTGTCGGACACTTCCGTCACGGTCCGCTCCCAGGCTGCGAGCAATCCGCTATTGTCTTTCTCGCCTTTTCCATTGAGCAGCAGTTTCTCGTTCCCCGTGAAGTAACCTGCGGAAAATCGACCGAGAGTGAACCCGCCTGGGGAAAACGTCCTGGCGATCTTGCCGTAGATGACGTTGTAGTCGGTCCGGTCGCTCTTGGTCCCCACGTCGAACACACCGGCCGCCACCGCAGGAAAGCCGTTCGCTAACGCATTCTCGGGGACGCCGATCTTGAGGTTCCCATACATCGGATAGCTGTCCAGCGCCCCAAGCCCCGTCTTGAGATCGAAACCGACCTCCATGTTGAATTTCGTCAGGGGCAGAACACCGACCGTAATCCCGGTGTTCGTGATCGTGGGAACAGAATTGCCGGCCGCGTCCTTCTCGACCGCAGGGTACACATCGGCCGTGATATGCCACACCTTGTATGCTTGTACGTCCGTCGAAGGCGCCCAGACATGCGTGGAGGCCGTGGCATACACGTTTGCGGCCCACATCATACAGCCGGACAACACGACGGCGTGGAGAGCGGGGACACTTGCTCGTTGCATCGTCATCGCTCCTTCGGCTTAGACACCTTGGTACGCAGACTCGCCGTGCAGGGAGTCGTCGAGCCCTCGTTCTTCCTCCCCTTCGGTCGTCCGCACGCGCGTGATCTTGTTGATGCCCCACAGCATAACGAAGGTGAAGACGAAAGCGTATATGGAGGAAATGATCACTGTGATCACCTGCTTCGCGAAGAAGCCGCCGTTCCCCCTTAGAAGACCGTCGGCCCCCGCCGGGTTGACCAGTTTGTTCGCAAGAACGCCGAGAAGCACGACTCCGAGCGCCCCGCCGACTCCGTGCACTCCCCATACGTCGAGAGCGTCGTCCCAGTGAAACCGGTTCTTCAGGTTGACGGCGAGATAACATACGCCCCCGGCGAGTATGCCGATAATCGCGGCGCTCATGGGCGTCACGTATCCGGCGCACGGGGTAATCGTCGCGAGCCCCGCCACGGCTCCGGTAAGAAGTCCGAGGAACTTGGGCTTCTTCTCGAAAATCCACGCGAGCAGCATCCACGTCGGACCCGCGAACGACGCCGCTATGTCGGTGTTGAGAAAGGCCAGGCCTGTCACGGCGTCGACTTTCAGTTGGCTTCCCGCATTGAATCCGTACCAGCCGAACCAGAGGAGGCCGGTTCCGAGCGCAACGAGAGGAATGCTATGCGGCACGCTGTCGCCGACACGTCTTCGTCCGACGTACAGCACCGAGGCAAGAGCCGCCATACCGGCGATGTTGTGCACGACGATGCCTCCGGCGAAATCGAGTACGCCGAGCTTGGCGAGAAGACCGTTCCCCCACACCATGTGCGCAAATGGGAAATACACGAAGGTCAACCAGCAAACCAGGAATAAGAGATACGCCCCGAAGCGGACGCGATTGGAAAAGGCGCCGGTGATGAGCGCTGGCGTGATGATGGCGAACATCATCTGATACGCCATGAAGACGAATTCGGGAATGTTGCCGGTGCCGTAAGGCGAAGGCGTCGTCAAGGTGACCCCCATCATGAACGCCTTGTCGAGATTCCCGATGACTCCCCCCTCTCCACCGCTGAAGCAGAGCGAGTAACCGTATGCCCACCAGATGATCGTCGTGACCCCCATGGAGACAAAGCTCTGGATCATGATGGTGAGAACGTTCTTCCGCCCCACGAGCCCGCCGTAGAAAAAGGCAAGCCCCGGAGTCATCAGCATGACGAGACTCGTCGCAACGAGCATGAATCCAGTGTTGCCGGTATCGAACATTCCTTGACCTCCTGTGACGCTACGACAGGACACCGACGGCGTTATTGACGAGGATTATGATGGATAGGCGGAAATCCGCGTAATAGGGGGATTCCTGATTTCAGGGCGCCAAATACCTTAGGTCGTTCCGCCCTCATTCCAAAGGGGTCAATCCTTCGCGGATCGCATACTTGGTGAGCTCTGCCACGCTGTGAATGTCCAGCTTATCCATGATCTGCTTCCGGTGTGTTTCGATGGTCTTGACGCTCACGTGAAGCTTGGCGGCAGTTTCTTTCGTCGATTTCCCTTCGGCGAGTAGCTGCAGCACCTCGCGCTCTCGAGCGCTCAGGATCGAAAACGCCGATCCGGAAACGCTCTTCGCGATGGCGACGTACTCCTTGATCACCGATTCGCTGATCCGGCTCGAGAGATATGTCGCGCCTTCGCTCACCGTGTTCACGGCGAGAAGCACTTCGTCGAAGGCGCAATCCTTCAGGAGGTAACCCACGGCTCCCGCCTTCAGCGATTCCGTGATGAAGCGCCTGTCTGAATGCATAGAGAGCATGATGACTTTCGTCGCGGCGCGCTGCGAGATGATCCGGCGGGTTGCTTCAATTCCGTTGAGCTCGGGCATGGATATATCCATGAGAACGACATCCGGCTTCAGCTCGATGGCCGCGGAGACGGTTTCGGGACCGTCGGTCGTCTCGGCTACAACCCTCATGTTCTGTTGCTTGTCCAGGAGGTTACGCAGACCGTCGCGGAACAGGCGGTGATCGTCGGCGATGAGTATAGCTATCGGCTTCATGGGTCCTCACGTACGGCACGGAGTGAGAAGCACGACGGTGGTCCCTCTTCCTGGAGCCGAGCGGATCTCCATGACCCCGCCGAGATACTGAATCCGTTCCCTGATATTGAAGAGCCCGAAATGGTCGCTCGCGCCGCAGGATTCGAGCGCGCCGGCGTCAAAGCCGCACCCGTCGTCCTCCACCTCGACGCGAATAAACTCTCCCTCCCGTTTGACCCGGACGGCGGATCTGCTCGCGCGCGCGTGCTTCATCACGTTCGTCAAGAGCTCCTGAATCGACTTGTACAGAAGCACGACGACGTCGCTCCCGAGCGGCCCGATCTCCGGGCCCGCTTCGGCGCGAACGGCGAGCCCGTGCTTTTTTCGGAAACGCTCCGCCAGCCCGTCTATCGCGGCTTCGAGCCCAAGCTCATACAGGGTGGGCGGGCTGATCTCGAATGTCAGATTGCGCGTATACTGGATCGTCTGATCGAGGAGCGTGGCTATCTCGTCGATCTTATCTTCGAAGCCGCAGAATATCGCGTTGCCTCGAAATTGCCCGAGGTTCATCTTGATGAACGCGAGTGCCTGCCCGATGTGATCGTGAATATCCTCGGCGATTATCCTCCGCTCCCTGGCCTCCGCGAGAGAGAGCTCCGAGGCCAGCCGCCGCAGCGAAGCGTTAGTCTCCCTCAGTTCGGCCGTTCTCGCCGCCACGACTTGCTCCAGCTCCGAATGCGCCTTGAGCAGATCCTGGTCGGCGAGCATGTGCTGGAAGTAGGATCTGAGCATCTCCGCCAGAGACTCGATGAGATCCCTCTCCTCTTTCAGGAACGGTCCCTCGTCCGCCGGTGGCCGCGGCTCCAGGTAGCAGACCTCGACCTCTCCAGATTGCCCGCCGCGGACGACGAACGGGGCGATTTGCCTCCACTCCGTGTCGCGAAAAGAAGCCGTCTTCTCTTCGAGGCGTTCGAATCGAATGCGCGCGGCAGCGACCTCGGGATACTGCCACGCCGGTGGTATCAAGGCCGTTACTTCCCTCATCACGTCGCTCGCCGATTTGGTTTGGTCCTGGAGAATTCGGGCGGTCCCGTGCAAAGCGGTCAGTTCCTTGACCCGCTCTTGAAGTCTATGCAGGAGATCATCCATCATACTGAACAAGAATAACGGACTATCTCCAAATCCACAACGGCCAAAAGGTGACGGAGTTGTTGCACGAAGCAGCGTAGAGAAGCTACGCTCAAAAGGAGGTCCCGGAGGCTACGTTGGACATCTTCCACAAAACACGGGACACAACCCGTCCGAGAGGTGCACACCATGGAACAACTACCCGAGATCAGCGGTCGCGGGAGAGAAGTGTCGGCGGCCAGGGAGCGGCGGGAACCCGCGTTCATTGCCGAGAGCGATGTCGACTTTCCCGCGATCAAGAGCGGCTTTGCCAACGCTCTTCACATGCACCAACCGTTGGTGCCGGAGGGCGGCGACGACCTGCGGACGGCCAGGGTCATCAGCCATCTCCAGTACATGACGGAGCACCAGAACATCCATGATCACCACAACGCTCCCGTTTTCCGGTGGTGTTACAAGCGCATGGGCGAGTTCATTCCGCGGCTCGTCGACGAGGGATATTCTCCGAGGATCATGCTGGACTATTCGGGGTGCCTGCTCTTCGGCCTCCAGCAGATGGGCGCCGACGACGTCATCGACGCGTTGCGGCGCATCACCTGCGACCCTCGTTACCGCCGGTGCGTCGAATGGCTCGGCACCGCATGGGGTCATCCCGTCGCGCCTTCGACACCCGCGCAGGACTTCCGGCTCCATGTCGACGCGTGGCAGCAGCATTTCCTGGCGCTCTTCGGCGAGGAGGCGCTCCGTCGGGTCCGGGGTTTTTCGCCGCCGGAGATGGCGCTTCCCAACCACCCCGATGTCGCCTTCGAGTTCGTGAGGACGATTCGGCAGTGCGGTTACGAATGGGTCCTCGTGCAGGAACACAGCGTCGAACTGGCAGGCACCGGAGAAGGTGTTCGGCGGCCTCACGTGCCCCATCGCCTCGTGGCGCGTAACTCCGACGGCGAGGTCCAGGAGATCGTCGCGATCATCAAGACACAGGGCAGCGATACTAAGCTCGTCGCTCAGATGCAGCCGTACTACGAAGCCAAGGGACTTTCTCTGCAAGAGGTCGGGGGCATGCCTATCCCCGCTTTGGTCACACAGATCGGAGACGGCGAAAACGGCGGGGTCATGATGAACGATTTTCCGGACAAGTACCTCTCGGTCATGGCGGAGTCGAGCGGTTCGCAGGTACGGCCACTCAACGTTACCGAGTATCTCGAGTTTCTGCGACGGGCGGGGATCGACGAGAGGTCGCTACCCGCCGTCCAACCCCTCATGCAACAGCGGATTTGGAATCGCGCCGGCGAAAGGCCGGGTGCCGAGCGCATGGCGAAGGCGATCGAGGATCTCACGCGTGAAGACGATCGTTTCCACATGGAGGGCGGGAGTTGGACCAACAATCTCTCCTGGGTCAGGGGATACGACCAGCTCCTCGGACCGATGGAGAGGGTCAGCGCCCGATTCGCCGAGAAGGTCCTCCAGGCGGGCATCGACACCGGCGAGTCGCGATACCGTAACGCGCTTTTTCACCTGCTTATCTCGCAGACGAGTTGCTACCGGTACTGGGGCGAAGGCCGATGGACCGATTACGGCAGGGAGATCTGCCGTCGCGCGATGGAGATTCTGGAGCATGATTTCTAGGGACACTCTACGGCGAGGTCCGTTCCGGGCCGTATGTTCAAGCCGAGCACGCGGCCCGAGAGGTCAAGGGGAGGAACGGGAGCTGCGGGAAAAGCAGGAAAAACGCTCGGCGGGGCCGCACTTCCGGAACCTATCGTACGAGCAGGATACCCGTCGTTTGGCCGAATTCGTCGTCTTGAGAAGTTAGCCCCGGGGGCGCCTGCCAGGGACCGCCATCGATACTGATGGAGATTCTGTACTCGCCCGGGGCGGCAGTTATCTCGATCTGCCACGTGTCCGGCGCGACCTCACTCATCGAAAGCGGCTGCCAGTTCGAGAAGTCTCCCGAGATCAGCACGGTTCGCGCCCCGGGTATGACCATCGTGATCCGGCAGATACCGTGACCGAGCTTCGTCATCGATAACAACGGTTCGGCGTTTACCGGGGAACCCCAATCAGACCGCCCGCTCGTTCCAGGCGTCGGTCGGTCGCCGTTCCCGAGGAATCGAACCTCCGCCGCGATCGCAACAAAATTCCCTTCGGGGATCCCCATCTCCAGAGAAGCGGGGCGCCTGCCGCCTTCGAGCGACAAGGCGAACCGATCGGAGAACGAATATGAGTTCCGAATCTGCAGCCAGCTCCGGCTCTCCGTCGAAGCGGAGCCGAACAACCTGAGCCCTCCAACAACGCCGAACTCGACTCTCCCGTGCGTCCAGCCGACACTCATCTGGGTGTCCGTGTACGAAAGTGTTCCCCGGCCCCTCTCGTCAACTCGCTTCAACGTCGCACCCAAGCTGTCGATTCCGTCACCGACCCTGACATATGAGATTCTCGTGTACTCCTGAGCACAGCGATTGTTCGCGACCGCAAGGCTCGCGGATAGCCCCCTCGCCCTGATGCCCCACCCCCCACCGATCCATCCGAACCCGTTCCAGTTTGCTCCGTCCCACGCCGCGCCGCCGCTTCCGCCCACCCAACCCTCTCCGTAGCCGTTCCGGAGCCGAAATCGCGCGCCGGACCCCAAGCGATGGGCACGAGGCGCGTCCTGGTAATTCACCGTTTTCGCATCCGCCCACAAATCCACTCCGACGCGACCGAGGAGAGTGGTGGGGAAGTCCAACCTGGAGCCCAATTCGGTGACTGGCCGGTCGTATACGCCGATAGTCGCGAGCCCTGTGATGTTGAACCATCGAGAAAGTCCATCGAACGCGGGAGAGGAGGAG
>Ga0315286_10000336_pt1 | contig 38779 bp, 33 predicted proteins | sample YL17G10_0_MG_FD_205038 | JGI IMG/M metagenome (GOLD analysis project Ga0315286, IMG submission 205038) | Sediment microbial communities from Yellowstone Lake, YNP, Wyoming, USA - YL17G10_0 | ecosystem: Environmental > Aquatic > Freshwater > Lake > Sediment | place: USA: Wyoming | collected...
CACCCCGCGCAGCTCCCGCCGCGGTGGTATACTGGATCGAAATGCAGACCCCCCCGAACAAGAGAATCCGCGTGGGTCCCGCCGGGTGGTCGTACGCCGACTGGGAAGGCATCGTCTATCCAAAGAGAAAAGGCCGCTCGTTCGATCCGCTGGAATACATCGCGTCGTACTTCGACCTGGTGGAGATCAACAGCACGTTCTACCGCGTGCCCCCGCGGTCGGTCTGCCGCCGCTGGTCCGAACGAGTTGCCGGCAGACCGGACTTTCTCTTCACCGCGAAAGCCCCCCAAGAAATCACCCATCGCGCCAAGCCACACCCGGAAGAAGACCTCGCCGCGTTCAAGACGGCGATGGCACCGCTCTTCGAGAGCAACCGGCTTGGCGCGGTTTTGGTCCAGTTCCCGTGGTCGTTCCGTCCGACACCCGAAGCGATGGCCTATGTAAAGACCGTAACGGAACGTCTCCGTCCATTCCCCACGGCGGTCGAAGTGCGTCACGGAGGGTGGGGCGCGCCACGAGCGCTCGCATTCTTCCGCGACCAGGGAATCGCGCTCTGCGGGATCGATCAGCCCCTCATCGGCAACTCTCTCGCCCCGGACTCATACGTCCCCGGATCCGGGCTTGCCTACTTCCGGCTCCACGGACGCAACAAGGACAAATGGTTCGCCGAGGACGCGGGCCGGGACGAACGGTACAACTACCTCTATGACGCCCCGGAACTCGCCCCGTGGCGCGAACGGATCGGTCATGCCGCCAAGGGCGCGCTGAACGTTTTCGCCGTCCTCAACAACCACTTCAGGGGACAAGCAGTGGTCAACGCCCTTCAGCTACAAACCATGCTCACGGGGGAAAAGGCGCGTGCGCCGAGAACCGTCGTGTCATCGTACCCGCACTCGGAGGAATTCCTCGTCGCCGGCGACGGAGAGGGTCCATCGCGGCGCGGCGCACGGGACGGCCAGCGTGGGCTATTTGAGAAGGATGAAGATGATTAGGAGGACGATGACGCCCACCATTATGGGAAGCGGGCGTCGTCGCGCGGACCGGACGGCCCCGGACCAGTCGATGCCGGCTTCCCGGTCGTTGATATCGAGAGGGTTTTCCTTGGGGAGCTTCTCTTCGAGACTGTCGAGCCGCGATAACGGGTCTCGGAATTTTCGCAGACAGAAAGAACAGAACTTCGCTCCGGTCGGGTGCTCGCACCCGCACCCGGGACAAACAAACGTTGCCTTCCCCTCTCCCAAAGGACGCGGCGAGTTCGCCTCACGCTCGCCGGGGTCCGGGGGCGTCTCAAAATGCGGCTCGACACGCGCTTTTCCGCCGATCTCATCGAGAAGCGTCTTGAGGCGGTTGGCCTGAGCCGCATCGAGACCACTCTTGGCCGTATAGGGGAGACAACGCGCGACGAGCTTCGCCCGCGGGAGCGGGACGTGCAACCGCGAGGCGAGCTTTACGGCAAAGCTGTCCGGCGTCTCCAGGTCGGTGTCGATCCCCTCGAGTATCACCCGATAGAATCTCTTTGTGTGGATCGTGATATTGTCCGCGGGTTTGCCCATCGCTCGAAACTCAAGCACAGACCGTACCAGCTCGGGGGTGGCGGGGCCGGCGAGCTCGCCGCCCCCGCGACGGTGGACGGACCGCCGACAGGCTATCGGCTATCTAGTGGTCAAAAAGAAAGTTAGATCGATAGACGGAAAAGGCGTGGAAAATTAGATTACGACGCCGCCCTACTCCGACGTTCCACAGGTAAGAGCGCTTTCCACGTTCTCCAGCGTTACCGCGGAAACGCAGAAAACCAGACCGGAAAGTGCGACGGGGGAAATCACCTGAATCGTCGTCGTGTCAGTCGTGCCCTCCAGTTGGGGCCCGGAGGTCCCGTATTCAGAGTAGATGCGGTACTCCTTCACAACCGCGGGATCGTCGATCTCCCAGGAGAGATCGTAGGTGAGCTGATCGACGGTTTCGACCACGAGATTTTTCGGCGTGGGAGGCGTCATCACCTCGAGGGGCGGCGGAACGTCATCGTGCCGGGCGCACGCGGTGACGACCAGCGCGAGTATGACGATAAACCTCTTCACCACCGCGGACCTCCTTAGAACCGAAACGTTTTTGTGATTCTCACGCCGCCGGGACCGGCCTCGACGGAGAGGCGCTCTTGCCGATCGGCGTCGTATGGTTTGCTGATCAACACATCGACGAGATTGATCGCGTACGTCGCGGCGAAAGTGACGAGAAATCCGTTCCGCCACGCGAACCTCTTCTCCGCCGAGTCGTGCTCCGCCTGCATCAGGGCGTAGGTACCCTCGATGTCCTTGATGGAGACGACACCGCCCTCGCTTAGCGTCTCATCGTAAGACGCGTAGATCCGCTTCTGGGCGTCGTACTTGTCGACTGCCTCGTTGTAGTAGACCTGCGAGATGAGGAGTCCGAAACCCGACAGCACCGCGACACCCGCGTAGGCGGCCGCGCGGGTATAGTGTCCCTGGTGCGCCTGGCCCGTCCCGGGGACGAGGAGCGACCGGATGAAAGCGGAATCAACGGCCATCGCCTGCGCGGGAAAGGCGAGCAGAAGCGCAACGGCCAGTCCTCTTGTCGTCAAGGATCTCGCCCGTCCCGACGGCGATCGATGTGTCTTCGTTTTGCAAGTGGGCATATCGTGCTCTCGTTTCGTTCAATCTACGGAATCGAAGGGAGAATGTTACTGTGGTTTTAGCAGAAGCGCAATTTTTTTCTCGGGGAGCCGGGGGATCCCCGGCGCGCTCCGGACACCGGTCCATAGTCGTTCGCGAGGGGAGCCCCGACCACAGAGCTGCTGAAAAGACAACGATTTGCCGATTGACACCCTCCGCGCCCGTTGTATATTTGAGCGGACTGTCCCCTGCCCGCGGCCCTGCCCTCCGGGCTTCGATAACGACCGCGGCGGCGGAGCTGGTCGTCGGAGGAACCCCCGTGATCGAGGTCCGAAATCTAACAAAATACTACGGGAAACAACCGGGGATCGAGGACGTGTCCTTCGAGGCGGCCCAGGGTGAAATCCTCGGTTTTCTCGGCCCCAACGGGGCGGGCAAGACGACCGCGATGAGAATTCTCGCCTGCTATCTGCCCCCGACGAGCGGCGAGGCCCGCGTAGCGGGATTCGACGTGCTGACGGAATCGCGAGAGGTCCGCAGGCGGATCGGATACCTTCCGGAGAGCGTTCCGCTTTACCGCGACCTCACCGTGTCGGACTACCTCGAGTTCGTCGCCCGCCTCAAAGGGATGCCCTCCTCGCAGCGCGGCTCGCGCATACGACGGGTCATCGAGGAGTGCGGGGTCGGAGAGGTCCGCGACCGGACCATCGGTAAGCTCTCCAAGGGATACCGGCAGCGCGTGGGGCTCTCGCAGGCGCTCATCAACGACCCCGAGGTCCTCATCCTCGACGAGCCGACCGTGGGACTCGACCCGCAACAGATCATCGAGATCCGGGAGCTCATACGAAGTCTTTCCGGACGGCGGACCATCGTCCTCAGCACGCACATACTCCCCGAAGCGAGCCTTCTCTGCCGCCGGGTGATCATCATCAACAAGGGGAGGCTCGTGACCGCCGACACGCCGGAGAACCTGAAAAACCGTCTCCGGCGGTCGATGATCGTGGACGTCGTCCTTCGCGGCGATCTCGAGGCGGCCCGAGCACTTCTCTCGTCGCTCCCCGATGTGAAATCGGCCGCGGCGCTCGTCTCGAAGGAAGGAGTTCACACCATCCGGGTGGAATCGCGTGACGACCGCGACACGCGGGAGGCGCTCTCCCGCGTCCTCGTCGAACGCGGCTTCGGGCTTCTCGGGGTGGGGACGGTCGATCTGAGCCTCGAAGAGATTTTCGTCCAGATCGTGACGAGAGAGGAGCTCGATTAGGTTGTCCCGGATGATCGCGATATACCGAAGGGAGCTCGGCTACTTTTACAACTCGATCGTCGCCTACATCGTGACGATGGTCTTCGTGCTCCTCGCGGGCTATTTTTTCTACAACCTGCTCGCGTTCTTCAACCTCGCGTCCATACAGGTTATGCAGAACCCCGTCGCCACGCAGCGGTTGAGTCTGACCGAAAGCGTTCTCCAACCGCTTTTCGCGAACATGAGCGTCGTCCTCCTTCTCATCGCGCCGATGCTCACCATGCGCCTGCTCTCCGAAGAACGGAAACTCGGGACGGCCGAGCTCCTCTTCTCCTACCCGATATCGGACTGGGACGTCATCCTCGGAAAGTACCTCGCCGCGGCGACCGTTCTCGCGGGTATGATCGGGATCACCACCCTGTTTCCCCTTCTCCTCCTCGGGTACGCCGAACCCGAGTGGGGGCCGATCGTCACCGGATACATAGGGCTCTTGTTCCTCGGAATGGCGTACACCGCCATGGGACTTTTCTTTTCGTCGCTTAGCGAGAACCAAGTCGTCGCCGGCGTGCTCACCTTCGGGGTTTCGCTTCTATTCCTCATCATAGGATGGATCGCCCCCTTCGTACCCGCCGAGACCGCGCGCGTCGTATCGGAGATTTCCGTTCTCGAGCACTTCGGCAACTTCTCGAAGGGGATCATCGATACGAACGACGTGGTCTACTATGTGAATTTCTCGGTGTTCTTCCTCTTCCTCTGCTCGAGAGTCCTCGAGTCGAACCGTTGGAGGAGCTGACGATGACGCGTGAGGGGATTCATGGGTTCTTCGCCGCCGCAGGGACGATCCTCACGGGGATCGGAGCAGTTCTCTACACGATCAATTCGCCGAATCGGGTCCTGGCGTACACGCTCCTCCTCGCCGGCGTCGGCGTTCTTGTCGTCCTCGCCGCCGTCGGTTACCGCCGGATCGGCGCCTTCGTGCGGAGAAGATCGTCGCGCTACGGCCTCAACACGTTTCTCATGATCGCCGCGTTCGCCTCTATCGCCGTCATCATCCAAGCGCTTTCCGCCCGTCACGCTCTGAGGTACGACCTCACCCGCAACAAACGGTTCAGCCTCGCCGAACAGACTACCGCCGTGTTGGACGGTCTTCGAACCGAGATCGATGTCCACGCGTTCTTCAAGAAGGGCACGCCGGAGGAGTCGCGGGCCGAGGATCTCCTCTCACAGTTCGCCCACCGAACGGAAAAGCTGCGGTACGAGCTTATCGACCCCGATCAGAGACCGCGGAAGGCGAGGGAAATGGACGTCGTCGCGTACGGGACGACGGTCGTCGAGGCGGGTGAGAGACGGGAGAAGATCCAAACCCTCACCGAGGAGAGCCTTCTCAACACCGTGGTCAAGCTCGCGAAGGGCCGCGTAAAGATAATCTATTTCGTCAAGGGTCACGGGGAGCGCGACCCGGAAAGCGACCGGCCTCTGGGATATTCGATCGCCGCCGAAGCGCTCGCAAAGGAAAGCTTCGAGGTGCGGACGATCTCGCTCTTCGACGAGGCGTCGATCCCCGAAGACTGCGCGGTTCTCGTCATCGCGGGACCCAAGAGGGACTACATCGAGAGCGAGATGGGCAAGATCGCGGGTTACCTGTCCCGCGGCGGCGGCGCCGTGGTCATGATCGAGCCGCAGACCGGCGTGTCCAACATCGAGACGCTTCTCGCGCGCTACGGTATCAAGATCAACGACGACGCGGTCGTTGATCCGCACAGCAATGTAGACGGGCGGGAGAACTCAGTTGTCGTCGCTCCCGATTACGCGGACCACCCCATCACGAGGAATATCGATCTGGCCGGTTTCTTCCCCACCGCGCGCTCCCTCGGGATCCTCGGGGAGGAAATCGAAGGAACGACGACACGCGTCCTCGCGAGGACGGGAAAATCGGCGTGGGGAGAAACCGATCTCGCGCTCATCGACAAGGGGCAAGCGGTCAAGGGTGAACAGGACCTCCCCGGGCCGGCGGCCTTGGCCGTGATCGCCGAAAAGCGCGCACCGATTCGCCCCGGCGGCGATAAGATAGAGAGCGCGGTTGTTGTTTTCGGTGACTCCGATTTTGCGACTAACAGCTCTTTCCGGCGCTTCGGCAATTCGGATTTCTTCCTCAACGCGATGGACTACCTCGCCGAAGAGGAAGACCTGATCGCCGTTCGCCCGAAGCAAGCCCTCGGCGACCGATTGTTCCTCACCGCCAGCCAGGGACGTTTCATCTTTCTCGTATCGGTCGTTCTGGCCCCGATCGCGGTCATCGCGTTCGGCCTCTTCGTTTGGGCAAGAAGAAACCGCCGCGGATAGCGGGGTGTCCGGAGCCGAGAAGCGATGAGATTCAAAACGACACTGATCCTCCTCGCCGTCGGCGTCGCCGCCGCTCTTTTCTTCTTCGTTGTGGAGAAACCCCGGAAAACCGGCCGTGACGAAAAGACGGCGCGTGAAGGGCGTCTCACCGCTGTTTTGCCGGACGAAGTCGAGACGGTGACGATCCAACGGCCCGACTTGACGATCGCCGCCCGCCGGGACGGCGAGCGCTGGGCGATCGTCTCCCCCGTCGAGGACGCCGCGGATGACGCCGCCTTCAACACCCTTCTCCGTTCGGTCTGCGACGCCGCCGTCGAAAGACGGCTCGCTCTCGGTGAGACGAGTCTCGCGGAGTACGGACTCGAACCGCCTTCGGCCGTCGTTTATCTCGGGGCGAAAGACGGTCGCTCCCTGCTCGAGCTCCGCGTCGGCGAACACAACGTGACGAAGAGCCATTGTTACGCGGCCGTCGGACCGGCGCGAAGTGTGATCCTCGTTTCCGCGGGGATACGCAGATACGCCCTCCGAACGCTTTTCGAGTATCGAAACAAGAGGATCGTCAACGCCGCCGTCGAGGACGTCCGGGGCGTCGAGATCGCTTCGCTCGGAGAGTCGATGGCGTGGCGTCTCGACGGGCGGGACGGGTGGTTCACGGTCGAGAACGGGGATACGATCCCGGGGGATAGCGCCGCCGTTGAGGCGGTGGTCCGCGAGCTCCGGGGGCTCCGCGCCATGGACATCCCGATCGATGGCGCGGAGAAGAGAGAGGAGTATCTCTCGCCGGCGGCCGGATCGGTCGCGCTCGGACTCGCCCCGGGGTCGAGGACGATCCGGATTCGTTTTGGCGGCCGGCGCGACGACAGGTGCTACGTCGAAAGCTCGGCGGGTGGACGCGTCTCGCAGGTCGACGCGGCGGTGCTCGGTCTTTTCGACAAAACGGTGAACGACTTGCGTGACCGGCGGCTTCTGCGCTACGACGACCGCGGTTTTGCCAAGCTGACGCTCGAGACTCTGAACAACACGGTCACCATCCTCGCGTCCGGGACCGGATGGACGTACGCCAACCCCGGTTTTGGCGATATCGACGAAGAGACCGCCGCGAGGCTCCTCGCACGGATCAAAGAATTGAAATTCGAAAGGGTAATCGACGGCAAGATCCCCCCAGCCGGCGAGCACGGGTTCACCAAACCCTTTTTCCGCCTCGTCCTCCTCGGGGACGGAGACGTCGTGATCGACGAGCTCACCGTGGGCGGCCCCGCACCCGGCGAGGGGTTGAGGTACGTCACCAGCCGCTCGGCCCCATTTCTGGCGGTGATCGGGACCGCCCCACTATCGGAAATCGAAAGCCACTTCGTGGAACGGGGGGCGCGGTAACCCCATGCCGCGGCTCCGCGTGGCGGGCGACGCCGCGCGGATCCTCGCCGCCGCTTCGCGGCCGGGCAACCCCGGAAACCCCTCGCGGCTCGACGACATGGGCGACGGCGCGGAGCCCCTTGCCGCGACGCTCAAACGCGGTTACAATTCGCGAGGGAGGGACACTTTGCACGACGCGAACCTGCGCATCACGAACCGAGGGGGCGGTCTGGTGATGGAAAAATCCACACGCGTTCGCAGAAGCGCTGTCGCGGGATCGTTCTACCCGCGTAGTCCGCAGACGCTACGAAGGGACATCGAGTCATACCTCTCCCGCGTGCCGGCAGCGGCGACCGAAGGAAGGCCTTTGGTTCTCATCGAGCCGCACGCCGGATACATGTACTCGGGACAGGTCGCCGCGCACGGTTACAAGCTGCTCGAAAACCGCGCGATCAAGACGGTCGCGGTGGTGAGCCCCTCGCACATGGAGCACTTCCCTTTCGTTTCCGTTTTCGCCGGGGACGCCTACGAGACGCCTCTGGGGAGAATCGAGATCGATAAGGATGTCGCCGGCGCGATCTCGGGCGATGACCCCGAACGGATCAAGCTCTCGGGCCGGGGGCACATCCACACCGGTTCGTACCGCCAGGAACACGCGCTCGAAGTCCAGCTCCCTTTTCTTCAGAGCGTGCTCGAGAAGTTCAGGCTCGTGCCCATCGTGATGGGCGACCAAAGCTGGGAGCTTTGCTCAGCCCTCGGAAAGGCCCTCGCCCCACACATGGCTCGAGAGGACTTCCTCGTCGTCGTAAGTTCCGATCTCTCCCATTTTCACGAGGACGCTACAGCGAAAACGATGGACGGCCTTTTTTGCGACCTGATAGAGAGCATGGACGCGCGCGGACTCTACGAGTCGGTCCGCCGGAACGAGTGCGAGGCGTGCGGAGCCGGGCCGGTGATCGCGTCGCTCATCGCCGGCGAGAGGGCCGGGGCGACGGTTTGCCGGGTCCTGTATTCGGCCACCTCCGGAGACGTCACCGGCGAACGCGATTCGGTCGTGGGATACGCCGCCGCCGTCGTCCAGGCTGAGAATGTCGGGAAGGAGACGCGTATGGAGGAAGACAGAATCGAGGACGCGGCCCTCACCGAGAAAGAACAGTCTATTCTCCTCGGGATCGCCCGCCATGCGGTCGAGAAGACGGCCGGGACACCGGGCGAACCGCCGCCCGACATGACGACGCAAGCTCTTCTTGATAAACGCGGCGCGTTCGTCACGCTCAAGATAGGCGGCCGTCTCCGGGGATGCATCGGGATGGTGGAGCCCCGAAGGCCTCTCAAAGATACCGTGGCGGAAATGGCCCGCGCGGCCGCGGTAAGCGACCCCCGCTTTCTCCCGGTCGACGAACGGGAGATTCCCTCTCTCGATATCGAGATCTCCGTGCTCACTCCGCCGCGCCGCATCCGCTCGCACGACGAGATCGTCGTCGGCACGCACGGGCTCGTGATCGAGAACGGTCCCCACCGCGGGCTGCTTCTCCCCCAGGTGGCGACCGAGGCGGAATGGGACGTGGAGACTTTCCTTGGGTACACCTGCGAAAAGGCGGGGCTGCCGAGAAACGCATGGCGGGACAAAGAGACGAAGATTTTTGTTTTCTCGGCTCAGGTTTTCGGCGAAAAGAAGAGAGGCTCAAGAGCCAAACCGTGAGACACTCGCCGCCGGTCCGCTCGAAAAGGGGGGGCGCGATGCAGGACTGCATCTTCTGCAAGATCGTTCGCGGGGAAATCCCTGCGAAGAAGGTATTCGAGACCGATGAGGTGCTCGCCTTCGACGACATCAACCCCGTCGCTCCGGTCCATGTCGTTGTCGTTCCGAAAAGACATATCGCGACGTTGAACGACGCCGCGGACGGCGACGCACAAACCCTTGGGAGGCTGCTCCTCGCCGCCAAGAGCGTCGCCGCGGCAAAGGGGCTTGCGCAGGGAGGGTATCGAGCGGTGGTCAATACGATGGCCGGGGCTGGTCAGGTGGTGTTCCACGTCCACATCCACGTCTTCGGCGGCCGGGCGTTGCGGTGGCCGCCGGGATAGTGCCCAAGGGGGTCAGTCGAAGTAGTTGTCCTCGAGTCTCTCTTTGAGATCGCAACCCCGGTCAAAATCCTCGTAGCGATCGCTCTCCTGTTTGCGGAGCACGCCGGCGTCAACCAGCTGATAAACGATCCGGCCGACGTCGGCCGCCGACCGGACACCCCACTTCTGGGCGACGGCAAGAGCGAGGACCCCGTACTTTTGCTTTGCGTGCGCGCAAAGGCCCTCGAGAAGCTCTCCGGCGGTCACGTGGCGGTGTTCGCCAAGACGCGCCATGGTATAGTCCAGAGCCTCCATCACCAGCGAGTACGCCTCGGGTCTGAACCGGCCGTCCGTTTTCCGGATGTGACTGACCGCTTCCCAGAACTTGGCGTCCTGCCGCATGGAAAACCCTTCCTAGAGAAGCTCCTCGTACAGAGCCACGTATTCGCCCACGATCTTGTCTTTGCCAAAGTCCCTCTTCGCCCGCTCTCTCGCCTTGAACCCGACATCGCTGCGCCGGTTCTCGTCGCGAAACAGCGCGAGAATCGTATCGCTCATCCCCCCCACGTCGTGGGGATCGAACAGGAACCCCGTCTCGCCGTCCTTGATGACCTCGTGAAGACCGCCGATGTTCGACGCCACGACCGGGAGGGCGCAGCTCATCGCCTCGAGCGCGGCGAGCCCGAAACTCTCGTGCTCGCTGGGGAGCAGAAACACATCGCCCACGGGGAGGATGTTTGCGATGAATTCCTGATCGCCGAGAAAGATCACGTCGGACCGGAGCCCCTCATCCATCACTCTTCTCTCGACCGCCTCGAGCTCCGGGCCGTCTCCGACAAGGAGGAGCTTCGCCGGGTGGGCGCGTCTGACACGGGCGAACACCTCCACGACCACCGGGAGGTTCTTCACCTTTCTGAAATTGGATACGTGGACGACGATTTTCTCGTCTTCGCGCGCGTAGCGTGATCGCATCTCCTCGTTTTTCACTGGCCGGAATTCGTTGCAATCTACGAAGTTGTGTATCACGCGTATCGGCCGGTCGATCTTGAAGGTCTCGACGGTCTCCCGTTCGAGAAAACGCGAAACAGCCGTAATCGCGTCGCTCACCGAGATGCTGAACCGCGTGATTTCGTAGAACGAAGGCATCACGCCGACAAGCGTGATGTCCGTCCCGTGGAGCGTGGTGATCGTCTTGATATCTCGACCCGCAGTCTTGAGCATCTCCTTCGCGAGAAAAGCGGAGGTAGCATACGGAATCGCGTAGTGGGAATGAACGATGTCGAGCCCGTGCTGGACGGCCACCTCGCGGATTTTCGCCGCCAGGCTCAGCGCAAACGGAGTGAACTGTTGGAAGAGGGGATACTCCCCCGGTTCGACCTTGTGAAAGAAAAGGTTCTCATTAAAGCTGTGGAGCCTTGACGGCAACCCGTAGGTGATGAAGTGGACCGTGTGGCCGAGCTCGGCCAGCGACTTCCCCAGCTCCGTCGCCACGACCCCGCTCCCTCCCGGTGTCGGATAACACACGATGCCTATGCTTGCTTTCTTCATGTTGTCCGTCTTCCCCTGGGTTCTACCCGCCGAAGAGGCGAAAATCGGAGAGCGCGACCGGACGCGCCGACCGAAACGCTTCGCCGAACCGCACGCCGATCCGGCGTCCGTGCGTCCTCGCCCGGGCTTCGACGAACCCCACAAAATCCGGCGAGTTGAGCGGCGTCGACGCCCGCCCCTCCCCCGGTACGAACTGGGTCGTGTGCGCGAGGATCGCCTTCACTTTGACGTCAAAGGACGACGTGATGTCGAAGACGATATCGGGATCGAAGTCGGCGCGTCCGGGATAGACGATGACGTGGGGGACGCGCCACGCGGGTTCGCCGCGCGCATACCCATGCACGCCGGAGAGATAGAGCGCCCTTTCGATCAGGCGGCCGCCGCAGCCGTGGTCCGGGTGCGGGTCGTCGGAGGAGGGGAGCAGAACGAGATCCGGCCGCTCGCTCCGCACGCACGAAACGACGGCGCTCGTCTGTTCGTCGCTCTCGCTCTGGATCCGGGTGTCGGGCAGACCCAGATCGTACCTTTGCCCCACCCCCATGATCCGCGCCGCCTCCCGCGCCTCGGCCGAACGCTCCTCCGGAGTCCCGTTGCTCGACGACGCGCCGGGGGAAAGATCGACGACGGCGACATGGTGCCCCGCGCGGACGGCCAGAACCACCGTCCCGCCGCACGCAAGCTCGACATCGTCCGGGTGTATGCCGAACGCGACAATCTTCATTTCACGGACGAATATACAATATGCTGTGTTCGACCGTCCAACAAATCATCCACGTACGACGAGGCGACGGCGAGCAGATCTTGTCGCATACCTTCGCCACCGAACATAAAGGGCACGAGCGAAGAAAGGGTTCGCTCCTGTGGCTTGCCCGCGGGCTTGACGACGGCACCGAGATCGGAAAGGAAACTCCATCGATCGAGGGCAGCCGCCTTGCCGATTTCCGAGACGGAGCCGGCGGCGAGGGCGGCGCGGCTCTTGAGGTCGCCGAGCCTCGCCTTGACGCGCGAGAGCGTCTTCGGCGGAGCGGCGTCATCGAGCGCGCGAGAGAAACGATCGACCGCCCCCGCGACGTCTTTCTCCAACTCCGCCGCCGACCGGCGGAGTTTGTCGTCGGCCGAACGCTCGAAGACCAAACGCGCGAACTCGGCGGGATCCGCGAGCAAGGACTCGACCGCCGAAGGAGGAGCCCCCTCGAGCATCCCGGCGAGCGCCGGCGGGAGAAAAGTCGCCATGAGCCTCGGGACGGGGACGGGGGACGGGATCCCGAAACGTCCGTACAGAGAACTCATCTGGCAGCGGTACGCGATCTCGGCGGGCCCGAGGACCACGGCCACCGGCGCTATCCCCCCGTCTTGAACGAGGTTGCGGGCAATCACACCGGGCGAACACCGTTCGACCGCGTTCGCGGCGGCGTCGGCAAGCGCGGCCCGGAGATCCGGGGTCACGTTTTTCCGAACTCCGTTCTCGAAGAGGAACACACCGCTATCTTCGCCGACAGCGAGCTGCGCGTGGTACCCTGACCGTTCGAGCCGTTTCCCCCGGTCGACGATCTCGCGTTTGATCGCGTCTTCATCAGCGATATACCCGGCGATCACCCGCCGCGAGTGCCTTCTCATGGCCGGCGAGCGGCCGTCGATGACCGCAAGCGCCCCGTCCGTGAGGGCGACGAGAAGAGCCGACGCGTGTTCGCCGTGGTCGGCAACCTTTGCGAATGCCTCTTCGATCAGGTGCGTGACGAACGAACCTTGCTCGAATTCCCCCACGAAACCCTTGAGGTTCGTCCACAGACCGGAGAGCCACTCCGTCGCGATGCTCCCGATCGGAAAACCCGCCGCGAGCGCCTGTTGGGCAATAGACGCCGAAATCGGGGTGGAGTCCTTGGTAAGGAGCGAGACCGTGCGGATTTCGCGGAAATCGATGTCGTCGGCGCCGCACCAGTAGAGCGGCACGACCGCGCGAGAGGTGATCTCTTCGATCCGACGCGCAAGAGCGATCGCGGTGAAAACCTTGTACGCGGTGACGAGCGGCCCCCCGAACACCCCCGGTTGCTGACCGGCGACGACAAAACACGCTTCGCCGCGAGCGGCCGCGCGGATCTTGTCGAGCACCTCGGGCCGGGCGCCGAGACGCTCGCTCAGAGAAAATATATCATCGACCAGGATGCGCCAGGTCTCCGCGTCGCCCGCTTTTCTCGCGGCGTCCGCGCGAGCGACGGCGTCAAGCCAGAAACCCCTCCCTGCCCCGACGCCGGACAAGTACGGGGGCAACCCTTTCGAGGGCTGGGCGGCGAAGTCGAGGAAGAGGCGGCTATAACCGTTTGCCGCGTCTGGTCGGACTTTCTCCAGGTAGTAAGCCATAAGGAAGTATGGTTTCGGGTGCAATCCCGGTGGCGCTATTTCCTTGCGACGACGACAACGCGTTCGGAAACGCCCTCGACAAACGGGTTTCTCGAGTAGTCTCCGTAGGTCTCCTCGATGGTAAGCCCCACACTCTCGAACATGATGATCAGGTCTTCCCTCGTATAGAGACGGAGACGCTCGTCGACGTTTTCCCTCTTACCCGTCCTCGCGTCTGTAATCGAGGCGTGTTTGACGAGATACTTGCCGTGCGACTCGAGCTTGCGTTTTTCCACGATTTCGTAGTCGCCGCTCCGGCGCCTCGACTCCTCGAGAAGGTCCCGCGCGATCCACTTCGAATTGATGAAGTCGAAGAGAAAACGCCCCCCCGGCCCGAGCACTCTTGCGACCTCCTTGAAGACGAGGAGGTTATCGGTGTCGGCGGAAAAATACCCGAAGCTTGTAAACATGTTCCACACACCGCCGAAGCTTCCGTCGAGAAACGGCAGGTGACGCATGTCCCCTTGCACGAGCCGCCTCGAGTGTCCCCATTCCACGACGGACCTCCGGAGGAGATAGTGGGAGAGATCGATCCCGTACGCGTCGAACCCCTTGCGGATGAGCGACTCGAGGTACCGACCGCCCCCCGACGCGAGGTCGAGGATCGGTGTCTTGTCGGCGAAAAGATCGCCGAAAACCTCGACGACGGACATCGCTTCCTCGACGTCCCTGTATTCATAAAGAACCGGATACATCCGGTCGAACGCGGCTTCGTACCATTCCATTGCGGCTCCTACGCCGGTCTTCGAACGTCTTCGGTTACAAGTCGGCTTTCTCGATCACGGTTTCGCGGAGATATCTGTCATCGGTCTGAGTATAGGTCTCCGTGTAGTGAAGCCCGCGGCTTTCTTTTCGTTGTTGCGCGCATCTGATGATGAGCTCGCCCACAAGGACGATGTTGCGCAGCTCGAGAAGATCGAGCGTCAACCGGCACTTCCAGTAGAGATCCTCGATCGTTTTCCCAAGCTGGAGGATCCGCTGGAGCGCGATGTCGAGACGGCGGTCGCTGCGGACGATACCCACGTAGTCCCACATCAAACGCCGGCACTCGTCCCAGTCGTGGTCGAGAATCACCGGTTCGGTCAGCGATTCGGCGTGCTGCTCGTCCCACGGAACCGGCTCCTCGATACGCTCGCCGGGGAGAGAATCGTCGTCGCTGACGAAGCGGGCGGCGCGCCGCGCAAACACGACGGCCTCGAGGAGCGAATTGCTCGCCAGCCGGTTGGCGCCGTGGAGGCCGGTGTGGCTCACTTCCCCAAGCGCGAGCAGGTTGGGGAGAGACGCCCGTCCCCACTCGTCGACGTCGACCCCACCGCAAAAATAGTGGGTCGCCGGAACCACGGGGATGGACTCGACGGCAATGTCGATCCCCACCTCCATACAGCTGCCGTAAATGTACGGGAAACGCACCTTGAGGTCCTCGCGGCTCATGTGCGTCATGTCGAGATAGACGCACTTCGATCCGGAGCTTTTCATCTCGCGGTCGATCGCCCGGGCGACGACGTCGCGGGGAGCGAGATCCAGGTCGGGGTGGTAATCCTTCATGAAAGCGTAACCGTCCGGGCGTCGCAGGACCCCGCCCTCGCCACGAAGCGTTTCCGTGAGAAGAAACGATTTCGCCATGGGGTGATAAAGCCACGTCGGATGGAACTGGACGAACTCGAGATTGGCCACGCGGGCACCCGCGCGGTAGGCGAGCGCGATCCCGTCGCCCGTCGCGACGTCGGGGTTCGATGTGTAGATGTAGACCTTTCCCGCCCCTCCCGTGGCAAGAATCGTCCGCTTCGCCGCGATCCCCTCGATGCGCCCGCTCTCGACGTCGAGAACGTACGCGCCGTACACACCCCGGAGCGCGCCGCGGTTCTTGACGTGTCTCTCGGTGACAAGCCCCACGGCCATCCGGTTTTCCTCAACACGGATATTGGGGTGAGCGAGAACCCGCTCGAGCAGGATCCGCTGGATCTCCTGTCCGGTGAAATCGCGGAAGTGGACGATCCGGTTGGCGGAGTGTCCCCCTTCGCGGGCGAGCGCGAGGTTCTTGCCTTTCCGCGTGAAATCGACCCCGTACTCGATGAGGTCCTCGATGCACCCGGGACCCTCTCTGACGACCATCTCGACGATGCTGCGCCGGCACAGCCCCACACCTACCCTGAGCGTGTCTTGTATGTGGGCGTCGAACGAGTCTTTCGGATCGATCACCGAGGCGATCCCGCCCTGCGCGAAGGATGTATTGGAATCCGAGGCGCCCCGTTTCGTCACCACGCGCACCGTCCCGCGGTCGGCGGTCTTGAGAGCGAAGAGGAGCCCGGCGATCCCACTACCAATAACGAGGAAATCGGATCTGTTCATCGCGGTAACGCTCAATCGGTTGTCGCGGGGCCGGGTGGTTTTCAACTCGGGGCGACCTTTCTAATATGATAATCGACCGTGTGTTACGATTGCAACACCCGGCCGGGTTAAAGATGCTTTTTGCACTCCGGCGAACCTTCGGGGACGCCTCCGCCGGTGGGACCCCTCTATCCCCCGATTCCCTATGATGTTACGAGATTCCCCCGCCCGGGCTCCTGGCATACACATTGCGTACCGGTGGCTTGGGATTCTTCGACAACAGCGATTCTACCGAGGAGGTTGGTTTTCATGAAACGGAAAATCCTGGCGTTTTCGTTTGTCGTGGGCGTTTTGGCGATCATCGCCGCCAGTTGTGAGAACGGTTCCGAAGAGAACCGGGCCGTCGTGATCGTTTCCTCGATCAACGAAAACGTGCCCTACTTCAGCGATGTCCTCGAGCAGGGGGACACGGTCCTCGTGGGTGGGCTCCCGTACACCGTCGATGATTTCATCACCGAGGACTACGTCGTCGTCACGTTTTACAACAGACCCTACAACGATTTCACCACGACGGGACCCGGCAAACCGCTGAGCGACTTCCTCATCACGCGTTACCGCGTCGAGTGGCGTTTGACCAATGGGGCGACGGGGACCGTGCCGCCCACTTACGACGGCGCGACGAACATCCAAGTCCCGTCGAACACCCTGGTGTCTGCCGCCATACTCCTCGTCCCATTCAATCTGAAGAACGCGGCAGGCGTATTCTTCCCGTTGTGGTACTCGGACACCGAAGTCCTCACGATCGCGCACATCACGTTCTGGGGGCACGAGGTGGGCTCCGACCGCGAGTGGAGCTTCGCCGCGGAGCTCACGGTCAACTTCGGCGACTGGGTCATCGAAACCGACAAGAAGAAACAACAGCAGTAAACACGGGAGATCGGAACCAACCTCCCTCGGGTCTGGATTCGAGTCCACGACACGATTCACGCGGAAGCCGCGGGCGTTGCCCGCGGCTTCTCGCATATAGCCACTGGATCGTCGCCCAACACCTCGAGATCCAAACAAGCGACCCGGAGCTCCGCACGCGGCGGACCGATCTCGCGGAGCTTGACCCAATCCTTCTCCGTCGTCACGACGCGGCTGATCCCGCGAGAAGCAAGGACCTCCTCGATCCGTTCGACATCCGAGCGCCGGTACCGGTGATGATCGGGAAAGCGAAGGGCGAGACCGATCGTGAGGCCGTGGGCACGGAGCGATTCCTCGAACCGGTGGGGGCGGCCGACGGAGGAGAGCGCCGCGATGCGTCCTTCGGGCGGCGCCGGCGTTTCGCCGGCGGTCGGTTCGGCTGGGACGACGGCCGCTTCTAGAAATGACAACCGGCGGCGGATCCCGAAGACGGGAATGGGACGCTTCACCATCTCGTGCGCCCACTCGCGAAGGCCGGCGAGGCGTTCTTGTCCGTCGATCCCTTTGCATTCGATCTCGATCCCGTTGAACCCGATCGCGTGCGCGCGCGAAAGCGCCCCGGGGGCCTCGCGGAGGCTCCCCGCGGGGATGATCCGGCCGTTCCCCACGGGGTGTACGGCGTCCAGAAGAACGATATCCACGTCGCGCGCGACGGACCACGTCTGCAAGGCATCGTCGAGCACGACGTGTGTCGGGTTGAAGAGCGCGCAAATGACTTCGACCGCGCGCTGTCTATCCCTCGAGAATGCGAGAGGCACCCCGGGGCACCGCGCGGCGACCATCGCGCCTTCGTCACCGATCGAACGGCTGAGCCCCTCGGTGTCTTCCCGCAACAACCGGACACCCGAGGAAACCCACCCCGCTGGCTCGGCGGATCGCGGCAAGAGGACCGTCACCGCTCCCAAACGCTCGGCGGCGCTCTTAAAACCGCGGCTCACGTACGCGGGTCGGCTTCCCCTTCGCGCGAGCTCGTTGACGAGATACGCGGCAAAGGGCGTTTTCCCGCTCCCGCCGACCTCGAGATTCCCGACCGACACGACGACGGCGCTCACGCCGGCTCCTCGGCGGCCTCCCACCCGAATCCGGCGAACGACGTTCGAGCCACCCGCGTAGAGAAACGAAGCTGGCCGCATGGCTCCGGAGAGGAAGCTACGGTGGGACGGCGCCCGCGAGAAATGGCTCCCCCCGACGGGGTAGAGGACGTCGTAACTTTCAGCCTGCCGCGGCATGACGGTCGTTCGCCTCCGTGATATCGCGCAGAATCCGCTCGAGCTTCACGCGGCTCTCTTCCAGCTCCTCCGGACCCGCGTCGCGGGACACGGACATGGGGGGACCGAAGCGTACGAAGACCTTTGTAAACGGCTTGGGAAACTCGAAAGCATCCCACGAGGCGGCCACCCAATGGGCCTTCGAACTCGTGGTTGCGGGAACGATGGGCGCGCCCGAGAGCTTCGCCATCTCCAGGGGACCCGGCTTCACCGTGTGCCTCGGGCCCTTGGGCCCATCGATGGTGATTCCGAGGTCGTATCCCTCGTCGAGTTTCGCGACCATCTCCCGTATCGCGCGCGCGCCACCGCGGGTGCTCGAGCCCCTGACGTGCCCGAACCCGAGATGACGGATCGTTCTTCCCATGAGCTCGCCGTCTCTGTGTTCGCTCGCCAGAACGTGTATCGAGCGGTTCCGGTAGCCGTAGGAGAGGGGGAGCATCCGTCCGTGCCAGAAGACGAAGATCGCGTGCGGCGCGAGCCGCCGCGCTTCTTCGTAGTGTTCCTCGCCGATCACGCGGAAACGCCACGTGCATCCGACGATCCGTATCAAGAGGGAGGCGAGAAGAGCCGTTATTCGAACGCGCGCGCTCATGAATGGTCGAGGAGATGCTCCGATATCTCCGCGACGCGGCGGCATCCCCCCTTGCCCGTGAGCATGGCGCGGAGCCCCTTGAATCTCTTCACGGTCTCCGCCCTGAGGCCTTCGTCGGAGAGAAGGTCCATCGCCGCGGCGGCGATCGCCTTCGGATCGGCCTCCGACTGGACGAATTCAGGCGAGACTCTCTCGTCGAGTATGATATTGACGAGCCCGATGTTGTCGATCTTTATGAGCCTGTGGGCAATAAAGTAGTTGAACCTGGACATCCGGTAGACGATAACCAGCGGGGTCTCGAACAACGCTCCCTCGAGCGTCGCCGTTCCGGATGCGACGAGGAGGAGCTCCGATCCGGCCATGATGTCCCGCGTCCGCTCGCTGATTTCCACATCGACGCCCTGCCTCGCGACGATTTTCTCGTAGATCCTCCGCGGGACGAATTCGCTGCGGCCGATCGAGAACTTCAAGCGCCGGTCGGTCTTTTGCATCTCCGACGCGGCGGCGAGTAGAATCGGCAGTATCCTTCGCACTTCGGACGTCCGGCTTCCCGGGAGCAGTCCCACACCCGACCGGACGGATTGCGGCAACGGATCGGGGAGGGCGTGGTCCTCGACGAGGGGATGGCCGACGAACTCCGCCGCGATCCCGCGTTCGGTGAAAAATCCTTCCTCGAATGGAAGTATGACCGCCATCCGATCGACGGATTCGGCGAGCTTGCGGATCCTGCCCGCTCCCCACGCCCACACCTGGGGACTTATATAGTAGAGAACGGGAATCCCCCTCTTCTTGGCGTGAGCGGCAAGCCTCAGATTGAGCCCCGGGTAGTCGACGGGGATGAAAAGATCGACTCCGTTTTCGAGCGCCTGCTTGAGCGCGCGTTCGAGCCGTACGAGTTTTGGGAACTTCGTCACCACACCGGAGAATCCGATGATCGCGTAGTCCTGGATGTGGAAGAGAACGGTCGCCCCCGCCGCCGCCACCCTTTCGCCCCCGAACGCGAGGATCCTGGCGCCCGGGTACTTCTCGAACAGCTCCGAGACGAGCCTCGCCGCGTGGAGATCGCCGCTCGCTTCTCCGCACGAGATGAGTATCGTCGGGGTCTGTCGCATAACGCCCGTTCCGCCGGTCATCGCCGCGCCGCTCCATCCGCGGCACCCCGGTCAACGCGATCGGGGATTTTCTACGATCCGCTGGATCTCCTCGGCAAGCCTCAACGCCTTCAAACCGTCTTCGCCGGTCACGGCCGGCGTGGTGCCGCCCAGAACACTCAGACAAAACGAGCGAAGCTCGTTGAAGAGCGGTTCCTCTCCCTCGATTATCGTCTCCTCGACCGTGAGAAAATCCTGGAGCGTGATGCCCTCGAGCGACCCTTTCTTTTCCCTCAACATGGCGACGCCACGATCGTACGAGTCGCTCTTCTGGACGTGCTTGATCTTCCCCTCCGACAAATCGATCGATAGATAACGGCTCGTCGAGAAGATCCGGACCTTCCGCATCGGTTCGATCGACACGCGGCTTGCCGTGATGTTCGCGACGCACCCGTCATCGTACTCGAGACGGGCGTTCACGATGTCCGGCGCCGCAGTGAGGACCCCGGCGCCTTTTGCGCGGATATCCACCGGGAGCTTCCCGAGGAAATAAATGAGGAGATCAAGGTCATGAATCATGAGATCCATGATCACCGACACGTCTATTCCGCGAAAGCTGAACGGGGCGAGCCGGTGGATTTCGATGAAAGACGGCGACTCGATGTATGGCCGGCATTTGCGTATCGCTTCGTTGAACCGCTCGACGTGACCGATCTGGAGCACCCGACGGCGCGCCCGCGCCGCTTCGAGGATCCTCTCCGCCTCGCCGACCGACGCCGCCATCGGCTTCTCGAGAAAGACGTGCTTTCCGGCCGCCAAGGCCTTGAGCGCGACCTCCTCGTGGTGCACCGTGGGGACGACGACGCTCACAGCGTCCACCGCATCGAGCAGCGCGCTGAGGTCCGTGAAGGCCCGCGCTCCGTGGGCCGCGGCGGCCTCGCGCGCGCGCTCTTCCACGACGTCGTAACACCCGACGAAATCGACTTCGGGGATCCGTCCAAATATACGGACGTGGACCCTGCCGAGACGGCCTGTCCCGATAACACCGATTCTAAGACCCAAGGTTTCCTCCCCGTGGCCGGCGGGTACGCCGCACCGGAAAGCACATCGGAGGCCCGAGGCGAGTCAGCGTGGATTACTTGGTGATCCCGCGCTCCGCTGCTTCGAGGAAATCGACGAGGATCTTCCTCTCGGGATCCTCGAAGTCCCCGTTCTTGAGGCGCTCGAGGACCTGGGAGACGTTGAGTTCGCTCCGGTAGAGCAGGTTGAACATCCTCTTGATCATCGCCCGCTTCTCGGGGGAGAAACCGCGGCGCTCGAGACCCAAGCTGTTGATCCCGTATACCCGGGCCGGGCTGCCTGCGGCCTTGACGAACGGAGGGATGTCCCTCTCGACGCGGCTCGCGCCGCCCACGAACGCGTACTTCCCGATCGACACGAACTGGTGGACCGGTGTGACGCCGCCGATGTTCGCGTAGTCATCGACCCTGACGTGCCCCGCAAGGTTGACCGAGTTCGCGAAAATGACCTCGTCGCCCACGATGCAGTCGTGCGCGATATGGGCGTACGCCATGATGAAACACCGCGAACCGACGCTCGTCGTCCCCCCGTCCCCCGACCCGCGGTTGACCGTGACGAACTCTCTTAAAATGTTCTCATCGCCGATTATTACGTGCGTCCGCTGGCCCTGGTACTTGAGGTCCTGCGGCGGAGTGCCGATGGTCACGCCATGGTGGAAGACGTTGTGCTTGCCGATCGTCGCGTGTCCCTCGATGAGCACGTGGGGACCGATGACGCATCCCTCGCCGATGGCGACGTCTTCGCCGATGACGGTGTAGGGGCCGATCTTGACCCCCTCGCCGATCTTCGCCAACTGATGAACGATCGCCGTCGGGTGATAATCGAGATTCACATCCGCACGTTTCAAGTTGATTCTATCGGGCATTTTCGATCCCCCTCGCTCCGGTGGTGGAGCCCTTTCCGTCCGGAACGGTCATCTATCCACGATCTTTGCCAGGAGCTCCGCCTCGGCCACGAGGTCGTTCCCCACGTAAGCGTACCCCTGCATCTTGCAGACTCTCATTTTCAACGCGAGGAGCTCGAGCTCGAACCGGAGCTGATCGCCGGGGAGTACGGGTTTTCTGAAACGCGCCTTGTCGATTCTGGTGAAGTAAACGAGGTAGTTGTCCGGGTTGTCAACGGTATTCAGGAGCATCACTCCTCCGACCTGCGCCATCGCTTCGATGATCAACACGGCGGGCATGATCGGGTGGCCCGGGAAATGTCCCACGAAAAACGGCTCGTTGATGGTCACATTCTTGATCCCGACCACGCGCTTCCGGTCCTCGAGCTCGAGGATTCTGTCCACGAGGAGGAAAGGGTACCTGTGCGGCATGATTTTCTGTATGAGATTGATGTCCCACTGGCCCTTCTCGATCCCCGCCTTGTCGCGCATCTTCTTCTCCTTGAGTCTCCACAACGCTTTGACGAATTCGATGTTGGTCCGGTGCCCCGATCTCACCGCGTGGATATGCCCCTGAATGGGTGTTCCAACCAGCGAGAGGTCTCCGATGAGGTCGAGCAGCTTGTGACGGACGCACTCGTCACGAAACCGCATCGGCCCCTTGTTGACGATGCCGTTCTCGTCGAAGACGATCGTGTTGTTGAGGGTCCCACCCTTCGCCAGACCCATCCGGCGCAGACTCTCGACCTCCTCTTTGAGGATGAACGTCCTCGCCGGAGCGAGCTCCTTTTCGAAGACCTCCGGAGTCACATCCAGGGAAACGTACTGGGTCCCGATGTGTCTGTTCTCGTATACGATGGTAAAGCTCGCGCGAAACGTCTCGGCGGGCACTGCCGTTATCTCGATGTCTCCTTCCCGGTAGGCGATGGGGCGGTCGATCTCGAGGACGCGGCACGGCGCGCCCTGGTGGACCACACCGGCCTCCCTCAGCGGGCGGACGAAGAACTCGTAGCAACCGTCCTCGGGCTCCGGCGGCTCGTTCGACGAGATTTCGATGACGAGATTATCGATCTGAAGGCCGTAGCACGAGGCAAGAACGTGCTCCACGGTATAAATGAACGCCTCTCCCCGCTGGAGCGAGGTGTTTCGGTAAGCGGGTTTGTCCGCGGCCACGCTACTGACGACGGCCGGGATCTCCACGGGTTCAACCAGGTCGGTCCGCACGAACTTGACACCCGAATGGGGCGGGGCGGGCTTGAACCGAAGCGTCACCTCGCCGCCCGTGTGCAGTCCGCGCCCGGTGAGCGAGAATTCTCTAGCGATCGTCTTTTGTTGTCTCACCATTCTCTTTTCCCTTTTTCCGCGCGGTGGCCTCGGCTTCGAGAGCCTTGACGCGCTGGAAGAGCTCGGGGAGCCGCGCCATACACGCGAAGATCCTGCGGGCGAGTCCGTGTTCCCTCGCGGGAAAACCCATCACGGTCACTCCCGGTGGGACTGACTTCGTCACACCGCTCTGCGCCGCCACCACAACGCCATCGCCGATGGTTATGTGCCCCATGAAACCCGTTTGTCCACCGACGATGACCCCTTCACCCAGCTTGGTGCTCCCTGCCAGACCCGTCTGTCCGGAGAGAATCGAGTTCTTTCCGACTAGGCAATTGTGGCCGATCTGGACGAAGTTGTCGATTTTGGTCCCGCGGCAGACACGCGTCACCGAGGTCGTCGCGCGGTCGATGGCGGAGTTCGCGCCGATCTCCACGTCGTCCTCGATCACGACGCGGCCGATCTGAGGCACCTTGACGTGCCGCTCGCCGTCCCAGGTAAATCCAAAACCGTCGGCGCCGATGACAACCCCCGGGTGGAGAATCACTCTGTCGCCGAGCTGGCTCGACTCTCTGATCGTCACGTTCGGGTAGATGAGACAGTCCTCTCCGATGACGACCCGGTCGCCGACGTACGTCCCGAAGAGGATACGCGTTCCCGCTCCGATCCGCGCGTCCCGGCCGATACGGCAAAAAGGCCCGACGGAGACGTTCTCGCCGATTTCCGCCGTGGCATCGACGATGGCCCTCCCGTGCGCGCCGGGCGGCACTTCGACATCCGTCGAATGGGCGAAGAGACCGAGTATCTCAACGAACGCGAGAAACGGCTTGTCGGTGACAATCGACGGAATCTTGCACTCCCGCCGGTTGTCGCGGATAAGGGCGGAGGCTTCCGTCGTCGAGAGGAGACTCTCGTACCTCGCGTCGGCGAGAACGGTGATATCGCCCTCCCGCGCTTCTTCGATCCCGGCGACGCCGCGGATCGTCACGGCGCCGTCGCCCGTGAACTCGCCCTTAACCAGCTCGGCGAGCTCCTTCAAAGTATACGTCCGCCGATCCACCGGTTTTCCTACTGGCCGACCTTGCTCAGCTCTTCGAGCACGCGGGCAGTGAGATCGAGTTCCTTCTTCGCGTACACGATATTCGCATTGGCCACGTCGAACACCAGGCTGTACCCTTCCGTTTCGGAGAGCTTCTCAAGAATCTTATTGATCCTCTCGACAATGGGCTGGGTGAGTTCGCGGTTTCTCTTGGCGGCCATCCCCTCTTCCCCAAACGTCTCCGCCACGAAACGCTGGTATTCCTCGAGCTTTCTGTCGATCTCGAGCTTCTTCTCCTTCTGCTTCTCCTCGGAGAGCATGAGGCTCTGGGCGCGAAGCTCCTCCTGGAGCTTCGCGATCTCCTGTTCCTTGGTCGCCGCTTCGGCCTTCCACTGCTCCACTTCCTTTTTGTAGAGCTTCTCGGCCTCCTGTGTCTCGCGGAACTCCGCGAAGATCCGCTGTGAGTCGATGTAGCCGATCTTGACCTTGATATCCTGCGCGCGGGCGAGCGTGCACGCGCACCCCGCGACGAACGCCGCGAGCGCAAGAACCATCGGCAACCGGTGCGTCTTCCTGATCATGCGAACACTCTCCTTTTGGACAATTCACCAACCGGACTAGAACCCCCCGCCAAGCGTCAGGTGGGGCTCCCATCCGGCACCCAAAGGCTTGTCGAACCCGTAACCGTAATCGAACCCAATGGTGCCCAGCATGGGCATCTCGATCCGGATCCCCAGACCGAGCCCTTTCCTCATATCGAGCGGATTAGCCCCCGCGGCGCTGTTCCACGTGTTGCCGCTGTCGAAGAAGAGGAGACCGGTGATGCTCGGAGCCAGGGGCGCCGAGATCTCGTACGACAGAATCTGCATGAAACGCCCGCCCAAGTAAAGCGCGTTGCCCTTGGGAACGATCTCGTAGAAGTCGTAACCGCGGACCCCGTAGAGACGGTTACCCCCTAGACGGTACCTCTCATAATCGGGAACTTCGGACGGCGACCCGTACCCGTCGAGGACGCCCACGCTGTATTTCATCTCCAGCACGAGTTTCCAGAAAAGCGTCTCGTACCACTGCAACGTCGCCTCGTATCTTTGGAAAGTCACGTCGCCGCCAAGAAGCTCGCCCCCGTTGAGCTCGGCGGTGAGCGATGACCGGGTCCCCGTTGTCGGCCGGAAGGGGTTGTCCGTCGAGTTCCTCAACACGGTGAACGCGACCGAGCTCGTTCTCTGCGGCCACTGGATCTTAAGAAGCGGGCCGGCGTACCCCAGGGAAAAGTTCGTGAGCTCGATCCATTCGTATTGGTATCGGAGGAAAACCGACGTGTAGTCGAACCACGGAAAGGGCCTCCCGACCCGAAACGACACCCCGCGCCGCCCGTCGCTGTAGAACTGCTGGCGGACCTGGTCCTGGAGCCGGTTGAACACGTTCACGCTGAGCTCCGTGGGCGTCCCGAAAAGCCACGGCTCGGTGAAGTTGACATCGATGTTCTGCCGGTACCTCGAGAACTCCCAATCGATCCCCACGGTTTGGCCCTTGCCGAGAAAGTTTGTCTCGGCGATCCCGATGAAACCGCTGATCGAGTTGAGAGAAGAGAACCCCGCCCCAAGCCTGAACTGCCCGGTTTGCTTCTCCTCCACTTTGAGCGTTATGTCGATGTCGCCTTCCTCGTTCGCCGGCTTGACCACCGGCTCGGGGGGCGCGCTGAAAAACCCGAGGTTGAACACCTCGCGGAGCGACCGGATGAGGCGCGGTCTGAGGAAGACCTCTCCGGGGTGGACGATGAGCTCCCGGCGGATCACCCGTTCGGATGTCTTTGTGTTCCCCGCGATGTTGATTTCGTTGATATAGGCGGGCTTCCCTTCCGTGATACCGAACTCGACGTCGATCACGTCGCCCTTGACCTTCTTCTCGGGGCTCACGGTGCCGTAGATGTAACCCCGGTCCCAGTAGAGCTCGCTGATCCCCTGTTGGATCATCGCGAATTCCGAGTCGTTGAATAGGTCGCCCTTTGTCAGAGTGACCTTCGGCGCGATCTGTTCGGCGGAGAATATCGTGTTCCCCGTCCACGTCACTTCGCCGATCTTGTACTGCGGTCCCTCGACGACGGTGACGTAGACATCGAGCCCTTTCCCGTCCCCGGAGAACACGAGATCTTTGCCGGAGACCTGGACGTCGAGGAACCCGTACTCGCGGTACAGCGTCGCAACACGCTCCATATCCTCGTCGAGAACCTTCGGTTTGAATTCAGCACCCCTGTACCAACGGTCTGCTTTCGTCTCCATCGCGCCCCTGACCCGGTCGGTGTCGAGCGCGCGTGCCCCGAAGAAGTCGATGTGCTTGACCGACACCTTCTCGCCCTCGTTGACCTCGTAGACTAGAACGCTCCTCGTCCGCTTGGTTTCCTTGTCGCGCTCCACCTCGATCTTGTCCGTGACGGCCGCCCGATAGTACCCCTTCTCCTTGTACAGATCCTCGATCGAGCGGTGATCGTTTCGCAAAAGGGCGGGTCTTACAAACGTCCCCTCCTTGACCGAGGTCGCTCCGGCGAGCTCCTCGTCGTCGACGTGCTTATTCCCGTCGAAACGCACCTCGTCGACCTTGGTGTTCTCCTTGACAATGAACCTCAGAACGACCTGGCCGGTCCGCGTCTCCTTGAACGCTTGGACATCCGCGAACTCCTTTGTCGCGAACAGGGCCTTGACCGCTTCCGCGACCGCCTGGTCCGTGTAGACGTCCCCTTCCTTGACCCGGATGATACGGCGGATCTTGTCTTCGGATACGTTTTGGCCGCCCTGGATCTCCACCGACGCAACCGTCTGGGCGGCGACCTCCAAAGAAAACAGGTGCAGTACGACGATGCACCCGGCCAATGCGGCAAATGCCTTTTTCATGACTTGTGTGTTCGAAACCTCTTGGATCGTACCATAGCCCCCAGAGGGTGTAAACAAAAACCCCCGGAATCGGTTCCAGGGGAAAGGGGCAACCCTTTATTGGTAAATCAAATACGAAACAGGGGCGAGACCGCAAACCTATTTTGTGTCGCTCGTTTCGATTATGACCTGAAAATCGAGCACCTCGCCTTTGACACCGACCTGTATCTCCGCGTCTTTCCTGAGGCCCTTTCTGAGCAAGAGTTCGCTGAGCGGATCCTCTACAAACCTCTGAATCGCACGCCGGAGCGGGCGCGCCCCGAGCGCGGGGTCAAACCCCTTTTCCATGAGGAACCGCTTCGATTCGTCGTTGAACTCCACGCGCAAGTCGAATGACTTCAATCTTTTGATAAAATCCCTAAGCATGATCTCGACGATTGCCACCATGTCCTGCCTATCCAGCGGCTTGAAGACGACGATCTCGTCGAGGCGGTTCAGAAATTCTGGGTTGAAGGATTTCTTCAGGTTTTCCAGAAGTTTACCCTTCATCGTTTTGTACATCGAATCCGTTCCATCCAGCGCAAAACCGAGCCCCCGGCCGACCTTGGCTTCGAGCGTCCCGACATTCGACGTCATGATGAGGACGGTATTACGGAAATCGACCCGCCGGCCGTAGTTGTCGGTGAGCGCTCCGTCGTCCATCACTTGGAGGAGGATGTTGAAGACATCGGGGTGAGCCTTCTCGATCTCGTCGAAGAGGATCACCGTGTACGGTTTACGGCGGATTTTCTCGGTCAGCTGACCGCCCTCGTCGTAGCCCACATACCCCGGGGGCGCCCCGATCAGACGGGACACCGAGAATTTCTCCATGTACTCGGACATATCGAGGCGGAGAAGCGCTTCGTCGGTTTCGAACATGACCTGCGAGAGCGCACGGGCGAGTTCGGTCTTGCCGACCCCTGTCGGCCCCAGAAAAATAAAGCTCCCGATGGGCCTGCGCGGATCGCGGAGCCCCGCCCGGTTCCGCCGCACCGCCTTGGCGAGCACCTGAACCGCTTCCTCCTGTCCGACGACTCTCTTGCGCATCTCCTCTTCGAGCCTGAGGAGTTTGTCCGTCTCCTCCTGCTCGACTTCGGAAACGGGGATCCCCGTCATCGACGCGACGACCCGCGCAATATCCGCGGCGCTCACGATCGTCTCTTTGACCTGTTTCGTCTCGTTCCAGGTTTTTCGCATGTCCTGGAGTTTTTTTCTCATATCCTTCTCTTTGTCCCGGAAGCTCGCCGCTTTCTCGAATTCCTGCGCCTGTATCGCCGACTCCTTCTCGCGGCACAGCACTTCTATCTGCGCCTCGAGGTCCTGGAGTTCGGTCGGGGCCGTCACCACGCCGAGACGCGCGCGGGACCCCGCCTCGTCGATGAGATCGATCGCCTTATCGGGGAGAAACCGGTTGTGGATGTATCGCTGCGAGAAATACACCGCGGCGCGGACGGCGTCGTCGCTGATCTTCACCCGGTGATGCGCCTCGTACTTATCGCGAAGACCGAAGATTATCTTGACCGTCTCGTCTTCGGTCGGAGGATTGATCAAGATCGGTTGGAAGCGCCGCTCGAGCGCCCCGTCTTTTTCGATGTGTTTGCGGAATTCGTCTAGCGTTGTCGCCCCGATGCACTGGAGCTCGCCCCGGGAAAGCGCGGGTTTGAGCATGTTGGACGCGTCGATCGCCCCCTCGGCCCCCCCCGCCCCGACGATCGTGTGGACTTCGTCGATGAATATGATCACGTCTTCGGCCTCGCGGATCTCGTTGATGATCGACTTCAGGCGCTCTTCGAACTGCCCTCTGTACTTCGTCCCCGCCACGACCGAGGCCAAATCGAGCGTACAGATCCGTTTGTCCTTGAGGATCTCCGGGACTTTGTTCTCGACGATCTGTTGGGCGAGACCCTCGGCGATCGCCGTTTTACCCACACCGGGTTCGCCGATGAGAATCGGGTTATTCTTCTTCCGGCGGCTCAGGACCTGGATGACGCGTTCGATTTCGGCTTCACGCCCGATGATCGGATCGAGCTTGTTCTCGCGGGCGAGCTGCGTCAGATCCCTTCCGAATTGATCGAGGTTCTGAGTCTCGCTTTTTTCTTTCTTGGTTTTCCTCGCCTTCATCGTCGCCGACGGCCCGAGGAGACGGAGAACCTCTTCCCTCACCCGCTTCCGGTCGACGCCGAGCTCGGAAAGCACCTGCGCGGCCACACCCTCGCCTTCCCGTATCAAACCGAGGAGGAGGTGTTCCGTGCCCACGTAGTTGTGGCCGAGCTGGCGCGCTTCGTCGATGGCGAGCTCGAGCACCCGCTTGGCCCGCGGGGTGAACGGAATCTCACCGACGATGAGCGACGACCCGGAGCTCTTCACCATGCTCTCGACGGCCTGCTGGATCTGCTCGAAGTCGAGGTCGAGCTTGCCCAGCACCTTTGCCGCGATCCCCTCTCCCTCGCGAACGATCCCGAGCAGGAGGTGCTCGGTACCGATGTAATCGTGCTGGAGGCGGTTCGCCTCGTCCCGGGCGTAGTAAATCACACGTCTGACGCGGTCGGTGAAACGGTCATGCATCAAGAATCATCCTCCTGATCGTCGTTCGATGCGGACAGGGTTTTGCGGATGAGTGCGGCGCGCGCCTCGTCGCGCTCCTGGGGCTCCATCGACCGGCCCTCGAGCATCTGCAGATGGGCGGGCTGGATGTAGATCAGCAACTCGTTGAGGGTGCTGATCGGCGGTTCCGCGATCATCCCCATCCCGACGCCGAGTCTGACGGCCGAGATCAGGCTCAGGGCCTCCTTGGTACTCACACTCCGGGCGTAGAGGAGCAGTCCGTGGGCGCGCCAAACCTTGTCATCAAGCAAGCTTCGTGCCTTGCGGAAGAGCACTTCCCGCGCCCTCCTCTCGAACTTCACGAGCCGCACCACCATCTCCCTGAGATTGTTGATGATCACGTTCTCGGGGGTCCCGAGAGCGGCGCTGTTGGAAAGCTGGAAAAAATTCCCCATCACGTCGGTACCCTCGCCGTAGAGCCCGCGTATCGAGTGATGGAGTTGGCGGAGGCTGTCGAGGAGCTTCTGTATCTCTTTGGTATGGACCAGACCCGGGAGATGGATAAGTGCCGAAGCCCTGAGTCCCGTCCCGAGATTCGTCGGGCAGGCGGTGAGATACCCGAACTTGTCGTTGTACGCGAATTCGATCTGTCCGGAAAGTTCGGTATCGAGGCCGTTCGCGAGGTCGTAGGCCCTGGCGAGCTCGAGCCCGGACGCGAACCCCTGCATCCGGAGATGATCCTCCTCGTTGATCATCAGGCAGAGTTCTTCGGTGGGGTTCACCACCAGCCCCCGATTCGCCGAGTTGAACAGAAACTCCCGGCTCACGAGGTGGCGCTCGGCGAGAAACTGCCGGTCCAGAGTCGACACACCTCCCATATCAAAAAACTCGCCCCCGGTGAAGGAGGACGATCCGACCGCCGCCGACCGCGTGTGGGAGAGGATGGTGGTGAGCTCCTCCGGCGGCGCAGTGTGCGTAAACCGCCGCGTTTTCAAGTTGCGCGCGAGCCGTATCCGGCTGGAAAGAACGATCTCGCTCTCCTCGCCGGAACCGTCGAGCCATTTCGCCGGCCGGTCGATGAAATCCCTTACCTGCATCTCACGATTCCCCCGCCTGGCTCTCGAGCTGCTTGATCCGATCCCGGATCGCCGCGGCCCTTTCGAATTCTTCCTTCTGCACCGCGCGGTTGAGCTCCCCCTTGAGATCGAGGAGCTCCCTCCGAATCATCGCCTTGGGCCCGAGCTGGATCGGGCTCTTGCCCCGATGTTGGGTGCTCCCATGGAGCTGCCGCAGCACGACGAGGATCTGGGTTTCGAACGCCTGGTAGCAGTCGGGGCAACCGAAGCGTCCCATCTTCTTGAAATCGGAGTAGGCGTAGCCGCAAGAAGGACAGCGGACCTTTCCGATCTTCTCAGCCTGGGCCTCCACCGTCGAGTCCCATACCCCCGCCACGAGATCCCCAAGCCCGGATCCTCCCGCCGTCTTGACGTCGATTCCCTTTTCTTCGGCGCACTCCAGGCACAGGTCCTTGGTGACCATGTTGTGGTTGACGACCTCGGTGTAATGGATCTTCGCGGGTCGTTTACCGCAAACTTGACACATCAGCGGCATGGTGAACTCACGTCTCCCGATTGGCCCATCGTTGCAATTCTCTCTCCGCTTCCCCGCGGGAGCCCTCCGGTCCCCGGCCCGCGCTCCCTCATTGATCGATCGGGTGGAGCTTGCCTCCCTCGAGAACGAGCACGCGGTCGGCGAATGGCGAGAATTCCCTCTTGTGGGTCACAACCACGAACGTCTTCGACTCCCGGGCTGCCAACTCCGCCACGATCTCGTAGAGCTCCCCGCTCGATACATCGTCGAGGTTACCCGTCGGCTCGTCAGCGAGTACCACCTCGGGCTCGTTCGCCAGCGCGCGCGCGACGGCGACGCGCTGCTGTTCGCCGCCCGAGAGCTCGCCCGGTTTGTGGAGCATCCGGTCCTCGAGCCCGACGCGCCCGAGAAGCAACTCCGCCCGGTCCTTTGACTCGCCCCAGGGCTTTCCGCCGATGAGGCTCGGCATCATCACATTCTCCAAGGCGTTGAACTCCGGGAGGAGGAAGTGGAACTGGAACACGAACCCGATAAAGCGGTTACGCAGCTCGTTGAGCGCAACCTGAGTCAGGGTGTCGACCGCCCTCCCGTTGATCTTCATCGAGCCGCTGTCGGGTTTGTCGAGCGAGCCTAGAATCTGCAGCAACGTGCTTTTCCCCACCCCCGAGGCGCCGACGATCGACAGAACCTCTCCCCTCTGCACCGCGAGGTCGAGCCCCTTAAGAACCTCGATCCTCCCCTTGCTGCCCTCGAAACTCTTTGTCAATCCAATAGCTTCGAGTACGTATTCCTCACCCATAAATCTAAGCTCCCCCTACCAAAAACTCAAGCCTGTCGCAAACGGAGATAACCATATCAATTCCAATGGCTTAAAACCGAACGTCGGTGTCTTACTCGTTCCGGATCGCCTCCACGGGGAGGAGCTTGCTCGCCTCCCAGGACGGGTAAACCGTAGCGAGAAAACAGATGAGAACCGCGCTCCCGCACACGGCGACGAGATCCTGCCACTGGACGAGAACCGGGAGGGTCTTGATAAAGTACACGTCGCCGGGCAGATCGAGCCGGATCCGGTCGAGAATCACGCAGGTGACATAACCGGCGAAGAGCCCGCCGAGCGTTCCGAGGACTCCGATGACCGTCCCCTCGAGCATGAAGATCGACATCACCCCGAACGACGGAGCCCCCATCGCCTTGAGGATCCCGATCTCCTTTCGTTTCTCCATGATCACCATCGTGAGCATCCCGACCAGATTGAACGCGGCTACCAGGATGATGAGGGTGAGCATCAAGAACATCAGTATTTTCTCGATTTTCATATAGCTGAACAGGTTCTGGTTCATGTTGATCCAGTTGTTCGTCCCATAGTGCTGGAGCGGCAGAACCTTCTGCAACTCCTCGTCGACCTCCTGCGCCCGGTAGATGTCGTCGAGTTTGATGCTGAAACCGCGAAGCCCCGTCTCGAAATCGAAGAGTTCGTCGGCCACCTTGATGTCCATATAAACGAAACGGGAGTCGAACTCGTACATCCCGCTGTTGAAGAACCCGAGCACCCGGCACTTCATCACCACCGGCTCCACGTCCGCCACCCGTATCGTCGACGGCGCGGTGACGAGCCCGATCTCCTCGCCAAGCCCCACGTGGAGGTCGAGCGCGAGGTCGAGCCCGAGCACCACTCCGGCGTGCGGCTCCTTGTCCTCGAAGAAACCCGTGTCGAACGACTCGATGGGAGGCTTGATGCTGTCGATGACGGCCGACACGAGCGCTTCCTTGGCGAGATCGATCCCCTTGACCACGACACCCGATATCTTGGTCCGGCGACCCGGGATGACCTCGTATGTGAGGAGAGCTTCGGATCGGACGAACGGGGCGATCGCCTCGATGCGGGGCTGTTTTTTCAAGAGGTCGAGGAGCGTGTCCGCCTCCGCCCACGCTTCCTCGTGACGCATGTACACGATCACGTTCGTGTTGAACGCCACGATCCGCTGGCGGAGCTCGGTCTCGAAACCGTTGATCACCGAAAGAACGATCACGAGGGTCATGACCCCGACGAAGACGCCCCCGACGGCGATCGTGGTGATCCGCGAGACGAGCGCCGATCGCCGCTTGGTTTGGAGATACCGCTTCGCAATGAAAAGAGGATAGTTCATAACCGCGGCCCTACTCGGGCCTCATCTGGGGGAAAAAGAGGACGTCGCGTATCGACCGGTTGTCCGTGAAGATCATCGCGAGCCTGTCCACGCCCAATCCGAGACCCGCGGCCGGCGGCATCCCGTACTCGAGCGCGCGGAGGTAATCTTCGTCGACGACGTGAGCCTCTTCGTCGCCACGGCTCCTCGCAAGCGCCTGTTCCTCGAAGCGCTTCCTCTGCTCGATTGGGTCGTTCAGCTCGGAAAACGCGTTGCCCACCTCGAACCCGCCGATGTACGGCTCGAATCGCTCGACGAGACCCTCGACGGAACGGTGATCCTTGGCCAGCGGCGACAGCGCCGTGGGGTAGTCGTAGACGAACGTCGGCTCGATGAGGGTCGGCTCGACGGCCTCGCCAAAAATGAGGTCGAGGCCCCTGGCCGGCGACTTCACCTTGGCAAGGTCGATCTTGAGCCTCGAAGCCGTGTCGAGTATCTCGTCCTCGTTCATCCGCCGGAAGTCGCGGCCCGTCGCGGTCTCGAGGGCCTCGAAAAATGCCACACGCCTCCACGGGCGGTTGAAATCGATCTCGCGCCCTTGGTACGTGAGCTTTCCGCCCGTCGTGAGTTCTCCGGCGATCGAGCGCATCATTTCCTCGACCATGTTCATGTAATCCGTATAGTCCTCGTACGCCGAATAGCATTCCATCATGGTAAACTCGGGGTTGTGCGACCGGTCGACCCCCTCGTTCCGGAAGTCCTTGGAAAACTCGAATACCTTTTCGAGCCCCCCGACGAGAAGACGCTTGAGATAGAGCTCGTCGGCGATACGAAGGTAGAGATCCATATCGAGAGCGTTGTGGTGGGTCACGAACGGCCGCGCCGCCGCGCCCCCGTACACCGGCTGAAGGACCGGGGTCTCCACTTCGAGATAACCTCGGCCGATCAAGAACTGCCGCATCACCTCGATGAGCCGCGAGCGCTTGACGAACACCTCGCGAACCTGCGGGTTGACGATGAGATCGACGTAGCGCTGCCGGTAGCGGAGTTCCTTGTCCTGGAGCCCGTGCCATTTCTCGGGTAGCGTCCGGAGAGCTTTGGAGAGCATCTCGTACCCCGCGGCGCGGACGGTGATTTCGTTGGTCTTCGTCCGGAACACCGTCCCCTTGACGCCGAGGATGTCCCCAACTTCGATCAGCTTGAAAAGGTCGTAGCGCTCGGGCCCCACCGCGTCTTGGCGGAGGTAGATCTGAATCCGACCGGTCTTGTCCTCGATATGTCCGAACGTCGTCTTGCCGTGCTCCCGAAGCGACATCAACCGACCCGCGATCGAGACGACCTCGGCGGACTCAGTGAGGCGCGTTTCGTCGCGGACGATCTCGTCGACTTTGTGGGTCACCGGGTACCGGTACGGATACGGGCGAACTCCACCCGCGCGCAGCCGTTCGAGCTTCTCTACGCGGACCGCCCGGAGTTTTTCGAACCCCTCGACACGGGCTTCCTGAGACTCCTCCATGCTACTCCTCGTGTTTGTAAGGGAGGGTTGATTCGGTTTTTCGTTCCCGCTTTAGGCCGGTCGGGTCCAAGGCCCCACCCTAGGGGTTTGCCTTTTTCGCGTCAAGCCCGAGTTATGGCGCTAGTTCCGCGCCGAGTACTTGTGCAAGTACGCCTCGATGAACTCGTCCAGATCGCCGTCGAGAACCCCCTGCGTGTCGGAGGTCTGGACGGCGGTGCGGTGGTCCTTGACCATGGTGTACGGATGAACGACGTACGAGCGGATCTGGCTCCCCCACGCGATGTCCTTCTGGCTCTCCATCATCGCGGAGAACTTCGCCCGCTTCTCCTCGAGCTTGAGTTGGTAGAGCTTCGACCGGAGGATCTTCATCGCGTTGTCCTTGTTCCTGTGCTGAGACCTTTCGCTCTGGCACTGGACGACGGTCCCCGTCGGGAGGTGCGTGATGCGGACGGCGCTGTCCGTCTTGTTCACGTGCTGCCCCCCGGCGCCGCTCGCCCGGAACGTGTCGATTCTGAGATCGTCGTCCTTGATCTCCACTTCGACGTTGCTTTCGACCTCGGGATAAACGAACACCGACGCGAAGGACGTGTGCCGGCGGTGCGCCGCGTCGAAAGGCGAGAGTCTCACCAGGCGGTGGACGCCGCTCTCGGATTTTAGAGTCCCGTAGGCGTTCGTCCCCTTCACCTCCATCGAGACGCTCTTGATCCCCGCCTCTTCGCCGGGAAGAAGATCGAGTATCCGCGCGTCGAACCCCTTTCTCTCGAAGAATCGCCTATACATCCTCAGGAGCATCGCCGCCCAATCCATGGACTCAATGCCTCCGGCGCCGGGGTGGATCGAGAGAATAACGTCGCGTTTGTCGTCCGGGCCAGAAAAGAGGAACGAGAGTTCCATCGCGTCGAGGTCTTTCTCGATCGAACCAAGATCCGCCATCAGCTCATCCAATACCGACGAATCGTTCGTCTCCTCCGCGAGATCGGCGAGCTCCTCGCACTCGACAAGCGCCGCGGATATCCGGTCAACGGGTTCGAGAGACGACTTGATCGAGCTCACCTCCCGGAGCGTCTCCTCGGATCGTTTCTTGTCCTGCCAGAACTGTTGCTCGGTCATCGCCTCTTCGAGAGGCTTCAATCGCGCGCGGAGTTTGTCAGTGTCAAAGAAACTCCTTTAGCTTGTTCGCCTTCTCCCTGAGGGTCTTGATCTCTTCCCGCAATTCGTCCATCTGCGCCAAAAGACAACCTCCTTAACGTGAGCCGCCCATCCGCCCTCGCTCGGGTGCCCCCCACCACCGGCGCGGGGCAATCAAGCGGAGCCGAGCGCGGTTGGGACCGACCCTTCACCCCGCGCCACTCCCCCCGGCTTCACGCGCCCCCGGCCAGAAGCTCGTCCACGACCCGGTCGATCTCGGCGAGAACGGCCGGGAGCGGCTTCGCCGTGTCCACGACGACATCGGCCTTGCCAAACGACTCTTCGAGACGCGCCTGGTTGTCGAGGCGAGCGATGATTTCTTCCCGGGTCGCTCCGCCTTTTTCCAGGAGCCGTCTCTCCTGTTCCCCTCGCGTCGCGCGAAGCGCGATCACGAGATCGATTTCGAAGGGGACCGCCACCTCGAGAAGCAGCGCCACGTCCACCACGGCCAAGACGACACCCGCCGACTCGAACTCGAGGATCCTTTGCCGGCAAACCTCCATCACGGCGGGGTGGATGATGGAGTTGAGATCTTCGAGCGCCCCGCGGTCACCGAACACGACCCGGCCGAGCTTCTTGCGGTCCACGGAGCCGCCGGTGAACACGCCCCGGCCGAACCGTTCTTCTACCGCTCGAACGACCCCCTCGTTGTTCACCAGAAGGTCGTGAGCGATGCGATCAGCGTCGACGTGAACCGCCCCCCTCGCCACGAGGCGGGCGGCGATGGTCGTTTTCCCCGTCCCCGAACCGCCGACGAGCCCGATGATTTTCACCGCGGTCTTACGCCTCCCTAAGTATGCGCCTCCAGCCAATTTCTTCCAACACCGATGTCGGCCTTGAGCGGTACTTCGAGGTGGATCGCGTTCTCCATCCCGTCCTCGACGATCGAGCGCACCTCGGCGAGTTCCGCCGACGGGACGTCGAAGAGGAGTTCGTCGTGCACCTGCATGATCATCCGAGCGCGGAGCCTCCGCGCCCCGAGCCTCCGGTCGATCTCCACCATCGCCGTCTTGATGATGTCCGCCGCGGTCCCTTGGATCGGCGTGTTCACCGCCGTTCGCTCGGCGAACGCCTGGGCCCTCCGGTCCGAGCTGGTGATGTCGGGGAGTTGTCTCACCCGTCCGAGAAGGGTCGTGACCGCCTTGTCCCGTCTGGCCCTCGCGACGGTTTCGTCTATGAACCTCCGGACACCCGGGTAACTCTCGAAATAATCGTCGATGAACTTCTTCGCCTCGCCCACCTCGATCCCCAGCGATTGGGCGAGCCCTCTCGCCCCCATTCCATACATGATCCCGAAGTTCACCGTCTTCGCCCGCGAACGCATCTCGTCCGATACCTCTTCCGGACGAACTCCCATGATCCTCGCGGCGGTACGCCGGTGAACGTCCGCGTCTTCGGCGAACGCCTTCATGAGTTCGGCGTCCCGCGAGAGGTGCGCCATGATCCTCAGCTCGATCTGCGAGTAGTCCGCGTCGAGAAGCACGGAATCGGCTTCCCGGGTGATGAACGCCTTGCGCATCTGCCGGCCGACGCTCGTGCGGATCGGTATGTTCTGGAGGTTTGGATCGGAGCTCGAAAGCCGCCCGGTCGTGGTCACCGCCTGGTTGTACGACGTGTGGACGCGCCCCGTCGCCGGGTTGACGAGTTTGGGGAGCGCGTCGACGTACGTGCTCTTCAGCTTGGCGATGGTGCGGTACTCGAGAAGAAGCGCCGGGAGCGGATGCTCTCCCGCGAGGCTTTTCAAAACGTCGACGTCCGTCGAATACCCCGTCTTCGTTTTCGACGACGGCCTCAAGCCCAGTTTTCGGAAGAGAATCTCCTGGAGTCTCGCCGTCGAGTTAATATTGAATCTCTCCCCCGCCTGGTCGTAGATCGACTGCTCGATCTCCGAGAGCTTTGCCGTGAGCTCGCCGGACAGACCGCGGAGGAAACCCGTGTCCAGCGTCACGCCGGACATCTCCATCTTGGTGAGCACGAGGCTCAGAGGCATCTCGACATCCCTGAACAGCTTCTTGACCTGAGACGACTCGAGGAGAGGTTCGAAAACATTCTTGAGCCTCAGCGTGTAATCGGCGTCCTCACACGCGTAATCGGAAACGGTTTTCAGGGGGACGACACGGATGTCCTTCCTTTTGCTCCGGGGATCGAAAAGCGATTTGAACGTGATCATCTCGTGACCGAAGAGCTCCCGGGCGAGGTTGTCGAGCCCGTGGCTCCTCCTCGCCGGATGAAGACAGTAGGAGGCAAGCATGGTATCGAAGGAGACGCCATCGAGGGGCATAAGCGCGTTGGCGAAAACAATCGCGTCGTACTTGATGTTTTGCCCGATTTTCCGTATGGACGGATCGGCTAGTACCGGTCCAAGAACCTCTCTCACGCGATCCAGCGGGAGACCCGGAGACGCGGACGCCGCCGAGAATATCGTGAGCTCGCTATCGATCATGCTTAGTACCGGGACGTAAAAGGCTTCCCCCTCCTGCCAGGCAAACGAGATCCCGGCAAGGACGGCCCTCATCGGGTCGAGTTCGCTTGCCTCGACATCCACGGCGAATTCGTCGCGCCCCGAGAGCTTTGCGGCAAGTTCGACGAGGGTCTCTTCGGTATCCACGGTGCGATACCGTTGCGCCGGCTTCTCCTCGACCGGTTTCGCGGACTTGGAGACGGCCTCCATGAGCGCGGAGAATTCGAGGTCCTCGAAGATCTTTCTGAGCTTGTCCGCGTCGCAATCCCTCCTGCGAAGGTCTCCCGCGCCGAGTTCGATCGGCAC
>Ga0315286_10000337_pt1 | contig 38759 bp, 43 predicted proteins | sample YL17G10_0_MG_FD_205038 | JGI IMG/M metagenome (GOLD analysis project Ga0315286, IMG submission 205038) | Sediment microbial communities from Yellowstone Lake, YNP, Wyoming, USA - YL17G10_0 | ecosystem: Environmental > Aquatic > Freshwater > Lake > Sediment | place: USA: Wyoming | collected...
GAAGACTAATAATGTTTCTCTATGAAATTCTCCAACAGGTCAAAGGCCTCGTTCAGGATATCCGGTTTCGGCAGGAATACCATCCTGAAATGGTTTGTTCCTGGCTTTTCGCCGAACCCTGAACCAGAGACAGTAAGCACACCAGTCTCTCGTAGAAGATCCATACAAAACTTCTCGTCACTGTCTATATTCAAGTTAATTCTAGGAAAGGCATAGAATGTACCCTTAGGCTTTACACAGGACATACCCCTAATCTCATTAAGTCTTTTATATGTAATGTCCCTTCTCTCCTTGAGTTTTTTTTCTATCAGATCCTTAATATGATTATGATCTCCCTCAAGCGCAGGCTTGATTGCAAACTGCATGGGGTGACTACTTGACAATCTAGCCCTTGACAGCTTGTTCATTGCTTCCCGAATATCATCCATATAATGACCCGGGTCTGAAATGATTGCCCATCCCATCCTCCATCCAGGACAGAGATAATTCTTTGACAGAGTGTTGAAGGTTATAACTGGGACATCTCCAGAGAGCGAGGCAGTTGCATACTGCTTCTCTCCGTCAAAAACTAGTTTGTCATATGTCTCATCTGATAAAACAGGAAGATTGTGTTCCCCTGCGATATCTACTATTTCCTTTAGTGTTGACTTACTGTATACAGCTCCAGTAGGATTGTTGGGGTTAATTATCACAATACCCTTTGTCTTACCATTAATTTTTTTCCTCATATCATCAAGGTCAGGCTGCCAGGCATTATCCTCATTCAGGTCATACTCGTTAAACTCTGCTTCAAAATAGCTGATTAGAGATGTATAAAGCGGATATCCCGGTTTTGGTGTAAGAATATTATCCCCCCGGTTAACAAGCGCCCCTAGAGCCATTGTGATTGCCTCGCTTCCACCAGAGCCTATCATGACATCATTCTCTGTTGCGTTCTTTATACCTTTTTTCCTTGCTTCATTGGCAATTGCGATTCTTGCTTCTTCGATTCCTTCTGAGTCTGAATAGCTTGAAGATCGTGACCAATTCCTTTCAACAGCATCTATTAAGTGCCTTGGTGTTTCATAGTCATACTTCATTGGATCCCCGATGTTGAGGTGGAGAATCTTCTTTCCCTGTTTTTTAAGCTTATTTGTCTCTACTATCACATCCCTGATGGCATATTTCATTTTATTTGTTCTTTCAGCTGGAATTATTTTTTTCATAATGCTGCCCCTTCAAATAATAATTTTGCATTGCTTTAAAACAATTTTGGTTATTCCAAGTTCTGGTAAATGTCGGCTGATTTATTAAAAATTCGCGGGTTGAATACCCCACACTTTTTACAGATAATTTTATAGACATCTCTATCCCAAAATAATCCAAAACATTTAAATATGTGTTATCACATATATATTTATAGGTGATACTATGGGAAACATTACTTTATCTGTGCCGGATGAGATACACAAGGAGATGAGGCACTTTTCTGAAGTGAGGTGGAGCGAGGTGGCACGAAAGGCGATAGTTGAGAGAATCGAGACTTTACGCCTTGCAGAAAAGCTGGCTAAAAAAAGCAAACTAACTGAAGAAGACGTTAAAAATTTCAGCAAAAGAATTAATTCACTGGCCACGAAAAGGTTCCTTGCATGAATATTGTTCTTGACTCTAATATTTTATTTTCTGCATTGATAAAAGACTCTCTTACGAGAAGATTAATCTTGAAATATGAAGGCACATTTCTATTTCCATCATTTATATTAGAGGAATTGGAAAAACATAAAGATGAGCTGATGGAAAAATCAGGATTGAATAACAGAGAATTTAGCCAATTGCTTCACTTGATTATAAAGAAGGTATTAATAGTGCCATCAAATAGATTGAATTCTCATAGAAATGAAGCAGTAAAAATTGTCAAGGACATTGACATAGATGATGTTCTCTTTATCGCATGTGCTTTAGCTTATTCAAACAGCATTGTCTGGTCTGATGACAAGAAATTAAAGAAACAAACACGAATTAAAGTATTGAATACGGCTGAGATTAGAAAATTGCTGGAGTAGAATCGCTGTCCTTTCTTCCGAAACGGTTTTATTTTTATTTTTTATCTAAAGATTTGAAAAATTCATTTGATAGTGGGTTAGCGTTTAGATACGTTTATAAAATTTAGATGATTAAAATAAAAGCAATGAAGAAATTCAACAAACAAGATCAGAGATTGCTTGCAATCTGGGCCGCGGACTGCGCCGAACGAGTACTTCCATTTTTTGAGAAGGCACACCCGAACGACGACAGACCTCGTAAAGCCATAGAAGCATGCCGAACATGGGTTCGCACAGGCGTGTTTAAGATGGCCGATATACGCAAGGCTTCGCTTGCAGCTCACGCGGCCGCCCGCAAAGCGAAAGATAACGCGGCTTGTTTCGCTGCGCGTGCAGCAGGCCAAGCGGTGGCAACTGCGCATGTTCCACAACACGCCTTCGGTCCTGCTTACTATGCTCTTAAAATTGCAGCTAATTCTGATAATGCCGAGGTTGAAATTGCCAAAGAACTAAATTGGCAAACACGGCATCTTCCAAAACATCTAAGGCAAGGGTGGCAAGATTGGCAGTCACGGCGGCTGCCTAAACACCTTCGGCTGATTGTCAAGAAAAGTTAATTTTTTTGTTCAAAATTCCAGACGCTAACTTAACAGCTCATTTGATAGATAATTTTATAAACATCTTTATCTCAGATAATAACGGAGGCGATAATATGAATTGTATCAAATTTATTGAAAAATATGTCAAGAAACTGAAATGGTATGATATTCCACTTCTGAAATTAACTGTGTTTTTTGCCACACTTTTTTTGGTAACAGCTTGGGCAGGATTCAGAAATTTTGTTTTGGGATTTGAGTGGTATTGGTATTTGGTATTAGCAGTAATTTGTGTGATCCCTCTCTTCAAGAAAATGTTCTTTGATTAGAGCACTCAGCTGTCATCTTTTTGCACAACCTTTAATAATCCATTTTCATTAGCTCGCTATATGAAAATCAGTGGCAACACAATTCTGATAACAGGCGGCGCAACTGGAATAGGGCTTGCACTTGCAGAAGAATTTGTAAATGGCAATGAAGTAATTATCTGTGGCAGAAGGAAAAATACACTAGAAGAGGCAAAAAAGAAACTTCCAAAATTGCATATTAAAGAATGCGATTTGACAAAACCTGAGGAACGGAAAGCTCTTTTCGATTATGTGACTTCTAATTTTAGGAATTTCAATATTCTGGTCAATAATGCAGGCATACAGCGAAGGATTGACTTAAAGAAGGGTATAGATGCGCTTCAGGGGGAGGATGAAATTGAAATCAATTTTAAGGCGCCAGTCCAGCTGTCTGCACTTTTCATTCCTTTTTTATTGAAGCAGAAAGAGGCAGCAATCATAAATGTCTCTTCCGGGCTCGGATTTGTTCCCATAGCTTCCATGCCAATATATTGCGCCACAAAGGCAGCGATTCACTATTACACACTATCCTTGAGACATCAATTAAAAGACACTTCAATAAAAGTCTTTGAAATAATTCCTCCAACTACCGATACGGAATTAGACAAGGGCCAGAGGAAAAATTACAGGGGCGTTCCAGCATTAGATGTGGCTAAAGCTGCAGTTAAGGGAATCGAACAGGACGAATTTGAGGTGGCAATTGGAGAGGCCGTCGGCTTACGCGAGCAATCCAAAACTGGATTTGACGAGGCCTTTAAAAGACTAAACAGCTATTGAATTACCTTCTTTTTCTCTTTTCCTTGCTGAAGAGCAGTATATATATTATAGGCAAAATTCCCGCAGTGTTGAGAATCAAGATGGCTATATACCAGCCTGTGTGCGAGTTTCTTGCAGCCTTCCACAATGCAATCCCTTTCCAAATCAGTTCCCAGATAGCCAATACTACAATCAGCCACATAAATGGCAACATCCAAACCGGAAAATACTGCTGATAAAGCATTTTAACACCTCCGCTAAAAATATTTTATTTACTGGGGTTTATCTATAAATATTCTTCCATAATTCACAACATTAATATACTTCAATTAGTAAGTGTTCTTATGCAAAAACTCCTCAAATACCTTCCCTTAATCATTATTCTTGCTTCTGTTTTTGTTGGGTTTTATTTTTACCCACAGCTTTCTGACCCATTGGTTTCGCACTGGGATGCCGCAGGAAATCCAAATGGGCAAATGCCAAAATTCTGGTTCATGGTTACGATACCGGCTATGATGATTTTGATGTATATTCTTTTTCTGGCAATTCCGTTAATAGATCCTCTCAAGGAAAACATTAAAAAATTCAGGAGTTATTTTGATTTATTTGTAAATATAATTCTATTGTTTCTGCTATATACATTTGGCCTTACAATATACTGGAATCTGGGCAATATGTTCAACATGAGCTATTTTATTATTGCGCCAATTGCCATTCTTTTATTTTTCACAGGCATATTGCTGGAAAAAACAAAGAGAAACTGGTTTATAGGAATCAGAACGCCTTGGACAATGAGCAGTGATGTGGTGTGGGAAAAGACGCACAAACATGGAGCGATTATATTCAAGGTTTATGCAGTTATCCTACTTTTAGCAATGTTTGTAATTAAGCCGGAATATCTTCTGATAATATTTATTGTATCTCTTCTTATTGTCGTTATTTGGATTTTCTTTTATTCTTATCTGGAATATAATAAATTGAAAAGAAAAAGAAAAAAATAGCAAGATTTTTATATATAAAATCCAAAAGTGTGATCTAATGAAAAAACAAGGGCTTATTCTAATCTATATGATAATAGCTGCAGTAATATTTGACCTCTTGATTTTCGGCATACAGCTCAGGGATACAGGTTTTCTTGCCGCAACAAAATGCATAGAAGGATGGCAGTGCAAGGATTATAGTGCTTATGGATATTTGGACAAGAACTGCCAATGGAAGAATTTGCAGTATTGTGATTACGATTGTGATCAGGCAGGTTGCATAAAGCCAACTGCTATAGCAGGAATAACAAGGCTCACCGCAAATAATGCGACACAGGCATTGCCAAAAATTTCAGGGAATTATGTTGTTTATTTTGATAACAGAAACAGTGTTCCGGGAGGACACGATACTGATGTTTACATTTATGATTTGGCGTCAAACACCGAAGACAAAATAATTTCAGCCGGAGGGCCAGTCTGCGATGCTGAAAGTTCAGGGGTGCCCAAACCCTGTCTCGCAAATGATGGATACAAAGACCAGACCAGTCCTGATATCAGCAACAATGTTGTAGTGTTCGAGGATTATTCCAGAGTATGCAATTTTCTGGGAGAGGGAGATACCTGTCCTACAATCTATAAATATGACGTAACCGACAAAAAAGCCAAGCCCCTGACAAAAACAAATGCTGTTCAGTTTGCTCCAAAAATTGATGGCAGTAGTGTGGTGTGGTACGAAATTGATATGGAAACTGGTGCAATTTCAGCAATGTGGTATGATCTGTCTTTGAAGGTTGAGAGAAATCTCGGTGCAGGACAATTCCCCGCGGTTAACAACAATAAAGTTGTTTACATGCCCCTTTCATACGGCAACCTTCAGCTGTTTGATATTGCTACCCAGAGTTTACAGGAGCTTCCTGTTACAGGCGTTTTCCCGCAAATTTTTGGAAATAACATTGTCTACTCCAGATTTGACACAGCTGATAACGGAACAAACATCTATCTATATGATTTGAATACCGAAACTGAAAAGAAAATAAATTCCTTTACAAGCAAGATTGTGGGCGGGCAGACAATTTATGGCGCCAAAATAGCCTATCATGCTTTAATAGACGGTAGCCTTAAAATTGTCTTATATGACATACTTTCACAGAACGAAACAATAATTGACAGTTCGCCCTATAACCAGACCAATCCCTCAATTTCTGGCAACAAAATTGCTTATGAGAAAGAAGTTGATGGAAACAAGGATATTTACGTTTACACGATAAGTGAATAAAATGGGAATGAAAGACTTCGCGAATAATTACAAATACCCTTTGGTGGCATTAGCCTTCCTGTTAATAATTTATGGATTTTTTCTCCAGAACAATGATGTTCTTTCAAATATAACAGGCTATGCAGTGGCACCTGCTAGTTCGCTTTCTTCGTCAACATCCTCGTGCACCAGCACAAAGGTTTCATGGAGCAGATCAACTTCCACAGGAACTATTTACTATATAGTGTTTTACTCTATATATTCGACATTTCCAAATTCTTACACAAAATCTTCATCTGCGACTACTGGCAGTTCTCGAACACTGTCTGGCCTTCCTCCGGGTATCAAATACTATTATAAAGTGTTTGCATATCCTTCGACTAGCATGGCGCAGGGTTCTTGGTCAAGTTCTAAATCATTCACTCAAAGCTGCAAACCGACTGGTCTTCTAGCTACATCTATAGATTGCCATTCTGAGAAACTGACATGGACTGCTCCGACAGGAGGAGGGGTTTCTGGTTATTACGTAGCAGCTTCCACCTCGAGCAGTTTTCCGGGTTCATATCCCTACACAACTACATCAACCTCTTACACCCTTACCGGATTAAACCCTAGCACACTATATTATGCAAAAGTTGCAGGATATGCCCTGGGAGGCTCCGATACCTCATCTGTCATATCGTTCACAACACCTTCTTGCTCAAGCATTTCCGCTCCCACACTCAATCCAGCGCAAATCAAAGATTGCTCAACTGTATATTTTTCATGGTCCTCTGTTTCCAATGCAGGGGGTTATGTTCTGTATTATGATACCAGCAGCAGTTTTTCAGCACCAACCTCTGTTATGCTTTCTCCAACTACAAATTATTACACTGCGACTGGGCTCAAGGGAGGCAACAATTATTATTGGAAGGTTTACGCGTTTAGCGCAAATGACTATTATAATGGCGCAACATCAAGTGTTCAAACAACAGGAACGCTTCCAACCTGCACGCAGGTAACCGCGCCTACAAATCTTAAGGCAGTACTAAATCCCGCTACTTGCTCGATAGATTTCAGCTGGACGAAGTCAAACGCAGTAAACTACAGGCTTGACATGGCTTTCTCCAAGACTGAACTTGAGCAGTCAGTGATGTCGTACATATTGCGCGGTCCAACGGTTACTGGCAGTTCATACTCGTGGACAGGTTTATCCAGCATGTGGTATTATTGGAGAATTTATGCGTATAGTGGGGATGTAAATGCCGGCAATGGCGTATACACGCCCACTCAAGGGTACGTGGAATTAAACTGCGCATCAAAGCCTGCAATAAGTACCAGTTCCGTTACCATATATGGGGATGAAGTAAGATTATGGTATGCAATCAACAACCGGAGAGCATCCTTGGGCATTAAGCAGCTGGCGTATGATGTAGCGTTGAATAGAGCAGCTGAGCAACGCGCAAACCATCTATTGAGCATGGTGTTTGAGCATACGGAACCTGACGGAAAAATGTTTGATTACTATCTAAATTATTATGGGGTGTCATGGCCCACCGCGGCAGGAGAGAATATAGGAAGAAATAACAATGCAGCTGATCCTGTGGGACAGGTGTTTGCGGATTTCTGCGCCAGCACAGGGCATGATGCCAATCAGCGCAATACCCTATATACGAGAATGGCAGTCGCTGAGGCTGTGGGTCTACTATCACCAGATGGCAAGATTGCGCCGTATAATTTTGCAGTAGAATTTGTCGGGTAATTACTCTTCTCTTCTTGTCACTTCAGAAAGAATCTTTATTGCATCGTCAGCATCAATGACTTTTTCCTTTTTCAATTTGGAAACAACCTCTGCTGCGTCTCTCTTTGCGAGCTTTTTGGATATCAGCAGTTTTGTAAGTATTTGCTTGGGCACGTTCCTGCTCACGGTTTTATCCCTTGACAGGTCTCTTATGGAAGAAACAATTTCGGCTTTGGTCTGAATCTTTGATGCAGCTGTGGAAAATTTCTTTTCAGATATTACACTACCTCGTGATTCCTTGAAATACATGGATATTTCCTTGAATGGATTTTTTTCTTTTTCCTCGGATTTTTCTTCCGGCTCTTTTTCGGTTGTTGTCTTTGCCAATCTTCGCAGAGCATCAGCATCTTCCTCTGTTTTTTTCTCAGGGATAGCAGTTCTTGGTGTCTGTTTTGGAGGCTCTGTCCTTGGCATGATTAAAGGCGGGCGCATTGTGCCTTCAAATTCGCTGAAAATCTCTTTCCGTTGCTCAATGCCAGGCCTCTTATGAAGCATCATCCCATGTCCGTAGCCCTGAGTAGTCCTCGGAACAGGTATTTGAGTCGATGGAGTATGATATTGATGTATAGGAGCGCTGGGCGCATGCGTTATTTTTGCGGGTTCCTTTGGCTTTCTGCCTCCTACCAATAGCAGCACAAGCACTAGCAGGAATACAAGAACAACTCCAGCAATCACAAAAGGCAGCCAATCAAAAAATCCGCCTCCTTCTCCTCCAGTAACCTCTGTGTCTATGCCCTCACCCTGACCCGATTCCTCCAAATACTGCTGTAAAGCGGTTAATCCGCCCTCCAATATGTTATTTGCATCGCTCGGGTTCAGAGGATCTAAGTTGTGCTGGAGCTCCCAGTCATTTGGAATTCCATCGCCATCTGCATCAGCATCGCAGATATCGCCCATGCCATCAAAATCTGTGTCTTTCTGGTTTTCATTGACGTTTGCGGGGCAGTTATCAGAAATGTCTGGAATTCCATCTCCGTCAGCATCATTGGTTGTAGTTCCCCCTCCACTACTACTTCCTGATTTGCATTTCCCACCTGTGCAGATATCGGACGTGCAGTCGCTATCTACTTCACAATTATCATTGACGCCGCATGTCTCACTGCAGCTGCCTCCGCAGTCAATATCTGTCTCGTCCCCGTTTTGAATACCGTCATCGCAGACTGATGCTCTGCAAATTTTATTAGCATCACAATAGCCACTCGAACAGTCCATGCTGCCAAAACAATTTTTGCCATTTGAACACTCAGCGCAAATGCCTCCGCAGTCAATATCTGTTTCCATTCCATCTTTGATACCATTAGAGCAGGTTACTGTGTTGGGCTGGGCAGTTACAAGAACAGTGATTCCGTCGCTAACTCCGATATTGCTTTCCAGTCCTGCCCTATTGTGCGCTTTAGCCTTGAAGTAATATCTTGTGTTGTTTATTAAACTCAGGCTACCAACTTCAATTTGGGCATTAGTTGTGAAAGTCCAATTTTTAACTGTGGAATTATCATCAAATCTGAAAATAGCGTAGCTGTATTCCTTTATTCCCGATTCAGTGTCCTGCGAATAAAACTGGACTGTTAACCTGTCGGTAAATCCTGTTGTTTGCGTATCGCCTGAGCGGGGGTCTGTATCATTAACAATCGGTGTGCTCGGAGGTGTTATATCTATAATAAAATTGGTTTGGGCAGATGCTGTGCGTGGACCTAGGGCTGTTGAGAAATCACATTTAACATAATAAGTGTAGCTTCCAGCAGGAAGGGTAAAGTCTGCGCTGGTGTGCTGTGTTGTAAGTGTGTTGAAAGTTCCGGAAATAACGCCTGCGCTGGACGTCGGGCCATAACTGCATCTTCCATTTCTGTTTGTTTCTGCCTCTATCCTCATCGTTTGATTTGAGTATGCGCCGTTGTTTTCAGGATATGTTATTGAAACGCTTGGAATCTCGCCGGTATTTACGCGGAAGCTTACAGTGGCAGTTGAAATCAATCCCGCAAGATTTTTGCAGGCAATAAAATAGGTGTAATTTTGAGGATTTGTCAGTCCAGTAATTGTTTTTTCATGATATGTGGTGTAATCCATGTATTCATAATCGCTGCCTTCGGTAATTGAGTTCTGCATCGCATAATAATCCGGCTGGTTGCCGTATTTGCAGAAACTGTCGTCATCAGTTGCCACAGTCAGATTTGTCTGCAGAGGCATATCGCTTATAACATCCGGAACAGCCTCGGCAATTATGAAATATGGCGGTGTTGAATCTACCCAAACCTCCCGAATATGTTCCAAAATAGACCAAAAAGGAGAGCTCAGATTTTTGCACTTCACATCCAGCAGATGTATATTATCGTCAGTTATTTCATAATTATCTACTCTATGCTCCCTGTTGTTTGTTGTGCTCATGACATACATGTTAATATAGTCCGTGCTTACTTCATCAGTAATATACCTGCATTCCGCATTGAAAGTTGTGTTTACGATTATGGTAAAAGTAGACGTAGGCGAAACCCCTGTCCAGGGCTGGACGAGGGAAATATCCTCTGTTGGCTGAGGTATTCCGCAGGCTGCAGCAGAGCAGCCCTGGGTTTTGTCATCGGGATTATTCCAGCAAGCGCCTTGCACGCAAACGCACTTATCTATAGAGCAGTTAAGATTTTTTGAAACATCGCATACAGATGGCTTGACAATGCAAGAATTTCCTGAGCAGAAATACTGGGTTAAACTGTTTCCTGAGCATGTGTCTCGATATTCTGCAGTGTTATTTGTGCAGCTTCCTGCTGTATATGGATCGTCTGCAGAATCAGTGTCGCTGCAGGCTCCCACCACAGGAGGAAGATTGCATTTGTTGTATGTTGAATTGCAGTTATGCTGGCATGTAGATGCATTTATTCCGCAAATGCCGCCTGTGCAGGTTGGCTGTGTAAGAGTGCTTCCGGTGCATGTTGTTTGTCCGCATTGGCTGGTGCTGCTACACGGTAGGCTGCATTTGTTGTTTGTGGTTGCGTTGCAGCCGTAAGGGCAGTCTGACGATGTGTTGCTGCATCCTGTTGTAACTGAGCAAGTAGGCGTAGTTAAAACATTATTTGCACATTTTGATTGCTGTCCGCAGTTTGCTATTTTATTTTGGCAGTTACCGCCACTGCAGATTGGCTGTGTGAATATGTTACCGTTGCATGTGTTTTGCCCGCAATCGCTCGAAACTGTGCATGATTGGGCAGAACAAACCGCAAAGGTTGATATGAGCCACTGTGCATATTGGGCGATAAGCATTGCATCCAGATTGGTTACATTTGTGTCCCCATTGACATCCCCTCTTCTTTTTTGTTCAGCCGTCAAATTAACTAGTTTAGCAACGCCTTGTGCAATCAACATGCTATCTGACAAAGAAACATAGCCGTCTAAATCAACATCTCCATAACTGTCGCACGGACAGGGCTTGATGCATGCCGCAGCGTTGCAGCCATTTGCAATATTTCCGTTTATCGCGCATGTGCTAACATTGCATGCACAGGCGCCGTCGGAGCAAATTTGATTCACAGGACACTGCCCGCTTGAATGAGTGCAATAACTAAGTCCGGAGCAGCTATATTCCCAGGCCACACGTGTATCTGATGGATTGCACGAATCAATGGCCTGCCCCAGATAATCTTTACATGTTCCTTTTACATAAATATTGCCATTATCAGAATCCTGGCACCATGTACCGCACGCACTTTGCTGGCAGCCGTTTGCACACCAGTTACAGCCCGCAAATTTGCATAAAGAATAATTTGCACAATTTCCACAATTATTTGAATTGCATGAACTTGCTGCGCATGTTTTTCCGCAGTAGCCGTAGTTTATTGCCAGTAACATCTGATCACCAACGGAAATGCTTCCGTCGCGATTCAGATCATATTTTGGCTGATAAGTGCCTCCTTGTCCTGGGTAAGCCAGAGCAACCATAGTTGCTTCGGTGCCATTCACGACACCATCTTCGTTGAAATCATAGCACGGCTGTGGCGAAACAAAATTCGCACAATCGGAATCAGAGCAATCGGGAGCGCTGTCGCAGTCGTTGTCTAAATTGTCTGTGCAGATTTCGGGGTTTCCGGGGAATATCCTTTTGTCATTATCATTGCAATCATCTGCAGGACTGCATGCAGAGCCAATTGCATAATGCCCGTCGCCATCATTGTCTGTGCAACCGGCCACAACATAGAATGCCAAATCATCCTTATCTTGGTCATCAGAATAGCATGCTGAAGTTGGCGAGGTGTGAGAGGACGCAACAGCTCTAATAGCATGAAAACCTACAGCATTTGCAAGCATTACTGTAAATGTTTCTGTGCGAAAGCCTGCGGAACTGCATGTTGCCCTGCTCTCCACAAGCTGCCAGCTTGGACTTTGAGCATTGCTTGTATAAAATAAATTCAAATATTTTGATGTATCAAAACAATACAGGCCGACTTTTACATTTACTGTCTTTCCCTTGGCAAATTTGTTGTCGTTTACAGCCTCTATTGTAATATTGTCAACTGAATTATAGCCATTAATATATGGTGAATGGCATTGCTGCACACCCAAATAGCCGGATGTAAGTGCTAAATCAGTACATGAATCAAGAGTATTTGGTTGATTAGATTCCTGAATGTTGCCGCACTGCAATTCCCGTGAAGGCGCAATGCATTTAGAATTTCCCGATATGCATTTAGGAGCTCCTAGGGCAGAATCATAAACAGCTGTTTCATCACCGCTTCCGCCATAAGGATCTGCAACACATACTGCATTATCGCAGTGGGTTCCGGAGGGGCATGCCGATGTCGCATTTACGCAGCTATAAAAACCACTTGTCTTTTGGCAAAAATATTCAAGGACAGATTGGGTGCCTGAACAGCTGTCGGTTTTTACTGGTTCTCCGAGCATTGAACACGTTCCTTTATTCAAAAGATCATTTCCATTGTCAGTCTCAACGCAGTTTTCGGGGCACGAAAGCTGGGAGCATCCGCTTTCTATTTTATTAGTAATGCAATAGCCGCTTTTGCACTTGCACTCTCCGCCGCTGCAGGTTTCTCCTGTAGGGCAGGATATATCATCGTAAGTGCAAGAGCCGCCACCGCAGTAATATTCCCTGACCTTTCCGCTTGAGCAAGAATCGCTGTGTCCTCCACCCGGTACTGAATAACAATTGCCAGCAGTAAATATGTCCTTGCCCCCATCGCTGTCGCTACATGAAGCGAATGTTGTTACAGAGCGTCCAGTCGCATCTTTTTTTCCAAGAATGTCAACACCGCTCCCAGAAATCATTCCAAAAATTATTCCCAGAACAACGACAGCTATAACAACACCTAGATTCCTATCTAGAAAACTAATCCTTCTAGCTCTCTTCACATGCATCGAGGTTCCTCTTTATTATACCAGTATAGTATTTTTTATATTAATGACTATTTAAATATTACGATTTAGGGGCGATAAGTTATGCTTCAAACATAATAGAAAGAAAATACTTATCTGTAGATTTACAGTGAGAAAAAATTATTATTTTTGTGTAGCCGCCCTGCTCTGCTCTAGCAACGATGTGTCAATTTGCTTAGCAAGTCCGTCTGCTTCCTGACAAACAGTCTCTCCAATAATTTTGTCCCAGCGTAAATAGTTGCTTTTTAAGCCATTCTCCTCATGCACAATTTCCTCAATCGTTCCATCACATAAGTAATCTGTTAAGAAACTGCTTCCGCCTTTTTCCCACACTACCTCGTACCGGCACTTATCAAGTTCACCGACTGGATCATAAGTTGCCGCGCGGGATACACAGGGATTACCAGAAATCTCAGTCGCACATGTGCTATATTTTAATACTGTATCCGAGGGTCCGGCCACTACAAAGGCCCCTACTGTCAGTACCCCGACTGCTGCTATTGTGGTGGCAAGTCCATATGTCATCTTATTTTTTATTTTCATGTTCTCACTGCAAGAATAATCTTCTTTATATTTTTTTCCTTATTCAGGAATAGTTACAATCCCAAATCATCGTCAATCTCTTTTGCGACTTCCTTTAAGTCATGCCACGCCCTGTCTATATCTTTTTCAATTTCATCCACAAGAATTTTAAGATTATCAACCCTCAGCATGTATTTGTTTTTCCTGCTGACGACAATTCCGGAATCAATAAGTTTGTTCATGTGGTGGATTATCGTTCCCCTGCTGAGATTTAATCTGCTTGCAAGCTCGTCGGAATTTACTGGATTTTTTTCTTTTGAGCTCTTGAGCAATTCAATAAAAACGCGATAGCACGAGCTGTCTTTATCCCTCACATTAAACAAACCCAAACTGTTGCAGAACCATTTCAGTTCATCATTAATGTCTTTTTTCGAAGGCTTCTGCACTCTGATTATAGTTATTTTTTGATAATGAATATTTTTCATAAAAGAATTTAATTCAGATTTCTATTTAAATATTTGTATAAAAAAGTTGTTAATTCGACAAGCGCGCCATCATAGGCTCCAAAATATATTTTAAATCATCAAAAACTTTAAATATAAGCTATGTTTATCTTAGCTTAACATGGTTGATTTAAAGTCAACAAAGGAGAAGGAAGAACCCAAGGAAATAGAGGGCTTGAAGAAGCAGATTGAGGATTACAAAGAAACACTTCAGCGATTGCAGGCAGAGTTTGAAAATTTTAAGAAGCGCGTTGAAAAGGAAAGGCCAGAATTGATGGAGCTTGCCAGGGCAGAGCTGATAAAAAAGCTCCTTTCTGTGCTGGACAGCTTTGAATTGGCGTTAAGAAATGGCGAATTCAACGCATCAGAAATAGAAAGTTTAAAAAAGGAAGCAATCCAATTTAGAAAGGGTATAGATATTATATATTCACAGTTTTATAGCGTATTGAAGCATGAGGGCCTAAAGCCGATTGAGGCATTGAACAAGAAATTTGATCCTTACCTGCACGATGCATTAATGCAGGAGCCAAGCGATAAGGAAGAAGACACGATTATTGAGGAATTTCAAAAGGGATATACGCTAAAAGATGATGTATTAAGGCATTCAAAAGTAAAGCTAAGCAAAAAAAGGTGAGATTTTGCTAATAAGCGCCAAAACCCCGTTAAAAGATGTGATTAAATACGGGGCAGTGGCTGACAAAAAACTGGAAAAAAAGAAAATACCGCCGGAAAAAAGGGGCATAGAGAACTGCGACTTCGGCTCAGGATTTTGCCACGAAAAGGATTTGCCGAAATTGGCTGCTTTTCTCAGGGTGTCTGTTGATGACTTAAAAGAAAAATATCTTGAGGAGGTTGACAAATTCAACACAAAGCGGTACAGACCTAAGGTTATGAGGAAGGAGGGGATGCCTTACGGGCAGTGCATATTTTTGGACAAGGAAAAGGGTTGCACTGTTCACCAGGTGAGGCCATTGCAGTGCAGGGTTGCGCATACAGACGAAAACAGCGAGGCACTGGCAAAGTGGTTTGACTTCAATTATTTTGTCAACAGGAATGATCCGGAATCAATAAGGCAGTATGCATTGTGGCTCCAGTTTAATGAGCCGCTGCCTGGCGCAGAGATTGAAAGCATTGTTCAAGACAAGGAATTGCTGAATAAAATTTTGAATTACGAAGTGATGAAGTAAAATGCCGGAAAACAAGACAATACAGAAGAGAACAGTTTACCTGAATTCAGAAGTCCTGCTAAAATTTTTCCTAGGCGCGGATGATGAAGTTGATACTTTAATCAAATGCAGGGGAACAGAGGTTGACTTAATAACTTATGATAATGATTTGTATGAGGCATTGGGCTCAATAAAGCCCTATGATAACTTTCAGCTTCAAAAGCTCATAAAATTAATTGAAGTTTTGGACATACTTTCCTATAGGAAAAATTTCGGCAAGGAAAAGCCGATATTGACTCACGAAAAAGTCGATGAGTTAAGAACGGCAGTGTTAAAGAAATAATAGTATTAAGGGTGGTATCATGACAAAAATAATTGGAATAGATTTAGGAACCTCCAATTCAGCTGCGGCATTTTTGGAGGCAGGAAAGCCAAAGATAATTCCAAGCGCTGAAGGGCAAACAGCGTATGGAAAGGCATTTCCTTCTGTAGTTGCATTTACAAAGGACGGACAGCTTCTGGTCGGAGAGCCCGCAAGGAGGCAGGCAGTCAGCAATACTGAAGGGACTGTCACAGAAGCAAAAAGAAAAATGGGCACAACTTACAAATATAGAATTTACGGCAAGGAATATACTCCGCAGCAAATTTCCGCATTTATCCTCCAGAAAATAAAAAAAGATGCCGAGGAATTTCTTGGAGATAAGGTTGAGAAGGCAGTAGTCACCGTTCCTGCATATTTTGATGACAACCAGAGGCAGGCAACTAAGGATGCAGGAACAATTGCAGGGCTTGAAGTCATCCGAATTGTAAATGAGCCCACTGCGGCATGCCTTGCATATGGATTGGACAAGGCAAACAAGGAATTCAAGGTTATGGTTTTTGATTTCGGCGGCGGAACTCTTGATGTTACAATAATGGAATTCGGCGAAGGCGTTTTCGAGGTCAAATCCACTTCAGGAGATACGCAGTTGGGTGGTCATGATATGGATATGGCACTTGTTGATTATCTTGTCAAGGAATTCAAGCGGACAGAAGGCGTGGATTTGTCAAAAGACAAAATGGCAATGCAGCGCCTTAAGGAAGCTGCTGAGAAGGCGAAGATTGAGCTTTCTACTGTTACAGAAACAGAGATTAATCTGCCTTTCCTGTCTGCAACTAATGAGGGGCCGAAGCATTTTGTTCACAAAATAAACAGGGCAAAGCTTGAGGAGCTAGTTGAGCCCATTATAAATAGATGCCGCCACCCTGTGGAGCAGGCAATGAGCGATGCCAAAGTAACCTCCAGCGACATAGAAAAAGTAATTCTTGTGGGAGGCCCTACAAGAATGCCGATTGTCCAGAAATTCGTCGAGGGCATTGCCGGAAAGAAGATTGAGCGCGGCGTTGACCCTATGGAATGCGTTGCAATGGGCGCTGCAGTCCAGGGAGGAATTCTTGGGGGAGAGATTAAGGATGTTCTCCTGCTTGATGTGACTCCATTATCGCTAGGCATTGAGACCTTGGGTGGAATTTTTACAAAACTAATTGACAGAAATACAACTATTCCGACTAAGAAATCCCAGATTTTCAGCACAGCATCAGACAGCCAGCCTGCAGTAAGCATCAATGTTTTGCAGGGAGAAAGGCCTATGGTTGCTGACAATAAATCTCTTGGAAAATTTGATTTGGTTGGAATACCCCCTGCACCAAGGGGAATACCGCAAATTGAAGTAACATTTGACATTGACGCAAACGGAATCGTTCATGTAACTGCAAAAGACCTTGGCACAGGAAAGCAGCAGTCAATCAGAATAACTGCCACGCAAAAGCTGAGCGATGTGGAAATCGAAAGGATGAGAAAAGAAGCCGAGTCTCATGCAGAAGAGGACACGAAAAGGAAAGAGGAGGCAGAGACAATTAATGAGGCAGATACGTTGATTTACTCAACGGAAAAGCTCTTTTCAGAATTCAAGGGCAAGGTCTCTGATTCAAAGCTTGACGAGATAAAAGCGAAGGTTGGAGAGCTTAAGGAATTGATGAAGCCTAAGGACAAGGATGCGTCCAAGATTAAAGAAAAAGTAGACGAGATCAACAAGATTGTGCAAGAAGCTTCGACAGAGCTCTATAGGAGAGTTGCGGAGGAGCAGGCAAAAAAACAGCAGCAATCAGGGGCTTCTGAAGAAGAGGAAAAAACTGATGATGAAACAAGCGGTGAGAAGGTGGTAGATGCAGATTACGAAGAGAAGACTGATACCAAGAAAAAGAAATGAGGAGGAATGAAACAATGACACAGCAAATTCAGCCGATTTTTATTCTGCCCGAGGGCAGCGAGCGCAGCATTGGCAGGGACGCTCAAAGAACAAATATTGCAGCTGCAAAGGCGGTTGCGGAAACAGTGAGAACAACTCTTGGTCCAAAAGGAATGGACAAGATGCTTGTTAATTCCATGGGCGATGTTATAATAACAAATGACGGCTACACTATTCTGGATGAGATGGACATAGAGCATCCCTCTGCAAAGATGATTGTGGAGATTGCAAAGACTCAGCAGGACGAGGTTGGAGATGGGACAACAACTGCAGTTGTTGTGGCAGGGGAGCTTTTGAAAAATGCAGAAGGATTGCTTACACAGGATGTTCATCCCACAGTCATAGCCAGAGGTTACAGAATGGCGGCCGAGAAGGCGCAGCAGATTCTTGAAAAGATTTCAGAGCCAATAATCAAAACTGATGTTGAAACATTAAAGAAAATTGCGACAACTGCAATGACTGGAAAAGCCGCAGAAATTGCCAGAGAAAAATTGGCAGACTTGGCAGTAAGGGCAGTTCAGCTGACTTACGAGGACTCAGGATTTGATTTGGAAGATATAAAGCTCGAGAAGAAAACAGGATTTGGTGTTGAGGATTCTGAGCTTGTGGAGGGCATCGTGATGGACAAAGAAAGGGTTCATGAGTCAATGCCAAGGATTGTGAAAAATGCAAAGATAGCATTAATCAACAAAGAGCTCGAGATAAAGAAAACAGAGATAGATGCCAACATAGAGATAAAGGACCCGAGTCAGCTTCAGGCATTTATTGACATGGAAGAAAATATGCTCAAGAAAATGACTGAAGACATATCAAAATCAGGTGCGAATGTTCTTTTCTGCCAGAAGGGGATAGATGACATTGCAAAACATTACCTGGCAAAAGCAGGCATCTTTGCGGTTGAACGAGTTTCAGAAGATAACATGAAAAGACTTTCAAAGGCAACAGGCGCGAAAATTGCCAACAATCTTCATGACTTAAGCGAAAAAGACCTTGGCTTTTCTGGCGTTGTTGAAGAAAAGAAATTCGGGGATGAAAATTATACCTTTGTAAGCAAGTGCAAAAATCCGAGGGCAGTTACCCTGCTTGTACGAGGAGGCACACAGCATGTTGTTGACGAGCTTGAAAGGGCTGTTTCAGATGCGATTGGAGACATCGTTTGTGCCATTAGCGTAGGAAAAGCCGTTGCAGGAGCAGGAGCTTCAGAAATCGAGATGACTATTGGCATAAGAAAATTTGCCAATTCATTATCCGGTAGAGAGCAGCTTGCTGTCAATGCATTTGCAGATGCGCTTGAAATAATACCGAGAACGCTTGCTGAAAATGCAGGACTTGATCCAATTGATGTCATCACAGAGCTCAAGTCAGCCCATGACAAGGGCCAGAAATGGGCAGGAATAAATGTATTCACAGGCAAGGTAATGGATGCCTGGAAAGCTGGCGTAATTGAGCCCACAAAAATAAAAACCCAGGCGATAAAGTCTGCCTCAGAGGTCACAGAGCTTATCTTGAGGATAGATGACATAATATCCTCAAGCAAGAGAGGAGGCCCGCAGATGCCTCCTGGCGGAATGGGCGGAATGCCTGAATATTAATTTATTTTTTTATTTTTATGAAAATTCCCTCAAGAGAGCAGTGTTTTAGATATCTTAGAGAGTATAAACTCCCTGAAAATATAGTTAAGCATTCCCTGAAAGTAAACCAGATTGCAGTATTTTTGGCGCGTAGGCTTAAGGAAAAAGGAGTGAGAATTGATGTTTCTGCAGTTGACAGGGCTTCTTTGTTGCACGACTTGGACAAGATAAAAACACTAAAAAGTCACAAACACGGAATCGTTACTGAGGAAATTCTTGGAAAAAAGGGTTATACTTCTCTTGGAAGGCTTGCGAAATTCCATCGCTTTGATTATGTCCTTAAATTAAAAACATGGGAGGAGAAAATAATCAATTATGCGGATAAAAGATGTGTAGAGGACAATATTGTGACATTAAAGCAGAGATTTGATTATTTAGACAGAAAATACAAGATTCACAAAAGGAAAAAATCAGATTTGGCAAAGAAATTATTTTTAAAACTTGAGGGAGAAATTTTTCATAAACTCAAGTTAAATCCAAATAAATTAAAAGATTATATAACACCAAAGAAAGGCATAATTTTTGATTTGGGCGGGGTTTATCTGTCGAGCACTGTAAGCCACAGAATAAATGCTGTTGCAAGAAAATTTAAAATTCCATCCGCTAAAGTCCGAAGGGCAGCAGATGCTTACTTTCGTTTATTGCAAGTAAATAAAATTGGTGATAAAGAATTTTTTACTTCCATTATAAATGAACTTAACTTAAACACAAACTGGAGAAAATTTTACAGCATCTGGATGAGTCCTTATAAAAAATATTCAAAAATAAACAGGAAGGTTTATTCTCTTGTTAAAAAATTAAAAAAGAATGGCTATAAGGTTGCTGCCCTCTCAAATACAGAGCCCCATATCTCAGCTTATAATTACCAGAGGAAATTATTTCATGTTTTTGATTCAGTCGTATTATCGTATGAAGTTAAAATGAGAAAGCCGGAGCAAGGGATTTATAAGCATGCATTAAAGCTCACGGGACTCAAGGCTAGCGAGGCCATTTTTATAGACGATTATGAAAAATATCTAATCCCTGCAAGAAAGCTGGGCATGGAAACAATTTTATTTAAATCAGCAGGGCAGTTAAAAGAGGAATTGGAGCAGCTTAATATCAAGGTAAATTAAAATGGCAAAGGACTATTATGAAATTTTGGGCGTTGCTAAGAGTGCGACTAGGGATGAGATTAAAAAGGCATATAAAAGACTGGCTAAAAAATACCACCCTGATCTGAACAAGGAGCATGGAGCGACTGAGAAATTTAAGGAGATTAACGAGGCTGCCTCTGTTCTGGCGGATGACAATAAAAGGGCGCAGTATGACAGCCATGGAACTACCGCTGAAGGCTTCGGCACTGATACGGGAGGATTCGACTTCTCCAATTTCGCCTCTTTCGGCACAGACTTCGATGAAATTTTCGAGAGATTTTTCGGAGGTAGGGGCTTTAATTTCGGGACTTTTGGCACAGAGCGAAGAAGAGTTCATCGCGGAGAGGATGCGCAATACGAGCTGGAAATTAGTCTTGAGGATGCAGCAAGCGGTGTGAAAAAGGAAATTTCTGTTCCCAGATATGAAACTTGCCCTAGCTGCAATGGAACAGGAGCCCAAAGCAGGAGCGACATTGTTGTCTGCGACAACTGCAATGGCTCAGGAATGCAGCAAAGAACCCAAAGAACAGGTTTTGCGGTTTTTACAATGGCTACAACCTGCTCCAAATGCCACGGTGTGGGAAAATATGTGAAGAGTCCGTGCAGGGAATGCCGTGGGCAGGGCAGAATAAAAAGAACAAGGACACTAGAAATAAAAATACCTGCCGGGGTAGATAATGGTTCAAGATTGAGAATTCAGGGTGGGGGAGAAATCGGCGATAAAAATGCCTCTCCAGGAGATTTGTATGTTAACATTTATGTGAAGCCGCACAGACTTTTCGAGAGAAGGGGCAGCGATATATTTCTTGAGGCAAAGATTCCATTTACAACAGCTGTTTTAGGAGGAAAAATTGATGTTCCCACCTTGGACGGCGCAGCAAGCCTGAATATTCCTGCAGGAACGCAGAGCAACACAATCTTCAGAATGAGAGGGAAAGGGCTTGTGGACATGGAGACAGGTGAGACTGGCTCCGAAAATGTGCGAGTGACGATAGATATTCCCCAAAAATTAAATAAACGGCAGATGGACTTATTGAAGCAATTGAAAGAAGAAGATAAGGAATCTCATGGCTTTTTCTCAAAGATGAAGGATTTGTTTGAAGAGTAAAATAATTATCTTTTCACAAAAATAATCAATCCAATAGAAGCTACCACGGAAATTCCAGCTGCAACAAAAAATGGCGCCTGGGGATTCACAAACTGCCAGAGAAATCCTGCAATGATGCTTGCTGGCAGCACAGCTATTCCCACAATTGCGTTAAACAAACCAAGAGCAGTTCCTCTTTTTTCAGACGGGACTAAATCTGCGACAAATGCCCTCTGGTTGCCGTCAAGTACGGCCATGGATATCCCATAAATAATGAACCAGACTGCCACAATAGCAGGGCTCGCAAACATGGCAAGGCCCATGCACAATAGAAAGAAAAGGAAAAATCCCATGAAAATTGTATTTCTCCTTCCAATTTTGTCCGACAGAATGCCTGAGGGAAATGCAATAAGCATAAAGGTGATGTTGAATATTAAATAAAGGAGAATTGTATTTGTAATTGTAAGCCCTATATTCTGCGCCCTAAGCAGCAAAAAAGCATAGCTGAAATTTCCTATTGCAAAAATGGCTGAAATGAGATAAAACAATTTCAAATTTGTGTCTAACCCTTTAAAGCTTAGTTTCTGTTTTTCTGATTTGAAGCTCTTCTCATCAGACTTTTCTTTGACTTTTACAAAAAAAATCAGCAGCAAAACTGCCAGAGCTGCAGGTATTGTCGCAATCCAAAAAATTTTCCGGTAGCCCATTGTAGAAAATAGAAAAAGAGCAAATAGAGGCCCTAAAACAGCTCCCATTCTGTCCATGGATCTCTCAAGACCAAAAACCTTGCCTCTATATTTTTTATCTACAGTGTCAGCAATTATTGCGTCCCTGGGGGCAGTTCTGAGGCCTTTTCCAAACCTATCACCTACTCTGCCCACAAGCACCTGGAAAAAATTCTGGGATACCGCAAAAATCGGTTTGGAGATTGTTGAAAAAGTGTAGCCTGCAACAACAAATATCTTTCTTTTCCCGATTTTGTCAGACCAGACGCCTGAAAAAAGTTTTAAGATGCTCGCTGTGCTCTCAGCAATGCCTTCGATGGTGCCCAAGAATGCAGCTCCAATTCCAAGCACATTTGTCATAAACAAAGGCAGAATTGAAAAAATCATCTCGCTGCTGATGTCAGTGAGCATGCTGACTAATCCAAGAACAAAAACATTTCTTGTAATGCCTTTAAATATATTCATAAAAAGAATTTGTTTATTGGAAATATAAAAATTTATTCCAAAACTTTTTATATAACCTAATAAAAAACAATTTCATGCCTTCAATAGTTGTCAAAAATTTAAATCTGCAGTATACTATTGAATCAGGACAGATTTTCAGGTGGATTTATCGCGACGGCTGGTATTATATTGGCGTCGGCAACAGATTATTAAAAATAAAACAGGAAGGAAAAAAATTAATTTATTATGGAAAAAAAATTAACAGGGCATTTCTATCTTCATTTTTTCGCCTTGATGACAATTACGACGACATTCTTAGCGAAATAAACAAGGACATTTTCATAAACGAGGCAATAAAAAAATACTATGGGCTGAGAATATTAAGGCAGGACCCGTGGGAATGCCTTGTGAGCTTTGTCTGCTCCTCTGTCTCGAATATTCCTAAAATCAAGAAGAATCTTTTCTTGATATCTTCGATGTCAGGACAGCAAATACAACTTGATGATTACACAAATTACAATTTTCCTTCTGCCGAAAATTTGGGCAATCTAAAGAAACTTAAACTTACCAAAATCGGCTTCAGGGCTAATTACATTCAACAGCTTTCAAAGATTGTAGAGAAGGATTATTTCCAGAAATTGAGGGATAAATCCTATGGAGATGCAAAAAGCGAGCTTGTAAAGCTGCCAGGGGTAGGAGAGAAAATTGCAGACTGTGTTTTATTGTTTTCCATGAATCGTCTTGAGGCATTTCCCGTTGATGTCTGGATAAAGCGAGTTATGGAGGACACATATTTCAACAAAAGAAAATCCACAAACAAGAAAATCCTGCAGTTTGCCCAGTCTTATTTTGGGGAATACGCCGGTTATGCACAGCAGTTTTTGTATCACTATAAAAGAACGAGTTCTAGATATTTAATTCAATAAGCATGTATAGCAAATTCTTGGCCCCCGCGGCCTGGAGCGGTTTTTATAAATTAAACTAATTTCCTCTCATCTTTAATGATAAACTTTAAAATAGTTCTAAATTTACTAAGTTTATGAAAGAAATAACCGATGAAAAACTGAATAAATACTTTGAGGTTGCAGAAAAATCACTTGCCAAAATTAAAATTGCAGTCCCGAAAGAGTCTCATAATCATAAGATTGCCCTTGATTTTCTTGATATGGCTACACGATACATAAGCGATGCAAAGCATTACAGGAAAAAAGGTGACTATGTAACTGCATTTGCCTCTTTGAATTATGCACATGGATGGCTTGACGCAGGGGCAAGGCTTGGGTTGTTTGATGTCGGGTACGATTCAGAACTGTTTACTGTGGATTAGCAATATTTTTATATCATCTTAAACTAAATATCATTATGTTCTTCAACAAGCGCCGCGACCAAGATGAAGAGGAAGAGAATAGAACATGGAAGGATATTGATGAAGAAGATGACCTGGTAATTTATCTTTCTTATTATATGCACCAGCTTAAGAATGTGCATGAATTGAAGACTTTCTGCGATTTGTTTGACTCATATAAGGAAAACGCCATAGAAGCAGAAGAAGAACTCGGTTTTCATGACACTAACAAAACAAAAAAATTAAAAAAAATAGAGGAGATGATGAATTATTATCTTGAGCAGCTCTCTTCTGAGTCGCAGAAGCAGGAGGCACTGTTAAGAGAAAATGGAATTAATTGTGAGGAGCTTGCATCAAAAATTGAAGAAGCAAAAAAGGCTATTAAAAATTTAGAGCTTTAATCAATAAACTTCGACAGCGATACTTCCTTTCTCTTTGGCTTTTCCTCTTCAACGAGTTTTTCCTCAGGTTTCACAAGGTATCTTATAAGCATATTCCTTGCTCTTGGTGAAAGCACATCGTCAACAAGAAGTTTCAATACCTTTTCAGAATTTATTAACGGAGTTTGCTTTAGCAAATCAACGAGAATCTGCTCATTTGCCTTTTTCATGAGGGCGCTCCTAGCCGACTCAGAAGTGAGTATTTTCCTGATTATCTCCTCCTTCTTTCTTTTTTTGAAAGTTGTTTTATCCCTTTCGCCCAGAAGTTCAGAGGTATATTTTGGTTTTGTTATCAGTAAATATTTCAGAATCTGCATTGTCCTCAAGATATCATTTCTGTAATTCTGCGTGTCAATTTCATGTATTACGTCAAGCAAAACCTCTTCAAACTTGATTATTTTTATTCCCTTTAGTTCAAGATTTTCGCTTGTTGAAACAAGCACCTTCTCGTAATCAACATCCTCTCCGAGACGCTCCTTTATTGCTTGTCGAACCATCTTTTCAACGGCAAAATTGTTGAATCTTTCAGCAAGCTCACTTTTTTCCTTGTTTGTGACAATGCTGCTTGCAAAGGAGCAATGAACCTCAACATGCCTGACGCTGTCAATGAATGTTCCAGTATGCTTTATCGCAATGATGTCAATTGTCCTGTTCTGCCCCGCATTAAGATTCGTGATTGTAAAATAGCCTTCACTATGCAGCCATCTGAGAACTATTTCTTTTTCTGGATTCATGAATACCCCCTATAAAATGATAGACGCAGGGTTATTTATAAAGTTTTGTTTAAAATTGTTTGAAAACAAATTAATTATTAATGTGACTACTATCAAGATAATACAAAATAGAAAATTTTATATATATTCCTAATTTCTCTTAATGAATCAAAATGACATCATATCGAATTTGCATCACGCCAACTGAAGAAGGCAGGGAAAAGTATAGGACATCCTTTGCCTTCAATGCTGGTTGTCAGGATGCTGTCAGGGATATAACTCTGCATTTGAATAATGACAGATTTATTGGTTTTGATTCGATGGATTCCGAAAGGAAAGAAATGCGGCTCTTGAATGTAAGAGTCGATGATGAAGGGCTGGTTGATTTTACTAGATTTGATTATAGACTCATCGAAAAACAATATAGGCGGCGAATAATACGGCTGTCAAAAATAGAAAAGATAGTTGGCAAATGTGACTTAGAATTAGTTCTTGATGAAGTTCCTGAAGAAGTTTTTAAAGAAGAGCAGTAATATTCATCTAAACCTTTAAATAACCTCCAGCATTAACTCTTTTCATGAAAGGATTCATTACTTATGCAACTTACAAAGTTGAGAATGGGACTGCAAATGTTTATCTATTCGGCAGGCTAGAAAATGGGGAGTCATTTCAGGCGGTGAAATCTTACAAACCATATTTCTTTATCAAAACATATGATGCTGAGAAGGCACGGGAGATTTTTGTTGAGGTGAATTATTCTGCCGAAGATTCTGATTTTGTGAATTTTAAGAAAGAACCATTATCAAAAATTATGCTTGATAATCCCCACGAAATACCTAGAGTAAGAGATGCATTTCAAAGCAACAATATTGTCTGCTATGAGGCAGACATAAGGTTTGTCTACAGATTTCTGATTGACCATGATATCAAAGGCGGCGTAAATATCGACGGAAATTTTGAAAAAGGCGAGCTGGTTAATAGAATCTACAAAGAGCCAAAGCTTTCAGGCGTTGAATTTTTTCCAATTCTAAAAATAATGGCAATAGACATTGAAACAAACAGGGATGCCACCAAAATTTTTTCCATCTCATTATACAGCGAAAATTTCAGGAAAGTGCTCATTGTCTCAAACGATAAATTCCAAACTGCTGAGTCATTCCCAACAGAAAAGCAAATGCTCGAGAGGTTTTTGCAAATAATCAAGGAGCAAGACCCCGATGTAATCACTGGCTGGAATTTTATCGATTTCGATTTAAAAGTGATTCAAAGCAGGTGCAGGGCAGCCAATATTGCTTTTTCTCTTGGAAGAATGAACTGGCCTTCTTCTCTGAGGTTCAATGAGTCCTTTGTGAGGGATTCTGATGCAGACATTCCCGGCAGATTTGCGGCAGACAGCATTTCTTTGTTAAAAATGTCTTTTATTAAGTTGCAGGATTACAAGCTTGAGACAGCTGCACAGGCTTTGCTCAAAGAGTCAAAGCTAGTCACTTTTCACAACAAGCCCGAAGAAATTGAAAGGATGTACAAAACAAATCCGGAACTGCTCATTGAATATAACTTGAAAGATTCCGAGCTTGTTTACAGGATCTTGCAGGAAAAAGGGATAACAAATTTGCTGATTGAGCGCTCCTTGCTGACAGGAATGATTATTGACAGGGTAAAGGCATCAATCGCGAGCCTGGATTCCTTATATATGCGAGAAACAAGAAAACAGGGGATAATCTGCAACACCATAAATTTTGACAACAAATACGAGCGCATTAAAGGCGGCTTTGTTCGCGATTCTATTCCAGGAATTTACGAAAATGTGAATCTGTTTGATTTCAAAAGCCTGTACCCCAGCATTATCAGGACTTTCAACATAGATCCTTTGTCATTCAGCCCTGAAGGAACAATCACCGCCCCGAATGGTGCAAAATTCCTTAATGCTGACGGAATATTGCCTATGCTAATTCAGAGGCTGTGGAACGAAAGGGACAAGGCAAAGCGTGAGAGAAACATGACAAAAAGCAATGCAATTAAAATAATTATGAACTCCTTTTTCGGCGTGCTGGCTAATCCGATGTGCAGGTTCTTCAGTCTTGACATGGCTAATGGAATTACAAGCTTCGGGCAGCACATAATAAAGCTGACTGCGGAAAAATTCGAGGAGCGCGGCTATAAGGTAATTTATGGAGACACAGACTCAATTTTCATAGAGACAAAGGCAGCTTCTTTGGAAGAGGCGCAGGCAGTTGGAGATATGATGAAGAAAGACATTAATGCATTTTATGCTGCCTATGTTAAGAAATATCACAATAGAGACAGTTTTTTGGATTTAGAATACGAAAAAACATTCCTCAGATTTCTTATGCCTAAAATCAGAAACGTTGATGTAGGGGCAAAAAAGAGGTATGCAGGTCTTGTTATGAGAGATGGAAAGGAAAAGATAGAAATTACCGGCTTGGAATTTGTAAGGCGGGACTGGACTGAGGCAAGCAAAAGATTCCAGCTTGAGTTGATTGACAGGGTTTTCCATCAGCAGGATTTGACTAAATACATAAAAAATTTCGTGGCTGATTTGAAAAGCGGAAAGTTTGATGAGCAGCTAATTTATAGGAAAGAGCTCCGGAAATCAATAGAATTATACACCAAGACAACGCCGCCTCATGTAAAGGCAGCAAGGCTGATGCCGAAGCTGGAGGGCAGCTTAATATCATATGTCATGACAACAAGCGGCCCTGAGCCTGTTGACTATCGCAAGGGAAAAATTGACTATGAGCATTACATAGAAAAGCAGATTAAGCCGATTGCAGATGGAATTCTGAGCTTTTATGAATTGAAGTTTGATGAAGTGATAGCTGGAAACAGGCAGAAGAGTTTGCTAGGATTTTAGTTGAAAACTTTTATATACCTGACCAAATTTTCAAATGTCAATGGTATCAGCGGTTTTTTTAGAAGGATGGGATGAGTGCTATTCTCGCCTTGAGGAAGCAGTAGGACATGTTTTAGGAATAACCCGCAGGGTCAATTGGGATGCCTGGCCTGCACGACTTGACCAGCTATACAAACACTCTCGCTTTAATGAAAAATATAATATTTTTGTTCCAACAAATGCAGTAACAGAAGCCAGTTACGCCGGTATGACGCCAGAAGCTTTTACTTTGGAGGATTTTGTAATAAGCGATATCCCTAAAGACGATTCAAACAGAACGCTGCTGGCAGAGGTAACAATCATTTCAACTAAGCCTGATTTGCCAATATCTTACAGGAAAGAATATGTTTATGGCAGAATTCTTCCTGCTTAATAGCAAGCAATAGCCTCCACGGCGATTGAGCGGCTGAGATTTAAAATTACCAAACTAAAACACTTCTCTTTAAAACCATATTTAAAACCGACAGGTTTATAAATAAGCTCTTTATCTGACTATAATATGGGACAGCAAGAGGTATTTGATTTCCTGAAAAAGAACCCGAAGAAATGGTTCACTTCAAAAGAAATAAGCAAGCGTCTAAAGACTTCTATCGGTTCAGTTACAAATAATCTTGCAAAGCTGAGGAAAAGAAAAGAAATAGCCTTCACGACAACAGGCAACCGCAACGAATACAAATACTGCTTCAAAAGATAAGTGATTCTAAATTGCCAAAAAGCATTAAATCATTGCTATTAGAGCATTTCATAAGTCTAATTGTTTTGTTAGCTGTAGCTCTGGCAATACAAACTGCCTATCTTTCTATTTTTGGGTAAATGCCTGACTCCATAAATACCCTTTCCGGCTTGAGAACAAAGCCTTTTTCATTATTTTTTATATTTTCAGAGGGCATTTTTGCAATGCCATAGCAGACAAGCTCTCCTTTTAATGTCAGGACAGCAACAATACTGCTTTCAGCTATTCCCGATTCAAATTTTGCAATGCCTGGAATGTATAAATTAGCGCCATGTGTCAATGAATCCACAGTCGAATCCATGACCCATATTTTTGGAAGATGAACTATGCTCGTTTCAATCGGCTGTATGACGTGCCTTAGATATTTTTCCTTTCCCTCATTTTTATAAAAATGATATGCATCCATAACATCCTGCAATGTGGCAAGGCTTCCTTCAGTAAATGGTCCTGCCTTTGTCCTCCTTAGTTCAGTCATGTGCGCGCCAGTTCCAAGCTTGTTTCCAATGTCAACGCAAAGCTTTCTTATGTAAGTTCCTGCCTGGCATCCAACCGTGAATAAAACCTCTTTACCTTCAATTTCCAGAATATTCAAATAATATATTTCCCTTTCCCGCCATTCCCTTTTCACAGCGCTTCGTATTGGAGGAAGCTGGCTTATTTTTCCAATGAACTGCTCAAAGCCCTTCCTGATTTGGTGTTCATTCAGTTCTTTATGCACGTGCATCACGCAGACATACTCTTTTCCAGCAGTAAGAAGAAGATGTGTTATTTTTGTTCCTTTGCCCAAAGCAACGGGAAGAACTCCTGTAACATTAGGATCCAGTGTTCCAGAATGCCCTGCCTTGTCCAGCCCAAGAATTTGCTTTACATATGCCGAGACTTGATGGCTTGTTGGCCCCTGAGGCTTGTCCAGATTTATTATTCCGTGATTAATTAACTCTTCAGCTGGCTTTTCAAAAGGATAATGTCCGAATTTGGAAGAAGTTTCGCTCTCTCTTTTTATAAGAAGCTCTCTTTTTATTTTCTCAAAAGGCAGCATTGACTCAATCATAAACACTCACCATGGGCTAAGAGCAAAATAAGACAGCGGTTATTATATTTTGTGCTATGTCAGAGACCAAAGGTCTCTGAGCATGATCAGAAACAGAGTTTCTGACATTTCAAAGAAGCAATAGGCTAAATGTCAAGAAATCTCCCCAGAACCTTCTTAAGTTAATTTTTCATTCCATGCGCTATGGAAAACATAATAGTGGAATGCGCATCCGTTTCTGATGTTGCCAGAGATGTATTTGGCAGACAAACCCACGAATCGATGCAGCGCTGGGCAAGGGATAATCCAGATTACATTGTTTTTGATGGCAGCAAACCCCTCGTTCTAATATCTAAATTGGCAGAGTATATTGATGCGCGGCCGGTGGCTCCCATCTACAAAAGTCATCTGATGAGCAAATTGAACAGAGTTCCCAGAATCAACGTGCCTATGTCAAGCATCCACAGCTCCCTTGAGGAAGTGGTTGACAGTGCAGATACAGTCGTAATGATCGAGGGAGCCAGGCGTTTGAATACGCCTTTTTATGAGACCGCCAGTTACAGTCCCTTTGTTAACGAAGCGCTACTGAAACAAAGGATGCGACGCTTTGCAGGCCAGCGTGAGAAAGGTGAAGCATATATTGGCATTGTTAATATTGTGAGTGAAGACAAGGATGGATATTTTCCCGAAGAAATCGCTTCTCGAATGCCCAGGAATTCCCCTTATCACAATCCCGAAAACATGACACGACTTCTCAGAGAGGCTGTAAATGGAAGCAGAATTGACATGATAATCAGAAATCGGGATGGAAGATATGCGCTGAATGAGACTTATCTCAGAGCTTGAGCAAAGGCTTTTTATATATTTGTTTTATTCCGAGGAGCATGGTCAAAGTTATCAATATGGCAGATTTAGGTTATATACTTGGCGCTGATAACCCTGAAAAATTAGCAATAGCGAATGGGCTTGCCATAACTTTGGGCAACGAATATAAAGCACCAATGGATTGGGTGGAAGGTTACATAATACATCATCATCCGAGTCAGGTTGCTCTAATGCGTCAGAGACTTAAGGATGTTGGGGATGATGCCGAGGAAGTGCCATTAGAGGAAATTCTGAATAAGTCTCCCGCAAATGCTTCAATCGATGCGAAAGTGTCCGCACATCACTGGATAAATCCATTAAGAGGCACAAGCAAAGCAGTTCATCGTGGACCGCACACACAATACTATGAGACTTTGACGTGGAATGAAGGGCTAAATCGTGATGAAATATTTGAGGTCTATAGAAAACACCTGAACAATCCAGAGCGTATATCCAAAGGGATGACGGTATATAAGATTTTCAATATTCTGCTGAACAGGGGGCCTTCAACCCCCGAAGAAATAATGGCGGATTTTCAGAATAGAGATTTTGCGGGGCGTACACATGAAGCCAAACTTGCCAACTTTGAAAAATTCATCGGATCAGTATCTGCCCCTCCAGTGGATTTTTTTGTGAGGACGCCCAGTGGAAAATATGACATCAATTATCTGAAATATGGGCACATGAACCATTGAGAAGTTAATTGATTCTATAGCAAAGGATTTTTATATTTTTATTTAATACTGCTTCTCTATGGTTGAATGCGTTCATTTAAGAAAAATATCCAGGTTATTGGTGCAAATTACAGATGTGAGTGGGTGGGCACGTGAGCATCAAGATTTGCTCGTGACTAGAGATTATGTTTCTAAGCCAGCATTAGAGCAATACATCGGGGCTCACTATACAGATACTCATAGGAGACAGCAAATGTTCTACAGGCTGAATAAGGCAAAAACTGTTGAAATTGAAAGTCACAGTGAAAGGAATGTTGAATATGCAAGCCAGGCTGAAGATGAAGCAATCAGCAGTATGTTTAGACCATATTACGAGAAGCTGTACTGGGATCCAAGACTGCCACTGCAAGCAATATTTGAAAAGTATGCTACACACCTTTGTAATTGTCATCATGAATCCAAGGGCGTATTATTGTGCAGCATTATTAACCTCATTAGAGAAAGAGGGGAGCAGAGCATTGATGATTTATTGGAGGCGCTTCCGCAGGGTAGGATTATGGGAGACAAAAGAGCAACACTTACGCATATGATTAAATCCGCCTCAATAGGAACTTTGGATTTTTTTGAAAGGACGCCCAATGAAAACTATGATCTCACTCCAAAATACAAATAACAGAATAGCAAAGGATTTTTAAGTTTTTGATTCTTCCCACAAAATATGGTTGAAGCCTACAAAATGAGAGATTTAGCTTGGGTATTGGAGTTATTGCATATTAGGCCAGATAATTGGGAACACCCAACCATGTTTCGACATGGTGATTTGTATTACGTGCCTGTTGGAACCATCGATGGGCTTGTGGATAAACCAGGGCTTGCTGAAGATACAAGACAGGAAATAAGCGATGTATTAAAGGGGACTAAAATTTATGATGTTACTCCAGCAAAGCCTTATGAAAAACCGAAGGTAAAAAAATCACAATACATTGACCCTCCAAAAGACAATGAAACAAGCGTGCTTTGCAAGCCATTCCATCTAACTTGCCCTCTTCATCCTGGATTGAATGAACGATTGCTGAGGGCCGCCTTCCAAAAAAGGAATTTTGCCCGTACATTTACAGATTCAATTGAGGCTTATGTTGGCGCCCTTAATGCGGCAGCAGACAGGGAACAAATTACGGACTGGAAAGAACTGGCTCCCTATGTGCCCGAAAGATATAGAAACGAAAATCTATTGAATTTTCTTGTGAAATCAGGATATTTTTGCAAGACACTCGAGGGAGGAATTACGATAAAGCCCGTATATAGAGCAGGTGATCAAAATGCCAATTGAGCAATTGCACAAAGAAACCATCGAAAAATTACGAAAGAGAGGATATAGCTTGATATGAAAATGAGAAATTAAGGAACATCGTAAACCTCAAATTCGGTTATGCCGAGGCTCCGCTCATTATTGTCGCTCTGATTAAGTCCCCAGAATGAAAGTGCAATGCATCTGTCCGTTGTTCTGTTTATCGGAATTAATAGGGGAAATCCTTGCATAGCTGGCTGGGAATATAGCGCACTTAATGTGCTATAATCACCCTCCCATACAAAAACAGTATTTGGTAGTTCATTATTGATGCAATCTGGACCGGTTGTTATTTTGAAATTGGCTAGGAATTGCTCTGAATCGTCGGAAGAAATTCTCAGAAGACTATATCCGGAATTTTCCCCTAAATCAATTTGCAGAAATGCGAAGGGCAATGCTGATCCATTCAGAAAAGGCTGCCACCTCGTTCTTACGTCGCCATCAACTGCATAGCTGGGCCAGAAAGTATGGCTCAGAATATCATGCGGATAAAATATGTGGTCATCATTTGTTCCCTTCGCCATGCGTGTTTCCCGGTAAATATCCAGGGAATTCCATGCTGTCGCATCCTTATTCAATGCAATATTTTGGAGATTGGGTAGGCTGCCGATTATGTAAGCTCTTTGGTATTGCCTCAGGGCCTCAGCATTGTATTTATTTCCTACATAATCCGCAATTGAATCCAAACTTCCCCAGCCGAAATCCCTTTTTCCATTAACCAGTATGTCAAGAACGTAGCCAAATGGATTCAGGGAGTACTTAATGGACTCTTTGTCTTTAAGATCAGAAAAATCTATAACTGGTGTAGGTATATTCGCTGGCATGTTCATTATCAAATCATTCAATGCATCACCCTGTTTTTCAGTTTTTGCATTCAGCATTGTAAGACGCCAGGCGTCCTCTTTAAGCTCCTTGAATAAGGCAATTTGAGCAAGTATGCTGCCTTTATTCGCTGCGCAAGCCAATATATTATAACTCCTGACTTGTGTTTTTGTTTCATTGCCAGAATCGCTTGTCTCAAAAGAATGGGCTAATTCATGAGCTATGCTAGCGTAATATGTACTCGTTGGCTCATCTAAAGAAAATACGCTTGAAATAGTAATTTCTCCTTTTGCTATGACAACCAAATCGTTTAGAAAATCTATACCTGGACGGTATTCGCCTCCCTTTTCTATATCATCGGAGAATTGGATATTCCCTGCATGAATTGTATTGTCAGGATATATTTCATCAATGCAAGGTTTTACGTCGTCAACTATAGCTTCAAGTTTCTTTTTTCCCTCACCTTTGAAGTATGCCTGCAAGTCTGAATCCTGATTGATAACTGCTCTCCTAATTTTAAGTTCATCTTTATAATTATGATCTCCCTCATATCTCAGCCTATCCAAGCGCTTATTAACTTCATCGTGATAGTTCTGGCTTACATCGAGCGGAATAAGATATGTATCTGCAACATTTTGGGAATATCCATCGCGCTGTGCTTCAGTTTCAAGATTGGAGAAAATCATATAATTGGAAAATGCCTGCTCTACTGTCTGTTCCCCATCAAGCCGTCTAACGACAGAAGATATTTCTGTGCTGGTTCGGGATTCGACACAATAGTTGATTGTGCTCGCAACAAACAAACCTGCGGCAATGGCAAGGCATACATCCGCCCCTATCATTATTCGTCTGAAAGCTCTCCTGAAGCTAGATTTGGGCTTGTTGCTTTCTTTTGTTTCGTCAGGTCGCAAGTCGTTCATGTGAACCCTCTACCAGAATTCCCCTTTTTACTCTGTCTTTTCTTTAGCTTTCTCTTCTTTCTTAACTTTCTTCGGCGCTTTAACTTTCTTTTCTGTTTTTTCTTTTTTCACTACTTCCTTCTTTTCTTCCACAGTTTCTTTTTTCTCTTCTTTAACTGCCTCTTTCTTTTCCTCAACCTTTGGCTTTACGCCGAAAAGCTCCGCCTTAACCAATCCAGAATCATCCTTTGTGACATTAACTTTTATTTTTCCTGGAGGATTTTTTATTCCGTGCTTCCAGATTTCGAGGTTTATGTTGTTGCTAATCTTAACGTTGTCAGATTTCATATGCCTTTGCAGGAATCGCCTTACTTCACTGACAGCCCTCTTGCTCCTTTTATACTTGGCAGTTTTGATAAACTCTCTCCTCAATGGAATTATGTATGTTCTTTCTAATGTTGCCATGCAATTATGCCTTCGTCTTTATTCTTCTCCAGCTTCTTTTAATTCTTGTGTGCCTTCCTGGATGAATCCTTCTGTTCTTGCCGTATTTCTTGGGCACAGTCCAGAAGGGAGCCCATCTTGTCTGGCTTCCCTTTTTTGCCAGTCTCTGCTTTCTGCTCGGATGCTTATATCGTGCCATTGTTAACCAACCTATACGCTGCGTATGAATCCATTGTTGTGCTAAAAAAATACCTTGTTGTGTCCGCTAAAGTTATATCATACTCCTCTCTATATTTTCCCCGTAAATGGTCGCTTTCAGCACTTGTCTCTACACTCATTCTTATAAAGTCGAGCGATGTTCTTGGAGACTCACGCTCGGTTCCCGGATGTGTGGCTTCTAAACCGACGTAAATGCTGCCATCAATTTGTCTTACCACTGCCCTATATCCTTGAGGAATCCCATCAACATTTTTAACATCTAGCTCCCCATTGCTTTCTGAATATCTTTTAGCCAAGCCATCTATCACATCTAAAATTTCTATTTCTGACTCTCCCAATCTTTCCCTTATCAATGACCCCAAATCAGTTGCAGTTGTCATTTTCTCTCCATCTTGAATTCCTTTTTTTCCGGAGTCAGTTTTTTTAAAATTTCCTTGAACTGCTCATCTGTAAGCATTCTCCTTATGTGCCCTGCCTGGATTGCCTGACCGAGTACGACTAAAATCTGAACTGCCTTCTGCGGATTGGCTGTCTTTATATTTCCAAATCTTTCCAGGGCATCCTTGTCAAGGTAAGCCTTAACAACCTGCTCCAGCGCCTCAATCTGCTGCTCTACCTGCATCTGCTCCTGCATCTGCTGCTGGAACTGGTTCTGCACTTGAGCCTGATATTGGGCTTTCAACTCCTCCATTCTCCTTTTCTTTATCTCGTCAATATCAGCCATTTTATTTTGCAGGAGTTTTCTTTTCCGGCTCTTTTTTGCCTTTTACAGCATTCACCAGGAAAGCCTGTCCTTTTCCTGTTACTATTCTTCCCTTGTGCCTGCCTTTCTGGGTTTGCTTGATTAACTCTGCCTTTTCAAGCTGCTGGAGTATTCTTCTGATAATTGCTCCTGAACCTTTGTAGTGATGCTCAGGCGCAGAGCCGCGGTTGCCTTTCCCGCCGTACTTGGTTCTTAGCTTAGAAACACCAAGAGGGCCGAGCCTGTAAATTGATCTCAAAACAGCGGCTGCCCTCATATACCACCAGTCTTCTCTCATAGGGGGCCTTTCTTTGAAATTGCCTGTCTTGACAAAATGCGCCCATTTAGGTGGATGTATCTCTTGAATTTTCTTCAGCTCTGCAGCTGTCTTTTCAATAAGTTCGGATGGTTCTGTATCTTCTATTGTCGTCATATGCTTTGTGGATAAGAACACCGTTTAAAAAGATTATTATTTAAGAATTGGAATAATGAAGATTTTGATAGTGTTAAGTTGAAAATAATAAATACGCCTCAGTCGCCGGCGGGGCTATTGCTGTATGTCATGGTATAGCAATTGAGGCACTCCGCTAACTGAGGAGTATTTCTAATTAATATTAAAATAAATAAAAATAAAAAATTCAAACTAGGGAACTATTAACCCTGTGCATCTCCAGTTAATCTCTGCCTGCTGAGTAACGACATCGACGACGCATGCAGGACTGCAGCCTTCCTTCTCAAGATTTAAGTCGAACCACCACGTGCCTGTGTTCTCATTGCAGAAATAAGTATCTGAAAGGGTGGCGTTCAATGTGCAGTTGCTTGCCTGAGCAATGTCGCGCGCTTCATCCACAGTCATGCTTTCTCCAGTGGGAGCAGTGCAGCTTTCCTCAACAATTTCCATGGATATGCATGCCGAACCATTGTAGCACATGCCCTCACCACAATAGCAAGTTTTTACTTCCTGACTGTTTTCAGGACTGCATCCGCATGCACCAATCAGGCATGTATTCGGATAATCTCCTGCAGACAGGCAGCAGTTAGCTGTTGAAACTGTTCCTCCTGCTTCAGTGCACGCTTGGTCCGCTGGATTTACAGGATTCTGGACTGCAACGCAAGCAACGCCATCAAAACATTGTCCCTCTCCACAAACGCAGGTTTTTACAGCATGGCTGTTGTCGGGCGAGCATCCGCATGCACCAATAAGGCAAGTATTCGGATAATCTGAAGCAGAGCTGCAGCACATTGCTGTTGCTACCAATCCTCCAGAATCTGTGCAGGCCTGCCCAATTATATCTTCACTTTTCTGGGTGCAACCGGACATTAAAAATAAACTTAGAACAAACGCAAATAAAATCAATTTTTCTTTCATGGATATCGCCTCCAATTCTAATCCTCATATTTCACTAACTCAACGCCAGCTTCCTTGAACAATGCAATAGTCCTGTTATCCATTGCATAAGCCTTATTATAATATACTTTGACTATTCCAGCATTAATAATTGATTTTGCGCAATACAAACAAGGACAGTAGCTTGAGAACATCGTGGCGCCCTTTGTGGAAACACCTTGGTAAGCTGCTTGGATGATCGCATTTTCCTCTGCATGGACGCAGATGCATTCTCCCAAGTTGGTGCCTGACTTTCTGGCGGGGGCATTGCACACAGCACAGCCTCCCTCGTTGCAGTTTTTTATTCCTCGTGGAGTGCCGTTATAGCCTGTGGAAATAATCATCTTGTCCTTTACAATGACTGCGCCTTTTTTAGGCCTGGAACAAGAGCTTCTTTCAGCAACCAGCTTTGCAATTTTTATGAAATACTCTTCCCAGGACAATTTGTTTGTCATTTTAATTCCTTCATTATTTTCTCAACATTAGCCTTTAATTCCTCAACACTGCTCTCATTCACTATTGTGTAATCTGCCATCACAATGGGACCTCCTTTATTAAGATTTTCAATTTCAGAGAAATCCCTTGAGCATGCTTCGTCTTCATTTAACGGCCTTACTTTTCTGCTTGCCAGTCTTTTGTATCTTGTTTTCGGCGAGGCATAAACCGCAATCAAAACCAGTTTATCTCCATAATAATCATTCATATAAAGATACTCCTCAAAGCTGTACAGCCCGTCTGCAACCACAGAATTTTTTTCAAGAGCCTTGTCAATCCTTGGAGCATTCAATTTTGCATAAACAGCCATGCCCTCATCTTTCCTCAGTCCCTCCCTGACCATTTTCTCATTTTCTTCATTAAGAACGAGCCCTCTTTTCTTTATCTCTTCATCTGTCACATCTCCGAATCTCACAACAGGAAAGCCCTTCTCCTTCAAGAAATCAGCTACCTCTGTCTTGCCGCAGCCTGTCATTCCAACCAAAGCGATGACTTTGTTCATGAGAAGATGGATTTGGAATTTGTATAAATATTTAGTGATTTTATAAATTTTTATTAAAGCTTATGCAACCAGTTCACTGGTTATTCCTGCCTCAGTACACAGCTGTTCGAGTCTTTGTCTCGAATCTCCTTCAATCCGTCTGGGTCTCCTGCCCAAGGTTCTCATTTCCTCGATAAGCTTTGCAGCAACATCCCCTGTTATTTCTATTGAACTTTGGCTCGCAATTCTGGATTTTTGATAATCCCTTAATTTGTCAGACACAAAATCCCTAATATATCTTTCTTTGGAATAGCCTTCTAAAAAAAACTGCGAACCCGATTCAACCCTTACCGCAATCTTTCCCTTGGAGTCATACAGACACTCGTATTCTATTTGCATTCCTCGCGAGCCAACTGGTTGATAAAGAACACTGAGATTGATATGATATATTGGCATATATGATGGAAATTAGCCTGAATTTATAAAGCTAATTAACATTCCAATTATTCCTAAAACTTTATATTATCCTTATTATTCTGTTCCTTTATGAAACTCCCATTTGTCATGGCAGAGGGCATTGATGGTTCTGGCAAGGGAAC
>Ga0315286_10000339_pt1 | contig 38670 bp, 50 predicted proteins | sample YL17G10_0_MG_FD_205038 | JGI IMG/M metagenome (GOLD analysis project Ga0315286, IMG submission 205038) | Sediment microbial communities from Yellowstone Lake, YNP, Wyoming, USA - YL17G10_0 | ecosystem: Environmental > Aquatic > Freshwater > Lake > Sediment | place: USA: Wyoming | collected...
GTCAGGATAACCTGATCTTTGGGCGTCAATTTCACGCCAGCTCCCGGCAATTCCCCTACTCTGATGCGAGGCCCCTGCAAGTCGGCTATGATGCCGATTGGCTGACCTAAATCGCGGGAAAGCTTCTTTATGATTTTGATTATTTTCCCGTGCCAAGCGTGCGTGCCATGAGAAAAATTAAGCCGAGCAACGTTCATCCCTCCTTTTACCATTTTTTTAAGAATCTCCGGAGTTTCGGAAACGGGGCCGACGGTGCAAACGATTTTTGTTCTTTTTAACATATTAAAAATTTGAATTGTGGATTAACGATCAAGGTAATTATATCATAAAAAAACTAAAAAGCCGAGGCATATTCGCCCCAGCTTTTTTCGAGCTCTTTTTTCAATTTAATAATCCATCCCGCCGCCCATTCCCATGCCTCCGCCATGCTGATGCTCGTCTTTTTTCTCCGGAAGGTCGGTCACAACCGCTTCGGTCGTGAGAAGCATCGCCGCGATAGAAGCGGCGTTCTGAAGAGCGGTGCGGGTAACTTTGGTCGGATCAATAATCCCGGCCTCAATCAAATCCTCGTATTTATCGGTAACCGCGTTGTAGCCATAATTGCCCGGCTGGCGCTTAACCTCTTCAACCACCACGTCGCCGTTTTTCCCGGCGTTATTGGCAATTTGTCTCACCGGTTCAAGCAGGGCCCGCCGTAAAATATCAATTCCGATTTCTTCTTCTCCTAAAACTTGAACCCCATCCAGGACTTTGGTTACCCGGAGCAGGGCCACTCCGCCGCCGACAACAATACCTTCCGCCACGGCTGCTTTGGTGGCCGCCAGGGCATCCTCAATCCTCAGCTTTTTTTCTTTTATTTCTGTTTCTGTCGCGGCCCCTACTTTCAAAACCGCTACTCCGCCGGAAAGCTTGGCTAATCTTTCCTGGAGTTTTTCTTTGTCGAACTCTGATTCGGTATTCGCAATCTCCTGCTTGATTTGCGCAACGCGGGCTTTTATCTTTTCCTCATCGCCGCGGCCTTCAACAATGGTCGTGTTTTCCTTGGTCGCCACAACCCGGCGCGCTTGGCCCAGATGTTCTATCTCGGCATTTTCGAGCTTCATTCCCACTTCTTCGGAGACGACTTTCCCGCCGACGAGAGCGGCGATGTCTTCAAGCATTTCCTTGCGTCTGTCACCAAAACCCGGAGCCTTTATGGCCAAAGTGTTGAAAGTTCCGCGGAGTTTGTTAACCACCAAGGTTGCCTGAGCCTCGCCGTCAACGTCTTCCGCAATAATTACCAACTCTTTATGGCCGCCTTGAGCCAACTTTTCCAGAAGCGGCAAAATATCGCTAAGAGCGGAAATTTTTTTATCGGTAATCAAAATGTATGGATCATTATAAACGGCTTCCATGCGTTCGGCGTTTGTGATCATATAGGGAGAAGTAAACCCCTTGTCAAATTGCATCCCCTCGACAACCTCTTTTTGCACACCAAAACTCTGGGATTCTTCAACCGTAATCACGCCTTCAGGGCCAACTTCTTCCATAACTTCGGCAATTACGCGGCCAATCTCCGGATCGTTGGCCGAAATAGAAGCAACTTGCTGCCGTTCTTCCTTGGTGCTTATGTCCTGCTTCATTCTCTGTAATTCCTCAACTATGGCCTTGACGCCTTTTTCAATCCCGGCCTTAATCAAGATGGGGTTAGCGCCAGCTGCCACATTTTTTAAACCCTCGGCGACAATCGCTTGCGCCAAAACAGTAGCGGTAGTTGTCCCGTCGCCAGCCACATCATTTGTTTTCGAGGCGACTTCTTTGACAAGCTCGGCACCGATATTTTCAAATTTGTCTTCCAACTCTATCTCTTTAGCGATCGCAACACCATCGTTAACAATTTGCGGCGCGCCAAAACCCTTATCCAAAACAACATTGCGGCCGCGCGGCCCAAGAGTAACTTTAACGGCGTTGGCCAACTGATCTACCCCCCTTTTCAGGGCCTGTCTCGCTTTCTCGCCAAAAAATATTTGTTTTGCCATATTTCCAAATTTAATTTTTATTTTTAAATAATAGCTAAAATATCAGATTCGGAAATGATCAGAAAATCCTTATCATCAATTTTTATTTCGTCGGGGCCGTATTTCTTAAACATCACCTTATCGCCGACCTTGACCGACATCGGGGCAATCTGCCCCCCGTCGAGCAGACGGCCCGGCCCAACGGCAATAATCTCGCCCCTTTCCGGTTTTTCCTTATCGATCGTCTCCGGTAAAACAATTCCTGATTTAGTTGTAATGTCTTCGCTGATCGGTTTTATGATAACCCGATCGCCCAACGGTCTGATGTTCATATTTTTGCAGTTTTATTAATTAACTTTTGGAGACAAAAAGCAGACTGCTTTGTCTGTTTTTATCATAATATATTATGTTATATTTTATGACCTGTCAAGGAGTTTGTCAAGCGATATTTTCCTAGCCAAACTGAAACACAGCCAGAATAATATTATACCAAAATAGAGTGACCAAAGATAGTGATCGAAGAGGCCGATAATGAGGAGCGTAACGAGTAACGAGTAACGGGTAACGGGTAAACTTACTTTGAAATTTTGGAGTAAAATCGTCGCTATCAGCGCCAGCCACAAAAGAAAACCTACGAGCCCCAATTCCGCCAAAATTAGAAGATAAATATTGTGAACCGGCTGATAGTCCCAGGATTGAAGGCTGGGGTTGATTTCATCGTGAACGGCCAGAGTATAGTTGCCCAAACCCACGCCAAGCAACGGATGATTTTTTATTAGCTGCCAAGCCTCATCGGAATAATTCAGACGCTCCGTTGTCGATTTTATTTCTAACCTCTCCGCGCCAATGAGTCTCGTTTGGACCGGCTCCCAAAAAACCACGCTAAAAATTACCGCGATGACTAAAAAAATTAAGGTAAATTTTAATAAATCAATTTTAAAATCTTTCGACCGCTTTAAGACAACAACAATCCACAGAAAAATAAGGGCGGCCAAAAAGCTTGCTGTCACGCCTTTAGAAAAAGTCACAAATAATCCCAAACCCAAAATCGCGAAAATTACCGGCAATAAAATTTTTTTAAAACCATAATCGCTTTTCCGATAAAGCCAAATCGTCAGAAGCATCGCCACGGCCAAAAATCCCGCTAAGATATTCGGATGCGGCAGAGCGCCGTAAGCCCGGAGCCAGCGGCGCAAAGCGGTTTCTATAACATAAGTTCCGGAAACGGCCGGATCGTGAAAAGCCAATCCCAGCCATTTCGAAGCGAAAGTAGATTGGGTAAAAAATTGCCAAAGCCCGAACCCGGCCTGAAACAATGCTGAAAGAATAAATGGCCAAACGATCTTGCGAGAATCGAACTTTATAGCTTGCAAAACAAAAAATAATCCCACGCCTTCGGCGAGCCAGTGCCACGCGTAGAGCGCCAAACTTCTTGAATCAGCCCAGAAGATAGAAACCAACGACCATACAACAAGAAGGCCCGAAAACGCAAAAATGAATTTGGATTTTTGACCCTCCGGGTCATCACCCGCAGGGTGAGAATTTTTAATTGCTCCGACTTTGTCGAGAATGCTCGACTTCGTCGGCATAATTTTTAATTTGTTGACCGTCCACCAAACCGCCGCCAGAAAAAAAATAATCCACAATAAAATCTCCGTAGCATAAATACTAATCGTTCCATACTCCCAGTACCCGTTTAAATTTCCCTCCTTCAAAATTAGCCTTGTCTGCCATGGTAAAAGGAAAACGAAGAGATAAAGGCCATATTCTATAATTTTTTTTAACATCTTCATATCTAAATAGCTAATTTACTGACTTGTTTCGCCCATTTATCTCTATATTCCACCCTCCTATCATTGGCGTGAAATTTGAGCATCGAATCATTCACAATCACGCGGGAATCAATATTTGCCATCTCCCTTAGTTTCGCCGGCATAGCCCGGAGTTGTATCCGGCGAAATAATCTTTCCCCCCACCCGAAAAAATTTAAGGCCAACTTTGGGCGCCCCAAACGTCTTCGCCGGCTGGGCTCAACTCCAAAATAATTTGGCAGATATTTCTTTATCCAGGAATTTGCTTCTAAAAATTTTTGATAAATTCCACCGGCATCGTAAATAGGAGCGATCTGGGCAATCCAGTGAATCAAATAGATGTCGGGCTGACCGAGAGAAATTTTTTCAAAATTCAAATTTTCTTCATCGGCAAAAAAACTTAGGCAAATTTTATTCTTAGTCGTCTTTTCGCTTGGGCGAAGGCCAAAAATTTTCAATAAACCGGCGGCCCAAAAACGGGTTGTCCAAATTTTCCCCTTTTTAGTCACTATAAACAGGTCAATGTCGCTTTCCTCGCCGGCGTTGCTCCACGCCAAACTATTGCACACGGCGATCATTTTTATCCCAGGCAGCCGTTTCAGGAAAAAACCGACGCGCAGTGCTCTCCTGAATTTTTTTTCAGCTAAATTATAGCGCGCCTGGCGAAGCTCAACAATTGCCTCTCTGCCGCGCAAAAAATAAAAACCTCGCCGAGATCCGACGAGAGAATTTATTCTTACGCTATTTTCTAAAATATCCAGTATTTCCGAGATGTCGCTTCTTTCCTCCCCCCTCCCGGATTGATATAGCCATTTCCACAACTCAACAACGGTCAGCGGATAATCGAAAATATCGAAATAGGCAACGGTCTCCAAAATTGATTTTTCCAAATTATTCTCCATCTGTTTTCAAACTTAGTCTGCTTGGTAACGCCGGTATATTTCTGCCAACCCCCTGCGACATCCTGATTATCTCCTTTTCCCCTACCATGCCATCTTCTACGACCATCTTTGCCTCATCGATTGAAATAACCTGGTTCCGCCCGATAACCAATTCGCCTAATTCTTCCCTCAATAATTTGCCTATCAAATTTCGGCTTTTTACAACATATTTTTCTATAGCCTGAGTTTCGCTGTTAATTTCGAAACTTTTTATTTTTCCCAGAGGCAAGCCGCTTTTCGTTTCAACGGGCAGGCCAACCAGATTTTTATTATCAATAAACATAATCCTTTTAAAAATTTATCGGACCGGGTTGGGATTTTCTTTCTGTTTTGATTTCCTAAAATAGAAATATTGCTGGCCGACGGTTAAAATGGTTGTCAAAAACCAATAAAAAGTTAGCCCGCCCGGGAGACTAGCGCCGATCATAATAGTAATCGCCGGCATAAAATAAAGCATCTGCTTATTCATCATTGAAGCCATGCCTTCGTCTTTGGCACCTGGTTCATTTTTAGGAACCGACGGACGAGGCATCATTTTCGCCTGCCAAAATTGAGCTGCGCCGGCGAGCACGGCCAGAATTAAATTCGGCTTTGACAAATCAAGAAAGCCGAGAGAAATGGCGTTAATATGCCCCGGGTTAGCTACGAAAGAATAAAGATTTTCTAATCCCTTTGAGCCAAGGCCGCTTATAAAAACTCTGTAGACCGCGATCAAAAAAGGCAGCTGAATCAAGACCGGGAGACAGGAAGAAAGCGGATTAACTTTATTTTCCTTATAGAGATTCATCATCTCCCGACTCATTGCCTCTTTATTGTCCTTATATTTAACCTTTAACTCCTCTATTTTCGGCTGAAGTTCGGCCAAGGCCTTTTGGGCTTTCAGAGCCTGGAGGGAAAAAGGATACAAAATCAATTTTATCAAAATCGTCAAAAGTAAAATAGCAAGACCGATATCATGACCGGGTATAACGTTATAAAGCCAAACTAATAAATTGAAAAGCGGCTGGTATAAAATCGCATTAAAAAATCCCATCATTACTCCTTCCCTCCTTTCTCGGAAGCCTCGTCGGCTTTTCCCAATTTACCTTTTTTATTTTCTTCCTCTGCGTTTTCCGGGGCTGTTATCTTTTCTCCCTCTTCATTTTTTTCTTCCTTTATCTCACTTGGCATTTCTTCCTCTTCCTCTCCCTGGATATTTATTTTCCAGCCGGTCAGCTTCGCAGCCAAACGAACATTTTGGCCGCCTCGCCCGATCGCCAGAGACAGTTGATCGGCCTTAACCTGAACCACGGCGCTCTTGTCTTCATCTTTGGTTTCAATGCTTGAAATTTTGGCCGGCGATAACGCATTCATTATTAATTTTTTAATATCGTCGCTCCATTCAATAATATCTATTTTTTCTCCTCCGAGCTCGTTAATAATCGTCTGGATGCGGGTCCCGCGCTGGCCGATACAGGAGCCGATCGGATCAATATTCGGATCGTCGGTCGAAACGGCTATTTTCGAACGTGAACCCGCCTCCCTGGCGATCGCTTTTATTTTGACTATCTCGTTTGCCACTTCCGGAATTTCGAAAGTGAAAAGTTTCCGTAAAATTTCCGGATGGGCCCGCGAAACTATTACCTGCGGACCCTTGGTTGTCATGGTTACTTCTTTCAGAAAAAACTTCATCCGCGAACCAGGATTGTATTTTTCTCTTTCTATCTGTTCCTCGACGGGCAGGAGAGCCGTTACGTGGCCCAAATCAACCAGCACCAACTTGCCTTCCCAGCGCTGTATAATTCCCTGCAAAATTTCCCCCTCCTTACCTTTGAACTCATTGTACATCGTGTCACGTTCCGCCTCCCTGAGCTTTTGGATAATAACTTGCTTTGCCGTCTGGGCCGCCATACGCCCAAAAGAACCCGGCACCTCAAGTTCGGTTTTGATAACCTCGTCGAGGACGGCGTCTTTCTTGATGGTTTTAGCCTCGGCAAGTCCGATATTTAATTTTGGGTTAAATTTTGGTTCTTCGTCCTCCGCCGGAACGCCCTCTTTTTCCGTTCTTTCTTCTCTTTCCTTTCTTTCTTCCGGAATGCCCTCTTTGGCGCGTTTTTCTCTTTCCTTTCTTTCTTCCTCGTACTTGGCCGCTAACTCGTCGGCAACTACTGTTTTAATATCAAAAACTCTGAAATCCCCGGTTTCCGGATTGAATTCAACTTTGACGTTCTGATTTTTTGTGCCAAAATCTTTGCGGTAAGCTGCCGCAAGCGCCGCCTCGATCGTTTCAATCACCGATTCCGGCTGAATGTTTTTTTCATCACAAATTTGTTTGATTGCCTGATATATTGGTGAAGCCATAATTAATCTTTAATTCTTATAAAATGAACTAGTCCGGAAAGAACTAGTTATATTTTTATAATACCATCATTTTAAAAATCTTGCAAGCCCTACCAACCTACTATGTCGTTCTCATGGCGAAGCTCAGCCACTCTCCCGCTGCCGTCGAGTTCTATGCCGATTGAATCGATCCGGTAATCCTGGTTATACAAACGATGAACCGCCAAGTAATGCTCGGCGGTTAAAGCTAACTTTCTTTGTTTACGTTCATCGATTGCCTCTTCGGGAAACCCAAAAGCCCTGTTCGTTCTGGTTTTTACTTCCACGAAAACCACCATTTCTCCGTCTTTAGCCACAATATCTATTTCGCCTCCCCGCGTCCGGTAATTTTGGTCGAGAATCTTGTATCCTTTGCTTTTCAAATGTTCACAAGCCAATTTTTCTCCGAAGTTTCCTGTTTTTTTTCTTGCACCGAGCATTTTAGCGGGGTAAATATTTTTCAAATTTTTTCTTTTGCTCCAATTCCGATTTTTCTTTAGGCAATTTGACAACCATATGGTAGACTATGAACCCGAGCCAGACCAGAAGCCCCAAAAGCCACACGAGAAACCAAAAATGGGCGCCCAAAAGATAAATCTGTTCATAGCCCAAAAAAAGCAGCACGAAACCTGCGAGCGCCATCGTAGAAAGCATTTTCTGAAATTTTTTAAAAATTTTCACGAGCGGTGGATTTTTCTTCTTGATTTTTATCAAAACACGGAAAACAACCACCCCGGCTAAAAGCAGAAAAAAACAAATAACAACGGCTAAAACCGTTTTTTCGCCTATGGCGCTCGGCTTTAAGGCAAACCAGAACCTCCAATCTAGCAATCTTGAAAAATGCAGCATACTAATTTATTTTTGATTTTAATTATTTAATAAAAACTATTCCGTAATGATAAGGCCCGGCCTTAAACTCTTTGATTTCCCGAAGGCCGCTCTCCGATGCTAAACCCCGGACCGTGTCCTTGCCCAAGCGTAATGCCGGCGGCGGACCAAGCGGCGCCTCACCAAGGCCCCATTCCACAACCACTACCCTGCCGCCCGGCTTTGCAAGACGCACTGCTTCGCGAAAAACTTCTTCTCTTTTTTTAATCTGGAAAAGAGTGTTAGCAAGAAGCACGATATCCAAGCTCGCCGGAGAAATTTTTGTTGCCCCGTAAATTTCCAAATTTGACCAAACCGTTTCAACGTTCGAAACTTCTTCCATCTTCGCCCGGCTTTTCACCGCCTCAAGAACCGACTTCAAAAGGTCAACGGCGTAAACGGTCCCCTTCCCGCCGATAATTTTTCCGGCCGGTATTACGAAATGGCCAGCTGCCCCGCAACCCAAATCGGCAATCTTCATCTCGGCGCCCAGGCCCGACTCCTCGAGGATGAAATAAGGATCAAGCAAAATGTTGCCGCCCGAAATTTTTAAAACTCCTGTTTTTTTTTCGTTGGGCATATTTTTAAAAAAATTAACTTAAAAAATTTATTTTGTTTATCTCCCCCTGAAAAGAGGGCCAAAAATTGCAAAAAGGAGCCCCTCAATCGTCCCGGTCATAATCATAAGGGAAATGAGAATCGTAATCATGCCGAGAAGTTTGTAAAAAACTCTTGTTCCGCCCTCCGACCCGAGATGGATTTCCGCCCAGTCTATCCGGCCAAAAAAAGACAAAAACCATTCCGATCTTACTACCATAACGGAACCTATGGCTATACCGACAACCCCGACAATAATTCTTGTAATCATAATGTTTTAATCATGGACCACGCACAAAATTTGGTTTTTTATCGGTTGTACATTGGGGCCACAGAACATTTACATTGGACCCAACGAAGGTAATGCTAAAACCAGATTTTGTCCGTGGTGGACGCTGTAGGATTTGAACCTACGACCCTTCGGATGTAAACCGAATGCTCTACCGCTGAGCTAAGCGTCCTCAATGCCCGGGAGAGGAGTCGAACCTCCATGCCCTTGCGAGCGCTACCACCTCAAGGTAGTGCGTCTACCAATTTCGCCACCCGGGCCTGCTTATCCTCAATATGAAAAGTGCGGGAAACTTTGTCTTTTTTGCCACGCGAACAAACCTTGATGATTTGTTGACAAGCGAACGAGGTCCCGCCGGAGCGGGACGGCGAACGCAGTCAACACGGGGTTTTACGCCCTCTATTTTTATCACACTTTTCCGAATTTGCCAACTCTGTCCCGATTAATCCATCCAGCTTATCGCTTGGACCGGACAATTCTCAATTGCTTTCTCAATTTCTTCCCTGTTGGCTTTATAGTCGACTCCCTCAATGACGGTTGATTTCCCGTCATCCAATTTGAAAACTACCGGGCAAAGCGACTGGCAGGCTCCGCAGCCAATACAAAGATCTCTGTCTACTTTTGGTTTCATATAATCTTTTGTGTCTTCCGCATAAATCCGCGTTTAGTTCCGCATAATCCGCTTCCTCTCCGGTTCTTATCTCCGGCGGACCCGCCTGCTACGCTAGCGCTGGCGTTGTGGGCAAGAAAACGCTGATATAAACGCTGAAAAACGCAGAAAACAAAATTTGATAATTATTAAAAAAATCTGTTCTTACCAACAATAATTTTTAATTTTTGGGGAATTATCCTTATCTCGGCCGGCGTAGCAACCGTTTTCAGGCCGTCCACTAAAATCTGCGCTTCTCCGCCGCTTTCCAAAAATATTTTTTTAATGGGAAAGAAACTCTCCGTATTTTCTTTGGAACTTTTGCTGTTGAAAATAAACCCTGCCCTTTTCCCGGCTCCGAATAATTTCCCCGATGCCGGCCTGACGCGCGCCTCGAGATACCCGTCTTGCGGATTGGCCGAAGTCCCAAATACCGGCAAATTATAGATTTCAACTCTATGATTGGCAAGCGGTCTGATACAATAATCGTTGCCGCACTTCAAATGCACTCCTTCGGACAAAGTTCTGACGTGAGATAAAAAATAATTGTTGTTTATTTTGCCCAAATCGATTCTTTGCGTCAACCGGCTGGCCAGGCAATCGCATCCCAGAACTCCTTCCCCGACCCCCAAGGCTTTGGCAATTCCATTTTGAGGACCAATAGGGATAAATCCGACCGTCACGTCCGTATCTCCAATTCCGTTAATAACCTGATCCAAGGTTGCGTCGTTCCCCACCGCGACCACTGTCCTCACCCCCTTCTTAAATCCGTCATCTATCAGTTCTCGTGTGTCTTTGAAAAGATTTAATCTTTCGATGCGCCCCTGGAGCCCCAAGTCGGAGATACGGCTTTCAACAAGCGCTAAAATTTTACCGTACTTTTCTTCCGAAAGAAAAAAATCATAAAAATATTGGTACATAAACCGGCAAACCTTACCCTCTTTTCCTAAAATCCGTCACAATCCTATCTTTTGTTATTTTTTTTGAAATTCAGGCCGTTCACCCCCGCATCTCCGGCGAGAGGCAATTGCGCGTTTTCCTGTCCCATGGAGCATTTCCCGTTCAAAATGGCGCCAGCCGCGATAATCAAAGTTTTTGCCTCTACATCACCTAAAATTTTAGACGTATCGGTAAGCTCTAGTTTCCCGCCGACCTTAACGTTGCCCTTTATTTCTCCTGCGATAAAAGCATTGGTGGCAAAAACGTTTGCCGAAATCTTGGCGGCGGTTCCGATTTTTAAATCCTTGTCGGTCTTCAATGTCCCGTAAACCGCGCCCTCAACGGTAACGTTTCCCTTACTCGCGAAATCGCCCTCGACTTTGACCGAAGGCCCGATTATTGTTTCCGTCTCCCCCTCCTTTGCGTAAAGATCTTTAAACATAGTTTATAAAAATTAATTTGAGAAAATACTATTTAATTTTAGCATCTTGTTCGACGAGGTCAACCGCCTCCGGCATACTATTTTTCCCCTTGAATGGCAAGGAGAAACCAAACTCGCTTCCTCGTCCAACCCCATCGCTCTTAACCCATATTTTACCGCTATGCCCTTCAATAAATTTCTTGCAGATATAGAGGCCAATCCCCAGGCCCCCCGCCGCAGCGTAAGAACTCTGGCCGCGGGTGAATTTTTGAAAAAGCTTTTCTTGTTCAGCGGGAGAAACCCCGAGGCCGGTATCTCTGACGCCGCAAAAGAGACAGCCATTTTTATTTTTTAAACCGACCGCGATGCTGCCATGCTCGGTATATTTGATAGCGTTATCCAGAAGATTGGAAACCACCTCTTTTATTTTAGCCAAATCCGCATTAATTTTAGGCAAGGTCGGCGGATATTTCGCGGCAAGCCGAAGCCCTTTGTCCTTTGCTTTCATTTGGAAACCGTCGACTATCTCCTTGACAAGTTGCTTTATATCAACTGGCTCAAAACGGTATTCCAGCCGCCCGCTTTCTATTCTCGATATGTTTAATAAGTCATTTACTAAAGTTATGAGCCTCTCGTTGCTTGAATAAACCTTGTCTAAAATTTTCTTTCTTTCCTTGTCAACTTTTCCGTAATCTCCCGACAAAATCATCGAAAGATAGCCCTTGTTTATTGAAAGCGGAGTTCGGAGTTGGTGGGAAGCAATCGAGATAAATTCAGTTTTAGCATTGTCCAATAACTTCAGGCGCTCATTCGCTTCTCCCAGTTCAACAGTCAGCTCGGTTAATTTTTTTCTCTGTTCAACTTCATTTTTAACGCTCTTCACCAGAGCCTTGCCAAAAATAGATATCAAAAATAGAAACAAAATATCCGCCGCTAAATCCGCGGCTCCCCCGGCGAACAAAGCCCTGGCCAGAAGAACCACTAAGATAAAAACTACCAGAGATTCCGTCAAAATCAATTTGGCATTCAAAAGGCGGTATTTTAAAAGAGCGTAAGTTATGGATCCCACAAGAATAACCGCGCTTAGGGAAATACCTATGCGGAAAATCTCCACCTTAATTAACGATTGCAGCAAAAGAGAGATAATAGCCGCACAAAATATCGATATACCCAAACCCAACAAAATATAGAATATCTGCTTTTTTAAAATACTGGATGCGCTCCTGTATTTATAAACCAAAACGCCGACCCCCAATCCCAGGCAACCGAACAAATAAACCGCGTAAAGGGGGTAAAGAAGGCCGAAACCAAATTGGATGCCCCCCGAGTCACTCAAGCGAATATCTTTAACTATCAAATTAGTGAAAGAAAGCGCCGATAAAAGAATAGCCGGCAAAAATAAGAGCCCCTCTCTTTTGGCGGTGGAAAGACTCAAAAAATTCAGACAGAAAATCGCCAAAAAATAAATTGCGATGGCCGCCGAATAGAAATCCGCCCGCAAAAAAATGGAAGCCAAATCCTTGCCTAACGGCTCATTTTCAAAATAAACGCTGATGTACCAAACCGAAAACCAAAGGATAAAACCGACAAAAGTTCTATTCACTTTGCTCTTGTGATCATCTAAAATCACCAAAATGCCAAGCCCGGCAAGCAGGGCCGTGGTAATGCTTAGAAAAACAAAATTAATGTCCACAAAAGAAAATTTTACTCCGGCTTCCCTGGATAAAAGCCTGGCGAAGCCGGACTGTTGTTGCAAAAATCCTTTTTAAATTATATCATAGAAAGACTGCGTCGCAAAGGAGGGCAAGGATGCAGGGAAATCAGGCAAAAGAGCAATGGTCGTCCTTTTCCTACTGCGACATGAGCTTCGACTTCGCCCAGGGTAAGGCAGTTCCCCGCTGGGTGCTGCTTCTCCCCGGCGCCGGCTGCGAATGGTACAAGAAGACCGGCGGCTGCACCATGTGCGGCTTTAACCAGTCAACTCGCCTGTACACTCTCGGTGGGAGGCTGTTGCCGTCTTTCGTCTTCAACTTCCTCTACTGGCTCGGCGGCCGCAAAGCCCGCCGCGTGAAGCCGGAACAACTGACGATCTACAACGGCGGCAGTTTCCTCTCGGATAGGGAAATCCCGCTCGCTTTCCAGCTCGGGGTCTGCGAGAAGGTGGCGCGGCACGAGAACCTGGGGAGCCTTCTTGTCGAGTCCCGCGCCGAGTTCGTCACCGAAGGGAAACTCGACCAGTTTCTCGCCCTGCTCGGCGGGAAAAAACTGTGGGTGGCCATCGGCCTTGAATGCGTGACCGACGAAATCAGAAACCGCTACTTCCGCAAGGGCCTCTCGCGGGAATCGTTCGAACGCGCCGTGAAGCTCCTTCGCGACAAGGGCTGCTCGGTCCTCGCTTACGTTTTTCTGAAGCCCCTTTACCTCAAAGAGGGGGAAGCAATCGAAGAAGCGGTGAAAACCATTGAGTACGCCTTCCGGGTCGGGGTCAGCGAAGTTGCCCTGGAATGCGCTTTCGTCCAGCAGGGAACTGCTGCCGAAATTTCCTATCGCCGAGGGGAATTCCGGCCGCCGCGGCTCTGGAGCGTCATCGAGGTGGCGCAAAGAGCCCGCTCGCTTGGTCCGGTGCGCATTGGCGGCTTTAGCGACGAGCCTCCGCCGATCGCCATCCCGGAGAACTGCCCGGTCTGCACTCCGCTTGTCGCGAACGCCATCGACGAATACCGCCGCACGAATGACATCCGTTTTCTTGACGGACTTACCTGCGGCTGCCGGGACGATTGGAAAAAGGAGATCCAATCTCCCTGAAAAAAAGAAGCCCGCCTTTTTCCGTGAAAACGGATTTATGGCGGGCTGTTTTTTATTTCCCCTCCTCGACGGCCGTTCTACGGACGGCGCGGATTTTCCCAGACGACGATGACGCCGAAGTTCATGCTCTCCGGATCTTCGATGTAGTCCGGCATGATCTTCACGGGCGCGAAACCCATCTGGCTGTAGAAGTTCAGCTGCCAGTCGAGCAGCAACCCGGTCTGCGGGTCGCGAGCCCAGACGTACTCTTCGACCGGCATCTTGCCGGCGAAGCGATGGTAAGCCGGAATGCGCGATCCCAAGACGCCGCGCTTCAAGCCCAAATCCTGGAGCAAGAGGCGCTCTCGCTCCACGAGCATCGTGCCGATTCTCGCGCGGTCGACGTCGAGCACCGTGCTCAGGTCCACCCCGAAAAACGTGTCGCCCTTCGGGTCGTGGCTGCCTCGGATGAAGCCGTTGTCGGTCGTCGCGAGCCACTTCGGCGTGGGTCTCGCGAGATCGTAGTTCGCGAGGATCTCCGTGACGACGACTCCGACGAGCCGTTCACCCATCAGGGCGACGAAGACGCCTTTCGGAAAAACCTCGAGCCTGGCTCGGAACATCTCCTCCGTCGCGGCGAGCTCTTCGCCCCAGGACGCGAGCTCCATCTCGCGAATCGTCGGAATGTCCCCTTCCCTCGCGTTTCTGATGATAATCTTCTTTTCACCCATGACGACTACCCCTTCCCTCCTTGAAACACCTCTGGTTATCCGGCGCGCCAACCAAAAGGCACACTGAAGTAAAATATAGGACGAATACCTTTATTGCACTTCAGTGCGCCTCCCAGTGCTTTATATCACATTTTCTCCGGAGCGGCTATGCCAAGCAACCCCAATCCTTTGGCCAGAACCGTTTTGACGGCCGAAATAAGGGCAATTCTTGCCGCCACAGTTTCCTTGTCTGCCCCGAGCACCCGGACATCGCGATAAAAATCGCTGAAAACTTTTGCCAACTCGTAGAGATAATCGGCCAGAACCGCCGGGTTATACGCCGATGCGGCTTTTTCCACCATTCCGGGAAATTTGGCCAGGGCAAAAGCCAGTTCATATTCCCACTTTTCTTTCAATTTGTCAAAATTTGCCGTCTTGGTTCCTTTGACCCCGGACTTTTTTATCACGGAACAAATCCTTGCGTGGGTGTACTGCAGATAAGCGGCCGTAAAACCCTCAAAGCGCAACGCCCGGTCAAGATCAAAAGTAATCACCTGCTCTTTCCCGACTTTGATCATTTCGAATTTGATCGCCCCGGCTACTATTTTTTTCGCCGTCTCTTCAATTTGTCTTTTACTCCAATCGGCGTGTCTTTTTTTTGTTTCCCCCATTGCTCTTCGGAGAGCCTCCTCCCACAAATTTTCATAAGTAATAACATTTCCGGTCCGGGAAGACATCATTCCTGAAGGTAATTTTACAAATTCGTAACCAAGATGAATCATCTCCTGTTTATATCCGAGAAGCTCCAAAATTTTAAACAACTGTTTGAAATACAAGCTCTGGCGGACATCGACGACATAAATTGACTTGTCCAGCTTGTATTTTTTAAATTTTTTTATCGCCAAGGGGATATCGGCTACCGGGTAAAGGGCTGTTCCGTCGGAACGCAAAAAAAGCAAAACTCCCAAACCGTATTGCTCGAGATCCGCAATAAGCGCTCCCTGGCTTTTAATCAAAAAATTTTCCCGGGAAAGTTTATCGACTATTTTTCTGCCTTCATCAATTACTTCGCTCTCGTAAAAAATCTTATCAAATTTTACCCCGAGCTGCTTATAAATTTCCGCGAACTGATTGATACTCCACTCCCTGGTTTTTTGCCAGAGTTTGTATTCCGGACCGCGGCGGCTCTCGATTTTCTCCATCATGGCGCCGACCTCCTCTTTGGCTTTCGGATCTTTTTCTATTTCGCCGGTCGAACGGGCGTAAATCTGGCCGAGAAAATAACCCTTGTTAGCCGGAATCTTTTCACTTTTGTAAAACTTCTCATAAGCCCAGAGGGTTTTCGCCACGTGAATTCCAAAATCATTGATGTAGGAAACAGGAATTGCTTTATAGCCGCTCGCAGCCAAAAGCCGGCCGACCGCATCGCCGTAACAAAGATTCCGCAAATGCCCAACATGATACTCTTTGTGCGTGTTGGCATTTGAGAATTCTATCATGACTTTTTTATTTTTTCCCGATTTGCCGTCGCCGTATTTCTTCTTTTCCTTAAGAATTTGGCCAAGCGCGAGAGCAACCACTTTTTCCTTGACCAGAAAAAAATTAAGATATGGGCCAGCGGCCGAAATTTTTGCCACCATTCCTCGTGGCTTTATTTTCCCGCCAATCTCCCGGGCGATTTCCGCCGGAGATTTTTTCATCTTTTTTGCCAGACCGAAACATGGCAGAGACAAATCCCCGAATTCATGATTTGGCGGAAAAACAAAATCGGTTTCCGCAATTTCCAACTGCGGAAAATTTCCCTTAACCAACGCGACGAGTTCTCTTTTTATTTTTGGCCACATAACTAATTATGGACTTTTATAAAATATCTTTTTCCTTTTTGAATCAAAACTCCTTCTTTCGGAATTTCTACCACGGCTTTAATATCCTTGATTATTTCCTCGCCCACCTTTACGCCGCCCTGTTCCACAAGTCGCCGAGCTTCGCTTTTACTGGCTGCTAGTTTTGTTTCTACAAGCAATTCAAGAATATTTAAACTTTTCATTTTTAACTTTAGGCTCTGAACTTCAGCTGGCGTTTCTTTTTTCTGGAAAATTTTAACAAAATTCTCTTCCGCTTTCTTGGCCGCCGCGGCGGAATAATAAAGCGTTACAATTTCCCGTGCCAACCTCATCTTGGCGTCGCGCGGATCGCCGGCCAGAATATTCTTTATCTCGTCCGTCGGCGCCCGCGTACAAATTTCAAAAGCCACCGGCATCAGAGTATCCGGCCAGCTCATCGCTTTCCCATACATTTCCTCGGGCGCATCTTCCAGCGCCACCATATTGCCCTCTGTCTTGCCCATCTTCTTACCGGTCGGGTCGACCAGAAGTTTTGTGGTCAGGACAAATTTTTCTTTTCCCCTATTTTTCATCATGTCGCGGCCGACGAGCATATTGAAAGTCTGATCGTTGCCACCGATTTCCACGTCAACATTCATTGCTACCGAGTCATAACCCTGGAGCAAAGGATAAATAAATTCGTGGAGATAAATCGGCTTTCCTCCCTCCATCCTTTTCTCGAACATGTCGCGTTCAAGCAGACGCTGGACGGTAATTTCCGAGCCCAATTCCAAAAAATCCCCCGCTTTCAATTTGCCGAGCCACTGACTGTTATATTTAATTTCAACTTTTTCCATATCCAAAATCTTTCCCGCCTGCTTGGCGTAGTTTTTGCAGTTATCTAAAACTTCCGCACGAGTCAATTTTTTTCTCGTGGCCGTTTTGTCGGTCGGGTCGCCAATCATGCCCGTAAAATCTCCGATGAGCAAAATTATTTTGTGGCCAAAATTCTGAAGTTCGCGGAGTTTTAATAAAACTACGCCATGGCCAATATGCAAAGTCGGTCCGGTCGGATCAATGCCGTTATAGATGATCAACTGTTTTCCGCTCACGAGCGCTTTTTCAAATTCTTCTCCGGAAGGATAAATATTCTCCACTCCCCGCGTCAAGACTTCCTGGATTTTTTTCTCGTCTGTATTGATTTTCATAAATTTATGCCAAAATTTTTATTTGTTCTTTAATTTTTCTGACTTTTTCTTTTTGCAAAGTCAATTTTTCTTTTTCCCCGGCCACCAATTCCTTCGGCGCGTTCTTAAGAAATGCCTTATTGGATAATTTATTGCCGAGGATGATCAGATATTTTTCCGCTTCTCCCAATTCTTTCTCGAGGCGGGCTTTCTCCCGTGAAAGATCTACCAGACCGGCGAGCGGCAGATAAATTTCTACGCCCAGAACCACTGTTCCGGCCGACTGAGCCGGCTTCTTGCCCAATTTTTTTATTTCCACTTTTTCCGCCCGCGCCAAAATTTTAATAATTTCCGCCTGCTCTTCCAGGAGTTTAGTTTTCAACCCGCCGTAAATTACCGCCCTGATTTTTTTTGCCGGCTCTATTTTATAATCGGCCCGCATACCGCGGATCGCCGTGATAATATTTTTCAAAATCTCGAAATCTTTTTCCGCTTTCCTATCAGCCAATTTTTTTTCTATCTTCGGCCATTCGGCAACCAAAAGAAGCTCGCCGCCGAAATTGGACCAAAGCTCTTCAGTTACGTAAGGCATAAAAGGATGCCAAAGTTTGAGAAGCGTGGAGTATGTCCCCGAAAGCAAAGAATTGTTCGGTTCGATTTTGTTAATTTCCAAATACCAATCGGCAAACTCATCCCAGGTAAAAGCGCGCAATTTTTCTCCGGCCTGGGAAAATTCGAAATTATCCAAATGCTCTGTCACTTCACCGATCACGGCATTCAATCTCGACAAGATCCACTTCTCCGCCAAAGTCAAACTTGAAACTTGAAACTTGAAACTTGAAACTTTTTTGGACGAAGTTCCCACCACGTACCGTCCGATATTCCACATTTTATTGGTGAAATTCCTGAATCCGGCGATTTTTTCATCATACAATCTCATGTCGTTGCCCGGCGAAGTTCCGAGCGCTAAACTCAGCCGCACCGCATCGGTGCCGTATTTTTCCACCATGTCCAACGGATCGATAATATTGCCGAGCGATTTGGACATCTTTCTCCCCTTCTCGTCGCGGACCATGCCATGAAGGTAAACGTTATAAAAAGGAATATCCCCAAGGGCATAGGTTGTCATTAAAATCATCCTGGCAATCCAGAAAAATAAAATATCATAGCCCGTCTCGAGGACCGAGGTTGGGTGATAATTTTTTAGATCTTCGGTCTTTTCCGGCCAGCCGAGAGTGGTAAAAGTCCAAAGCCCGGAAGAAAACCAAGTATCGAGTGTGTCCGGATCCTGCCTCCAGCCCTCGTCTTTTGGCGCTTCGGTCCCGACAAAAATTTCTTTGCCGCGGTACCAAACCGGAACCTGGTGCCCAAACCAAATCTGGCGGGAAATACACCAGTCACGCAAATTTTCCATCCAATGATAATAAACTTTAAGGAAACGGTCCGGCAAAATTTTTATCTGGCCGCCTTTTACCGCGGCGATAGCCAATTCTTTCAAGGTCGCCTCGCTGCCCTTTTTATAACCCTTGATGCCGTTACCCTTAACTTTGAATTTTTTATTGACATTGATAAACCACTGCTTGGAAGGAATCGGTTCAATCGTCGTTCCGCAGCGATAACAAACCGCCAGATTATTTTCATAGTTTTCATCAATATGATCAATCAACCCCATTTTTTTCATATCGGCAACAATCGCCTCGCGCGCCTCGGATGTCGTCATGCCGGCGTACTTGCCGCAATTGGCCATCATCCGGCCTCTCTCGTCAATAATCTGTTTCATCACCACGCCGTGGCGCTGGGCAATTTCGTTGTCAACGAAGCTGTGGGCCGGCGTAACTTTAATCGCCCCGCTGCCGAACTTGGGATCAACCGATTTGTCCGCCACCACGGTAATTTCAAATTTTCCAAGCACCCCGGGAATCATGTATTTTTTCCCGACCATATGTTGGTACCGCTTATCGTCTGGATGCACGGCAACCGCCGTATCGCCGAGCTTTGTTTCAGGACGGGTTGTCGCCAAAACGAACGGTCCGTATTTTATCCAGTATAATTTTGTTCTCGTTGGCTTATATTCGACCTCATCATCGGCCAAGGTCGAGCCGCAGCGCGGGCACCAATTGACAATCCGTTCGCCCCGATAAATCAAGCCATCGTCGTACATCATCTTAAAAACCGCCCGCACCGCTTTTGACCTTGGTTCATCAAGCGTGTAGGCTTCGCGCGACCAATCACAGCTTGAACCAATTTTTCTTATCTGATTTTTTATAACGCCCTTCGTTTCGGAAATAAATTTTTCCACTTCGGCCAAAAATTTTTCCCTGCCCAGGTCGTGGCGGGATTTGCCTTCTTTTTCTTTCAAAAGTTTTTCCACCTTGGTCTGGGTGGCAATTGCCGCGTGGTCGGTCCCCGGGAGCCACAGGGTTTTGTCGCCTTTCATCCTATGATAACGGATCAGGATATCCTCTACCGCCAACATTACCGCGTGGCCCAAGTGCAGGGTTCCCGTTACGTTCGGCGGAGGCATAACAATAGAAAAAGCCTCTACGCCCTGCCTGCCGGCAGGCAGGCCTTGACGCGGCAGCTTATCCGGATTAAAATACCCTGATTTCTCCCATTTCCGGTAAATCTTGTCCTCGACCTCTTTTGGGTTGTAGACCTTGGCCAGTTCGGGCATAATTCACTTATTTTGTCTTAATAATTCCCTAATTTTATCAGAAAACCCCTGAATTCACAACCTTAAAGATAATTGACACCTAAATTAGCTTAGACTATACTGAAAAACTAACTATTAATTTTACCCGGTTTAAAGGAATTTGTGGCGCTTAATTTAACCCAGCAACTCTTCGAAACAATCGAGAAAAGCAGCCGGCCATTGGTCGCTTTTCGGAAAAACTGGAGCGGCGATGCCGTCGCTTCCGGTTTGGCATTGCATAATATTTTGAAAAAAATGAACAAGCCGGTCGTGGATATTGTCTGTGACGATTTTATTGTTCCGAAAAATTTTACCTTTCTTTCAAAAATAGAAACAATCAAACCTGCCATCTCCAATCTCCGAAATCTTATCATCAGCGTCGATGTTTCCGGCAACAGGATCGGCGGACTGCATTACGAAATGGAAGGGACAAAACTCAATATTTTCGTCGCTCCGGAACACCGGAATATTGACCAAAAAGAAATTACCACCGCCCTTTCAAACTACAAATACGATCTCGTGATCGTCCTCGACAGCCCGGATTTGGAATCGCTCGGCAACCTTTACCAAGAGAACACCGAATTCTTTTTCAACACCCCGCTCATCAATATCGATCACAGCCCGGCCAACGAACAGTTTGGCCAGATTAATCTAGTGGAGATGAATGCCACTTCAACCGCGGAAATTCTTTTTAATTTTTTGGAAAACATTAATCCCAATCTAATTGATGAAGAAGTGGCAACCTTGCTTTTGGCGGGGATGATTTCCAAAACGAGAAGTTTCAAATCGCTTACCGTCACTCCGAGGACGCTCGGCATCGCAAGCCAGCTTGTTGCCCGCGGCGCCCGGCGTGAAGAAATCATAAAAAATCTTTACCAGACAAAAACTATCGGAACATTAAAACTCTGGGGTCGGGCCTTGATGCGTTTGAAAAACGACCCTTCGGTGAAACTTGTCTGGTCGCTCCTTACCCGCGACGACTTTATCACTTCCGGCGCCGAAGTTGAAGAACTTCCCGAAGTTATCGACGAGCTGATTGCCAATTCTCCGGAAGCGGAAATTGTCGTTCTCTTCTACGAAATCCCTTATACCAATTCTCCCGAAACAAAAATTTGCTGTCTTATAAAAACCCTGAAAGGCGCCGAGGCCGGCCGATTAATTTCCCGCGAAGCCGAAGGCGGAAAAGACATGAGGCAATTCTGTTTAACCGGGGTCAAACTCACCGACGCGGAAAAAGAAATTATTGAAGAAATAAAAATGAATCTGCTCTTGAAGCGATAATGAGGTAATAAAAATATATAACAAGAACAGACCCAGCCGGCCTGTTTTTTACTTTAAAAAAACCTCGCCTTGGTCAGAATGACTTTGGCGAGGATCTGGTTCCTCCTTCTTCCCTAGATGCCGGTAAACGGATGGCCGTAACGACCGAGGCAACCCGTAACCCGGCCGTGCAGAATCTCGTGGTCGGTCACCACGACCATCTCTCCCCGCTTCGGGCTTGCCGAAGCAAGAATGACCGGAACACCGACGAGTTTCTCGACCCGGCGGAGATAGTTGACCGCTGCCGCGGGCAGACGGTCAACGGACGTTGCTCCCTTGCACGGATCTTCCCACCCGGACACGGACTCGTAGACCGGCTCGCAGGTGGCCTGGATGGCCGGCGAGGCCGGGAGGTAGTCATAGCTTTTTCCGCTGTCGCGGTAGCCGACGCAGATCTTGAGCTCACGGAGCCCGTCCAAAACATCGAGCTTGGAGATGACGAGTGTCCGTCAACGCCCGAGAGCTGGACCGCCTGGCGGACCGCCACGGCGTCGAACCAGCCGCAGCGCCGCGGCCGCCCGGTATTCGTCCCGAACTCCTTGCCGCACTCGCGCATGCGCAAACCGGTCTCATCGGAGAGCTCCGTCGGGAACGGCCCGCCGCCGACTCGCGTCGTGTAGGCCTTGGCCACTCCCAGAACGAAGCTGCCTTTGCCGGCCGGAAAACCCGAGCCGACCGAGGCCTGTCCGGCCACGGTGTTCGAAGAAGTGACGTACGGACAGGTCCCGTGGTCAATGTCGAGCATCGCTCCTTGGGCTCCTTCGAAAATGAAGCGCTTGCCGGCCTGATCCATATCGTGAAGGACGCGCCAGACCGGCGCGGCGTGAGGCAGAATCTTGGGCGCGATTTCCCGGAGCGAAGCGAAAGTCTCCTCGAAGTTGGCTTCCGGGGCCCCCAGCCCACGCCGCAGGGCGTTGTGGTGCGAGAAAAGCGCCGCGAGGCGATCGCGCAGGTAGGCGGGATCGGCCAGATCCGCGACGCGGATGGCCCGGCGGGCCACCTTGTCTTCATAGGCCGGACCGATTCCCCGTCCGGTCGTTCCGATCCTGTTCTTACAGGAAAGTTCTTCGCGGAGCCGGTCAAGCTCGGAGTGAATCGGAAGATTCAGCGCGGCGTTCTCGGCAATGATCAGATTCTCCGGAGTGATCTTGAGACCCGCCTGCCGCAGCTCGTCGATTTCGGCGACGAGCGCGAAGAGATTCGGGACCATGCCGTTCCCGAGCGCGGCCAGAACGCCACGCACGATTCCCGAGGGGACGAGCCGCATCTTGAACGCCCGGCCGTCGTCGTCCACCACCGTATGGCCGGCGTTGTCGCCGCCCTGGAAACGGATGACCGCGTCGTAAAAGAGAGCGAGAAAATCAACCACCCTTCCCTTGGACTCGTCTCCCCACTGGATTCCAACCACAATCACGTGCTTTCCCATTTCTCTCTGCTCCTCCTTTTCCCCTTTGCCAGTTTCAGGCAACCAAAAGAAAATTTATCACAAACCAAAAAAAATGTAAATACAAAAACCGCCGTTAGGCGGTTTTAAAAATATATAATTTTCATGGTGGGCGGCACAGGAGTCGAACCTGTGACCTTTACAATGTCAATGTAACGCTCTAACCAACTGAGCTAGCCGCCCGCTAAATTTATCCATTAATAATAGTTTACCGAACTCTATAAAAAAATCAAGTATTCATCCAGGGCGTCAAAAATCGTGAGACACGGTCCTTTTTTATTCAAAGGAAAATAAAGGGGCGTATGCAGACTGCTCCACGCACGCCCCGCGATCTACTTTTCGCCAAACCTCCACACGGTTCCGGGGACGTTGTCCTCCTTCGTCAGAAGCGCGATCGGAATACGGGCAGGGACATCAACCCAATGCCCGTGGAACCCACCCGTGAGGTGGAGCCAAACTTCGCCATTGCCTCCCTCTCGGGGAGGAGACAACACTCTGTCTCCGGTCGCGAGAATATCACCGGCCCGCAACGCACGAGGTTGAGCGAGCCGCGCAGTCCGGAGCATATTTTCGCCTAACCCGTAACGACGGGCGTGTTCATCAAGCCCGTACGGCTCACACCGCTGGCAGATCTCCAGTCCCGGGGCCTGGGTTTCTCCCTCCATTTTGACTCTCCTTTCTTCTGTCTGATGCGCACCAACAACTCAACAACGAGTTGATCGCTAAAATTATATTAATAAAAATGATGAAAAAAATCAAGGATTCGCCAAGCTCAATGCGGGCGACAGACGAGAAACACAGCTTTCTTCTTTATAAAAAATCCGCCGGTTGGCGGATTTTTTGTTTGGACAAACTTTTAATAATTCTGGCACCAAGGTTCGTAGAAAGCGCGCGGCTCATTGCAGGCCGGACATTTGGCCGGCGGCTCGGTTCCCTCGTGAATATATCCGCAGTTCAGACATTTCCAGCGAATCGGTTTGACGCTTTTGAAAACGGTTTTTTCTTTGACTTTGGCGAGTAATATCTGATAACGTTTTTCGTGCTGTTCCTCAACCTCGCCGATTTCCTTGAAAACATCGGCAATTTCCTTTTCTCCTTCTTCCCGGGCAATCTTTTCGAAGGACGGATACATGTCGGTCCATTCGTAATGCTCGCCGGCGGCAGCCGCTACGAGATTTTCCGCCGTTCCGGAAAGTTCCGGCACGCTGTAGCCTTCAAGCGTCACCGGCGGCTCGCCTTTCATAAAACCCATCTCGCGCTCGGCGTGTTCCATTTCATTGGCCGCCGTTTCTTCAAAAATTCTCGCAATCCCCTCATAACCTTCTTTCCTCGCTTTCATGGCGAAAAAAGTATACTTGTTCCGGGCCATTGATTCGCCGGCAAAAGCCCGTCTCAAATTTTCCTGCGTTTTGGACATATTTTGAAAACTTAACGATTAAACTTCTTCCCCTGTTTCCTCTTCCGCGGTCTCACCATCGATATTTTCCATTTCTTCTTCACAGCAGACCAGGGTGCCGCCTCCGACTTCGGAGACCGCCACCTCGTTGCCGCATACGTTGCAGCGATATTTTTCGCCGACATTTTTTACTGCCATATTTTGGTTTTTAGTTCAGAGCTGGCAATTCGTGGAAAAAATCCATGAACCGCGAACCGTGAACTGTTAAATAATTATTATACTTTGCCTTTAAGACAATAATATCCGGAAGTAAGACGATTTTCCTTGTGAACCAAACAATTCATACAGATACAGCCGCTCATCGGCACCTCACAGTGGCTTTTTTCTTTGCCGCAATACAATTTTTCCGTACCGCCACGCATACAGGAGTTATAGCTCGGGCACGGTTCGCAGCCGCATTTGGAAAAATTATCTTGATTATCTTGAACCATAATAGATTCTAGGTTAAAAAATTAAAGATTAAATTATTCACAGGCGGGAATAATTTTTTTATAATCGAACTTTGTCTCGGAAAATTTTATCACGTTATTGGCGACCGCCCGGACATAATCGCGCGTCTTTTTGTCGGCCTCGAAATAACCATGATCTTCTTCCGGTTTAAAATTGCGGCCGTGCGTCGTATAGGTAATCCCGAACGGCGCGAGCACCATCCCCAAATTTTGCATGTAGATAAAATCATCAAAAGCCGTTTTGTAGGCGCCGTCTTCATGGCCGTTTATAATGATCCCGCAGGTTTTCCCGAGCATGGGCGTTTCCCCTTTCACCAAAAACATGTTTTGCACAGCTGTCAGGCGGTCCAAAAAATGTTTCAATTTTGCCGAAAGATTGTTCCAGTTTATCGGCGTGGCGATGATTATTCCCTTGCACTTCGTAAGCAAAGGATAAAAATATTTCATGTCATCGTCCTCGTTCCGGCAGGGCATCTGGCAGAGATCTTCTTTCATGGAATAACAATGCCAGCAGGGGTCAACCCGCCATTCGGTAACATTGATAATCTGGCAGGATTTTTTTTGTTCGCGAAAAACTTCGGCGGCCATTTCCAAAAATAGGCCGGTATTGTGCGCCCGGTGCGTCGAACCGTTGATCAAAAGGTAATCAGTCGGTTTTAATTTTTCAGCCCGTTCGCCGGAAGACGTGACCGGCATCAAATTAAATTCTCCGGAAGACGAGCCGCAGCGCGGACAATTCTTCGGAGGCTTGTCTCCGGCATGGATGAAACCACAGTTGTTGCAAACCCACATTTTCATATTATTGGTTGTTTACTCCGCCAGTCCTCGGCGCGACAATCACTTTGCCGGTCATCGAAGGATGGATTGCGCAATGATAGTCAAAAGTCCCGGCCTGGTCAAAGGTAAAAGTATAAGATTCTTCCTGACTCAAGGACTGGCTCCCGAAACCCGTGCCGGAAATCTGATGGGGTGCCGAGTCGTTGTTGGTCCATTTCACGGTTGTTCCCGCCTCGACCGAAAGTTCAGCCGGGCTGAAGGAAAAATTCTGAATATTGATTATCTGCATCGCCTTCATGTTTCCTCCTACCTGGACACCAATCCCCGAGGGGGTGTTGGTTATCGTAACCGGTGGCGTATTGGTTATCGTAGCCGGCGGTGTCCCATAGGATGGCGCGCAGCCCGCGCCAAGAAGTGCCAGGGCCAGAAACGCGAAAACGGTAAGAGAGATTTTTTTCATAAAGTTTTTGGTTGGATTAATTATTTAATCGTAAAATGAAAAAACCAGATTCCCAAACCGTAGTAGGCATGCAGAAGAACAATAAAAATAATCAGGGCGGCGTTTATTTTGTGCATCTTCAAATATTCCATCTTTCCTTTGACCATCTTCATGCCAAGATAAATCTGCCAGGCCAAAAGAAAAAGTAAAATTATCCCCAGCCAGACATTAATTGGCCGGCCGAAAATGAGCGGCACAGTGGTAAAAATATTCATAAAATTATACGCTCTCCCAAAGCCCGTGGATATTGCACTCCTCCCGGGCGATTAAAATATCTTCCTGCTTCAGGTCGGAAATCTCAAAAACCGCCTCGGCCGGCCTGCCTGGTTTCAGTTCTTCCCGCTTCACGAGTTTTTTATTCCTGTATAGCTCGATCCACATAATGCGGTGCGCCTCTTCCATCGGATGCGGCACGAGCCCGACCCTGACCAAAACTTCACCGTTTCCCAGCCGCTCGATCACCGGAGTGTGTTTTTTTTCGAGCTCGGTCGGATTCATAAAATCCTTCATTTTTTGAATTTCCATATTTTTTATCCTTAATAATAATTTACTCCATTATAGCATAAAAATATTAAACAAAAAACCCGCCAACCGCGGCGGGTTTTTTATCACATTTTCGATATTTAGGGATTATTCGCCAATTCGTGAATCTGCCAGGTATCGCCGTTTTTTTCTAGGGAAAGCCATCTCGCGTTTTGCCCCTGGCTCCAGCCGTAGCCTTCGCCTTCCGGGGTAACGCTTACTTTGAGATCGAATTTGAAGACCTGGCGGAGCGGCGTCCATTCCTCCTCAAATGCCGGATTCGCACCTTTGATGCTGAGCGATTTGATAGTGTTGAAATTGGTCCGCCACATATCTTTGGTCGCCTGGTTAGCGTCCATCATTTCGAGCGCTTTGTCTATTTTTTTATCGGCTAGAAACTCAAAAAATTCCTTGGCCCGCCCCATCTGGCTTTCCGCCTGTTTCGGCCGCGGCACGCCTTTCTTCAGAAGCTCGGCAACTTTCACGGCAAAATCAACCACCGCCTCTTCGGAAAGAACTTTGCCCGAGCTCCGGTCGACGGAAACAAAATGATTCGGATCGATGATGAGATAAATCGAGTTGATCAATCCGTCATCCTGGATGGCCAGAAAATTCTCCATTTTTATTTTATCGTTTGTTTGAATTTTCCTCCCGAGGTATTCCATGCCCTGTTTCTGATTTTCCACGCTCAAATTTTCGTAATTCAACGCCACGAATGGCCCGCCCGGCATATTCTTCCCGCCGGGGATTTTGTAATAATCCTCGCTCCACTCGGTAAAATACTGACAATAATCGGCCTGGCCCGGACCGGCCTCAGATTTAACAATCGGCTTGCCGATCGCTTGTCCTACCCACTCGCCGGAAATTTGGCCGCACATGTCGGTAATGACGAGATTCGCTCCACCTCCGCCGCCGCCCGGACCGCCCGCCGTTGGCCCGCCCCCGCCGCAGCTTGCCCCGAGAAGCGCCACAAGCGCCAGCGTCCCAAAAACCGCAAAAGTTTTTTTCATACCCCGTTAGAAGTCTGCCTTTTGGAGCAAACCTCGTTAGAATAAATTAAATTAAATTTTTACTTAACCCCGGTTATGCCTCGAGAAAAAATTTTCTAAATTTTTTCGTCAAGGACTCCTAACGGGGCATAAATTTAAAAAATATTTAAAAAATTATTTAGCCGCCCGGCTGCCCCGCAAAATCAGAATCGAAAGGACAAAAGCCAAGGTAAAAAACAACGCCCCGTAAAAACAAGGCGTCAGGAACGGATTGATTCCCGGCTCGGCGCAACCCAGAGTGCACGCCTTTTTATTAAGCCAGTTAACCAGCTCCCAGATAAAATTCCCCCAGGCGAAAAGAGTGCCGCAAAGCAACACGCAAAATTGCACGACAATAATTTTTTTCATACAATCCGACAGATTAGTAATCAGGATTTAGATATTAGAAATTTTTCCCTTTCTCGGCCCCAGATGTTTGGGCAAACTTTGCCAAAAGTAGAACAGGATGGCAATGTCGAGCAAGAGGACGACAAACTTTAAAAATGAAAAATTGCTGGCGATTTCGTAGATGCCGAAAACCGCCACTCCGGAAAAGAAAATAATGCCGATATCGCGCACCGCCCACGAACGGTACCACACGCCGACCGCCAACCCGACTTTTATGAGCCCGAGCGCGACAAAAATCCAGCCGATGTAAATTGCCGAATCGAACCACCGGACATGCGCCAGAAGCCAATTGACAAAAATATCCTGCGGATCTTCGGCCAGCTCTCTCAAAATCAAACCGTGGACATAATCGCTTTTTGCCACTTCGTGCAACGCCCCGCTGAAAATTACCGCGCCCAAACCCAGCAAAATTTCCACAAGTCCCCAAATCCCCTTGTAAGCCACAATCAAAACCAAACCCATCGGCCGCTTGAAATATTTTTCCAGTTTCTCAAGCATTAAATTTATTTTTAGAGATTATTCGATGATTCGCGTGTTGGGCAAAGTGGAGCGAATTTTTTCCAAATCAGCACGGGAATAATCGTTGCCCGAGACGTTCAAAGTCTCGAGCTGCGAGAGATTCCCGAGTTCGTAGGGCAGCCCGGTCAGCTGATTGTTGGATAAATCAAGGACAAGCAATTTTTTTAACTGGCCAACCTCGGCCGGCACGCCGGTAAATTTGTTGTAACTCAAATTAAGAACCTGGAGGTTTTTGAGCTGTCCCACTTGCGACGGCAGAGCGCCCGTCAGATTATTATATGAGAGATTCAGCTCGGTAAGTTCGGCGCGGCCGAAAATATTCATATCCACGGATGTGAGTCCCCTGTTGCTCAAATCTAAAACTTTTCCCTGAGTCGGGACATTAGCGTTGGCATTGGTATTGCCATCTTGATTTCCGGCCTGACACCCGGCGCCAACCGTTGTGATTACGGCCAGAGCGGCAACCATTGCGAAAAATTTTTTGTTCATACCCCGTCAGAAGTCTGCCCTTTGGAGCAAGCCTCATTAGAATAAATTAAATTAAATTTTTACTTAACCCCAGCTATGACCCGAGAAAAAATTTTTATAAATTTTTTCGTCAAGGACTTCTAACGGGGCATCTACCTTTTCCAAATTTATTGCCCTTTAATTCTCCCCGCAAACTTTGCCCCGATCTTCACCAGTTCCTCGCCGGTAATCGCGCTGTGGACAAAATGCATTCTGATATATTTATCATTGCCTAAAATCAAAACCACCTGCCAGATCGTCCCGCCGTGATCACGCACGACGAAATTATCCATGCCAATCGTTTCGTCTTTTACGTAAGTATTGCCGGATTGCTCGTTGGATATTTTATCCTTGGCAAAATCCTTCTCGTCGTAAACGACTACAACCGGCGTTCCGCCAGGTTCGTCGCCATACGGGGTATGGTCAAAAGTATCAGTGTAGAGGGTATAGTAGAAACAGTTTTCCTTGCCCATAAAAGGCACTTCCACTTTGACAATCGGTTTTCCGATTGCCTCTTCAATCAGCTCCTTGGGAAAATAATTGCAAACATCGGAAATCGCGGGTGATCCACCGCCTCCGCCGCCTCCTCCGCCGCCACCGTTACCGCCCGCCGTCGGTCCGCCCCCGCCGCAGCTTGCTCCGAGCAGGGCCACAAACGCCACCGCTCCCAAAACCGCACAAAGTTTTTTGTTCATAGATTTAAAATTAATTTTTTATTGTTGGTTTGGAATGTCCCAGGTCTGGAATTTTATATTGCCAGGCACTTCAAAATACGAATCGGGAACCGATTCGGCCCAGCATTTGTCTTTTTTTCCTTCAAGCACGCTGATAATGTCGTCCGTACTTCTCACCTCGGCGTTGCCTACTGTCGCCGGGTCTTCTTTCATCCCGGCAATATTTAGCACCATTCCATTGCCAGATTTGTCGTCCCAGGCATACATTTTATCGTCGCGGAAAAGCGCATAAACTTTTGTGGCTCCCTCTTTTGTTTCGGCCGCTTCGGTCCGGATCATTTTGTTTTTAATGTAGTTGATTGAAACTTCTCCATTTTCGTCGACATATTCGCAGCGAAGCGAAACCGAACGGTCAAAGGCGTCCTTAATCGAAGAAAAAATTCCCCCGCTCTTGTTCTCGTCTCCCGGGGTGTTCGCCGAAGTGTTGCCCTGATTTTGGTTTTCCGGCTCTTTTTTCCCGCCGCAGCCGGCGCCGAGCGTCACAACGAGGGCCGCCGCCGCCAAAACCGCAAAAAGTTTTTTGTTCATGTCCATAAATTTTAAGATATTAGATATTAGTTAAACGACGCTTCGCAATTTTTCCAAAATCCTGACCATAGCCATGGTGTCGAGCCGGCAATAATCGACCATGTCTTTATAAATTTTTTCCCGCTCACCTTTGCTTAATTTCTTGTCAAACAATTTCGGCCAGGAATTGGAAGCCGCTCCGCCCTCCTGGATATTCAAATCCTTGTACGAAAGATCGGGCACCATGATCGGCATAACTTTTTTCAAGGAAGCGCTGGCCTGGAAACCCCGGTCGACAAAATAGCCGTTTTTGAAAATATCCATAAGATCAAACATCCGCTTGTTCACGCCTTCAAAAAATTTCTTGTGTTCCGGATAGCGGGCCGCCATTTCCGCGTTCCGCCCGGACTCGAAAGTTTTAAACCAGGAGATGACCGAACCTTCCGGCCCGATCACTTTGCCCAAAGATTCGGCCAGCGTTAGTTCCGGATCGCCCGGTTCGCGCGAGAGAAAATCAAAATGGCGCAGTTTCCCGTCCGGAGCGTCCATGATATCCAAAGAATATTGGAAAGCCATCTGTTCGTATGGCCGGTAACCGTCGAAGGGCGGAATAACTTGGGAATACGTTTCGTAATCCAAAAAATAAAGCGGGTATTTCAGTTTACCGAGTTCCTCGGTAATTTTTTCCTTGTCGATTTTTTGCTTGCCGCTTCGGACCGCCTCAAGATGGCGCAAATAATTTTCTTTTTTTATAAAACCCTCGGGGATGTCGGCCAGCTTCATAATCCCCATGTCGAGCAAGGTTTCAATTTGCTTGGCCGAGAGGCCGCCATAGACGTCATAAATCGAACCTTCCTTGATATCCTTCCAGCAATAACCGATAAAACCGCATTCGTACGGCGCGTAGCACTGCTTCAGGATTTTAACCTTCGGCTCGTCCTTGGTTCCCAAAATATATTGCGCTTCAATAATTTTTTTTCTGGTTTTTTCTCCGATTTTTGCAACCTTGTCGGTAATCTCTTCGATTTTCAATAATTTCTCCGGCTCGATTTCCCCGCGTCGGACATATTCCCTGTTAACATAGACGAGATTCAGCTTACCGACTTTTTTTCCTTCCTGTTCCAGACAGGTTTTTTGGAAAGCCAGGTCAAAATAGTTTATTTCCTTAACTTCGGTAGCCGATTTCACTTCAAAAATGTCCCAGGCGCCGGCTTCCTTGTCGAATTTCAAAATGTCGGAACGGCAGTAAAGATTGGCATCGTAATTTGAAAAAGTCGGCTGGAAAACAATTTCCGAACCGGCCGCGAAAATCTTTCTGGTCTTGTCGATATCGTCTTTGATGTCCTTGCCTCTTGCCGAAATTCCGCCCGGGAACAACTTATAGGCATATTCCTCGACCTCGGCTCCCTCGTCAAAACGCCTTTGCATCGCCTCGTCGATCCCGGAGGCAAGATCTTTCCTGTACTTCCCGAGCCATAAAAACTTCGGGCACTGCACGAACTTTAAAAAATCCGATTTGGTAAGCATAGATAATTTTACGAATTAATGCGGGGCAATAATTTCCCCGAGAACAAATATGGTAATAAGAAAACCGATAAAAGAGATGATGAACACCAGAATTCCCCGTTCCCGTTTCCGAATAATCGCGAAAAGTCCGGTAAAAAAGGCAGCGACGGCATTAGCCGCCCCGATAACACCGGGAATAAATAACAGCAAATTACCGGGAAAGCCAAGGCCGCCCGTCTGCCCCGCGGCCACGAGGATTTGCATCGCGATAAAACACAAAAAGAAAACGGCAATAAAAATTGCCGACCACCTGCCCTGTTTTGTCTTTGCCAAAAAATAAGCCATACATTCCTATTTTAGCACCAAAAACTTAATAGATAAAGAGCTAAAAAACCGCCCCGGTAAAGGGACGATTTTTTTCGGAGCACGCTTAGGCGCGCTGCACATTGACCGCGTTCGGACCCTTTGGAGAGTCTTCCATCTCGAAGGAGACATTGTCGCCTTCTTGCAATTCGTCAAATGTGACGCCGACCAAGGATTTGCTGTGGAAGAACAGGTCTTTTGCCTGGCCCTCGACAGTGATGAATCCAAAACCTTTGTCGGTTTTTTTCTTGATAACACCGTTCATTTCGATTTGAGGTTAAAAATAAGACGCAAATTTAAGTATGTTTAGAAAATCGACTACTTTTCGCGCATGCTATTTTGCGATATAAGTATGCCATGGAAACAAAAAGTTGTCAACCCCGTCAGAAGTTCAGCAATATCTTTTTATTTTCAAAAAAACAAAGGCGAAGCCGGCTCGCGCCTATCATCCGACAATAATCCTCAAACTTGCTTAAACTTCTAACGGGGTCAAGCGATGTCGGCCGCCGGGATCTATTTTTTCGCCGACATCTTCCGCCAGCCGGCCAAGATCGGAATGAGAAAAGTCAGGGCGTAATATAGATAGACGTCCAGTTTGTAATAGCCGTCAGCCGGGTTCAGGACTTTGACGAGGAATAAATAATCAAAGATCACGGCGATCGCGGTCCAAACGGCCGCCACGCCAAGATAATACCCGAGCGTCGTGCCTTTTATTTTTTTCCAAGCCACAAAAATGGTAAGCACCGTGCCGATCGGCATAATAATCCAGCCGATAAGGGAGGCCGGGACAAAAGCGAAGAAAGCAAAGCCGAGCCCGTAGCCGATAAGCCAAAGGACAAATCCCCAGAGTAGCGCGTCTTTTAGAAATTTTTTGTTCATAAAATTAGATATTAGGATTTAGACATTAGAAATTTTGCGCCTCGCGCCTCACTCTCTCTGCCGCATCAGATTAAAAGTTCCTTTGATCGTGCCGTAGGGCGGATAAGTCACGGTCATGGAACCGCTCATAATATCGGAGGTAAAAGTTCCCTGCATGGTCGAGGTAATATCGCCCGCGGTTACCGTGCCAAAATCCAGGGCGCTTGAACTCACTCTGATCTCGATTGGCTGATGCCCCGTATCGGCCGCGCAGGTTTTGGGGACGGAAATAACTCTCTTGCCTTCGCCGGGGATAGTAACGGTCGAGGTTCCCCGGCCGCAGGCATTAAAATAGCGGATCGTGCCGGATGCAATATTATTTTCCACACTCTCAATTTTAATTTCAATGTCGCCGTCCTCGTAAACATCGGTCACGCTGTTCTCCGTCGTAAATTGTCCGTATAACTGCATCCCCTTGCCCGACAAAGAAGAAATCCAGGTTCCCCGAAGGTCGCGGGCCGGCGTAAGATTTCCCGAGTAGGATTTCGGATTGATTATACTTCCGATTTTGTCCGAGACAGATTGAAACATTTCCGGATTGATTTTCGCTAAAATAACAATGCTTGCCGCGGCTCCGATTAAAACTACGAGGATCACGATACCGACAACGCCGACGCCTTTTTGATTTTTCATATTTTTATTTGTTACAAGTTACGCGCTATTCCGGAACAACGAGTCCGGTGCAGCGCCAGTTTATCTCGGCTTTCTTTGTTTCTTCATCGACCACGCAGGCCGGATTGCATCCTTCCCGAGTCGCGTTCAGATTGGCATCAAACCACCAGGTTCTCGTGTTCTCGTTGTAAGTTCCGCCGCCGAGCGCTTCGCCGCCTTTGATGCAGGATTTTTCGGCAATCGTCTTGGCTTCCGACTCGGCAAGCGTCGGCATTAATTCAAAAAGCGTCCCATCAACGATTCTAAAATATCTTGAGACTCCGACCGACGGCTCGGCCGAGAAATCCTCTTCCGGTTTACGGTCGGCGTAATTTACAATAATCATCCCGTTTCTAAATTCCGAGGTCTCTGGCGCGATCCGGTCGCCAATCGGCAAGGCGTTTGTTCCGGAACCATTGCCAAGTATGGCCGCGACATAATAAAATACGCCGCTGCCGCCCATCTCGCGGGTCAAAATAAAAACTGCGTCTTCCTGGCCGTTGCCGTCAAAATCGCCCTTGGCCTCGTTTCCAAAATAGCGGACAATCTCTTTCGAGGCGGCGCCCGGGACAATTTCCGCCTCGGCATAGCCGTCTTTCAAAGTTACTGCCTTATCGTCAATAAGGTAAGTTCCGTTTTTCGGATCAAAACCGCTCTCGGACTTTATCTCCGTATTGTTCGTACAAGTAAATTTGTATATCCCAAACCCGGCCGCCGCGAGGAAGACAACCACTGCGATAATTACAATTACTTTTTTACTCATTTTTTAGATATTAGGATTTAGATATTAGACATTTCGCACCTCGCGCTTCTACCTTCCAGCTTTAACCTTCAGACTTCAAGTTGCACGTTACAAGCTACACGCTCATTACTTTAATTCCTGCCATTTTTGCTGGTCTTCCACCCAAACAACTTTTTTGATTTCGGAAAAATTCAGCAGATTGACCTCAACCAACGGTTTCCAGGCGCAGAGAAAAATGGAAACGCCGGCCCAGCCGTCGATTGGCGCGAGATATGCGGTATCGCCTGCGATTTTCAAAAAATCATTTCCCTGGTCAACAATATTCGTAAGGCTTTCCTCTTCCGAGGCGGCGACAATACTTTGCTTAATCGATTCATTGCGCGACAAATCGGCCAGCGGCACATCTTTGGTCAAAGTTTTGGTTATGGTTTTTCCGAATTCCTCACTCGCCATATCGGCGCCATTACAATATTTAAGCTTGTCCCCCGTGGAAACCAAAAAGCTGATTGTCGTTTTTGCCGGCTCCGGCGAAACGTTGGCATTGGCATTCGTGTTGCCGTTCTGGTTCTCGGCCAAACATCCGGCGCCAACCAAAAGCAGAGCCCCGAGAGATAAAAAGACAAAAAGTTTTTTGTTCATACCCCGTTAGAAGTCTGCCTTTTAAAACAAACTTCGTTAGAACAAAATAAATTAAATTTTTATTTATCCCCGGTTATGACTCGAGAAAAAAATTTTCTAAATTTTTTCGTCAAGGACTTCTAACGGGGCATCTTCCTTTTAATTGCTGATTATTCCTATTGCCAAAAACTAGGGAAATAAAATTAATTTTACGCCGATTATAAAAAGGAACAAGGCGACCACGACGCGGAATTTGTCCTGCGGTATCCTGCCGACGATTCTTTTGGCGAATTGCGCTCCGAAAAAAGAGACGGGAATAAAAATCAGGAGTCCCAACCAAAGTTTTTCCGGAAGAGTCGTTCCGCCGGCAAAATAGGTAATGATGCGGGTGGAATCAACCATGATCCCGATCGCTCCGGCCGTGGCAAGATAAACCGCTTTCGGCAGGTTGTAAGCGGACAAAAACATGCTGCGGACGGCTCCCCCGATTCCGAACATCCCGGCGAAAAAACCCGACAGGGCCCCGCCCGAGAGAGCCGCGGCGGAGTTGGCCGGAATTTTAAATTTGGCGTGGAAGATTAAAAATATTGCATAGCCGGCAAGAAAGACGCCCAGGAGGCGGAGGAGAATCCCCGCGTTGGCCCCGAGCGAAATCGTCGCCCCGATGTAACTCGCGGCCAGGCCGAAAAGCCCGAAGAGCAAAACAAGCCGCAAATTAAATCCTTGGCGGAACAGGAGAACTTTCCAAATATCTCCGAAAAAATGGACGATTGAAACCAAAAATATGGCTTCCACCGGCGGAAAAAAAATCACGAGCACCGGGATCATGACCGTTGAGGTGCCGAAGCCGGTGACGGTTCCGACCGTCGCGGCGATAAAAGTTAGAAGAGAGATGTATAAAATTTCCATTTTGATTTTTACCACTATTCTACCATTCGCGCGAATTAGAGAAGAGAATAGGTGTCAAAAAAATTAAAGCAGGGAAAGGATGTGTTTAACAGCCGGTTTTTGGCCGCCGGCCAAGGCGTAGAATATCTGCAAGCTTCTTTGATCTTTTTCCAGAATATCCAAAGCCGCCAAAATACCAAGGTGTTTGGAAGTGGCCTTGAGCGACAGACTAATTTTTTCGGCAATCTCCCCGACCGGCGCCTCTCCGTTTTCTTTCAAATATTTCAGAATTGCCAGCCGCCGCCGGTTGGCCAGTGCTTTTAAAACTTTTTCCAAATCTTTCATATATTTTTCTTATTATTCTCTGTTATCATTTTACCACTATTCCACCATTCGCGCGAATTAGAGAAGAGATTTTTATTGATCAAATTTTTAAATTTCTCTCGTTATCCCGGAGCCACTTCCGCCTTATCTTATAATCGGGCAAAATTGTCCCGACTTTGGCCCAGAACCGCACCGAATGATTCTTCTCGGGAATATGGGCCAGTTCGTGGGCGACGACATAATCGATTATCCCGGGCGGAACCATCGCGAGCCGATAACTGAAATTGATTCTGCCGTTTGATCCGCAGGAACCCCAGCGCCGTTCGGCCCCGTTAACGGAGATTGACTTAAACTTCCATCCGGTCATTTTGCCGTAAAAATCGGCCCGCTCTAAAATTATCTCCCGCGCCCTTTCCCCGTACCAGGAAGCCATCTTCCTCCGGGCGTCAGAGAGATACCTCATTGGAAAATACAGTTCGTCAGCCAGTTCGATCTCCCGGGAATCGCAAACCCTTAACTTATATTTTTCTCCAAGGTAAAAAAATTCCTCACCCTCGATAAATTCTTTTTTTCTCACCACACCCCCGGCTAAAATCTGCCGCTGTTTTTTATTGATCCAAAATCTTTTTTCAAAGACAAAACTTTTGATATACCCGAGGGAAACCCAGTGCGGGGCGCGGACCAAAAGCGCCGCATCAGGAGAGACAATAAGGGCAAGAGTTTTTCTCCTCGAGCGGATAATTTTATCTATTTTAATCATGCCTTTACCAATTCGAGCTTCTCGGCTCTGGATAACTTTTTAATCCGGCTTTCTTCTTTTGCCGCCTCTGAACGATTCTTAAACTTTTTTGAATAAACGAGCTTCACCGGCCGGCGGGTCCTGGTATATCTCGCGCCGAGCCCCGACGAATTGTGCTCCAGGGCTCTTCTCGTTAAATTCGTCGTAATGCCGGTGTACAAAGTTTTGTCGGAACACCGGAGGATATAAACATAGTACATTTAAATTTTATTCCGACATTCTCAAGAATGTAGGAATGTTTTATTGAGACTTGAAGGACCGGATAAATTCGACAAAAACTTTGCCATAAGGGGAAAGGGCGTGGGCCACTTCCCTGCCCCGGTATTCTTTGTTTAAAAGACCGGCTCCAACAAGCCGGCGAGTATGCTCCGAAACGGTTTTAAAATTGCACTTCAATAATTCGGCGAGTTCTTCGACCGTGATTCCTTCGTTTTTGGCAACCGAAAGCATAATATCAATGCGCCGGTGGTTGGCCATGCCCTTAAAATGCCTCTCCAATTGTTTTGCGGTTTTCATATTCCTCCTATTTTTATTATTATATTGTATCATAATATTCCGACATTCTCAAGAATGTAGGAATGTCCGTAATGTTGTTTTGCCGCAGCTTTGGCAAATTTTGTTTTCCATAAATTTACAAAACTTAATTTTTAAACTTTTCCGTTGAAAATTATTTTATTTCTCCAAAAATATCCTGGCCAATCGTAAATCATTATAAGAATGGGCGCCTCCCAATTTTTCAAAAACCGGAGAAAGTTTTTTTGTTTCAAGCTCACGAAATACCGCGTGAATTTTTGGAAGAGCGCGTGAAAGCGAAGGGGTGAGAAGGCGCGAAAGTTTGGCGCGCCCGATTTCCCCCTTCACGGCAAGTTTTTCAAGATGGTTTAAAATAGTCGTCTCTTTAAGCCCGCGCGTTCGCGCGATCTCCGGAACGGTTTTTTCTTCATTCCATAGAAACAATGTCTCGTTTATCGTCTCCGGTTTTTTCTTTTTAGCGGGACGTAAATTTCCAGTGCGAAAATCGGCCAAAGCCAAACTGCCGCCGCAAGCGCAAAGAAAATCTTTTTGTCTTTTTTCCAAATCATCCGCCGAAACTTTCAAAAAAATCTCTTCCCCTTTTCCGGACTCGGCGCGAAATTCCCCGTCTTTTACCAAAATATCGGGATGCACCAAAAACGCCCGTTCATTCCAGCCAAGAAGAAAAATTCCCGAAAGCTTTCTTACTCTTGAGAGAGCCACATAGCCCTGCCCATATTCAAAAACTCCGGAAAGATCCATTACCGCCCCGTCCAAACTCATGCCCTGGCTTTTATGGACGGTAATCGCCCAGGCGAGACGAAGCGGCAGCTGCGAAATTCTCGCGCGGATTTTTCCATTCTCCTCAACCGTCCAATCCATGGGCGAAACTTTTACCAATCTTCCGCTCCTCGTTTGAATAATCGGATAGCCGCTTTCTTTATCAAATCCCAAAACCTTGCCCAACGTGCCGTTCACAAAACCTTCTTTCAAATTATTTTTCGTGAACATCACCGAGGCGTCCGGTTTGAGACAAAGTTTTTCCGGCGAAAGACAGCCCTTTTGAAGAGCGGCAACCCGCCATTCCTGGCCTTCGGACGACATCATAAACAC
>Ga0315286_10000340_pt1 | contig 38661 bp, 40 predicted proteins | sample YL17G10_0_MG_FD_205038 | JGI IMG/M metagenome (GOLD analysis project Ga0315286, IMG submission 205038) | Sediment microbial communities from Yellowstone Lake, YNP, Wyoming, USA - YL17G10_0 | ecosystem: Environmental > Aquatic > Freshwater > Lake > Sediment | place: USA: Wyoming | collected...
CTGGTCACCGACGACTACCGGCTGGAGTGGGGGAAGCCGGACACGGCGGGTATCCTCTCCTACCTCTGCGGTGAGCACAACTTCAGCAGGGAGAAGGTGCTGGCAGCCATAGAGAAGATGGATAAGGGCTTCTCCTCGGTGACGAAGGGCGCCGCGAGGCTGGACAAGTGGTTCCGGTCTCCATGAAATGATTTAACCCCCGGCGCCCCCTCAGACTACCAAGGTTAGGGATTTTCTGCCTTGGAAGAGATCAACGTCGAGGGCGCCGCCGAGGGCTACATAGAAGTACTCCACCGCTACGGCGTGGACTACGTCTTCAGTTCACCGGGGACCGAATTCGTCCCCCTTTGGGAGTATCTGGCGAAGTACAACGAGGCGGGGAAGAAGCCGCTATACATCAACACGAGACACGAGGGTCTCTCCGTCTCCCTCGCGAAGGGCTACTTCATGGTTACGGGGAGGCCCCAGGTCCTCATGGCGCATGTCCTCACGGGGATGCTCCACGGCGCGATGGAGCTCAAGGCGGCCTACACGGACCAGATCCCCCTAATGCTCCTCGTCGGCGAGGCGAGGACCCACGACAACGAGGTGCACGGTGGCACGCCGGGTCCCCATTACCTCTCGTTCACCGAGGTCGGAGGTCAGCAGAGGCTCGTCCAACCGTACATGAAGTGGGTGGACACGCCTGAGTCGAACGACAACGTCCTCTCCACGATAGTCCGGGGCCTCGACATCGCCTCATCCGACATAAAGGGGCCAATCATGATAACCCTCTCCAGGGAGCTCCTATTCGAGAAGCGGGAGAAGATGAGGGTACCCTACCCTAATCCCAAGCCCTCCCCCGTCCAAGCGGACCCGGCGGCGCTGAGGAAGCTGGCGGAGATGCTCGCGGGGGCCGAGAACCCCCTAATCTACACGCGGTACCTCGGCAGGAACAAGGGCGCCGTGGCATCCCTCGTCGAATTGGCCGAGCTAATAGGCGCACCCGTGTTCGAGACGCCCGGGTACATGAACTACCCCACAGACAACCCGCTCCACATGGGTCCGAGCCCAGAAAAATACCTGCACGACTCCGACCTCATCCTCGTCATCGACGCCAACGGGTGGCCGCCGTGGTACCCACCGAACAGCATAACCGAGAAGACGAAGGCGAAGATAGTCTTCATGGACCTCGACCCGCTGCAGGTGAAGTACCCGGTCTACGGGTACCCCGCCGACCTGCTCGTCACCGCAGACTCTAGCCTCGCCGTCCCGGTCCTCGCCGCGGAGGTCAGGAAGATACCCGGCCACGGTAAAGGTGTGGAGGAGCGGCTCGCCCGATGGGGCGCGGAGCATAGACGCCTCAGGGAGGAGTGGAGGAAGGCCGCGCTCTCGGCCAAGGATCAGTGCCCGATAAGCCCGAGGTGGCTGAGCCACTGCATCGACGAGGTCGTGGACAAGGACACGATACTCGTCCACGAGACCATCAGCCACAGCACAATGATCTTCGAGCACATAGAGCGTCACCGCCTCGAGCCTGGGACCCAGCTTGAGGCTACGGGGCCAGTCGCCCACACGGGGCTGGGGCAGGGCCTCGGCGTCGCCCTCGGCGCGAAGCTGGCGGCACCCGAGAAGACGGTCATCGCCCTCGAGGGCGATGGTAGCTTCAACTATAACCCCGTACACGCCTGCTATGGGCTCGCCCAGGAGTACGGCATCCCGTTCCTCACGGTCATCTACGACAACCGGAGCTACGCCGCGATGAAGCACCACCCAAGGTATTATCCGAAGGGCCACGCAGTGCGGAGCGGGAGAATCTACGGCGTCTACGCGAAGCCGAAGCCCGACTACGCCAAGCTATCGGAGGCATTCGGTGGCTACGGCGAGGAGGTAACCGACCCATCCGAGGTCAAGCCGGCCCTCCTCCGTGCCTTAAAGCAGGTGAAGGCTGGCAGACACGCCCTACTCGATGTCATCCTGCCCGAGCCGTAAAACTAAGTGTAAGGCCTCATGGGCCCTATTTTTCCTGTTTAAAGTGTAGAATACTTAAGCCCTTAGTCGCATTCTATTAGTATGCTAAAGGCGGTTTTCTTCGACCTCTTTAAGACACTTGGAGACTTCAGGGCGAAGATAGAAGACGGGGCCATCTGCAACCTCTTGATAAGTAGAGGTTACGAGATCCATCCTCAGACCTTCTGGCACGCCTTCGCTTCGTAGCCGTTCAGGCCGTAGCCGCGCAGAATCTCTACGACCTCCCGCTCCTTGCCATTCACGATGTTTATTCACACCATCTCTATCGGGGTAATTGCGGGAGGCCGGCCATCTGCTCTCAAGGAGAGAGAAGAATGAGCGGGCCGACCGGGTAGTCGTGAGAGCAGCATTTATTATAATGTGAAAAGAACTTCCCTCTGACGGTAAATGACCGAATATGACCGGTCTTCCGAATCCGAGAACGCCGTTGAAAATGTGATGGCTGCCTATCTGTTCAAAGGTCAGAGCATTAAGTGGGTGGGAAGTATGTTGGAAATACATTGCTCAAATAATGTACTCACGAAAAATCAGGAGATGTTAAAAAAGGAAATTTTAAGAATCATCGAAAAATATGGAAAAAATCACGAGTCAGAGTTAAAAGCAGAAATGAAGAGAAGAGGAAAAATATAACAAAATAATTAATTCTTCTCCAGATAAGCGGCGTTGTTAACTACCGAGACCCTGATCTGCTCGCCCAGCTCGCAGGCGTCGATCCTCTTCTTCAACTGCAACCTCAGGTAGTTCGCTTCCTTACCCGTATCGTCGACCCTGACGAGGCGAGACTTGCCTTCGCGGAAAGCATCTATGATCTGGTCGTACTTCTTGCTCCTCTTTCTCTGCTTCTTCCTTGGCTTCTCCCTGACTTCGACTATCTTGAAAGAGACTTCATCCAAACTAGGTCATCACTATATGAGAATCCTCCTTTTCGGCAGTTAAAACTTGGCATAAGGGAGCCGCCTGTGGCAACGTTTTTCAACCCTCATTGAAGATTTGTAACAAGACATTCCGAGGGTCGTTCATGAAAGGAATCGAGTACGACGTGTCGCAGGCTGGTTTTGCTGCCATGCTGAAGGACTGGCAGTTGAAAGCCATGCAGGTCGTCTGGAACAGCCCTGAAGGCGCGAACAGCCGCACCGTATGGCAGAAGGTGAACGAAAAGCTCGGCGGAGACTCCATTTCCCGGGCGAGCGTCATCAACTTCCTCGAAGCGATGCGAGAGATGGGTGTTATCAGAGGCGAAGAGAAGACCGGAAAAGGCGGTTACCATTGGGTCTACTATCCTGCGATGGACGAGGCTGGGTTCAAGCGGTTCATAGCCACAATACTTCTGGAAAGCCTGATGCGCGACTTCCCCGTGGAGACGAAAGCAGCCCTCGGAAAGATTCCATGATTTTTAAACTCTATCCGCTATTCCACGTAATTCGATCGAAAGCTCCTCTACGAACCTGTCAAACTCGGCTAGCGGGCTAACGATGAATAGGTTCCTCTCGAACGGGCCTTCACGCACGGCATCGTCGAGCTCGATCGCCTTCCTGTTGGCCTCGAAGTTCTCCCTGTACTTACTGTAATACAGCGACGCCCTAGTCTTCCGTGTGCTTTCCTCCGCCAACTGCCCGACCTTGAACCCATGACGGTCCAACACGAACAAGTCGTAGAAGTCGCGGAGCTTCTGCGCTTTCCGTGTCAGTATAGCCCGGACCTTTTCGCAGAGGATCTCTCGCTCGTCATACGCCTCGACTTCGAAGGGCGCGTAATAGTCCAGTTGTTCCTCGAAGTACGCCTTCTCGTCTTTTTTCATGGCGACGTCGTACAGCAGCGTCTTCACCGTCCTCCTCTTTGCATCGAACAGCAATTCCTCGACGAAGTTGACCTGGACCTTCACGAACTCTCTCCCTCTCCACAGCTTGAACGTGACCATCCGCTTGCTACCGCCGAACTCGAAGTACCGCTTATCACTCAGGTCATTCCTGAAATCCAGCCCGATCCGCTTCGAAACATCCTCTAGCACCTGTCCGAAGGCCATGGTCTCCGCCTCGAGCCGCCTTTGCAACTCCTTGCCACCAACGCTGAAGTACCCGTGGTCCTTCCAAGTGAAATCCAGGTCCACGCTGAACCGATAATAGCCGAAGTAGCACTTCACTAGGCAGCTTCCGCCCTTGAACACGTACTTCCCCGCAAACCCCGGCGAGTCGCACAATGCCTTCAAGAGCCGGTGTATGAGTATGTCCTGCTCGACGAGCGCGGGCTTGGCTACGCCTGATTTTCCCGCTACGAACCCGACGAACTCAGACAAGTCCGGCATTCTTGGCCACCTTCCCCACGTTCAATGGGTACGCTTTCAGATACTCATCGACCTTCTTGCGGTCCGCTTTCTCAGCGTACTCCTCAACGGACAGGGCAATCTTTCCCTCTGGAACTGATCTGTACTTTGACAGGTAAATCATGTCGAGAAGCGTCTTCTCCAGATCGGAATAACGCACACCGTCCTCTGTGACTATGCCGAACCCGGTGAGTTTTGGATTAATTTTGATGAACTTGACCCTCGACTTGGCTATCCGCACTTCCTTGTTCCTGTAGATTTCATCGTTGACCACAAAGACCGTGTCCGAGTACTCGTGTGTCGCGCCGTTCATCCGAAGAGCGGTGCTCAGGCCAAAATACCAGTTCACTCCCAACTCTTCCAAGCCAAGCGAGATGATTTTGTGTATATCCGTGGTTTTTTTAGACGAAAACTCGTCCGACGTCTTGACGTAATAAATCTCTTTGACGACTCGAATCAGGTAACCGTAAGCTGCCATATAATTGATGTAATATTTAGGGTCGGTCTCGAATTTCTTGCAGACATTCTCGATGTTGGTCTTGCGAACTGCTTTGCCACCGTATGTGGCTAGGATGTATTTAGTGAGATTTTTCATAAATATGATTTATGTAATAAACTATAAATAAGTTGTTATTTTATACATAAATTCAAAATATGAATTTAGATGCTGGATACGTCTAGACGACCTGTATAAATATTCCAATTCAAATCTATCCTCTATTTTCCCTAAAACTACAATCTCATTTTGAGAAAATTATAAATAACAATAAACTTCTATATTTTATCATGATTATTAAAAGTTGTTACGATTTTCGCTCTCTTGTTGACGAAAAAAGACCGGAGGTTCTAGAAGTCCAAGGATGGCTCTCTACTGATAATGTAGAGTTATTACCGGCGAGATCTGGTGTTTACGTTTTCGTAGATGCACCCGATGATGTAAAATACATCAGAAAAGCGGGTGCTCGAAGAATGAAAGATGAAGTCAAAGATGCGATTTCTCGTGGGAAAAACAGAGGAGATGGATGGGTCAAAGCCCTTTATACAAACTCTGATGATGTAGCAAAAACACTTGAGACGACTTTAATCGACAAGTATGATCCACCAAATAATAAAACCTAGTTCTGACTCTTTCTCAATAATTCAATTCCTAGTCGACTATATTTTTTCTAGCATTTTCTCGAACTCGAATATCTTCTGGTTTTCCGATGCCAGCTTCGCCAGTATATCTTGAGCCTTGGACGTGTCATTCCATACTGCTTCGAGCACTTCTCTCACCTGCTTCTCATCTTGTGATACACGGCAAATACTCTGGACGGTGACCTTCACATCAACACCCCTGTCGCGTAGTTTTTCGTTAAAATCCGTCGCCTTCAATAACTGGATGTTCATTCGTCCGGCGTAGGAAGCCAAGCTGATCGGCTCGTCGTTTATAACCACCGTCTCCTTCGGGTCGAACGAACTCGCGGCGAACACTCCGAGCACGCCCTGCCTGACCTGACGACCATCCGATGCATCAACGCCGAACTCCTTGCTCCACCGCAGCACCTCGAAAAAGTCGTCCACATACCGCTTCTTCACCAGTCCCCACTTGCACTCTAGCACGTACGTTATCGGCTGCGCGAACACACTCGGCGTAACCTCCCACACGCGGTCGACCTCCGCATTGTTCCTCCGGCTACCAACGGGCTTCATCAGGTGTATTGTTATGCGGCGCGAGTCGATGCCGTCTGTCCTGTTCTGCTGCGTCCAGAACCGTGCGCCCGTCGTAAACGTGTCGATGAACCACTCCGGCACAGCCTCCCAGTTATGTCCAACGCGATTGTCCCGGCCCTTCACTATGCGGATGTAGTTCTCCTTCATCTGCCTCGCGGCCGCCAGATCCTCCTCTTCCATGGACGCGTGGTAGAGGTAGCGGTAGGCGTTGAACAGCTTCACCTCTTTGATGTCGGGGTAAAGTTGCATCGCCCTGTCGACCGCCTTGTCAGCCTCGTTCTCCGTGCATCCTAGCTCCGCCTGAAGGAACTGCACGCCCACCAGGTCCCTCAGCTTCGTCGACTCGATTACCACATCGCGTATCTGGTGTATCCGCTCCACGACCGGGTTCGACGAGCTCCGCTTGTCCAGCACGGCGTCCGTCCGTTGTATGGCTTCCTCCAACGCCGACTCCCTAGTTTTGCTCCTGTCTATCCACGTGAGCAGGTATCCTTCCTTGAATGGGGTCTGCCTCTGGTCCGTGCGGTATCCGCGGACATACACCGAATCGCCGTACCGCCTGACCGTGGCCATGATATCTCGTGGCTTCACGCCTTTTTCTGCCAAAGCCTTCGCGACATCACTGGAGAAGAACGCCCTGTCTGAATGCTCGCTGAGATGATTAATGATCGACTGCGCCTTACTTGTGCCTCTAGCCCCTCGGGAGTCTCTGCGCTCTTCGCTAAAGGCGACGAACTTCCGCCCCTTTATCTGGACTGATTCTTTTTCGCCTGTCTTCAGCAGGTAGAGGTAGTACGAGCGTGTGTTCTTCCGATAGCCCCGTCTCCCCTTGAACACCTCGGCAGCTTCGTAGCTCGGCGTCTCGGAGCGCAGGAGGAGACCGCGCTCCCACCAATATGAGAGTCCGTCCCAGACCTTCTTCTCGTCCAGCCGCGTCGCTTTCACTATCTCCTTCGCGGACCTAGGCGTGTCAGTGCTCAGTGCGGTGAGTAGTCTGTCCTTCAGCCCAAGGCGTCCCAAGATTCATCTACGGAAAAACCTCAGCGTCTGGGAAGATATGGTTTTCGAGTTCAAACGCTCAAATTAAACCTCTGCCGTGTGCAGTAACGGGGCAGGATTAATAGCCGCTCTCTGCTCGAAAGGAGCGTGAAAACTGCCTTATTCGGTAGAGTTGAGTGGTGCTCCCGCCGGGATTTGAACCCGGGATCTCGGACTCGAGAGGCCCATATCCTTGACCGAACTAGACGACGGGAGCGCGCCAAATAGTCTACCCCGACCCCAATAAAAACGTTAACCCTAACACATCAAACATAACTGCCCTTCACTTAAAACAACCAGAACACATCAACACAAACCAGAAGAAACCAGCGACCAAGCAGATCCCAGACGCCGTTCAGGAAAAGAAGACCAAAAAAGCCACAGGAAAAAACGGCTGTGTGCCTAGATGTCGTCCCTCAGCCTGAGAAGCTTCGCAACATTCGCATCCTTACTGATGACAGGTTTGATGCGCCCCTTAGTCGAGGTGAAGAGCGTCGTCACCCCTGGACCGTGGCCGGCGATGACGCAGTCGCTGTGAGTCACTATACCCACCGTGACTGAGCCCTTCCTGTAGATGCGCCCATAGCTGCTGTCGGCATCCCTTATCGCGACGAGGTCACCCAGCCTCAGGTCCTCAAGGCCACACTCCTTCACAGTCTCCGCGCAGAACATGGTTATGTCATAGTCTCCGCTGCTCGTCTGGCTGCTCCCCAGGCCCGAGCCCATTATCGCGGCGGGGACCTCATGGGTCACGGGGACCTCTAGCATCCCTTTCGCTATCCTCGGGCCGATGGCGTCGAGGAACTCCGGGCTCATGTTGTAGACCTTGACATCCGGGATGTCGAGCAGCTGGAGCCCTACCCCACACGCCTTGATCTGGACCCTGTCCTCGATGACGAGCCTCTCCATCACAGCGGGCTGGAAGTCTACCATGACGTGCTCGATGCCGCCGTGCTTACCCACGACGACGCCCCTCTCCCCCTTCGCGTCCCCCTTCACAACGACGGCCTCGTTCCCTATGCAGGCGAGGACATTCAAGGCGTTGCTCTGTCCCCGTGGGAACCTAGGGTCCGAGACCCTGTTCTCCAGACTCACACCCGGCTCGACGTGGTCCGCCATCCAGCCACACGCAGGGTCACCGACCCTGATGTTGTAAGTTATCCCGCCGACGCCCGGCAGGATCATCGGTTCCCCATCCGCCGTGATCTTGTAGATCGAGTCACCGATCACCGGGCTGACGACCTCACCGATCACAGAGACCTTGACGAGCTTGTCCCTATTCGTCTTTAGCAAAGCTGATCAAGAGAGTAGGGATCTTAAACCCTGTTAAAACTTACGAGGGTGTTTATTCATCCACGTCGGGCATGCCGCCGGGTGGGCCGCCACCCGGACCGCCCGGACCACCGCCGCTGCTCTGAGCCGCGACGACGTCGTCGATCCTCAGGATCATCCCGGTGACCTCGACGCACGATTTAATCGCCTGAAGCTTCACGGCGAGGGGCTCAACGACGCCCTCCTTGAGCATGTCAGCGACGCCGCCCTTGAAGACGTTCACGCCCATCTTCAAGCCGTTCTTCTTCTCGTGAGCGGCCTTCATGGCCACCATCGTGTCGAGGATGTCGAGGCCCGCGTTCTCCGCCAGCGTCCTCGGGATGACCTCGAGGGCGTCAGCGAAGGCCTCGATTGCGAGCTGCTCCCGTCCACCGACCTGACGCGCGTAGCCGCGTACCTCCTTCGCGATCTCCATCTCGATGGCGCCACCACCCGGCACCATCTTCGGCAGCTCCGCGACGTCGCTGATGACGTAGAGGGCGTCATTCAGCGACCTCCCCGCCTCATCGATCATCCTCTCCAGCCCCGCGCGAATGAATATCGCCACAGCCGCGGGGTCCCTGCACTCCTCGACGAAGATCATCTTATCGTTGCCGACCTTCCTCTCCTCGACGAGGCCGCAGCTACCAAGATCCGTCTTCTTCAAGTCCTGTAGGTTGTTCACCATCCTGGCGCCCGTCGCCTTCGCGAGCTTCTCCATGTCGCTCTTCTTGACGCGGCGAGCCACCATGATCCCGGCCTTGGCTAGGAAGTGCTGGGCGACGTCGTCGATGCCCTTCTGGGTCAGCAGCACCGTGGCGCCGCTGGCGACGACCCTGTCGACCATCTTCTTCAGCATCTCGGTCTCCTGGTCGAGGAAAGCCTTGACCCCCTCAGGGGTCTTTATCCTGATCTCCGCGTCTATCTCCGTCTTCTCGATCTCAAGAGCCGCGTCGACGAGGGCGATCTTCGCGTTCTTCACCCTCCTCGGCATCCCGTCGTGGACGACCTCCTTGTCGACGATGATGCCGCGGACGAGTTCAGTCTCCTCTAGGCTCTTACCCTCCTTCTTCACGATCTGGACGTTCTCCACGTCGGCGATGACGCGGCCATCCCTCTCCTCGGTGATCAACTTGATCGCGTCGATGACGATGCCCGAGAGGTGAACACGCGCAGAGGCGACCGCCTTACTCCTGATGCTCGTGTTGGCGAGCTTCATAAGGGTCTCCCTATCATCCATGTCGACGTCGATGGCGACACCCTCGAGGGTCTCCAGCGCCTTCTCCGAGGCCTTCTGGTAACCGGCGATGATCACAGACGGGTGGATGTTCTGGTCGAGGAGCTCACCGGCCTTCTTCAGGAGCTCGCCGGCGAGGACTACGCTCGTCGTCGTACCGTCTCCGACCTCCTTGTCCTGGGTCTTGGCGATCTCGATTATCATCTTCGCGGCGGGGTGCTGAACATCGATCTGGTCTAGCACCGTGGCGCCGTCGCTCGTGATGGTGATGTCGCCGAGGCTGTCGATGAGCATCTTATCCATGCCCCTCGGACCCAGCGTCGTCTTGAGGACCTCCGCGACTATCTGAGCCGCCATCATGTTGCTCTTCCGAGCCTCCGAGCCGCGGCTCCGCTTCGTGTCCTCCTTAAGTATGATTACCGGTCTCCCACCCATGGTAGTGTACGACAAATCAAAAACCTCTAAACCAGTATTGTGTCAGAAGTAGCAAATGAATTCAGGATATAAGTATTCCTGAAACGCGAAAAAATGGCGAAAAACCTCAAAAACAGGGGTCAGCCTACGTGAGGTAGGCCGTCATCAGCTTCATGATCTTCCCCGGTGACCTCGCGACTATCTTGGCTACGGTCCTCTTCGTGTTCTCACCGTTGGCGAGTGAGAGTATCTCGTCATTCGTGATGACCGTGGACAGGGCATTCAGATCCTCGTCGCTGAACCTGTCCAGCATCTCGACTATCCTGCGGCTGTCACTGATCCTCTTCCCCCAGTACTTCTCAAACTTGACCCTGTACTGGTCGAGCCTCTTCGCCGACGTGTCCTCGCCGACTATGGCGTCGACGGCCTCCTTCCCCGCCATCTTTCCCGCCTCTATGCCGCTGTGAATCCCCGCGCCGGTCATCGGGATGAGCTGACCCGCGGCATCCCCAACCAGCATCAGATTATCGTCAACGATCTTGTCGAGCATCCCCGAGACCGGTGTGACGCCACCGTTCCTCCTCAGGACCTTCGCGCCCTTGAACCTCGGGTCAGAGTCGAGGAACCTCCTCAGGTAGTTGATGGCGGGCTCGACATGGATGTTGCGGACGCCGAGGCCAACATTCGCGACCTCTTCGTTCTTCGGGAAGACCCACGCGTACCCGCCTGGGGCGTAGCTCGTCCCGACGTAGAACTCGTTCGTCGACGGGTCCTCGAGGTGAAGGCCGCCGAGTTGGAACTGGGCGCAGGTAACCACGTCGGAGTACCACCTCGCGAGCCCCGCGGAGCGGCGGACTATCGACCAGAAACCGTCGGCGCCGATCGTGACCTTAGCATTGACCTTGACCTGTTCTCCACCGCTCTCCGCCATCACGCCAGCGACCTTACCGTTCTCCCTGAACACGCCGGTCGCCTTCGTCTCGGTCAAAAGCTCTGCCCCAGCCTTCACGGCTAGGTCACCGAGGGCTTTATCGAAGAACTGCCTATTCAGCGTGTACCCGACCCAGTTGGCGCTGGTGAGGTCGATGTAATTCTTGTTGGGGGCGAAGACCCTGGCGCGTGTGATCTTCTGGGCGACCAGGGGTGCAACGGGATCTAATCCTGCATCCTTTATGCCGTTGAGGCTGAGCCCCTCGGCGCAGAACACGGGTGAACCGATCACCGGATGCTCCTCAAGAAGAACGGTGTGCGCGCCGGCGACCGCCGCGGCCCTGGCAGCCGACGAACCCGCGGGCCCACCACCCACAACGACGACGTCACAGTCGATAAGCCGCATACTAATCAAATAGTCGCCCGCGGCTTTCGTATATTAAGACTACCTCGCCATGACCTTCTGCGCGGCGATCTCTATGTCCTTCGCCTTCACGGTTTTCCGACCCGCGTGCTTCGCATAGTCGAGGGCCTCCTTCGCCACCTTGATGCCTATCTCCTCAAGTGCCTTCCCGAGGGCGATGGCGCTCTCCTCACTCACACGATCCGCGCCGGCCCGCTTGATCAACTTGTGCATCGGAGCAATTTTAATCTCGTCAGTCATCTCAAATCAACCCTATCTCAATTCAGCTTTCCGTAAATATTTAATACTTACGCCCATTTCTGACAAATGAACCCTAAATGTGGCTTATAACTAGTTTAAAAGGTGATTAAAGCCTAATTGCTATATTAGTTTCCCTTTTATGAATGTCTTGCCTAGACTCTCCCTTGGTTACAGTCCGGATTAATTCTTTGGAGACAATTCCTCAAGGATGCCCTTATCCGAGTGCAGCCGCGACAAACAGTACGTCTACGCGCTCCTGATCGCCATATGCGTCTACTCGGCAATCTTCAGCGTGGCGACTTGTTGGAAACATTACCAATTCAACAGTTACGCCTGGGACCTCGGCACGTTCGACCAGATACTCCACGACTCGGTATTCGAGGGGAGACCCTTCTACTATACACTCGATCTCTTCATGAACTCCTCGGGCCAATACTTCTCCGTACACTTTACCCCGATACTCATCCTCCTCTTCCCCCTCTACCGCTTGTTCCCTGTGCCCCAACTTCTCCTCGTAGTTAAGAGCATAGCCATAGGCGCCGCGGCGTACCCACTCTACCTGCTAACGAGGAAGCTGACCGGTAGTACCCGGACCGGGGCCCTTCTCGGGCTAGCCTATCTGCTCAGCCCCTGCATACAGGGAGCGAACTGGTTCGACTTCCAGCCCCAGAGCCTTCTCCCCCTACTAATCTTTTCAGCCTACTATTTCCTAGAATCGGGCCGATCCCGATTCTATCTCCCAGCCCTCGCCCTAACGTTACTCGTGGAGGAGCACTCCTCAGTCATCGTGCTTGTAATGTTCGGCGTGTTCCTCCTCGGAGACGGTGTGGGGTCTCTCCCCCACAAACTCGGGGATAGACGAATCCAGGCGATCATCTTGCTGACCGTTGCCCTGAGCGTCTTCCTCTTCGCCGTCTCCATATACTTCAAACAACTCTACCCTCACGACCCCCAATTCAGCGACGTCTACGTCTCCACCGGCGCATACAGCGTCCTCGGCTTCGAGGGCAACGCCTTCACCGCGCCTCTATACGCACTCACGCACCCAACCGATCTGATGAGGGCGGTATCCTACGACTCTGTATTGAAGGTCCTCTACGTAGTCTTCCTCTTCGCCCCCCTCTTTTTCGCCCCATTCAGAAGCAGCCCACCCGCCTTGGCGGCGGTCCTCCTCACCCCATTCCTACTCTCCAACTACCGGGCCTACTACATGATCGGGGCCCACTACCCATTCTATATCATGCCCCTCATGTTCATCTCCACCGCCTACTTCCTGCGACGCAGATCAAATGGGGGGTACGGGGCAGCCGCGGCGATGCTAGTCTCCACCGCGGTCTTCGCCCTCGCCCTCAGCCCACTCAGCCCCGCATCCACCTACCTAAGCGACGACTCAAACGTCCTATGGTACCCCAGAAACCACATGACCCCAACCGAGGTAGCAGGCATCCACACCCTAATAGACTCCATACCCCGGGAAGCCTCGATACTCACACAGAACCACCTGTTCCCACACGTATCGGGGCGGATCAACGCATACGCGATCCCCGTGACCCCATTCAGAGCCACGCAGCTACCCACCATAGAGGAATACCTGAGAAGCCTCATGGAACGATCAGAGTACATACTCCTCGACCCCTCAGACGGCAACCAACTCACACCAATCATCATCCACCTCATCCAGGCAGACGAGAACCTCAAACCCATAGGCTCGGTGAATGAAGTGACCCTATACAGGAGGCTGCCATGAGGCAGGGGGCGCTAGGGTAAACGTTTAAATGAGTGCCCAAGCCTCATAGAGCATCGGCAAGCCATCCCGGTGGTATGTAAGTGGGCAAAGTCAGGACAGAGATGGTCAAGAGGCTAGCGATAGAGCTCATCGGCAAGTACCCCAAGAGCTTCAACATAGACTTCGATCACAACAAAAAGTTCCTCACGGAGCTCAACATCGGAGTCTCCAAGAAGCTGAGGAACAAGGTCGCCGGGTACGCCACCAGGGTCGTAAGGTCCGACCTGATGGCGATACAGGTCGAGGGCGAAGTAGAGCCCGACAACATCTAGACCCATCTTTTACACGAAAAACGGCTATTTTAGAGACTACTCTTCATGTGGCAGGTAACGCTCGACGTCGCGTCTCTTGAAGCCTGCTTCAATGAGCCTGGCGGAGACAGCCCTCCCCCGGTAGCCGTCTGTGCGTATCTTTTCCGCGACCTCGAGGATGCACTCCTTTAGCTCCCAAGGGTAGACGACCCAGGCGTCCACCTTCTCCGCGTAGTAGTCGGGGATGAACCTGCTCCAAGGCTTGATGTGTAGGGTCGCGATCCTTACCTCAGACGCCGATTTTTCACGGAGGTGCTCCTCCGCCTTGATGAGGGAGGCCCCGGAGTCGGAGACGTCATCCACGACCAAGACCCTCATCCCATCGAGTTCCGCGTTGACGGGGAGAACAACGATGGGCTCGGGGCGCTTGACCATGCCGTCGTAGGCCTCAAGCTGGACGCTCGCGAGCCTCCTTATGTCCAGTTGGTCGCAGAGTATCCTGGCAGGGTTGAAACCTCCCCTGCTCACGGCGACGACGATGTCCGGTTTGTAGCCTGACGCCTCGATCTTTCTGGCTACCGCCTCGGCGAGGCTCTGAACATCGTCCCAAGATAGGTGTAGGAAGCGTAGATTCTCCATCTGCCCGCCTCGAGGTGATGATGTAAAGGTAACCCCATGGGATGCATATAAGCCCGACGCGGATGCGAATCTCGGTTTATATCCGAGGATGACCATTTTTGAGGCATGGCTCCCCGGAAAAGCCTCGATGAGTGGTGCACCAAACTAGTAGGCGACTACATCGCATCCCCGAATAACTCGTTCAACGACATAGGTGAACCCGCGTGGGACGAGCCCCTCGTCGGTTTCTCAAGCGGCGCCGATCCCCTGTACGACTTCTACAAGAGGGACATAGGGAGCTTCTACGTCCTCCCGGTCGAGTTCTTCAGGGCGGCGCACCCGTTGATTCCGGTGAGGCGGGATGAACTCACGGTGATAAGCTGGGTCCTCCCCCAGACGAAGGCGACGAAGTATGACCAGAGGAAGGAGTCGAGGATGCCGAGTGAGAGGTGGGCGAGGGCACGCATCATGGGTGAGGCCGTGAACGTGAGGCTCCGCGCCTACATGGTCGAGTCGCTGGAGAAGGCCGGGTACCCCGCCGTGGCTCCGATGCTCTCCCCCCTCTGGAGGCAGCACGTGTCCGAGAAGTACCTGTTTGCGTCCTCGTGGTCGGAGAGGCACGCCGCCTACGCGTCCGGGTTGGGGACATTCGGGCTAAGCGATGGGCTGATCACCGCCAAGGGTAAGGCTCACAGGGTCGGATCTGTGATAGCGAAGATCGGTATTCCCCCGACGCCCCGACCCTACATCGACCACCACGCCTACTGCCTCTGGTACGCCAAGGGGACATGCGGGGCCTGCATGCGCAAGTGCCCCGCAGGGGCCATCACCGAGAAGGGGCACGACAAGCAGAGGTGCAGCGACTACGTCGACGCGACCCACGCCTTCGTCGAGGAGCACTACCACTTCAAGGGATATGGCTGTGGGTTCTGCCAGGTCGGGGTCCCCTGCGAGAGCAGGATACCCGAGGGCATCGACGCCTCGTAGAAAGGGATAAACAGTCGCCGGCGTAGATACCCTTCAACATCGGTGAAGCCAGATGGCGAGAGCACTATTCGTCGGGCGCTTCCAACCCTTCCACTTCGGTCACCTCCACGCCATCGAGACTATATTGGGCGAGGCGGAGGAACTCATAATCGTCGTGGGCAGTGCCCAGATGAGCCACGAGCCTGATAACCCCTTCACGGCGGGTGAGCGCATAGAGATGATCGAGGCGGCTCTCGCCGAGGCGAAGATCGACCGAAAGAGGTTCATGCTCATCCCCATCGCCGACGCCCCGAGCCACAGGACCTGGGTCAGCTACGTCGAATCCCAGACGCCGAGGTTTGACGTCGTCTACTCGAACCAGGCGTTGACGAGGAGGCTCCTCATCGAGGCGGGGTACAACGTGAAGGAGATCCCCCTCCACAAGAGGAGCAAGTTTGAGGCGACGGAGATTAGGCGCCGCATCCTCAAGGGGGAGGACTGGAGCGAGCTCGCCCCCGCCCCCGTCTACCGGATCGTAAAGGAGATTGATGGAGAGAACCGTATCCGAGACCTCGGGAAGTCCGACTACGTCCGCGTTAAGGGCGAAGAAAATCACTCAGGGTAGTTCCATGTACCTAAAGCTGGACAGTGATCTTAGCTCCAAGTTCCCCGGTCTACGGGCCCGGGTGATCAATATACGGGGAGTCTCCATAGCCCCTGTGAAAGCGGAGCTCGAAGCCTTCAAGGGGCGCGTGTTCGGGGAGGCCGCCAAGCGGTGGAACCTCGATGAACTCAAGGACAACCAGGTCTTCAGGGCGTACAGAGACTTCTTCTGGAAGGTGAAGGTCGACCCGACGAAGATACGCCCCGCCTCGGAGGCCCTCCTCAGAAGGATACTCAGGGGAAACCCCCTGCCAACGGTCAACACGCTCGTCGACGCCTATAACCTCGCATCCGTGGTTACGAGCATATCCTTCGGCGCCTTCGACACAGACAGGATGCATGGGGCGCTCATCATGAGGGAGGCGAGGCCGGGTGAGGAGTTCCTGGGGATTGGGATGGATAAGCTGATACAGCTCAGCGGTGGCGAAGCCGTGATCCAGGATGACGAGAGGCTTATTGCCGTCTACCCCTACAGGGATGCCGACTACAGCAAGGTCACGACTTCGACCCGGAACCTCCTGCTGATGACCTGTGGCGTACCCGGTATAGGCGCAGAGGAGTTGGAGAAGGCCGAGGCCGTCGGCGTCGATTACATAACCCGATTCTGCGGCGGAGCCCCCTCGTAGGTGTTGGCCGTGATAGAGATTGACGGCTCCCTGATGGAGGGGGGTGGACAGCTCCTCCGCATGGCCACGACCTACGGCGCCATCCTCGGTGAGTCCATCAGGATAGTGGACATCCGGGCCAACCGGAGCCAACCGGGGCTCAAACCGCAACACCTCTCTACGCTGAAGGCAGTCGCCGAACTCTGCGCCGCGGAGACGAAGGGTTTGGAGATTGGGAGCCGCGAGGTCGAGTTTCACCCGGGGCGAATCAGGGGTGGGGGATTCGAGTTCGACATAGGGACCGCCGGGAGCTGCAGCCTGCTCCTCCAGTGCGTGGCTCCCGTCGCTGCCTACTCCGATGGGCCCGTCAAGATCAGGGTGAAAGGCGGGACGGCGGTGCGTTGGTCGCCGCCCATGCCCATCATTCGGCACGTCGTCTGGGCGGGGCTGAGGATGATGGGTTTCTCCGGTGCCGTGCGCATTCTACGTGACGGCTACTACCCTAAGGGTGGCGGCCTCGTGGAGGCGCGGATAAGCCCAATCAGGGGCTTCAAGTCCATAGTCTGCGAGAAGCCGGAGGTCAAGGGCGTCCGCGGCCTATCGACCTGCGGTGGCTTGCCAAGACACATAGCCGAGAGGCAGGCCGAGGCCGCCCTCAAGGTGCTTAGGGATGAGGGCTTCGAGGCCAGGATCGACGTGGCGACGCCGGGTAAGGCTGCGAGTCCGCTGTCTCCGGGGAGCGTGATATGTCTCTGGGTTGAGGGGGGAGCCCTCATCGGCGACGATGGACTCGGGGAGCGGGGGAAGACGGCGGAAAGGGTGGGGGAGGAGGCCGCCCAGCGTCTGGTCAGCCAGATCAGGACGGGGGCCTACGTCGACCTACACACCGCCGACAACCTCATTCTACCCTGCTCACTAGCCGCGGGGACATCGAGTTTCACTGTGTCCAGAATCACCCTGCACACCCTGACCGCCGTGGAGATCGCGAAGCAGATCACTGGGGTGAAGATAATCGTCGAGGGCTCGGAGGGGAAGCAGGGGAGGATCACCATGGAGGGGCGGGGCGTCACGAACCCTCGGTTCACGGATCAGGTTTAACCGCGGGAAACAAGGAGTTCTAACGTCGGCATTGATCGTGCTCAGGTTCGACCGCGGGGTGCTCGTCGTCGAGGACGATGACGGGAAGCCACCGATGCGCAGGCGGGCGAACGAGTACCCCACCGTCCTGAGGGATCTGAAGGAGCGGGGGGTCGATTACCGCGATGAGGCCCTCAAGGCGCCGCCGGTCGGGGCACTGCGGTCACGCTTCGAGGCGAGGGACTACCAATCCGAGGCCGTCCAGAGCTGGGAGGAGGCGGGGTTCAGGGGGATAGTGGTCCTCCCGACGGGCGCGGGTAAGACGATCATGGCGATCAAGGCCATGGAGAGGCTGGAGGCGGCGACCCTCGTCGTCGTCCCCACCATCGTCCTCATGGAGCAGTGGAGGGGCACTCTGGCCGACGCCTTCGGCGTCGAGATCGGCGCCCTCGGAGGCGGCTCGAGAGACGTGAAGCCCATAACCGTCTCCACGTACGACTCGGCGGCCCTGAGGGCTCGCGAACTCGGCGACAGGTTCGCCCTCATAGTCTTCGACGAGGTTCATCACCTCCCCGCCCCCAGTTATGCGGGGATAGCCATCAACTACCTAGCGCCCTACAGGCTAGGGCTCACCGCTACCCTGGGCCGAGACGAGGGCGTCCTGGAGGTGCTCGGGGGGCTCGTGGGCCCCGTCGTCTACGAGAAGGGCGTCGAGGAGCTCGCGGGGAAGCACCTGAGCGAATACACCATCCGCACCGTGAATGTCCCCCTATCCCCCGCGGAGAAGCTGGAGTATGACCGGCAATTCGCCGTCTACAAGGGGTTCCTGCAGAGGCGGGGGCTCAGGATCAGGAGCACCCGGGACTACCTCCTGTTTGTGAAGCGGAGCGGCGTGGACCCTGAGGCACGGAGGGCGCTGATGGCGAGGAACGCGGCGATGGACGTCGCGTTGAACAGCCGGAGCAAGGAGGAGTACCTCCGCAGCCTCCTCGTGGCGAACCCCGAGGAGAAGGCGATCATATTCACCCGCCACAACAAGCTCGTTTACAGGATTAGCCGGAGCCTCCTCATCCCCGCCATCACGCACCAGACGGTGAAGGAGGAGCGTGAGGAGATCCTCGACAGGTTCCGCCGCGGCGTCTACAGGAGGATCATCACCAGCCAGGTGCTGGATGAGGGGATAGACGTCCCGGACGCCTCCCTCGCCGTCATACTCAGCGGGACGGGTAGCAGCCGAGAGTTCATACAGCGCTTAGGCAGGGTCCTGAGGAAGAAGGAGGGGAAGCAGGCGACACTCTATGAGCTCGTGAGCTTCGGGACGGCGGAGACGAGGATGAGCCGGAGGAGGAAGGAGCAGTGATACTCCCACACGAGCTCATGAGGGTCAAGAGGACGAAGACGGCATTAACACCCCTCTTCGCCGACGCGGAGAAGCTCAGCCTCGCCAAGACCCTCGTCGCCGTCTACAAGGAGAACCTCGACAAACGGCGGGGGGAGCTTACGGAGGGGCTGGCCAGCTGCGAGGAGCTGGGTTACGATTACAAGCTCGTCAGGGGTCTCTCAGCCGTACTGGACTCTCGATGCATCTTTGGGACACGCTGTTTTATCCCCCCTGTTAAGGCTCGAACCATGCTGTTTGAGGAGGCTACTAGGCGTCCCTCGATATCGGAGAGGGACCGGGCTGAGGTATTGGGCAAGGTTGCTGAGAGGCTCGGCGTCGCGGTTGCCAGTCTCGACGAGAGTATGTACGCCGACCTCTTGGAGGAGCAGCACCTCATCGACTTCAGGGAGCCCTCCCCGGATGAGCTTCTCCAGCTCTACAACTTCTCACTCGCCTCCCTCGTGCTCGCCTACTCGGTGCGCATCGTCGTCGGCTTCTCGGGTAGGGGTGAGCGGTTGGAGAAGGTGGTGGCGGGCCTCGGTGAGCCGGATGTTCGCGTCGGTTCTCTTGAGGTGGAGTTGAAGCCCGTGAAGCAGATCGGTGTACGTGGCGCCAAGGTGGAGCTTCTCCTCACCCGGCTCCTCGAGGCGAAGAACTGGAGCCTACGCGCCGACGTGGCCTACCCGCCCAGGTACCACGAGACGAGGCCGCTTGAGCTGAGCCAGAGGCTTCACGGCGGGATGCTGAAGGCTGAGCACGTCGAGGAGGAGGTGGTGATAGAGATCGAGGCCCCTGTGAGGAGGAGAAGCTTCGGGGACCTTATCGTGATCGATGATGTCACGCATAGGCTCGGCCTCACCGATAGGGAGCTTCTCAGGAAGATCGAGGCGGAGAAGGTGAAGTACGTGAAGCTGCCGGGGGTCCTCGTCACGCCGGAGAAGCTGGCTGAGCTCCGCGCCGGGTTGGGGGAGGTCGAGGGGGGCGACCTGGCCGACTATAAGGCGTTCCTCAAGGGGCAGGGGTGTAAAAATCCGGTCCCCGTCCTCGAGGCCCTGGGCTACATCGTCGAGGTTGACCCCGAGACGCGGAGGCCCCGCGTGAGCCGGCTGAGGCGGGGAGCGTCAGGTTAATATCGTGCCGGGTGGAAGGGGGTTCGGAAGTGGCGGGATGGGCTGGCAGGATTATCAGGGCGCTACGACGATAGGCCTCATCTGCGAGGGGGGCGTTGTCCTCGCCTCGGAGAAGCGCGTGACTTGGGGTAACATGCTCACGAGCAGGGGCGGGATGAAGGTCTTCAAGCTGAACGACAGGATTGGCCTCGCCTTCGCCGGCCTCATGAGCGACATGCAGGCGTTGACGCGTGAGGCGTCCGCCTATGCGAGCCTCTACGAGCTTGATAATAACCGGCCCATCGGCGTCAAGGCGGTGGGGAAGCTCGTCAGTAACATGCTCTTCCAGAGGAGGATGTTCCCGCTCCTCATGGAGACCCTGGTGGGGGGCATGGACGAGGACGGGCCCAGCCTGTATAGCATGGACCCCGTGGGGAGCCTGATCCCCGATCCCTTCATAACGGCCGGGACGGGTGCGCCGATCGCGATGGGCGTCATCGAGGCCGAGTATAAGGAGGGTATGAGCATGGAGGACGGCGCCAAGTTGGCGTTGAAGGCGATGAAGGCCGCCGTGGCGAGGGACATCGCGAGCGGCGACGGTGTGGACATGCTCCTCATCACCAAGGATGGCACTGAGGAGCGGAACATAAGCCTCAGGAAGTAGGCTCGGCGTCTTCCCCCGTCTCCCAGTCCTTCGACTTGGACACATCGGCCTTGAGTAACTTGGCCTCAGTGCCTATTCCGCGCGCCTGCCTAGCAACCTCCTTCCCCGACGCGTTTACATCGACTAGGGTGAGCTTTACACCCTCCTCTGCAAAGAGAAGGGAAGCCGCCTTCCCGATTCCCGACGCCGCCCCTGTGATAAGCACCGATTTGCCCTTAGTTTCATGGGTGATACGCCCCTGCGAGTGTCTTATTTGGTTTTTCTCCGCATAAAGCATAAATGTGGAGCCATCGTTAGTGTTGCGGCGTAGGGGCGCTTAGTTCAGCGGTATGAATGCTCGGTTCGCATCCGAGAGGTCGGGGGTTCAAATCCCCCAGCGTCCACCAACAATTCTATTCCAAAGAGATCTTTATGACCCCTAAAACAGCATAATTTAATCCGAAATGCCCCGAAAATCAGGGGGCAGCACCATCTCACGTGCAAGCGTACTCAACTTCCTTGAGGCGATGCGTGAGGCCAGCGTGCTATCTGACGAGGAGCGCACCGGCAAGGGCGACTGCCCCTGGGTGGACAAGACGGACTATTCAAAAATTCAACGCCTGAACGGCGCCGAGGCAGAACGCGCCGCGGGTCGAATTATTAAGTTCGACCTGCGAGTAACATATCGGACCTAGCCATATCGGCAAGAACCCCGGGTCGTCAAGGAAGAAGGTGAGGAACAGTCGTGGAACTGTGGTTACTGCTCTCGATTATCGTAGTCGCGATGATACTCATCCCGCTCATCAAAGGCAAGAAGGACGAGAAATTCACGAGGCGAAAGGCGGTGGCTATCCTAGTGGCAGCCCCGATCCTGTTCGTGCTCAGCGGCCTCTTCCTCGCAAACACTTTCGTCAACCCCACCGACAGCATCCAGTACCAGGTTGGTAGGGCGCTGTGCTTCGCCGCTTCCCCGACGCTAATGCTGTCAGGCATCATCATATACCTCTTAGCACCCCACGAAGAAAAAAAGACTGCAACGACGCACCCCGGAGAGAAACCGGCAACATCTCTGCCGAAGTGGGAGCAAAAAGCGCGTAGAATTTATGGAATCGTGGCGCTCCTGCTAATCGGGCTGCTTGTAGCTACGTGGAGTCCCCTCATGATTTTCGTAGTCGGGCTAATTCCGTATATCATCTTCTTTATCTATGTTTTGAGGGGTAAACGAAGTTTAGTCGCGTCGCTGTTTTTCCTTCTGATATGGTATGGATGGTTCTCAGCCCTCAGCGACTCGATATCTCCAATACATTTTAGCCAAATTTTATCGGAAGTCATAAGAAACGCGCCGTATTTTGGCCCGCTGGGGTATAACGTGTGGTGGATGTTCTACTCCGTGGTGATGTTTTCGGGCGTCGTCATGCTGCTCCTCAGCTCATTATCGGGCGTCAAGAGGATAGAGAAAGTAATGACGAGGGTCTTCACCCCGAAGACGTGCGCCCTGATTCTCACTGTGCCGATGATCCTGATGTTTGCGCTGCCCCCCAGCTTCGCGACGAACCCGAATCTGCGTCATCCATCCATAGAGACCGTACAAGCTACCGACATAAGCATAAACAAAGACCAGACGGAGCGATACTTCAACGATACGAGCGGGGAATGGGTGTACTCCATCGCCGTCAGATACTATGGAGACCTGATAATCACGAACATCTCCTTAGGCGGCAAAGTCATCTCCCCCCCGTTTGATAACAGCACAGTCAGGATAACTGAAAATAGTAGTGAAGTTACATCAAATTACTCCCATAGCGGAGTAATTCTGATCAGAGATAAGACGTTCGTTAATTGGGTGTCCCTCGTCAGTGGGAATTCTCGGGGTGAGGCGATTTATGGCATCGGCTGGTTTTAACTGATGGATATTTTCAGATCGATAATACCCATTTCGATAAGTTGCTATAGGCGGAATAACGATTTCAAACGGGGACTTTCATTTCCGTGGCTGGTCGTCAGCCCTTTTTGTCGGCGCTTCCACCCGAGCCTGCGTTGTGTTCGGTCTTTACCTGGTCTATGATTCTCGCCAACTGATCATAGGGGCTTTTCATGACGCCGAATATGTTCCCCGCGCCGAGGGCGTTCATAGACGATACTAGGATGAAGGAACACGCCGCCTCGCCCCCGTTGGCCTTGTAGCGTACCCTGAGATAGGGCGTCCCCCACACCCTATCCGCCTTCGCCTCATTGACATCGTCTATCGCGATGGTGAAGCTTCCCTCGTTCCTTAGCCCTTCCTCGATCTTATCCGAGTAGTCGGTGGGTTTGGCGGTCATGAACTTGCCACCGGGGTACTTTACGTAGACTAGCTTTCTGCTTGTGAGGATAAGCTGGCCCTTCATGGCCTGACCCATCCCCGGTTTTTCTTTAGGGTAGAAGCCTACCTCAACCTTCGCCACTACATTATCAGAATCCAATCGTTTCCACGTATACCCTGCTGGACGGATCGGCTTTAAGTATTATCATCAATGGCTTGAAAAACTTCCATATATGTTGTTCATCTGCTTTTCTCAATTTATTGGGAGCTTGACCTTTTTAGAAACCCAAACGTCCACCAAACTACTCCAAAGCTAATTTTATAGCTAGTTTTGGTTTTAATGCTTCATCCCTTGTTTTTCTTCGTCTAGGGGCATTTCGAGGAGACGGAGAAGATTATTTTAACCTTAAAAACATCGACATTTACTATCCATACAATGTATATTAATAAAATAAACGTTTAAATATCCTACCCTTCACCTCACACGAAATATAGTGAATAAAAAGTTGGATACCTCCACAGGGGAAAACTCACGACTTATTATAAGATGCGGGGTTATGCGGGTGGAATGATAGATATTGATTGAGTCACTGTTTCAGATTAGTCTACTGATCCTCATTCTAAGCATACTGTTCCCACTCACAACCCTCATCAAGAAGAACGCCGTCCCCCGAACCCTGTCGAACATATCCCTGATATATCCTCCCTCCTGCTATCAGCGTCTTCCATAATGCTGATGCTCGACGACGGGGAAGCACCGATCTTCCGGTACCAGTTCACCCCCGCCCTCTCCTTGTCCGTCGACCTCCTCTCCGCGTTCTTCATCCTCGTCGTATCATTCAGCGTGGGGGTCTTCTCCCCCGGCAGAAAGAGGCTGGAAAACGGCTCCTTCTCGACGCCGATCCACGCGAAAGGAGCGCGTATTCCCAGCAAGACTGTAAAAGCTTCGTTGGTGCCGCTGGTGTGATTTGAACACACAACCCCTCGGTCTTCAGCCGAGCGCTCTCCCAGGCTGAGCTACAGCGGCGCGACAAACACTAGGCTGGGAGAGTTGATATAAAGATTTTCTTCGGGTCCGGGCGCTCAGGCCCCGTCTCGGAGTGGGAAGGGGAGCCCCCCGGCTATCTCCACCGTCGCGGCCACATGCCTCTCCTCGAAGCCCGCCTCCCGGAGCGCCTTGCCCAACCCATCCAGCCCCGTGGCCTCTTCCACACTCGCTTCGATGAACCTCACGATGCGCCGGGCGTCGTAGTAGCCCACCGCGCTCCTCAGCTCCCTGTAGAGAGCCCTCTTAAACAGGCGCCCGAGCCTCACCGTTGTCATCCTCCCTGTACGTCTTCCTCGTGATCTTCTGGTCGGCCTTCCCGAGCGCCAGGAGCGCCCCGTGGATGAGTGCCTCGGGCCTAGGCGGGCAACCGGGGACGTAGACGTCGACGGGTATCGCCTTGTCTACGCCCCCCAACGCTGTGAAGCTGTCGTGGCATATCCCGCCCCCGCAGGCGCAGTTGCCGATTGCTATAACGAGCTTTGGGTCGGGAGCCGCCTCGTAGGCGTTCATGAGGGTCCCGTAGGACTGCCTAGTCACGGGACCGGTTACGAGCAGGATGTCTGCGTGCTTCGGCGAGGAGACACGCTTAATGCCAAACCTCTCCACGTCGAAGTAGGGTGTGAGCGTGTCGACTATCTCTATGTCGCACCCGTTGCACCCGCCTGTGTTCACGTGGAAAACCCAAGGGCTACTGCCGATCTTCTTCGCCTTCCCGGCCTCGTCAGGACTCATATCGGGCCTCCCTGTAAGCATCCGCTATAGTCTCACCCCACTTCCTCCTCCTGCAGTCGGGGCAGAGGGTTATCACGTCCCTGAAGTCGTCCGAGTAGCCGCCGGCGAGCTCCGAGTACTCCACAGCCGTCTCCTCCAGGACCCTCCTCGTCGTGAAGTACTTCCCGCAACCGCTGCAGGCGACGCGCAGCAACTGCAGCTCCACTTCAAGGTCTTCCCTGTTGGTCGTGGCGAGCTCGTACTCGTCGGAGAGCCTGATGGCGTCCTTCGGGCAGACCTCCTCGCAGAGGCCGCACATGAGGCACCTGCCGTAGAAGAGCCTCAGGGTCCACGTCTTCTCGCCCTCCTCCACGGTGAGGGCGTTGGCGGGGCAGGCCGTGGCGCAGCCCCCGCAGCCGATGCAGGCGTCAAAGTCGAGCACGGGCCGGCCCCTCAGCCCCTCGGGGGTCGGGGTCCTCTCGGCGGGGTACCTGCGGGTGACCCGCCCCTTGGTCACGCCGATCTTCAGCAGCTTGAGTATCCCGCTCATGCGCGCCACCCCCGAAGCTCATCCCCCGAGACGAGCCTCTGCCTCCCGCTCGCCTCGTCGACGACTATCACCCTCTCGGCGCAGGAGATGCAGGGGTCGATGCTGCCTATGATCACGGAGGCGTCGGCGAGGGTCTGCCCCCTCAGCATGAGGGGCGCCGCGGGGAGGTTCGCGTATGTCGGCGCCCTTACGCGCCACCTGTAGACGGTGTCTTCCCCGCCGGTTATCAGGTAGTGGACGTCCGTCCCCCTCGGTCCCTCGACCAGCCCCATGGAGGTGACGTCGGGGGGGATGTACTCGATGGGGGCGTGCACGGGGCCCCCGGGAAGGTTCTCGAGCGCCTGCTTCACCAGCTTGATCGACTCGAATGTGTCGTACGCCCTGACGATGGTCCTGGCGAGGACGTCCCCCTCCCCCCTGACGGGGGTCTCGAACTCCAGCTGCCCGTACGCCTCGTAGGGGTAGTCCCTCCTCGCGTCCATCGAGACGCCTGAGGCCCTAGCGAGGGGGCCCGTCACCGAGAGCCTCCTAGCGTCCGCCTCGGAGAGGGGGCCGACGCCCTCTAGTCTCGCCTTCAGTGTGCCCAGCCTGAGGGCCGCATCGAAGAGCTCCTCGTACTCCCTCAGGATCGTCGAGACCTCACGCAGGGCGGTCTCCCTCTTGTCCTCCCTTATGTCCCTCCTGACCCCGCCGGGGACTATCATGCCGTACTGCTTCCTGTTCCCCGTGAGGAGCTCGGCGAGGAACATTATCCTGTCCCTCACCCTCCAGAACTGCATGAGGCCGGAGTCGAAGCCGACCATGTGGGAGGCGACGCCGAGCCAGAGCAGGTGGCTGTGTATCCTCTCCATCTCGAGAATGGCGACCCTGATCCACTTCGCCCTCTCCGGGGGCTCGAAGCCGGCCGCCCTCTCGAGCGCCTGGGTGTAGGCCTCGGCGTGGACGGAGCCGCAGATGCCGCAGACCCTCTCCGCGATGAATGGGACGGTCTCGTATGTCATGCGTGTCTCCGCTATCTTCTCGAGTCCCCTGTGGTTGAATCCGGCCCTGAGGTCGACGCTCGCGATCCTCTCGCCGTCGACGTGGAACCTGAAGTAGATGGGCTCGTGTATGGCGAAGTGGTAGGGACCGTAGGGGACTATATTGAACATCCCCGCGTCCTCGGGGGCGTTGAAGGTGAAGCCGGCGTCGCGCCTGAGGGGCGGAGGCGCCTCGTTCTTGAAGCCCTTCCTCATGGGGAAGAGGTCGTCGGGCCAGTCGTCGGATAGCAGTAGCTTCCTCGGGTTCGGGTGGCCGACGGGTGTCAGCCCCAGTGACTCCTTTACCTCCCTCTCGTACCAGTCGGCGCAGGGGGCGAGGGGGGTGACGGACGGGAAGGACTCGTCGCCCTTCTGGACCCTCGTCCTCAGGACGAGGAGCAGGCCCCTATCGTACCAGCCGAGGACGTGGTCGATAACGTACTGGTCGAGGGAGGCGGTGTAGTCCGTCCCAGCCATCGTCATGTGCGTGCCGCCCAGGGAGCCGAGGGCGTACTCGACGACCCTCGGCACGTCCTCCTTCCCCAGCTCAAGCAGCGTCAGGTTCTCCCGCAGCTCGGTGACTCCCCTTATGCTCCCGGGGAACCTCTCGCTCAGGGCGTCGACTATTTCGTTTTTCATTCACATTCACCTCGCGCCGGGCACGGCGTAGACGAGTACGAGTGCGACCAATGAGAGTGCCAGGACCGCGGCGTAGAACCTGGACGCCTCGACGAGCCTGAACCTCGCGCTCAGGGACTCAGCCAGGGACACCAAGATTATGCAGAGGAGTAGGGAGGCTAGGTAGAGGGCGATGACTGTCACCGAGAGGCCCTCGCCCAGGGAGCCGGGTGGCAATAGGGCCGTGAGGAAGAACTTTGGGATCGAGAAGAGGGCGAGGCTCCTGACGTAGAGGCCCAGCTTCATCGCCGCGAGAGGCGGGCCGCCGTACTCCATCAGTGGGCCGCCGGACAGCTCGGACTCGGCCTCGGCGACGTCGAAGGGTATCCTTCCGCCCTCGGCGAGGACGCTCAGGAGGTAAGCCACCGCTGCGACCAGCAGCGGAACCCCGAAGCCCAGGCCGATGGGCGCATCGTCTAGGGTGGTCGACCCTCTGAGTACTATCAGGGTGGTCAGCGAGACTATGATGGAGGGCTCCACTAGCGTGGCGAGTATGACCTCCCTCGAGCCGCCCACGACTCCGTAGGGGTTCCTACTCGCGCTCCCCGCGGCGGCGAAGACGAAGGCCGACAGGATGGCGAGCTCGATGAAGACGATGCCGCCCCCCTCGATGGGTGACTGGGTGGTCACCGTCGAGATTGTGGCGAACATCGCGATCGACAGCGTGAGCGTGAGGGCCGGGAGGACGGAGACGAGGAACCCCGCCCCCTCGGGCGGGATCGTCTCCTTCCTGAGCAGCTTGGCTATGTCGTGCCAGGACTGGGTGACGGGTGGGCCCGCCCGGTTCTGGAGCCTAGCAGTGATCACGCGGCGCAGGCCGTCGATGAGGGGGGCAGCTATTATCGCGAGCACGACGTTGAGGGCGAGTATGGCGACGTTCACAGTAGCACCCCTAGTATGACCAACGCCGCGATTGCGGCGAGGGTTATGAGCGGGTTGGTCCTCCCCAGCGCCTCGGCGGCGCCATCATCGGGCACCCTGACCCCGTAGAGGGGTCTGAATATCTCCCCCCAGGAGGTGAACACCTCCCCCCTCGAACCCTGCAGTTCCCCGATCCTCGCGTAGCCCGTAGTCCACGACCTCGCCTTGCCCGGCTTCGCCCCGAGTGTAAACGTGAAGGAGAGGGCAACCGCGATGAGCGCCAGCATCAGGAGCACATTCAGCGGCTCCATGGCTACCGTCGACACCCTGCCCCCGATTGTCGAGTATGCACCAAGAGACCAAGCCGGTACCAGGGCGATGAGCGCGTTTCCACCCGAGAGGGCGGCAACAGCAATTCGTTGAGGCCCACTGGTTGGGGCCACGCCTCCGGGGATCCCCTCGAAGACGAGGGTGTAGCCGCGGAAGAAGACCGCCAGCGACGCCGCGGCCGCGACGAGCGTGGTGCAGCCGAGGGCGATGAACCAGACGTCACCGCCCAGGCCGATCCCGACGAAGACCTCTGCCCCTAGGCTAAGCATGGTGAACAAGACGAGGTAGGTGACGAGCGTCGATGCCGCCTCGACCCTCATCGTGGTGGATAGGCCGCCGAACTCGAACAGGCCGCTCGCCTTCTCGGGGAGGCCGTCGTGGACGCGGAGGATCACGGCGAGGCTGAGCACCGTGGGGAGGAGCAGGTAGAGGAACAGCGCGTCGAGCGCCCCCAGCGACGCGGAGGCGAGGAGGAGCCCGAAGGCTATCTGGTGGGTCGTCGAGAAGAGGTCGGCGAATCCCCTCGACTTCATCCCCCTGAAGACTCCGACGGCCATCATGAGGGCCCCGAGGGCGGTCATGAGGGGGGCGACGGGCGCGAAGGCAGCCTGCTGCCCGTTCAGGTTGAGCAAGGCTATCAGGGCGACGAGCACGCCGACAGACTTGTAGCGCGCGTATAGCTCGGTTGACCACCTCTGGAAGGGGGGAGCCCCGACCAGCATCAGAACGATGGGCGCGGCCGCGAAGGTGTACCCGAGGTAGCCGAGGATGATTGTGAGGGGGATGGTGATAAGCGTATAGAGCGCGGCCCTCCCGTGGCTCTTCTTCGCGGCTAGGGCAGCGACGAGGATTAGCGCCAACGCGGTTAGTGGTAGGTTCCCGGGAAGCGGGGCGACGCCCACTAACGTGGTCAGTGAGAGCACCCGCGGATCGCTCGCCGGATCGAGGAGGAGGATAATCGACGAGAAGATGATGAGCATCTGGGGGAGCTGGAGCGTGAGGGAGGTCGTCACTCCGATCAGGAGGAGCGCCGCCCCCACGCACGCGAGGACGATCCGGGCAATCCGCCTACTGTAGAACTGTATCAGGGCGGGCGCCGCGAGGATCGAGAGGTAAGCCAGTTCCAAAGTCGGTTAACCCTCCTTCTCCCTCTGGATCACCCTCTTCTCGGTGAGGAGCGTAACAGCCCTACTCCTCGAAGCCTCGACTATCTCTTCGTAGTCGCCGCAAAGTATCGCCCCGGTTGGGCATAACTCGGCGCAGGCGGGCGCCAAGTCATCTTTAGCTCGGTCCGAGCAGAGGTCGCACTTCGTCATGAGCCCCCTCGCCTGATCCACGTCGGGCACGCCGAAGGGGCAGGCTGCCACGCACAGCTTGCAGCCGATGCACCTGTTCCTCCTCAGGCGGACGGGGCCCTCGGCGTCCCTGTGGAGCGCCCCGGTGGGGCAGACATCCACGCAGATGGGAGTTGTACAGTGCAGGCAGGTTATGGGGACGAGCACGCCGTCGCCGGTCTGGAGGATCTTCGCCCGGGGCTTGGAGTTGATGAACTCGCAGACCTTCTCGCATAGCTCGCACCCTATGCACTTCTCGGTGTCTACGATCTTCACCCTCGCCATCATCTCACCTCATACCGTGCCCCGTAAGTGTCTGTCGACCCAGTAGGCCGTCTTCAGACCCGTCTGATATGCCCTGCCCACCTTGCTTATGCCCGTTGTGACGTCGCCCGTCGCGAATACCCTGCCCTTGGGCGACATGTACCTGTCGTTGACCTCTATCCCTCCCCACCTGAGGGTCTTTATCTCCCGGTAGTCCTTGCCGAAGGGCGGGGTGGGTATCTGCCCTATGCCCACGATTATGCTGTCGACGTCCTCGACGATCCTCTCGGTGCCGGGGATCTGCTCCATCTTGAGGACGACGCCGTTCTTCACGTCGGCGTTCACGCTTATGACCTCTAGGGCCTCGACCCTCGTTTTACCGAGGACGCGCTTTATGACGGTCCTCTCTGTGTGGGTGACGCCCCTCCGCTTGAGTTTGTCTATCTCGTAGCTGCCCGAGGGGGCGTCGAGGCCGTTCTCTATGGATATGAGGTTTATGCGGCGCCCCTCCCTCGCTGCCTCCTGTGCGGCGTCGACGGCGACGAGCCCCGACCCGACGACGGCGACGCTCTCACCGAGCCTTATCATCTCCCTCTTAGGCGCGAGACCGAGCTCGTGCGCCTTGCTCCTGAAGAGGTACTCGAGGGCGGAGTGGATGCCCTCGAGGCCGGAGCCCTCCACGGGGAGGCTCCTCGACTTCCACGTGCCCGTGGCGATTATGGTCGCGTCGAAGTCGTCGGCTACCCTCTGGAGGTCGACGGTCTCCTTGGCGAGGTCGTCGCCGAGGATGCCCTCGCCGTCGGCGGTGACCTTGCAGGAGGTCCTGATATCGACGCCGAACGTCTCCTGCAGCTCTCTGCACCCCTGTAGGACTCGTTCCCTCGGTATGCGGGACTCTGGGATGCCGAAGACCATGATGCCCCCCGGCAGGGGGAGCCTCTCGTAGACCGTTATGTCGTAGCCTTTGCCGGTGAGGTAGCCTGCGGCGGCGAGCCCCGAGGGGCCAGCCCCGATGATGGCCACCCGCTTCCCGAGCCTCTGCGTGGGCATCTCCTTCCTGTACATGAATGTGAAGCGCATGTAGCTCGGAGGGTCCACGGATATCATAATGGCATCCTCCGAGTCGTACTTAAAATGTGCGCGTCCACCCGGGGACAGGGGCGGCGTGGCGGGTTCCGGTAACCTTTATACGATCCGTCCGAGGTATGGTGAGTTGGTCGGGCCGGTGGTCTAGTGGTTATGACATCGCCTTGACATGGCGGGAGTCGCAGGTTCGAACCCTGCTCGGCCCACCACCCCCAACAAAATCATTCTTGACGTTGATACCCATAAATAGTGACGGGATGGGCTGCTCTTTGGCTGCGGCTTATTGGACGGGATGTCTGACGACTAGTATGAAGGAAGAACCTGATTACGGGTACTGGGCCTCGAAGAGGCTCATCTACACATTCGTGGCGATTGGGCTGGCGCTCTCGGGATAGCCATCCTGTTCCTGCCCGTCCTGCCGCTGACGCTTCTCTCATTCGCGGTGGCCGGGTACTTTGCCTATGCGCGCCACCTGTTCTCCAGTCGGGGAGGCGGCGTCGAGGACCGCATCCGTGGGCTCGTGCTTGAGAACCTGGACTGGGACGGGGAGAAGTGAGGCTCGAAACCCTGTGTTGACTGGTACCCCCTCCCCCCCTAGTTGGTGATTGGGGTAATTTTACGGCTCCCTCACGGTAACGGGGCTATTTTTAGGTCCTCTCGGGACCCAAATTATGCATTTAATGTACCTTTTCGTGCATTTTTCGTACGTTTTCTGTACCTTTTCTCAGTGTATTAGGGCTTTTCTTAATAGCTGGTCTCCCCGCTGTCTATGTGGTGACCTGAGTTGGTGACCAACCTCCCGCCGCAGGCCAAGGAGAAGTGGAACGAGGTCACCCTGACCCGCAACCCGGAGGAGAGGCTCCGCCTCATGGGGGAGTTCCTCAGCATCGTCCCCAAGCACAAGGGGACGGACCGGATGGTCAGCCAGGTAAAGAAGCAGATGGCCGCCCTCCGCGAGGAGATTGAGAAGAAGAAGCGGATGCCGAAGCCGGGCAGCGCCCCCACCTACTTCGTCCCCAAGGCGGGGGCAGCCCAGATCGCAGTCATTGGCCCCACCAACGTGGGGCGCAGCAGCCTCCTCCGAGCGGTTACCAACGCCCAGGTCGAGGTCACCCCCTACCCATACGGCACAAAGACCCCCGTCCCCGGGATGCTCCCCTACCGGGACATCCAGTTCCAGCTAGTAGAGGTGCCCGCCCTCGTCGAGGGGAGCAGCGAGGGGCGCGCCGACGGCTTCATGAAGCTCAGCATGGCGCGCAACGCGGACGCCCTCATAGTAGTGGTCGACGTCCGCGACGACCCCGCCGGCAACTTCCTCACGATCGCGGAGGAGCTGGCGAACAGCCGCGTCCTCATCGCCCGGCCTGAGGGGGAGGTGGAGATAGAGAAGCGGGCGGGCACACAGATACAGTTCCTCTGGGAGGGGGAGTTAGCTGACTGCTCCACCGAGGAGGTCATCGTACTCCTCGCCGGGTACAAGATACGCTCCGCACTCGTCAGAGTCAGGGGAAGAGCGACCCTAGAGAACGTCGAGGACGCCATCTTCGGCAACGCCGTCTATCGCCCCACCCTCGTCCTCGCAAACAAGTCCGACCTTAGGCCAGACCGTCGCACCATGGAGCAGCTGCGGATGGCGGCGGAGCCCCTGGAGGTCATCGTCGCCTCCGCCGAGCACACCCCGAACCTCGCTGCCACCCTCGGCGAGAAACTCTTCCACCTCCTCGACATCACCCGCATCTACACGAAGGAGCCGGGGAAGGAACCAGCCAAGGCCCCCACGGTCTTCAGGGGCACCGTCACCGTAGGGGAACTCGCCCAGACTATACACAACGACTTCTACGAGAACTTCAAGTACGCACGCGTCTGGGGGCCAGCGGCGAAGTTCCCCAACGAGAAGGTCGGCCTCGACAGGAAGTTGACCGACGGCACCATCGTCCAGCTTCACACCTGAAGCCCGTTAAATATCGTGGCAACCCATACCTAATCATGGTCAACCTCGGATTGGATCACGTTCACCTCTACGTCAAGGATCTCGAGGAGGCGGTCCGTTTCTACAAGCTGGTTGGGCTCGAGTTCGTTGAGTACACGAGCCATGGCGGGAAGGCGGCGATGATGAGGGTCCCCGGCTCCCCCGTCTCGTTCGAGATGCAGGAGACGAGAGTCATAGACAACCCGGGTCTAAACCACCTCGCGTTCTTGGTAGACGACCTCGACGACCTGTGCGATAGCTACATGGCGAACGGCGTCAAGGTCGACGGCCCCCTCGACAACAAGGCGACGGGGCGCCGCCTCGCCACCGTCAGGGACCCCCATGGCTTCCTAATCCAGCTCGTCCAGAAGAAATGACTACTTTTTCCTCTTGAGGAACGCCGCCCGCCTCTCGTAGACATTCGCGGCACCGTAGCCACCCTTCCCGTCTGGGACGAACACTACTTCGTATGTGCCGAAGTCCCCGAAGGTGAAGGCGTCGGCGCCGCAGGGCTTCAGCGGCAGCTCCTTGTTGCCGCTCGTCTCCACGGCTATGTTTAGCTGCCCCTCCTTGAGGTAGACCTCGGCGGAGTTCTCCTTCGAGGCGTATCGCCCGATAAACCTCTCGGGGCTCTCCGGCGCGGTAGCATCAGTGTACTTGAACCGCTTGTGGCTGAGGAACCACCTGTACAGCTCCTCGTTCAGGTAGGTCTCGGTCCAGCTGTCGTGGTCCGCCTCGGGGTAGACCGTGTACTTGACGTTCCCGTACTGTTTGAGTGCCTCGTTCATGTCGTCTGAGTTCTTGATTGGGACGACGGGGTCCTTGGCGCCGTGGAATATCCAGGTGGGTGTGTGGCGGAGCCTCCAAGCCATCGAGGGATCTCCGCGCCCGCAGATGGGCGCCACCGCGGCGAATAGCTCAGGGTACTTGGCCGCCGTCTCCCATGTGCCGTATCCGCCCATGCTCAGACCCGTGAGGTAGACGCGCTCCGGGTCCACTCTCAGCGCCCCGATCAACTCCTTTGTGAGCCACGCCACCATGTCCGGGGACCACCACTCGCCGATGGTGAGCTGAGGAGACACGACGATGAACGGCATCTTCTTCCCCACCTCGACGAGCTTCGGCGGGCCGTGTATCTTGACGAGTTCGAGGTCGTCTCCCCGCTCCCCCGCGCCGTGCAGGAAGACGAGGAGAGGCCACCTCTTCCTACTGTCCTGTTTGTATCCGTCGGGGAGATAGAGGAGGTACCGCATCTCCTTCGAGAAGCTCTTCTTCGCCTGCTTCGCAGCCGCCCTAGACATGATCCTCAAATTACCGCGACTTGGCATAAGCGTTGCCACCGCCTCGGGGTAAGCGATTTACACTCACCCACCACATATCACGCGAGGGCGTATGCTGGGAGAGGAGAGAGTAGAGAAGAGCATCGCATGGCTCCTTGATAACGGCTCCGAGCCGGTCAGGTACATGACCCTGCTCAGGATAGTTGGCGAGGACCCTTCCACGGCGGAGATGCGCGCACTCTGGAGAGAGGTGCAACACCACCCCGATGGCGTCGAGGTATTCTCCAAGCAGAGGGCGGACGGCTCGTGGTGCGACGGCGGCTCCTGGGCACCCAAACCGAGCTACGTCCCCAAGAGCGGCTGCACACCCGTGAGCCCCAAGTACGTCACGACCTCCTGGCTCCTCAACATACTCGGAGACATGGGTTACACGGTGGCGGACCCACGAGTCTCTAAAGCGGTGGAATGGGTCCTCGGCTTCCAGCGCCCCAACGGCGTCCTAACCGAGCACCGTAAGCCATTGACCGAGGAGGACTACTACGAGAACCCCCGAAACGTCCCCTGCAGAATGAGCATCCAGCTCGCCGGCCTCGCCAAGGTCGGCGCCGCAGGGGACCCCTGGGTACGGAAGGGCTTCGACGTCCTCCTCCGGTGGCAGAGGGAGGATGGTGGCTGGGTCCAGGAGGGGCACAAGGACGGCACCGTGGCCCCATACCAACTCTGGACGCGTAGCTGCCCATGGGTCACCTTCTTCACATGCATGGCCCTCCACGCCGGACGCCTCCCCGAGCACCGCGAACCCCTCAGACGGGGACTCGACTTCATCCTCTGGCACCTAAACCAGAAGAAGAAGGCGGACCTACGCCGATTCTTCTGGCACGGCCACGAGCCCGTCCGAGAACTCATCATGCTCGCCGAGAACGGCTTCAGCAGGGACGAGCCGGCGATAGCTAATCTCCTCGAATGGCTAGAAACCATGTACAGCCCCGAGACGGGCTCATACAGGTACAAAGGCAAACCCATTTCAAAGATGACCATGCGCGAGGACGGCGGAGACCCACGCGTCATGAAGTACCGCCTCTACCACCTCATCGAGGAGGAGTGGCTAACCTACTGGATGACGCGCATAGAGAAATGCTTCCTCTAATAATCATCTAAATTATATTTTATACTTTTAAGTGAATATTTTAATAATAAGTGGCGTCTATAAATTAACATGAGTCGACGCCAGTTAATAAAAAAGGTCCAACAAATGCGTGGATCACAAGTGATCACTTACATCACTAGTGATCGGCCCCCTATTGCAGCTAGAATAGCTGAAGATGCTGTGAGACCTTTGTATGATCATCTTGTTGCATTAGACGCGCCAAAAAAGATAGATCTATTTATCTACAGTCGTGGAGGCGACGTTAGTGTTCCTTGGCGGATCGTCTCGATGTTTCGCGAGTTCTGTGACGAATTCAATGTTTTGGTTCCCTACAAGGCTCATAGTGCTGCCACCTTACTCGCTTTGGGCGCTGATCACATCTACATGGGGAAAAAGGCAGAATTAGGCCCCATCGATCCAACCCTATCCCGAATGAATATTGGTGAGAGTGCGGGGCCTCCTCAAGAAATTAGTGTCGAGGATGTTAATTCCTATATCAGTTTCATGAGAGATAAAGCAAATATTAATGACCAAAACGCGTTGAGCCAAGTTATCAGTATACTTGCTAACAACATTGGTCCACTTACACTTGGGACCGTGAATAGACAAAATTCTCACATCCGACTCGTTGCTAGAAAACTCCTTACTTCTCGGAAGGAAAAATTGGGGGAAGATAAAATCTCCTCTATAATTGACACTCTAACTGAAAAAATGTACTTTCATGGCCACGCTATAGGAAGAAGGGAGGCTAAAGAAATGGAGCTTCCCGTAGAATTTCCTGATGATTCTCTTGAAAAGATGATGTGGAATTTATATCTTGAGTATGAAAATTGCATGAAATTCAATGAGCCTCTTGATCCAATAGTCGCGTTGGGTCAGAATGAAACTTTTCACTTTGATAATATCCCAATTGCCCTGATTGAAAGCGCGAAAAAATATCATAGATTCCCTGTTACTGTTGACATGAAAAAGCGTCGTCAAGTACCACCCAATCCTCAAATTACAGTAAATGTTGGATTGAATCTACCCGCAGGGATCGACCCCGTCCAAATTCCACAAGATGTACAACAAATAATGCAACAGATGATAAATCAGGTAGGACAAGATGTACAGCGCCAGACTAGACAAGAGTTAATAAGACAGTCTCCTGAGGTAGGAGTGGATATCAGGAACTATGGTGGTAAGTGGGTTGAGGCAGCAGAAGAGTAAAATGGCGAGTCTTCCTTTGCAGCCGAGGATGAATATTAAAATCCACCCATTCGGGCGATTCACAATGACCACTCAGGACTGCGAGGAGCAACTTCCCGAGAAACAGAACACCCCAATCTATGGAGAACTCGGCACAACTAACATTGATTCAATCGATATAACTTTCTCCGGAGATGTTTATAAACCTCCAAAGACGACTGGGGGCATTTTTTAACATCTAAAAATATGTTGTTAATATTTTTTATAATGATCTATCAGTTTATTGATGATCTTATGAGGGCGCGTAGTTTCTCATTGTTAACGCCGACGTAGATTATGCTGTTGCTATCGTAGGTATCTTCCCGCTTGCCTCAAGGTAGTCTAATATCCTCGTGAAGGTCTGGTACTGCATCTTCTTGGGGAGGCCCCGCCATAGCTTTGTCCTACTCGGGTAATCCTCGGCGTCTAGGATGGCTTTCTCGACCATCATTATGGTGTCGAGTCGGGGCTCATGCAGGACGGTCATCTCTATCTCTAATTTTCCCTCACCTACTCAGTTATATAAATATGTATAACTCATTTTGGGTTGAGAAAAATATTTTTTTCTCTTATCTACTGCCACGCAAGTTATTTCACCTCAAACGGCTGATTTAACCCGATCAACACGAGTCGATCAGGCTTAGGCGGCGACCTACGCGCGATGAAGTACGCCTTCACCACCTCATCGAGGAGAACTGGCTCACATACGGGATGACCCACATCAAGAAATGCTTCCTCTAGCTTGGGAACGTTTCCTGTGGGCTATTCACCGATGATCCTTCTTATCTCCCCGATGCGGCGGGGGTTGAGTGAGACGTGGAGCTGCCCCGTCGACTTCTTGGCGATGATAATGTTCAGTCTTATCAGCTTCTTGATGGATTTCTCGACCGCATCGGCGTGTCCTTTGTCAAAGCCCCTAACTAAGCTGCGTACCTCGGTATGCTTGCCACCGATGTAATTGTGGCGCCAAAGCTTTCTCACCACATCAGCGTCCACATCATCAAGAGACACATCCATTAATTATTGTCAGTAATATTTGATGGTTGGCCCTGATTGGATATTAATGTCCATTTAAGGGGACATGGTATTTATACACTGTCTCGCGAGAACTACTTGACCCTGAATGGTTACCCAGACGGATAGACAGAACACACCAGATGTCGCGCCGCTGGAACGCTGCCTCGGTTCCACCGCCCAGATAAAGATCGTCGACTCCATGAGCACCTTCAGGAGTTTCGACTTCTCCGTCGAGGAGATAGCGGGAAATGCTGAGATTAGCACTAAAAGTGTCCGGCGTGTGCTTCCGGGTCTTCTAAGATATGGAATCGTGGAGGAGCACCGAAGGGTGGGGAGGAACGCGATGTACAGGTACAACGCGGGCAACCCCCTCGCGGAGAGGCTGAATGCCTTCATCGCCGAGGTTGCCGCCTTCGACGCGACGATAGTGACCGAGCGGGAACTAGCCGAGGAGGAGCAGAGCGAGGTATCGCCTCCTCCAATCACCGAGAAACCCATCCAGAAGGGCTTGAAATAATCTGCGCGACCCAATTATTCGGTTGACGTATTCTCGTCCATTAAAACGGATGCGCTTTGTCGGGTCAACTGACTTCATTTTATCCAATGAACCTTGAGGCCCTCTATCTCATTGAAGCGTGGGTCATCCGAGATGACGGGACAACCTTCACGGATGGCGGTGGCGGCTATCGCACCGTCGGCCAACGACAAACCGTGCCCGTGCCTCAGATCCGCGCTCAAAACAGCCAGCTCCCCGTCGAGGGGCACGACCGTGAAGTCCCTCCCCATGACGGCGCAGCGGAGCCTCGCCACCTCCCTCCCCTCGACCTGAAGCGCGATCCCGTAAACCTCATGCAGCGTGACCGATGAGATGAGCCTGCGCCTCACCCCGGTGAATGCGTCGCGTAGCCAAGTCCTGTCAAGCGGCGAGTCGGCGTAGTAAGCGTGGTTGAAGTACCTAGTGTCGAACACCGCCGCCTCAGACATCCTGCTTCCTCATGCCCTCCAGCAGGCGGTTCATCTCCCCCGGCGTCGCGTGGGGCACCCCCGAGCCCAGAAGGTCGAGAAAACCCACAGACTTACGCATCACTATGCAGTCACCGGC
>Ga0315286_10000341_pt1 | contig 38513 bp, 34 predicted proteins | sample YL17G10_0_MG_FD_205038 | JGI IMG/M metagenome (GOLD analysis project Ga0315286, IMG submission 205038) | Sediment microbial communities from Yellowstone Lake, YNP, Wyoming, USA - YL17G10_0 | ecosystem: Environmental > Aquatic > Freshwater > Lake > Sediment | place: USA: Wyoming | collected...
TTAGTGAAAAAGAGTTTTGAAGCTCCGGATGAGTTGCGCCCTATTACCAAAGGAAAAGTCCAGGTAGTGGATCTGGATGGCAGCCAGGTGATGCGCACCACCTTCGAGCCAGGATGGCGTTGGTCTGAATCAATTAAACCAGTGGTCAAGACCGATAGCTGCCAGGTCCAGCACTTGATGTATTTCATCTCAGGACGATTGACCGTCCGGATGGATGACGGTTCCATCAATGAGTTCGTGCCCGGCGATGTGGGCGTTATCCCCCCAGGTCACGATGCCTGGGTAGTCGGCAGTGTGCCTTGCGTGGCGCTCGATTTTGCAGGTGCCAGCGTCTATGCCAAGCCGGCAAAATAAGAACCCACCTTCTTTTAATGATCGGTCTATCGATCGACCACCCCTCGCGCCAGGCTGGACGCCTCATTGTTGATCGCGTTCATAATGGTGAGTGAAAAATTCCCAATCACCCCGATAAAGGATGATTGGGAACCTTTAATTAAAATTCTGTGATCTAATTGCCACACAAAAAGACCTCCTCAGGTCTTTTTTGTGATTCAAGAAAGATGTGCTCATGCTGGCTGGATCGTCTTGCCAAAGTTTCCAATTATGCTAGAATGAAACCATGCAATTTGATGTCTTTACGCTGCTGCCCGAAGTCTTCCCTGCTTACCTGGATAGCAGCATCCTGCAGAGAGCCCGCCAGCGTGGTCTGATCGACATCCGGGTGCATAATATCCGCGATTGGGCTTCCGACAGGCACCATGTCACCGATGATCTGCCATATGGCGGGGGGGGCGGCATGGTCATGAAACCCGAACCTGTCTTTGCAGCCGTGGAAGCAGTTTTGGGGGATTCGCCGTCCTGCCCGGTCATTATGCTCACCCCCCAGGGTCGCGTTTTTAACCAAAGAATAGCCTCGGAACTCGCCTCAATTCCCCACTTGGCGCTGATTTGCGGACGGTACGAAGGCATCGATGAGCGCATTCGCACCCACCTGGTCACCGATGAAATTTCGATCGGTGATTTTGTTTTGACCGGTGGGGAATTACCCGCTCTGCTCATGATCGATGCGCTTTCACGTCTGCTGCCAGGCGTCCTGGGAGATCCGGACGGAGCCGCGGATGACTCGCATGCTTCCGGGCTGCTGGAGTACCCGCATTACACTCGTCCACCCGAGTTCCGCGGCTGGCAGGTGCCTGAGATCCTGCTCTCCGGTGATCATGCCAAGATCGCCCGCTGGCGTCGCGAACAGTCCATATTGCGCACCCTGGAACGCCGACCGGATATTTTAGAAAATGCCGAGCTTTCAAAGACCGATCTGAAATTCTTAAGAGAACAAAAACCGCACATGGAATAGGACAAGGGAGTTGAACCGGCTGGACGAGCATCCATCCGTACCGGCAGGTGTTTCATCAGTCATCACATTTACAACCAATTCAACAAGAGGAGAGACATTATGAAGTTCAATTACGGCAAGATCTTTCTGCTCGGTTTTGGTTTCTTCGGGGTAAGTGTCATCTGGGGTGTATATAACGCCTTTGTACCCATCTTCCTGGCGGATAAATTCCACCTAGCGCCAGCCTGGATCGGTTTCTTCATGACGCTCGACAATATCGCTGCCTTGTTCATCCAGCCACCGGTGGGTGCCTGGTCAGACAAATTACGCACCAAGATCGGCAGGCGCATGCCCTTCATTCTGATCGGCGCCCCGATCGGTGCCCTGGCTTTTGGCATCATCCCCCTGGCAGCGGTTCTGCCCATTTTTGTCGCCTGCACCAGCACCCTGCTGTTGAGCATGGCATTTTGGCGTACCCCGGTTGTGGCGCTCATGCCAGACATCACCCCCTCCCAGAACCGCTCACAAGCCAACGGGATCATCAACTTCATGGGTGGTGTGGGTGCGATCATTTCCTTCATCGGAGGCGGCGCCCTGTACAAAATGAACCCGGCTTTCCCGTTCTGGATGGCTTCCGGGTTGGTCATCCTGGCTGCCATCCTGGTCCTGATCTTCATCCGCGAGCCGAAAAATTATGGTGATGCAGAAAAGCAACCGGGGATGTTCGCCAGCCTGATGGAAGTCCTGCGCGATAAGGATAAGAGTGCCATCCGCTTGTTCTTATCCATCTTCTTCTGGTTCCTCGGGTATACTGCCATCGAGGCTTTCTTTACGCTGTATGCCAAGAATCACCTGGGGCTGAATGAGGCGGACGGCAGCCGATTGCTCGGACATTTATCCTTGTTCTTTGTGCTATTCGCCCTGGTGGCAGGTGTTATCGGCGCCAGGCTCGGCAGGCGTCTCACCATCATGGCAGGCATCATCCTGCTGGGTGCGCTGATAGGAGCCATGTATTTCATCCCATCCTCCACCCTGACCATCGTATTGACCAAACTCCCAGTGCTGGGCACCGTGCCGGTCATCAGTTTGTTCCTGATGGCAGCCGGCATTGCCTGGTCGCTGATCAATATTAATTCCCTGCCCATGGTGGTGGACATGACCACCACTGCCCGCCTGGGAACCTACACGGGGCTTTATTACCTTTTCTCCACCCTGTCTGCCATCGTTGGTCCGAATGTCAACGGCTGGGTCATCCAGCTGACCAACAACAATTACAACACGGTCATGTTGATCTCCCCCTTCTTTATGCTGATCGCCTTCCTGTTGATGATCGGCGTCAAGCGCGGTGAAGCCAGCCAGGCTCCCGGTCTTGCCGGTTGATACGAGATCTTATTAATCATGAGACACTTCAGACTATCCATTTCTGAAGTGTCTTATTTCTTTACCTTGTCAAGATGCTCATAAGATCTTCCTCCAGGAAACCTATCCCATGAAATCAAAAACCTTCCCATGGGGACGAACCATACTGCTGGGTTTTGGCTTTCTTGGATTAAGCATCATCTGGCCTGTCTTCAACCAATTCATCCCTCTCTTCCTGCAGGCGGGCAATCCGGCGTTTGATAAACAAATTTTGGCTCAAGGTCGGGTATTGCCCCAGATTACTGGTTTTGGGCTGACACCTGCCCTGACCATGTTCATCATGACCTGGGACAACCTCATTAATATCTTTGTTCAGCCCTGGGCGGGCGCAAGGAGTGATCAGACCTGGAACCGCTTTGGCAGGCGCAAAGGTTGGATCCTTCTGGGAGCCCCTCTGGCACTGGTCGGATTTGTCTCCATCCCCCTGGCAAGGACCGTGCTTGCCATCATGACCTTTATCCTGATCACCAACTTTGGCATGGCTCTCTTCCGGTCACCAACGGCTGCTTGGTTGGGAGACCTTTACCCGCCCGAAGAGCGCAGCCAGGCGAATGGCATTATCAACCTGCTGGGCGGGTTGGGAGGATTGCTGGCTTATTTCGGGGGAGGCATGTTATTCAACTCTTTCGGTAGGCTGGCGCCTTTCCTGGCAGGTGCCCTGGTTACCCTGCTAACGATGCTCGCCATCCTGCTTTTCTTGCATGAGCCCGCCTCTATCCAACCCGAACAACAGGAGAAGGTGAAAGTGCTCGAAAATTTCCACCGAGTGCTAACAGATCCTGACCGAAGTGAACTGCTGGTCCTTCTTGGCATCCTGTTGTATTTCATGGCATTCAGTGCACTGGAGACCGGACTTTCATCCTTCGCCGTGTTCAGTCTGGGCATTCAACCCGGGAATGCTGCCATAATGACCGGTTCGATGACGATCTCATTCATCCTGTTCGCGGTCCCTGCCGGAATCCTGGGGACGCGTTATGGCAGAAAGACCATAGTCCGGCTGGGGCTGGTCGGTCTGACCATCTCGTTCCTGATGGGGTATTTCATAATCCAGGGTCTGGTCAGCCTGATCTTTATCCTGTTATGCGCCGGATTTTGCTGGGCGCTGGTTAATGTCAACAGTCTGCCGCTCGTCCTAGACCTGGGTGATGAAAAGAGGATCGGTGCCTTCACTGGTCTGTATTATTTTTCCTCACAACTCGCTGCCGTCCTGGGTCCGACCCTGGCAGGTCTGCTGGTGAGCGCCTTGCATAATGAATATCGCTGGTTGTGGCTGTTCAGCACTTTTTTCATGGCGGTGGCATGGTTGGTCATGGCTGAAGTGCGCATCTTGAAAAACAACCAGTTGGAAAACTCTGCTGGTTAAGCTTTAATCTGTTGCTGATTATTTTGGGTGATGGACTTTCAGCGCTTTGATCCTGTCTTTATGGGATCTTTGGTCAGCATGCTATAATCATACGAAACATTTCCCCTTAGAGTCGAGGTCACTATGCCATTAACTCCCAGAGAGCGTGTAATGACTTGCCTGAGTCACCAGGAACCAGACCGGGTTCCGATCATCCTTGGCACGAGCAATACGACCAGCATGAAATTACCCCCTTACCAGATTCTGAAGAAATTACTGGGGGTCGAAACAGAAACCCGCTACATTTATGATTGGCCGGAACTGGGAACTGTCCTTCCAGATGAAGCCATTCTGCAAAGATTGCATGGGGATGCGCGCGGTGTCCTGGACTGCTACCCGCAATGGGTGTATGACCGCAACAAAGCCCGACCGGCGCATGATCCCTTCATCGATGATTGGGGCAGCGGACAGAGGGAGGTCTCACCCGGGCAATGGTCGCCAGCCATCCATCCACTGCGGGAAGCCACGACCCTGGATGAGATCGAGAATTACCCCTGGCCGGACATGGATGACCCGACCCGTGTAGCACATGTTCGCGAGCAGGTTCGCCGGCTGGCGGAGCGGGATCAATATGCCATCATAGGTACACCCTGGCTGCTCTTTCCGTTCGAACGCGCCTGTGCCATGCAGGGCATGGATAAATTCCTGTTGAACCTGGGTCGCAACCCCGTTTTTGCCGAGGCACTGCTTAAGAAGATAACCAGCCTGTGCAAGAAATTAATGGGGCATTTCCTGCAGGCTGCCGGGGACGAACTGGATATCATCAAGATCGGTGATGACCTGGGCACGCAAAACAGCCTGCTGATGTCACCCAAAATGTACCAGCAATACTTGAAGCCCCTGCATGCAGATTTCATCTCTTTTATTAAAGAGCGCACCCATGCCAAGGTCTTTTTTCATACGGATGGTGATGTATTTAACCTGATCCCGGATCTGATCGAAATTGGCGTGGATATTTTGAATCCGATCCAAACATCAGCCGGGAAGATGGCAAATCTCCAGGAATTAAAGTCCTTGTATGGGGATAAACTCACTTTTTGCGGCGCAGTAGACACCCATCACATTCTGCCAATGGGAACACAAGAGGAAGTGAGAGCAGAAGTAAAAAGGGTGATCGACATCATGGCACCCGGAGGCGGTTACATGCTGGCTTCCGTGCATACCATTATGGATGATGTCCCGGCGGAGAATATTCTTGCCATGGTGGATGCTGTAGAAGAGTTTGGCAAATACCCGATCCGTTAACAATCAAAGAGAGGTCCGCAGACCTCTCTTTGATCATCCAATCAACTGTTAACTATTTTATATAATCTATAAACTTTCCTTTTCATAAGCGCTCCCGGCGGCAGCCGGACCGCGACTGCGTCCGACCACGCCTGCCAGGACGATGATGGTGATGATATACGGCAACATCAGCAACACTTCAGCCGGTATGGGGAAATTCAGCAAAGACAACTTTGTGGTCAACGATTCGGCGAATCCGAACAGCATACCAGCTTGCAGCGCTCCCAGAGGGTTCCATTTGCCAAAAATCATGGCAGCCAGGGCAATGAAGCCACGCCCGGCTGTCATGGTCTGCTCAAATCGTCCCACCGACCCCAGCGAGAAATAAGAGCCGGCAAAACCAGCCACCATGCCACTGAGCAAGCAGGCGAGGTAGCGTGTGCGGAAAACATTCACTCCCAGGGTATCAGCCGCTTTTGGATATTCGCCCACCGAGCGGTGGCGCAAGCCCCATTTGGTCTTGAATAATGCAATGGTCAGGATCGCTACCAAAATATACATGGCATAGATGTAGAGATTGTGGTCGAAAAAGATCGGTCCGATGACCGGTATTTTCGCAAGTCCGGGAATGGGCATGGGTCTAAAGAATCCTGATTCGTTCAACCATTGATTTTCTGTATCCTGCAGGAACTTGATATATAAATAGGAAGTTAAACCAGTGGAAAAAATGTTGATCATCGTCCCTGAGATGATCTGGTCTACCTTATACTTAATCGATAGTACCGCATGCACCAAGGCAAGCAAAGCGCCAATCATAATGGCTGCCAGTATTCCTGCCCATAAATTAAATATGCTCCCTACTACTGCGCCTGCAAAAGCGCCAGCGATCATCATTCCTTCGATCGCAATATTAATGATCCCGGCTCTCTCACACAGGATGCCTGCCAAGGCACCGATGGTGATGGGAACAGAGCGGATCACCATGACAGCCAGCATACCTGTGAAACTAAGGGATGTCCCTGAAGCCCCCCACACAAGGAATCCGAACACAACCAGGATGCCCATCACGGCGATGATCATGGTGAGTTTATTTTTGAATCCGCGCAGGATCTGATAAATTCCAATTCCGGCACACAATCCAGAAATAAGATCCAGCCCAAACCTTGTATTGAATACAAAATTCGGGATCTGGATCGAGGTCTTATTGATATTGGTTGTAAAGGTTGTCAGGGCATCCGCTTCAACCGCCTCATTCAATACAAGTTTTATGAAAATACCCACCAGGATAAAAAGAACGCCGGGTAGCCATTGGCGTAATCTGGCAGGGTCCAGAACCTTCGTTATCCAGTTTTGGTTCTTGGTTGAGGATTTCATGATTTCTTCTCGCTTAATGAGATCGGCAAAGGTGCTTCTTTGGCGGCAGGCTGTTTCAGGCGGAAGATGGTGCGGATGATCGCCGGAGCCGCGATAAATAAAATTATGAATGCCTGAAGGATATTGATAATATAGACCGGTGTACCCGCACTCAACTGCATGACACGGGAGCCACTACGCAGGAAGCCGAACAGGAGCGCAGTAAGGATCACACCCAGCGGATGATTTTGAGCCAGTAGAGCCAGCGCGATCGAATCAAAACCATAACCGGTTGCCAGAGCCTGAGATTGCCGCCAGGTGACACCCAGGATCTCACTCGCTCCAGCCATTCCTGCGATCGCTCCGGATAATGCCATCGCTGCAATTGTTACAACCGTGATGTTCATGCCGGCATATCTGGAGGCATTCGGGTTCAAACCCACTGTTCGCAGCTCATAACCCCAGGTCGTTTTAAAAAGGATGTACCATGCCAGTATCGCCACCATGAGGGCGATAAAAAAACCAAAATGAAAACGGATGGGGTCGGGGAAGAAGCGAAACAAGTGCGCACTTTCCAGCACCCAGGGTGTTTTTGGTGTGACCTCGTTCGGGTCGCGCAGGGGTGCTGCGATCAGGTAATAAATCAGATAATATGCAACATAATTCATCATGATCGTTGTGATCACTTCATGAGCTCCGGTCTTCACCTTGAGGAAACCAGGCACAAAACCCCACAGACCTCCCGCTAGCGCTCCGATCAACATCGCCAGCGGCACATGGATCCAGGGTGACAAACCCGTGAAGCTCCAACCTGCCCATCCTGCCGCGATCGCACCGACAAGCACCTGCCCTTCTGCGCCGATATTGAACAGACCGGCTCGAAAACCCATGGCCACGGCAACCCCTGTGAACAGGTAGGGGGTAGTTACGACCAGGCTTTCAAGAAACGGTGTGAATGCCTTTAAAATCAATGCCCGGTCTCCGCTTCCCAATGCTTCAGCAATCCTGGCAGGATTACCGATCGCTCCCAAGAATAAAGAGGAGTATGTCTTGGCAACAATATTCCAGGAGGTGCTGAGACCTGATACAAATGAAGTTCCAAAGGCTTTGTACACTTCAGGTGCGGTAAGAATGACCAGGATTCCCCCCATGACAAAACCGCTGATGACAGACAAAACAATGATCGTCAGGGAACTCCTGGAGAGCTCCTCGTAAAAGATGGAAAGAAAATTCCTTTTGCCATCACTTGTTTTTTTATTTGTCATGATTTTTTCCTAGGTGACCAATTCCCTGGTTTTGGTACTGTCGACAATTTCAGAATGAACCGTTGGAATGATGCCAGCCATCATCAACCCAAGCTCTTCCTTGGTGACATCACCTGCTTTAACGATGGTCAAAATTTTGCCGCGGAACATGACTGCAATTCGATCCGCCAATTGCATGATCTCATCCAATTCGGTCGAAACCAGCAGAACTGCACACCCCTGGTCACGTTTTTCAAGGATGCGGTCGTGGATATATTCGATCGAGCCCACATCCAGGCCGCGTGTCGGCTGGGAAGCGATCAGCAATTTAATCGGTCGTGAGAATTCCCTAGCGATGATCACCTTCTGCTGGTTGCCGCCGGATAACGAATGCACCAAGGTTGAGATGCCGGGAGTGCGGACATCGAATTTCTGGATCAATTCGGTGGCATTTTCATTGATCGCCAGTTGTTGTAGGACGATCCCTTTTGAAAAAGGATGATGAAAATACGTATTCAAAACCAGGTTTTCTGTGATCGGGCTTGCCAGCACCAGACCATCCTTTTGACGATCTTCTGGAATGTGAGCGGTACCCAGTTCGGTGATCCGGCGCGGATTACTCCGTGAAACATCCTTGCCCAGCAGGGTGATTTTTCCGGAGGTAGGTTTCCTCAAACCGGTCAGAGCTCGAACCAATTCGGTCTGCCCGTTACCCTGCACTCCAGCAATTCCCAGGATCTCGCCCCCGTTGAGTTCGAATGAAACTCCATCAACGACCGTACGGTTAAGCGTGTCGCGCACGGATAATTTTTCCACCGTCAGAACGGTTTCACATAAATTGCATGGATTCTTTTCCAATATGAGATCGACTTCCCTGCCCACCATCATCGTTGCCAATTTACCAGGGCTGGCTTCTGCCGGAGTGGTTGAGCCGACCACTTTTCCCAAACGGATGACCTCGATCCGATCTGAGCACTCCATCACTTCACGCAGCTTATGAGTAATGAAAATGATCGACTTACCCTGCTCGACCAAGATTTTGAGGATATTGAAGAGTTCATCCACCTCCTGGGGAGTGAGGACAGCTGTTGGTTCATCCATGATCAGGATGTCTGCATTGCGGAAGAGTAATTTGATGATCTCCACCCGCTGTTGGAGCCCGACTGGCAGGTTTTCCACCAGGTCATCGGGATTAACATTTAATTTATATAATTCGGAGATCTCACGGATACGGTCGGCTGCCTTCTTTCTGTCCAAAAATCCCCCGTATTTTGTGTATTCCTCACCCAGCATGACATTTTCTGTTACCGTGAAAACAGGAATTAACATGAAATGCTGGTGAACCATCCCGATACCTGAGCGGATTGCGTCGATCGGCGAGGTGATCTCCACCTTTTTCCCATCAATGAATATTTCACCTTCATCCGGTTTATACAAACCATAGAGGATGTTCATCAAAGTGGTCTTGCCAGCTCCATTCTCCCCCAATAACGCCAGGATCTCACCTTTTTCCAATTTGATGTTTATATGATCGTTGGCAAGAACGCCCGGAAATCGCTTGGTGATGCCTTTCAATTCGAGTATGGGAGGCATGGTTTCTCTCTTGATCGGATTTTTTAATGAGGATATTTTACCATACGTGGTTTCTGGCACAAATAATAAAAGAGCCAGGTTTTCACCTGGCTCTTTGACGGACAATTAGAAATTATTGAATGGGTTTCGGTGCAGGAATTTTGATCTCACCGGAAATGATCTTGGCTTGCAGATCAGCGATCTCAGCCTTGAGTGCATCCGGGACGGCGACAGCGGGATTGTAAGCAAGGGTTGCGCCATCGTTCGCCAGGGTCAGTACAAAGTCTCCACCTTCCCAGGTATCGGTGCTTACACGCTTGACAGCATCATAAACGTGCACATCGATCTTCTTCAGCAGGCTAGCCAGGATCTGGGCGGAATACTGTGGGTAAGTAAGGGTCCAATCCTGATCCACGCCAAAGATATAACCAAAACCTTTTTCCTGCATGACTGCTGCAGTTGCAGATCCAACACCACCATTGACGGGCAGAATGATATCCACACCTTCGTCCATCTGGCTTTGACCAACCGAGCGGCCTTTGTCAGCATCGATCCACGATCCGGTCGCGGTTGCGTTTCCGGGGTTATTGGCATCATACCCGATGACTGCAACTGTGGTGCCGTGCACTTCGTTGTACTTCTGAACGCCGTAATAATAACCATCACCAAAGATCTGGACCGCGGGTCCCATGATGCCGACATACCAGCCGACCTTTCCGGTCGTGGTCATGCCAGCTGCCAGGTAACCGGCAAGGTAGGAATTTTCTTCCATTTTGGCGGTAACACCACGGAAGTTGGGAAGATTAAAGCCAGCCATGTCCACGCCTGCATAATAGATGTCCGGGTTGTCAGTCGCGGCTTTTTTGCAGTCATCCGTCATCATGAAACCAACGCAGATGATCAATTTTGCGCCTGAATCTTTGCAGGCTGTCAGGTTGGGGGCGAAATCTGTGGGCTGGGCGGACTGAATATAATTGCCTTCAACTGAGAATTCAGCCACACCACGCTCAACACCCGACCAGGTCAGGTCATTGAAGGACTTGTCACCGATGCCACCGCTGTCGGTCACCATGCAGACTTTCATGGGGGTTGCGACAGGTGTAATAGCTTTGGCACCGCATGCGCTCAACAGTACGGAAGTAATGATCACTAAAGACATTACTACAAACATTCTCTTGGTCATAAGATTCTTTTCCTTTTCTCTTCTCATAGGGATGAATTGGGCTTGTCAACGGAAATATCAATAGGTATATGTTTGAAGTTTAAGTCCTCCTTTCATAAACGGTCAATTCCATTGTATGTTTAATTTCGTAAAAAAGCAAATGGTATATTACATTATAACAAGGATTCAAGCCAGGTACATTAATTCCGTTTGGCATGATTCTTGAGTGCCAATTGTCATATGAATTTTTCTCCGCGGAGATATCCTCATGATGAGAGGTAAAAAGTCAATATCATTTCCATGTATCACCCTCCGGGGTGACCTGGGCTTAATAAATGATCTCTGTGGTTCAGGGTGCGGTGGCAGTGATGGAATGTACGCCATAATAGAGGGCGGCGCAGCCATTCACCCAGTTGGACGGGGTCGGGCTTATTTCCAGGATGCCGGCGAAACCATCCAGGGCGGTCACGGAAATATCCTGCTCGCCCTGCGCCGCCAGCCTGCGGATGAGGGCATCCCGATCATCCCAAGCCAGTGCGCGTGCCTGGTAGCCGGGTATTTCGCTGACGACCTTTCGGATGGAATACAACGGGAAAAGGCTCATAATGACCAGCAGAAGCAGTGTGACCAGGTGCACTCCAACCGGCAGTCTTTCCTGCGAGAGTTGCTGCAACAAACCCAGGCTGACCCCCAGGATCGATCCCTCCACGATCACCATCATCGTCAGAAGAACCGCGGCATTGACCAGGACACGCGCTTCGGGGTAAGCTGATTCTCCGTAAGCAAACGGTGCGCAAACGAACACGACCAGCAAATAGGTAATTATCGGGGTCAACAGTAATGCGGATACCAGGCTGACCGGGTTGATCTTCACATCCTGCGGTTGAGTTGCGAATACCAGGTAACCAACCAGCAGGGTGGTTGAAAAGAGCACAAGGATCGGAAAAGCCTTGTCCGCCAGAGTGATATACAGGTAGACAAAAGCATTGGATAATGACATGCGCACCAGGTTGATCAGGTCTGGCGCGGCACCCACCAATCCCTGGCGCATACGTGTCGCCGGGGAGAAATACAGCACCGCCATTGCCAGCAGGGATCCGAGCAAGGCACAGGCTGAAAGCACAAGCACCCATTTGCGATCGTTCATTTTTTTATGAATTATGACTGCCACAATGATCAATGCCATCAGACCGACCTGGATGGTCGCCATTGTCTCAGAAAAACCAGCATTAAAAAAGAACAGCAGGACTGCCAGAAGTGCCAGGTAAGTCCGCAACTTATTTCCCGGACGGGTTGCCTGGACAAGGAGAAATATTAACAGGCAGGTCAGCGTGACAATTGGCAGCAGGTAGACCACCATTCCTGATCGCCAGTACAATACCTGGTGCAGGTTTGGCACCAGCAACAAGGTAAAATACACCAACAATTCAGCCAGGAAAAAGGAAACGAGGCGAGGGATCTTCAGCTTGAGCATCATTTGGAGAAGATGGATCAACCAAAATGAGGCAACCAGCCATAAGATCAATACCACGGCTGGCAAGGCAGGCACTGTCCAGCGACCCAATTTGTCACTGAGGGTGAAGATCATTGTTGCTGCAAAACGGCTCGAGTCGGTCTTGTACCAGGTGGTCTGGGCATTTAAAAATGATCGGTTCGTCCCGTTCCATGCCAGGCAAAAATCATCCGCCTGGTAGCGGGAGAAGATGCCCATATAGGCATAGACGATCAGGGGCAGCAGGATGGCAAAGCTGGCAAACAGGAACCAGATCTTAGTCCTGGTCAGCCATTCCGTAAATTCCGAGAAACGATCGGCTGAATTCTTCATTTCAGAAGGCACCACCAATTTTTCGCGGATATTTACCCATATTTCCCGTTCCGGTCATTCCTGCGAATTGCAAAGAGATCGAGAAACATCCTGCCGGAATCGCGCAGGACATTGATGCGGCTGTCATAGCGATTCCCGATCATTTTAACCGGTACAGGCAGGATCGAATACTTCAACTTGCGGGCGATATAAAGCACTTCAACATCAAACCCAAATTTGGGAATGGTCAGGCGTTTGAAGATCTGACGGGCAGGCTCAATTCGGAAGCCTTTGAAACCACACTGGGTGTCATGGATGCCTGGGAACATCAGCATTCCCACCAGCAGGCTGAAGACCTGCCCGGCAATATACCTTATCGGCGGGATATCCCGCACCTCGGATCCTTCCAGGTGACGTGACCCGATCGCCAGGTCGTACTCACCGCGCAGCGCAGCCAGGATCGCAGCCATGGCATCCAGGTTGTAGGGCAGATCGGCATCCATGAAAAGTACAAATTTACCGCGGCTCTCCTGCACACCACGCTGGATGGCGCGACCTTTCCCCAGGTTGACCGGCTGTTCCAATAAACGCACGCGGGAATAACCAAGGGAATAAAGCCGGACGATCTCGGGGGTACTATCCTTACTGCCATCATCAACGACCAGGATCTCAAAATTTGGTTCATTTGATCTCAGGAATTGGACCAGCGTATCCAGGGTGGACGCGATCAGGTCCTGTTCATTGTAAGCCGGGATGACCAGCGAAAGTTCCAGGGTCGCGTTGTTCATTTGTTCCTGAGGAAAAGAGCATCCGATTGCATGATCGAACCATCCAGCGGGGAAAACATCGAATCCAGGTTACCGGCAAAATGAAAATCCAGATCGGTCAAGGTCTGGTAAATGCCATTGAACAGGACTTGACCCGTATACAACGGCTGGTAGGATACTTCGATCTCAAGGTAATCCACCTGTTCCAGGACCTTTCCTGCACCGCGCAGGACGGCATCCTCGTAACCCTGCACGTCGATCTTCAAAAATACAGGTGGGGTGAGCTCCATTTTATCCTTGTACTCATCCAATCGGGCAACCGGTACCTGCAGGCTGGTGGTTTGGGCGGAGTGGGGGAATGCCTGCCTGTGCAGATCTCCCATTTCAAGTGCGGATGAGGAAGGGCTGAAATTACTACGATTGAATTTCAACTCCCCGCTATACTCGCCAAGGGCGGTATTAAAAGCCTGGAAATTTCCGAACGGGGAAAGGTTCTTTGCCAGGCGGGCATAATTCTCAGGCAGGGGTTCAAATGAATAGATCTGCACCTGAGGCAGGATGTGACGCATGGCGTAAGCAAAAGATCCGACATAACTGCCGACGTCCACAACCGTGCGCAGTCCCAGGGATCGAAACCAGGTGCGGTGAGAGGTCAGGCGCGGCATTTCATGCACCAGGCTGCGGTCGACCAGCACCTTTCCAAACAGGGGCAGGAAGCGCTGCGGGTATTGGAAGGGCAGCGAAAAATATTCAATTCCTTTGATCAGCAAACCTGAAAACGATCCGGACATAACCCTTCACGATCCTTTAATATTTGAGCGGCGCAGACGCTTGTACATGATGCCCAGTTTGTTGAATCCCAATAGATTGAAGAAAGCCGCCAGGAAATGTTTCCAATCCCGCGCCAGGATCGGCGGATGCAGTGAAAGGCATCGCAAATACTCGCGCAGGGAGGCAGCTGCATCCCCACCATCCAGCAGGTAGAATGCCCTCAAGGAGTGGGCACCTGCTTGAATACGTTTCCGATCCTTGTGCAGGATGGATGCCAGGGCAGGCTGGTTATCCATCCATTGCTGGATGCGTAGGACCTCACTGCCAAACTCAGCCGCCCGGGCGACATTCTTCGATTCAGAATGAAAACGTGCCGCCGAAAGCCTGTCTGGGATATAGCAGATTTCCGCCAACTGTGCCATTCGCAGCCAAAGCTGATGATCCAACAGGAAATGATAGGAAGGATCCAGGTATCCGGCTTTTTCCAGGATACTTCTGCGTATAAAGACTGACGGCTGACCTATGACCCGGAAAGACATGAGATCCACCAGCGACCATTGCCCATACCTCAGCAGGTTGATTGGTTTCCCGTCCTCATCGATCGCCAGAACGTCCCCATAGACCAGCCCCGCTTCGGGATGACGTGAAAAGCTCGTTACCGCCTTGCTGATCGCACCAGGGAGATAAATATCATCTGAATTCAGCCATGCCAGGTACTTCCCCTTTGCCCGTACCAACCCTTTATTTATGGCTTCCGCTTGACCGTGGTCCGGTTCGGAGACCCACCAGGCAAGCCTGCCAGCGTATCTCTGGATGATCTCCAGACTGCCATCGCTGGAGGCGCCATCCACGAGCAGATACTCGAAATAGGGATAATCCTGCCCAACAACTGAAAGGATGGTCTGCTCAAGGAATTGAGCCTGGTTGAAGGAAGGTGTGACGATGGAAACCAGGGGCGGTTCAGAAGAGGGATTCATAATCCACTTTGGGGAAGACTGTCAATTTACCCGATCGGGTGGCATCCAGTATCTTGCGCCCGGATCTTTCGTATGCCGCCTTCGCCAACCGGTAGGCCACTTCGGAGGTCTGCAGATCGGGCAGCTGCCATTTAAAACCCCTGCCAAAATAATTGGAGGCAAAATGATCCGGATCATCTCCTACGGACGTGATGGTCTGGTTCGGGGTTCCACCGGTCACAAAATTATGATCCACCCCGATCAGGATGACCTGTTCAAAACCCATGTGGAAAGCGATCTGCATGGCAACATAGGTCACCGTGGCGCCCTCCCAAACCCTGCCGCGCACATCCCCGCTGAACTTTGGTCCGGTGTAGGTGGTGTACAAGAAACTTGTATCCGCGCCTGACTGAATGTATGGATGTGCATGCCATGCCAGGAATTTGGGGATCAGCAGGGAATGGATATCTTCTGCGCTCTGCTGGATCACAAGGTCATTGATCGCAACAAAATAGGAGCTGGTGAAGCCCAGCTCTGGAAATAACAGATAAAAGCGGTTCATGCCAAAAGTGATCTCGTTGCGCAGCCGGCTCAGATCCATGGCTTTCAGGCTGGGTCCGTTCCCGATGATAAAACAACGCTGACCTTTGTGGATGTCCTTGAAGGCGCTCAAGTTACGCTTGCTTGCCAGCCGCCAGGGATGAAAATGAGCCTGAGGCAGATCCGGAATACGCTGGATGGCATCATAGCTTCGCCCCAGGAAGGTCCACAATCCAACAGGCAGTCTGTTCTTGAAGGCAGTTTTCATTCCGTGCTCAACCTGGCTGTCGCACCCCCATCCACGATCAATGCCTGCCCGGTAATAAAGGAAGATTGTTCCCCGTCCGCCAGGAACAGGATCGCACTGGCGATCTCCTGCGGAGTTCCCACCCGCCCATTAACCGTTTTACTGGCAAGGTTTTCCAGACGGGCATGGATATCCTGCCCCTGGACATGATCCCGTTCCAATCCTGCTCTCAGCATGGGTGTGTCCACTGCCCCGGGCAGAATGGCATTCACGCGGATATTATCCCCGGCGAACTCGATCGCCATGGCGCGTGTCAATGCCAGCAATCCCCCCTTGCTGGCGGCATAAGCGGCGATATTGGCGGAGGTCTGGACGGCATGCACGGATGAGACATTAACGATGGACGCACTCCCTGCTGCTTTGAGCAATGGATGGGCAAGCTTTGCGCTCAAAAAAACCGAACGCAGATTGGACTCCATGACCGCATCCCATTCAGCCACACTGGTCTGCAGGAGTGGTTTGGCAACCTGCAGGGCAGCGTTATTCACCAATCCATCCAGGTGCCCGGAAAAAGCAGAAACCTGTGCGAAGATCGCTTCCAGTGAGGCTGGCTCTGAGATATCGGACTGAATGAACAGCCCGTCTTCGGGGAAATTTGCGCCAAAAGCCGCCCGGTCAACCCCGATCACGCGCCAATCACTGGCAGCCAGCAGATGGACGGTGGCACGCCCGATCCCGCCGGAAGCTCCGGTGACCATGATAATTCGTCGAGAGTCGGATTGTTTCATATTTTCAATCCATCCGCTGGAATTCCAAGACCTTCCAGCAGGTTTCGAATGGTGTTCTGGTGCACCCGTTCCCAAGCTGTCGGGCTGGAATTGGCATTATGGGCTGCCAGAAGGACATTATCCATCCCAAGCAGCGGACTTGTGGCTGGCAAGGGTTCCACTTGGAACACATCCAGGGCTGCACCTGCCAGCTTGCCGGATTGCAGTGCCGCGACCAGGGCAATTTCATCCACTATCGGTCCGCGGGCGGTATTGATCAGCACCGCAGACGGGTGGACATTCGCCAGGCTGGCAGCATTGATCAATTGCAGGCTGGTGGGATTCAGATCACAATTAACACTGATAAAATCCGATTCCGCCATCAAAGTCTTCAATGAGGTCATGGTCACATCGTACTTGTCCAGGAAGTCCCGGTCAATCTCCTTGATATCGTTCCCCAGGATGCGCATGTCAAACGCGTATGCCCGCTGGATGACAGCCCTGCCGATGTTGCCAACCCCGATCACTCCCAAGGTGCATTCGCTCAAGGATCTGCCGCGTAGTTTATACCAGTTGCCAGATTTCACCGCCTGGTTCATCCAGGGCTGTTGGCGGGCAAATGCCAGGATATACCCGAGCACGGAATCTGCCACAGGTAATGTAAATGCATCCAATGTGCGTTCAAGCTTTATTCCCAGCTTCAGGCATGCGGAAGCATCGATCGAATCGATACCAGTGCCCCACTTCGAAATGACCTTCAGTCGGGGAGCGCAGGCTTCCAAAACCTGCAGGGTATACTGGTCATCCCCGCAGATGGCGCCATCGAACTTTCCGGCATAAAACAGCAGTTCCAGTTCTGACAGGCGTTCATTCACTTCCGGGATGAGCAGGTCCAGACCGTAGCGGTAAAAAACCTGACGGAAGCGGTCGATCTCAGGAAGCATGTAAGGCGCAGAAAGAAGGATGGTTGTCATGGTTGATCGATTTTTCTTATTTACACGGATTTCCGAACGGTTTGAAATTGTAGATATATGGAATGGGAGAAAAATAACTTTTATCCGTTAACAGCGGGTAATCCGTGCCCAGGTAATCATTTAATACCAGGCGGAAGCTATTAACAGGTGATATGGAGGGATACAGTTGATCCAAATGCCCGGGCAGGTAATAGGCGTTCAGGATCCAGAAGCGTTTATTATCCGCTTGCATCCAGGGTCCGTGATCTCCCTGCACGATGATGACCGGAGGAGTATTGGAAGCATGGATGATCAAATCCATGGCTTCCTTTATACGTTTATTCAGGTAAGTCACCTGGTTGGTGTATCCCTCGGTATACATGCGTGAAGTAATTTTATCATCTTCGTTGTGGAATAATGCCGGATCCGTGGGCTTTCCATCCGGTCCAAAGACAAATGGAGGGTGCGGAGAAATTACATGCATAAATATGAATTTTGGACCGGGCATTTTTACCAACCTGGCAAAACTGTCCAGGTCAAAACTTGTTCGCTCACGGTAATGCCGGCTGGATATCTGGAATGGGTCGATAATCCCGGAGTCCTCCAGCACGCGTGCCAGGGTTGTATTGAGCAGCATCTCTTCGAAATCTGTCATTTCACCCAATAACGGAGAAGCTGACAGGAACACATCGGCATCATCCAGTTCAGACCAGGGAAAACCAGTTGCATAGGCGATAGTTCTATACCCGGCTTTTTCCAAGGTCTTACGCACGAGGCTGTGTTTAAGCAGTTCAAAAAGTTGAGTGCGGTTGTATGTATCCGTTTTAAATTTATCACTCAGGTTTTGCAGGTAATCGATGTTGAGGGTGGATGCCAGCGCAATATCTGTGCGCATATAGTTGCTCTGACTGCACCTGGCGACATAAAAACCCATTTTTTGAAGATCTGTGACAAAAGCACTGTTATCGAAATTGTAGGCTTGCTGCATCAGGTCTGCCCGGGTATATGAATCCAGGATGATATAGTACACATCCGGCAAATCTTTCAACTCGCCAGGGTTTATATCCTTAATGGAGGAGGCTGAGACATCCCTGGTCACTTCGAGGTTGCGGACAGAGGCGGAGATGACCTGGAATAATGGATAAACCATCAGTACTGCCGCGATCAAATTCAACGAAGCGGTCACACTTAAAAACTTCGTCTTCTTTCGCGCTGCCAAAAAAAGGGACAGGGCTGCCAGAAACAACCAGAAGCCGAGGATCAGATTGGATGAAATATGCAGGTTCTTATCTTTAATGGCAGCGATAAGGTGTCCATAGGTCGAAAACAGGATCAGCCACATACTGGTGACAAATGCGGAGCGATGCCAGTCCCTTAAAATCAGGCGAAATATTAAAAAGAGGATCAGCGCACCTGCCAGGAAGACCAGCAATGGTCTGATTACAACGACCGGCCGGGCTTCATCCAAATTGTTGGCATAGATCGCCAGGACGGGATACATGCTGATCAGGAACGGATAAAAGGTTTTTTGGAAAATGTTCAGAATGGTTTTTTTCATGCGATAGATCGTTCGTCCTTTAGGGATTATCTTGAACAGGGGATATCTTATTATCCCTGCTTTTTCTTCCGTTTCATAAGGAATTCGGTGATGGAGAAATCGATCTCATCATCGATATCCCAGGATTCAACGGCATCCATCTCGAACATCATGGGCTGCAGTCCCAACCGGTGATGCCTTTCCATTAAATTCTTCCGGGTGAAAAGGTAGATACAGGAATTCTCCTCATAGACTGGCGGCAGGTCCTGGGTTTGCAGTAGGACGGAAGGATCGTGGTTGATGGCCTTCCCCTGTGCGTCATACAATCTGGTCTGCAGACGAGAGACTGAAAAGAGCGAGTCGAATTTCGGGTAGACTCCCAGGAAAACATCGATCGCTTTCGTGATGGTGCCAGATGTCAGCAATGGATTGGTGCTGTGGGTCTGCAGGTACAGGTCTGCTTCCATACAGGAAGTATCATGGATCAGAATATCGTTCACCGGAACCGTGTCCGCCCGTAAGAATTCGGGGCGTTCCAGGATCAACACGGAAGGGAAATACTCCCGCAGACCGGAAATTATCGGTTCCGAATCGGTATCCACCACCACCTGGTCGATCTGTGGAACGGTCAGCAGGGTGCTGATGATATGGTGAAACAGGGGTTTCCCTGCCAGGGGGCGAAAGTTCTTCCCGGGAACGCGTTGGGAATGATGACGCATGGGCACCAGGGCGGCAATTTTCATAGGTAGTTCCTTCTAGCCATCCTTATTGACATAATTGATCGGTTTGACGGGTCTCTGGCGGGAGATTTTATCAGCCAGGATGCCGGGAGGATAATAGAATGGCTGCTGTAACTTTGCATCCATCTTTCCCGCACTGGCATACCCACGATAGGTCCCCCAATACTGCACGACCCTGTACCCCAGGATGCCGGTGATATTCTTCGAGAGGGCACCTTCCCGCCTGGCTTGCAGCAGGTCGGAAATGATCGACCCGCTTCCCATGCGCATGAAATTCCAAAGGTTGAAACGGCTTTCCGGCAGGATCTGTTTCATGGCGATCGCTTCACGCAGGTATCGTATGTACACCTGCCGCGGTCTCTCATCATGCACATGGATGACTTCGGCTTCCGCAATATAGGCGATGGCGTAACCCTGGCTCATTGCCCAGCTGCTCCAGGACAGGTCTTCCAGACCGGTAAGGTCTTCGTTGAAGTGTTGCTGTTGCCAGAGGCTTCGGCGGATGGCAGCATTGGCATTATGGGAATAGGGCTGCCCCTGGTAGGGCTGGGAGGTTTCCGGAAAGTATTTGCGAAAGAATTGCTGTTCGGAATACGGGTTGGTCGCTCCTCCGCGCTGTCTTCCATAGCTGAGAGCCACATGCTCGTCCTGAAAGGGTTTGAGCAATTGCTCCAGCCAATCGGGATAGACTGGATGGCAATGCGCGCTGACGATCACCACCATGTCCGCCCTGGCAGATTCGATACCCCGATTGAGGGCACGCCCGAAAGTGAATTCCTGAGGCATGATGGTCACGATCTCAACACCGAAATCCCTGGCGATATTCAATGTATCATCGCTCGATCCGGAATCCACCAGGATGATCTGCACCTCCGGCAAGGATTGTTGGCGTATCCCTTCCAAAAGGCGGGGTAGATGCTCCCCTTCATTGAAGGCACGGATCACAAGCGAACACTGCAGAGGTTTTTTTTCCAAGTTAATCACTGCTGGCTATAAACGGGGTACGCTCAACCAGACCCTGCACAATGGTCTTCAAGACCTGTGAATCCTGGACGGCTTTCCAATTTGTCTTCTTCAATTGCACAACTCCCGGTACCAGGGAGGGTTCAAGAAATGAGTCGAATGGCAGGGATGCCCGGTAGAGCAGGTAATATAAGAATCGCCTGGCATTTTCACGGAACGAGGCCGGCACTTGCAGCTGCCCGGATGCCAGAAATTCTTCAGCCTGTTGGCGGTATGCCCTGGTCGTTTCCGGAAAGAAGACGATCGGGTAAGGTGTGAAGCGCGATCTGCCGGCAGACAGGACCGCTTTACCAAGGATGGTGGCTTCCAAACCGATGGTTGAGTTGTAGATCATGATGAATTTGGATCGTTCGATCAACTCGTACGAACTGATGGTCTCATTCGAATCCACGAAGACCACATTCTCCAGTTCATCCAACCGATGTTCGACTGCCCAGGCAGATACGCTTTCCTGGCTTTGTTTGCCAACCCGTTTTTCATCCGGGTGGGCACGCAAAACGAACAGGGTTTCCGAATGGATGTGGATCAATCCAAGCACCAGGTCTAGCCAGGCGAACATATCCGTGAAAACCACGTTCGAATGCGGCTGGCTGGTGTCAAAGATCACGTTAGTAAAGATCGCCACCACCTGCTTGAAATGCGCGGCTTTCTCCAGGAAAGATTTCGGAAGGTCATTCATCTCCGGCCAGAAGCGGATGCCCGCCATGCTGAAATTTCCTTTAAGCCTCTTTTCAAGGTAGGCATCTAGGCGCATGTTTTGATCTGCCGACAGGTTGAAATCATCCGGCAGGTCGATCGGATAGGCTGTAGCTTCCCCTTCGCTAAAAAAACCGCTCAATGGTTGCATGGCGACTTCGTGGGTCACCGAGTAAATACCCTCCATTCTGCACAACCAGCGCACGACCGCTTCCGGGAAGAACTGACCGTTGAAGACCAGAACAGCCTGCGGTTTTGAATCTTTAAGCAGTTGCAAAAATTCATGCGCCAAGTTCCAGGCAGAGAGCAGGTACTGGCGGAAAAGGAAACGTGTGGCATCATCATCCTCCAAATTGTTGCGTCGCAAACGCCAGCGCATGGAGGGCAGCACCAGGGCTCCCAGCGGAAGTTGCCATTCAAAAAATGGGGTTTCAAATGAGACCAGATCAGCCAAGAGAAGATCATTGATCTTTGTATTGAGTTCCTGGTCTTCTTCGTAAATGAAGCCGCGCACCTCAGAAGTAAGGGTATTCAGGCGCGATTGACGTATACATGCCCGGCAGGGAGGCTTGCGATTAAAATCATCCTTATCAGTGCCCAGCACACAGCGGCTCATGCCAGCCTGGCAGATAAAATTGATGACCGGATGCCCGGCAAGACGAACTGCCCAAGAAGCCAGCATGGAAAAACCGGCGTTCTGGCTGAGGGTATTCAGACGGGTGGAGGCATTAAAGAATATAACCGGTTTCCAGCCGGGCTCAGGTACTGAGTGACGGTCCACCTGGCGCGCCAGGGCGATGGTTCGCCAGTCTGTCTGCAGACCAGACCAATGCACCTGCAGTCGTTGCAGGATTGAGGGCAAGGTTATTTCTCCTCCCGTGCAGCTTCATATGCCTCACTCAGCCGTTGGATCGCCAGAATAAAGCCCTGCCCGCCGTGCTGGTGACCGCGCCAGATCTCCGGGATCATCGTTCCCTTATAACTGTGTGCCACCTGGAAGAAATGCACCCAGTCGATGTTGCCTTCACCGATCTGCAGACCTTCCCCATCCAATCCCGAACCATCCGAAAGGTGCAGATGCCCGATAAAAGGCAGCAAGATCCGCACCTGTTCATAAAAATCGACATGCCCCCAGTTGCAGTACAGTTTGGAGTGGGAGGTATCAAAACACATCTTCAACCCCAGCGGTAGGATGAAATCACGGATCTCGTTCGCATCCATAAAGGCATTGGTCAGCCATTGTCCGCCAAAATACCAGGGGTGAGGCGGCAAATTCTCCAACAATATCTCCACACCGGAGTAATCAAGTTCTTCCATCGATCGCAGAAGGTTGCCATAGAGCTGTTTCTTATTTTGAATGGGATGATCCAGACTCATGGCGCCGGGATGGATGACCACCTTGGGAATACCTTTAAAATGGGGTGCCATTTCACGTGTCAGGTTGATGGATTTTTGCAGGAGCCTGACGGTGTCCGTGCGCTGGCGCTCATCGATCGCACACATATCCACCAGGGTGCGTTCCCAAAATTCCGGGGCATGCACAACCAGTTGAAAATCAAAATCCCTGCCCGGGTAATGGTCGTCCAGGTCCTGGTCGGTAAAATGAAATTCCAGCAGGCGGGGGTTGAGCACCAGCAGTTCCTCATAATCGCGGAAACGGACGGTGAAGCCCCACTGCAAGGGCAAGGTGTGCTCGAGGTCGATGCCGGGCAGGATGCCGATGTCCCGTTCCAGGAACGGTTCATCTGCTTCGATCAGACGCTCCGCTCTCCTGCCCTCCAGCTCATGATAACGCTGGGGGGATAGCCCCAAGCCAGGACCTTTGACGGTGATCAACTCTGAGGTAAACTCCTCGCCGGGCTGGATCTGCCGGGCTGCCACCAGGCTCTTTGCGAGCACTTCGCGGTTGAGGATCTCACCCCGTGTGAAGAATTTTTCCTGCCCTGTTCCCAGCGCCTGTGACACCTGGCGGATATCCCGAACCATCTTCTTAAAACCTTGCGGTTCCAGGCTGGCGGCATGGTCTGGTCCATCCATGGCGCGGTCGAGGGTCAAATGTCGTTCAACAATGCTGGCACCCAGCACCGAGGCGACCGTGGAAACAGCGATGCCTCTTTCGTGCCCGGAGTAGCCGACCGGCACATCGAATTTTCGCAATTGCTGCATGTAAAGCAGGTTGATATCTTCGAAAGCGGCAGGATAGGTGCTGTTGCAGTGCAGGAAGGCAAACGGGATCCGACGCTTTTTCAAGTATTGGGCGGTGAACTCCACTTCATCCGGTCGTGACATGCCAGTGGAAAGGATGAGCGGTTTATTCTTGGAAACCAGGTGATCCAGCAATGGCAGGTTGGTCAGGTCTGCTGAGGCAACCTTGTATGCCGGTACACCCAGCGTATCCAGGAAATCTGCACTTTTGGCATCAAAGGCGGTGCACAGAAAGGTGATGCCCTTCTTTTTGCAGTAATCAGCGATCTCGTGAAAAGTGCTCTCTGGCAATTCCACCTGCTGCAGGATGGGAAGCAGGTAGCGCAGGGTCTTTTCGCCAGCGTTGGCATTGTCCAGGTATCTCTGCGGATACAGGCTGGCCAGGTCACGTTTTTGGAATTTGACCGCATCTGCACCGCAATCCACTGCCACATCGATCAGCTCAAAGGCAAGTTGTGGAATACCATTGTGATTTACACCAATTTCAGCGATGATATAAGTCGGGTGACCATCACCGATCAGGCGCTCACCTATCTTGATCTCAGGCATGCGTACCTCCAATATATAGATCAAATCCTAATTCCTGCAGGGAGATATCTCCATTATCCAGCATGCGCTCGGCACGCGACCAATCATCCGTCGAATCAATGTCGATCCAATCGCCCGGGTCGATCACCAGTGGCAGGATGTGCTCTCCGGTCATCGAATGCTTTTGCAGGATCGTGCCAGACCGGCAGGCATCCACATAACCAGTCTGCCAGTAGACTTCCGGCAGCGCCTGGCGCGGCTGGTTGTACGATTCGACCGCCACCCCAAGTTCCTTCCCCAACGGTTCCATCAAACCGTTCATGGCGATTCGCCACATCTTGTACGGGTTCTGGAACGGAATGCAGACTGTCCGCACCGCGTCCGCTTCAGGATGAACTTCCAGCAGGCGCACCGCATCATCGATATGGCTGACCCGTCGAAAAGGGGAGGTGGGTCTTAACTGCACGACGATATCAGCCCGGTATGACTCATGCTCCCCCAACCACTCCAGTGCATGCTGGAAGACCGGCAGGTCGGGAGTTTGATCCTGGGCATGCTCGACAGGACGCAGAAATGGCACCTCGGCGCCATATTTCCGGGCGACCGCGGCGATCTCCTCATCGTCGGTTGAAACGATCAGGCGGGTGACGGTTTGGGCAGCCAGACCCGCAGCGATGCTGTAGGCGATCAGTGGATACCCCCCCAGGCTGCGGATATTCTTGCGCGGGATACTTTTTGAGCCTCCCCGTGCCGGGATGATCGCCAGCACCGCTACCATGCTGTCCAGCCTCCATCCACTACCAGATTCGCCCCGGTCATATATGAAGATGCCTCTGAAGCCAGGAATAATAAAGCTCCATTCATTTCATCTTTCTCAGCCATGCGCCCAAGGACAGCCCGTGCGGAATATTCCCGCAGGAAGGTCTCCTCATGCCCGTTGAAGACACCGCCCGGAGTGAGCGCATTCACACGGATATTCTTACCGGCATAATAGGCTGCCAGGTATTGGGTAAATCCGAGCACGCCGGCTTTGGTAACCGAATAATAAACAGGTTTAAAGCGTGGATCTTGACCTTCGCGCTGATACAGGCGCTGGTCCGGTCCGACCAACCCGTACATCGAGCAGATATTAATGATGACACCGCCCCCCTGATCCAGCATGGGTCTGACGGCAGCCTGGCTGACCAGGAACATGCCGGTCAGGTTGACATCCAGCGCCTGTTTCCATGTTTCAAGGGGATGGTCTTCGAAAGAGCCTGAACCACCTGCCGGGTCACGCCCGGCATCAAACTTGGGATCCAGCGCGGCTGAGTTGACCAGGATATCCAGCCTGCCAAAACGCCCAAGCACAGCGGATTGCATTCCTGCCACAGCCTGCGGGTCGGTGATGTCTGTAGCCAATGCCATTGAACCTGATCCAGACTCTGTCAGTTCCTGGCTCACAATTTCTGCTGACGATCCGTTCAGATCCACAACAGCCACATGCGCACCTGCCTGTGCCAGGGTGTGGCAAAATTCGCTCCCAAGCAGGCCTGCTCCGCCAGTGACCAGCGCAACTTTACCTGCCAGGTTGAATTTATCCAGAATTGTCATTCGGTCTCCAGTTTTATCATGGTCCCTTCCCGGGCAGATCTCAGGGCTGCCAGGGCAAGGCGCAAAGCCTGTTTTCCGTCCTGCAGCGTGCAATACGACTCGCTGCCACCCTGTACCAATTTAATGAAGTGGTTCATCTCGTCCAGGAACATATGATTGCGCTCAAAATCAACCGGCGGTGTGAATTTTTCCCAGGCTTGGGTAGCATAATGATACAAATCCAGGCAGCCGTCCCGGTTATTCCAGCTCAGGCTGCCCCTGGTACCGATTATCTGCAGGTGGTGTTCGGGCGGTCGCTGAACGTAATCCAGGTGCAGGCTGCCGATCACACCGTTGAAAAAGCGCAGACCGATCTCGGCAGTGTCTTCCACCTGTAACCCAAGCCCGGTCGAGCTGGTAAAAGCCCACAAGTCGCTGATCTCACCGATAAGGAATCGCAAATAATCCAGCGGGTGCGAGAGGGTCAAAACCACCCCGCCTCCCAAGTCTGGACGAGCGGAATAACCCTTGCGAAAATCCTCCCAGGGATGCCAATCCGGCAGGTACTCGCCCCAGTGGGCACGCACGGAGACCAGGTCGCCCAGTTTGCCGGATTGGATCAGGCTGGCAGCGCTGCGCAGGGTGGGATGGAAGCGGAATTGAAACCCCACCAACAGCCTGCCACCGCCGCGATCCAAGGCGAGTTCCAGTTCATCCAAGCCTTCCATCGAATGCGAAACCGGTTTCTCCAACAAAAGACTGCAGCCCGCTTCCGCGGCTGGGATGGCAACCGAAAGGTGCAGTGCGGTCGGGTTGGAAACGATGACCGCCTGTGGATGTTGTGCCAGAGCTGCCTGGAGGTCGGTCTCGACCGGCAGACCTGCCAGCGCATCTTCGGGCAGGCTGGAATTTCCGGTGCGATAGAGCAGAATATCGTTCTGCCCCAAAGCCTGCAGGTTGCGCAAATGCCGCCGTCCGATCGATCCCAATCCCGCGATCATGAATTTCATATGGTAATTACCTACCCCTTTCTTCTGGCAGACTCTTCCAGGCTAAAGATGGGAAAATGCGGTTCACCTTCCGGCGTTGGAACAGACCTATTCTGCGTTTAATAAGTACAAGCCTTTCTGGATGTATATTTCTACCTGCCTTTATTAAATTGGGTTGGCAAAGCATGAGCAGATAATAAGGCAGCAGGCTTGAACGCGGTCTGCCATGCTTTTCTAATTTCATCACCTGGTATCCTGCTTTTTCGACCATCTGGCGCAAGGTGTGGGCGCTGAAAGCACTCAGGTGCGCCACTTCAAAACTATCATGCATGTACAGATTGGGTACTTCCAGCAGCAGCCAGCCTTTCCCAGCCAGCGCCTTCTCGCGCAGTGAGATAAGATAGGATAACGGATCGGGGAGATGCTCAAGCACATGTGCCATGCAGACCAGGTCAAAAGGTGACTCGCCGGCAGATTCAAGCTCTGTCAGTGACTCGTAGACTTTGAGCCCATTGTGTTGTGCATATTCCCGGTAGGCAAGACCCGGTTCGATACCCACCACCTGGCTGTCAAAGACCCGGGTGAAAGCCTGCAACAGGAGTCCGGCTGAACTGCCGATATCCAGCACCCGCTTCACTTCACTCGATTGCTCGCCGAAGAAAGAAACCAGGGATTCCGCCCGCAGCGCCTGGATAGTAAGGTCCTTGGGGTTGGGCGAGTTGCTGCCCTGGTAAAGTTGTCGATATTCCGAGGCATAGAAAGCTTCAGTCTCGCTGGCGGTCATGCGGGGGGATTGATAGACAAAGCCACAAGTCAGGCAGAGACGGTTATCCACCACCCTGCCTTCAAAGGTGCGCCTGTCAAAAAGCTGACTGGGCATACCGCTGCATAAAGGACATGCGACTACGGTTTCGCTCATCTATCCTCGTTATGAACCTGGTTATTATGCATAAAACCAGCGGAAGATCTGGTCATGGATCGCCAGCAGGAATTTTCTTATCGGAGACAGGTTGATCAAACGCTTGAACCACGTGATGCGGCTGGTCTGATCCTGAGCCAAAGTCGCACCACTGACGTAATCCATGCTGTTGGACAGGTTCATGGTTAAAGGATCCGCGACCATTAGTCGCAGGAATCCCTTGGAATTCAAGCGTTCATCCAATTGCCTCACCTGTCCCATCGGTTTGTTCATTTCAAATGGTAGGAATTGCTGCAGAACTGATTTATAGGCGGTGAACTGCCAATGTGAAGCACCCACATAAGCCGTCAACCCGTGATAGGTGACCTTCACATCCTGACCGGAGGCAAATGCTGCCCGGTTGGCTGCCTCCTCCTGTCCGAGCGAACGGTTGAATTCCCAGAAAGTCTCCCAGGGGATGAACTGCCCGCGTTCCAGATGGGCGTCCGTTGTCGACTGCGCCCATTCCAGGGTGGAGCGGTAGAGATCCGGGTTGGTGCGGAATGGTCTGCCTGTTACCATGCCTGCTTTTGGAAATCCCTCCAGCAGCTCGATCGATCGGCTCAACCAGGTTGGAAAAAATAGCACATCGCTATCGGTGTAGGAGATAATCTCACCGGGTGAACCGGCAAGAATGATATTCCACGCTCCTCCCTTGCCAAGGTTCTTCTCTGAAAGCAGAAGGTACTGGATATGCCCGGCGGTTTTTTCAGCGATCAGGTGATCCCGAACCTCGTCACATGATCCATTGTCAAATACCAGCAGGTCAAAAGGCAATCCTGGCTCATTTCTCATGGAGGCTATACTGACTTTGAGCACCTCCAGGGCTTCTGCATAGAAACCAGCCAGGAACGGGATGTAATTCAACAACGCCACAGTAATTCGTTCCGGTTTGGTAACAGTCTGAACTGACTTGGCGGGATTTTGACCTTTTCGCATGGTTTTTTAGTCTTCCACTTTTTCAGGATGCTGCAATATCACTTCCACGACCAGGAAATCAAATTTCGTGTCCACATTTGCAGAGCGGCTTTCCGGCATGACATACGGGCGGCTGATCTTGCCCAGCATGCTGTTCTGTTCCATTACCACGCTGCGCCGCGTGGCAAAAATGGCACCATTACGGATGTAGACCGGGGGCAGGTCCTGCCGGCGCTGCATCTCTTTTGGCTCACCCATCGGCAACTGCACCAGCATGTCGTTCTCAATGAAACGCATGCGCGCCGGGTGATGATGGGCGATGCGCACCACGCTCACCACCGAATCCGCCCCGGTGCGGATCAGTTTGTCCAGGGAGGCGTCAATATCCGCCCCGTTCCGCAAAGGTGAAGTGGCTTGCAGCAGGACGACATAATCGAAGACAATTCCCTCCCTTGTTTCCATCTCCCGAACGGCATGTTGCACAACCGGCAGGCTGGGTGCTTCATCTGTAGCCAGGTCTGCCGGGCGGACAAATGGCGCCGGCGCTCCATATTGCCTGGCCACCTGGATGATCCGGTCATTCTCGGAGGAAACCACGAAATGGGTCAGCAGGCGGCTTTTTTGTGCCGCTTCGATGGTATAGACCAGCATGGGTTTGCCATTCAACGGAGCCAGGTTCTTAAACGGTACTGATTTGGAACCTCCACGAGCCGGGATGACTCCCAGAATTTTGGGATTCGTCTCGTTCATTTAATACTCCCTGAAGATGTCATTTGTTCCCCTCCATGAACGGGCTTATCTTCCCAGTTATAGATAAATCCATCATCGCTTCGGCTGGCAAACCGACCGCGATAATAATCACGGTTGAGTTCTTCGTCATGGCTCAGGTCGCGCCGGATCTGTCCCAGCATTTGTTCAAACTCCGGGATCTCCCGCTGGACGAGATCCGACTGCTGTTCTTTGCCAAGATGGGAGAATTCCACCAATTCTTTCAGCTGGCGGGCATTGATTGAGACCGGACCGTCCCTGGTCGCATCCACCGGTAGAACGGTGAAGTGCCGTTCGATGACATTGGCACCCAGGCTGAGTGCCACCTGGGAAGCCTTGATGCCATCGCGTGCCACCAGGCTGTGATCACTTAAGCCGACCGATGGAGTGAATTGCCGCAGGAATTCCATGCGCGCCAGGTGGAACTCACTTAATGGGGTTGGGTAGATGGTAACGGCATGCAGAAAACTGAAGGAACTTTCCTTCAGAAGGTCCGCCGCCCGTCGGATCTCGCGGTCATAGGTCGCCCCGGTCGAAATGAAAAGGTGTTTGAAAGCTCCTTTCAACTCGACCAGCATGGGCAGGCTGGCACAATCATAACTGGCGATCTTCACTGCCTCCCACCCCAGGCTGGCGATGAAGGGGATGCGAGAACGGGAAAAAATGGTGGTAAGCGGTTTAATACCTGCCCGTTTGCATTCCCCGGCAAACCAGATATGGTCCTCATCACCCATATCCATCGGCTTTAATCGCTCATACTCAGGTTGGTATGGTCTCTTGATGGTGATCTGCTTATCACCATCCCAGGCACTTTCTTCAAACCTCTCCCGAAAGGTCAAGTCAGCCGCCAGCATGGATTGGATCTTGGCAAAGGTTGCCCCCGCTTCGGTAGCTGCCCAGATCATCTCCTTTACCAGGTTGCGATCGCCTTTATGATTCTGGCAAAATTCCGCAATAATTACGGGTTCGTTAAATTGCATAGACTCTCCACATGAAAACCTTATCCATGGATCTGTTACTCATGCCCGCTCAGGACCTCCAAATTTCAAACCCGGCAGAGAGGTCAATTCATCCAGCGAATTGACAATGGCGTCCGGAGCATAAGTGCTCAATTTATCTGCCGTCAGGGTGCCTACCCGTGCCACCGTGTAGACACCAGCACTCCTGCCCAGCTGGATATCCGCCGGATCATCGCCGACAAATATCATCTCGTTCAATGAAAGCATAAACTTGTTAAGGACAAATTTTACGTGTTGGCTGCCCTTGCTGAACCCGGGGTAAGAACCCAGCATTTCACCACCAGATCTCGTGAAATAGTCTGCCAGCCCGTGGGCTTCAGCGATATCCCGGACCTCAAGTGAATCGGCAGAACTGGAGACGAACAACCGGCAGCCTGCTTGCAGGAGGTTTTCCAGCACTTGGTACGTCGCCGGGGGAACCAGTCCAGGCAGATCGGGATCGCGCAAAGAGGCGCGGTTCATATCTGAAAAAGAATTGCTGAGGGATCGATACGCCTCTTCTTCCAGGGCGGGATGCCCCAGCTGTTTAAGGATTGCATCGAACAACTCGCGCCGGGGAACCCCTGAATGCAACCGGTAAGCTTCTTCAACTTGCCCGGATGGCAGGTGAAATACCAGCTGGAACAAATTCCCGGCATTGCGGATCTTGACCTCCATTGAATCCACCAGGGTTCCATCCCAATCAAAAAGTACGGCACGCACCAGTTTCATTTTCAATAGACCTTCCTCGTACCATTCATCACAGGAATTTTTCCTTACCTTCCTTAGGCAGTACTGCAACAATCTTTTTTATTTCGTGTGCCCGATCCTTCGGGCAGACCAGCACCACGTTACCAGCCCGTACAACGATCAGGTCTTTGACACCCACCAGCACCGCCAGACCCTCATCCACGTAGGCTATATTATGCTGGCTGTCCTGGATCATTACACTCCCCAGGCATGCATTACCATCTTCATCCTTGGGCAGGATCTCAGCCAGGGAGGTCAGGGTGCCAACATCGATACGCTTGAAACCAGCCTGCACGGTCAGGGAATTGGCTGCTTTTTCCATGACGGCATGATCGACCGAGACATCCTCAAAACCGGGATAGACTTGAGCGAGTTTAACCCTGTCAATGGGATGCCCCAGGCTGTTCAGACCCTTGTACAGATCGATCGCATGTACTTTGAGTGCAGCCAGGAATGTGTCCACTTTCCAGGCATAGGTGCCGGTATTCCACAGGTACTCACCACTTTCAATAAAAGTCTTCGCCATGGAAGCGGAAGGTTTCTCAATAAATTTCCTGAGCGTATGTACCGGCAGGGTCAATCCCAGGTCTGCCTGGTTCCCCAATTGCTGATACCCATAAGCAGAGGAAGGAAAGTCAGGTCTCACACCGATCGCCACCAGGTCATCAGTGCGCGTTGCAGCGGCAATGGCGGTACGGACAGCCAAGAACCAGGGTTCCTCATCTAAAAACAGGTGGTCAACCGGCAAGCTGACCATCACTGCCTGCCCGGGCTGTTGACTATCGATGGACTGTGAGAGTTGCACTGCCGCCAGTCCCAGGCAGGCGGCGGTGTTGCGTCCGACCGGTTCGATCAGAACATTTTCCTCCGGCAGGTCTGGAACCTGCTCGTTGACCAAACGAATATGTGCCGCCTGGGTCAGTATCAGTACCTGTTGAATGCTCCCGGTTAAAACCAGCGCCCGGCGCACGGTCTCCTGCAACATGCTGGAACCATTGCCGGTCAGATGCAGGAATTGCTTGGGGTACGCCTTGCGGCTGATCGGCCACAGACGTGTGCCCTGACCACCCGCCAGGATGACCGCGTAAACAGGGTTTTCAGAGATCACCGGGATGTGGGCTCCTGACCCCACCAATCCTTGCTGACCGAACTGTAACTGATGCCAGGCACGCGCCCGATCTCATCCATGCGGAAAGTTGACCAGCCATCCACGAACAGGGCGGGTTTATTCATCGATTCCAGCAAGGTGATCAAGTTCCAATCTTCATAAGAAGGGTGATTGTTCATGATGAAAACAGCATCTGCGTTCAAAAATCCCTCATCCAGCGAGGAGCTGTGCACATGTTCGATCTCATCCAACTGTTCCGCTTTGACCACCGCATCGAATCCGCTGATTTTGGCACCTGCCTGGTGCAGGAGTTTTACCAGTTCCAGGGTGGGTGAATCACGCATATCCGAGGTCTCCGGCCAGCCCTTGAAGGCAAATCCAATAACGAACACTTGCCTGTTCACCAATTCAAGTCCATGTGTTTCGCAGAAACGGGAAAATTTTTGATAGACATGCCACGGCATGTATTCATTCACCACCCGGCTGCGACCCAGAATGGTGGGCTCAATGTTCCGTGCCTGGGCAGTCACCTGCAGCAGATAAGGGTCCTTCTTCAAGCACACCCCTCCCACTCCCGGGCTGGGCAGCGGAACCGGGTCGCGCGGGTAACCTTCGTTGGCGGCGGTTATGACCTTGTTGGCATCCAGGTTGTAACGGTCGCATACCAGGGCGACCTCATTTGAAAATGCAAAGATGGTGTCCCGGAAGGTATTATTGACCAGTTTGACCATCTCGGCTTCTTCGATCGATTCAAGAATAATGATGGCAGGGGTGATCTCGCGATAAAGGGAGGCTGCCACTTCCGCGCCTTGTGGATCCAATGCACCGATGATCTGGGGCAATGCCCTCAATTCCTTTAACGCCTTGCCGGCTACGGTTCTTTCCGGGGCGAACACAAGCGAAAAATCCCGCCCGCCTGCCAGACCTGATTCCTTTTCCAGGATGGGCAAGCATATATTGCGGGTGGTGCCGACCGGCACGGTGGAACGCAACATGACCGTATCACCGGGTTTGAGGACGCGCCCTATTGTACGGCAGGCTTCCTCCACGAAACTCATAATAGGCTGGTGATCTGCATCGATGGGTGTCCCGACCGAGACGATATACACTTCACACTGGTTGTCTGTCAGGCTGTTCTCGATCTCCAGATTCTTGCCGACATGGGCACGCAGCTGGTTGGATAGACCGGCTTCATAAAAATGAGGGATACTTTTGCGCAGCATGTCCACCACCGTTTTCTGGGCTTCAATACCCCGCACCTGGAATCCGGCATCAGCCAGAACGACAGCCAGGGTCAGCCCCACAAATCCAAGACCCAGCACTGCAACTTTTTTCGTCTTGATATCCGCCTGCTGCCACAGGGAGAGCAGGGAGACAATATCCACGACTCGCTGTTCCGCGTCAACTACCAGGATCTTTCCCGCCCCTCGGTCGAGCATACGTGTGCGCCCTTTTAACAGGGTCATGGCATCCTGGTACATGTGGATCGGGATGGCATGGCTTGCCACCGAAATGGGATCTCTGGTCATGATGGCAGACACTTTTTCCTGCAGGCTGACATTGTGCAGGATGGCAGAACGAATATCCCCGTCGGTGACCACTCCCAGCAGGCGTTTGCCCTCATCCACCACAATGGCGATACCAGCGATACCGGAATGGGGCGGGGCATTTTCGATCACCGCCATGGCAGACAGGATGGACAGTTCGGGAGATATGAGCAGTTTTTCAATTCTTTCATTCATGATGCATCCTCACTTGGATTTGTTTGCCCTGCCCTGAACCAAACCGACCAGGAAATCAGTGGTTTGACCTGTGGCTTCCCCATTCAGGAAGGTCAATTCCTGCAGGAGGAATTGCTGCCGGTTGGCTGAATCCAGAGTCGAATCCGCCAGGTAAGCCTGCAAGGTCTCTTTTAATTCATCCCTGGTCTGCACCAACCTGCCGGCACCGCTGGCATTGACCCTTTTTGAGGTTGGGAAGTTGGGCACCTGCTCGATCGGCACCCAGAAATCCTGACCATAGCCCGAGCCGGTCGGCAGGCAGGCATTGATGATCGGTTTATCCTGCAGGGCGGTCTCGACCACCATGGTGGAATACAATGTGACCAGCACGTCGCAATGGACCATCATGGAGGCTTTCTCCGGATAATCCTCGCCGGCATAACGCTCAAGGTCACCGGGCATCTGGCGTGGTTCAACAATGTGGATATCAGGGAACCGTCGTGCAATGTCCCGGATGGCTTCCGCTTCGCGCAGGTAGCGCGGTACGTTCTTGAAATGATTGGGGTGGAGACGAATCAATAATTGCGCCGGAAGACCCACCTGACGGCTTCCGATCAAATCCGCCAGGGTAGCGATCATATGGGAATTGGGCGAGAAATTCAAACCCGTGGCTGCAAAGGCGACCAGTTTCTTGTCCGGATCCAGGTTGTGCATTTTGAAATATTCCGGGCGCGGGATGACCCATTTTCGCTTGATATAACTATCAAATAGAGGCATGCCACCCACATGGATGCGGTCTGGTTCCATGTCGGCGCAATTCACCAATTCCTGCTTCTGGATCTCAGACCAGACATTGACATGATCGATCTTTGCACCCGGCAGACCCTGACTGCTGGGATTGTCCCATCCGACGATCACCACCGCGGTCGGGATGTTTCTCAAATTCGCCTCCCGCAGGAGGTATTGGTCCATGCGCCAGCCGGCCATGTTGGAAACAACCAGGTCAGGCTGATATTTATCAAACAGGTCGGTATACAGAGCCGGAGAGAAGCGTGCCTGGAAAAATCTGCGGAACGCATCCCGCACAAGCCGTGAACTCCGCATCAACTGGATGAACGGTCGCAGGATTTCCAGTTGGGTCTTTCGGCGTCCGCGCGCTTCGAATTCCTTGCGGCGTTTGGCTGTCTCCACATACGAAAGAGGTCCGCGGGCAGACATGCCCACCCGGCGCACATATTCATATAGTTCCTGCAATCCCTCCTGGTGCGTTTGGCGATAATAGGCGATCTCATTGTCCCGCATGGATTCAAATACAAAATTTTTGCCCGTGTATTTTTTCTGTAGCAACCCCTGCATGTTGTCAGGCACCAGGAACACGAGGCGCAGACCGCGCTGGCTTAATTGATCCGCCAGGTCTGTCTCGAAAAAATATGCGTGTGCCAGACCATGATCAAGAAGAATTAATAAAGTCTTCATCGTGTTTTCGGATGGGAGGATTCCACTCACGGGTTTACCTTTTGCGCGTGAAATTTGTACTTGAGGCGATGAAAGAAAGAGGTGAACTTCGCAGTCAGGGAATAATTATTCCATTTCAATAATGGATATGTTTCGATCGCACGGCGCAGTGTTTCAAAATTCCAGGATCGGTTGCGAAGTCTGCCATTTACCAACTGATGATCTGCATCCAGCAGAGAAAAGCGCGTGACCTCGCGGCCTCCTGCCAGGCGGATGTTCTCATCCGTCTCCGGCAGGTGGTGGTGAGGCTGGCCTCCAGGCAGATGGGCATAGTCGTGCTGTTGATGGATAATTGTAATTGATTTTGTCGCATCCACGGTCTGCCATCCCTGCCTGCGGGCTTCAAAGATCATCCAGTTATCCCAGCCCGCCCGACCGATGGAGAAATCAGGGATCTTCTCGAAACAGCCACGCGGAAAGATAAAGTAATCACTGCCAGCCGGCGCGTGCAGGCTACCCTCCTTCTGTAATTGATCTTCGAGGCGCCCTGCCCATCCCGGCGAGAATTCCAGGGGTTCGCCCACATCCAGGTCCCAGCGCTGACCAACCAGCAGAAATTTCCCTTTCCGTTCCATCATCCAACGTGCCATGGTTACAAAGCTGGTCAGGAGCAGGATGTCTGCATTGACATAAGCCAGCAGAGGAGTAGTGCTGTTCGCCTGTACCAACCCAAAGATCGAGCTCACCAGAGGTGTTCCCAGCCTGTTTCGACCCACCTGTGCCAGGTGCCTGACCCCAAATTCATGGGCGGTCTCCGCCAGACCCGGCTCCTCACCTGCCAGGATCACCTCCACGTCCGCACCCAGCCTGCACCAGGAGGCGATGGCATTGCGCTGGATGAGTCTTATATGCAGGTCAACGAATGGCTTGGGTGCCGAGAAAATCGTCAGGAATGTCATAGGTAAAATATTATGAATTACCTCGTTCATCGACTTCATGCAGTGACTTGGCACTGACCTCATCGTTGAGATGCGGCAGATCAGGGTTGGATTGAACCAGGGCAAGCATTTCCAGCCATGAAAAATCATCCCTTCCTTCAAATCGGGCATGGACCGCGCGAATGAATTCGAGGTCAGCAGCGGTATCCACCGTCCAGCGCAGGGATCCATAATCAGGCACATGGTTCAACTGCAGCACTTTGAAACCATTCCGACTGATCCCTATAGACCGGGTCGGAGTTTTGACTTCCAGTTGAACCTCCTCATACAGGTATGGCATGACGTGCTCGCGTTGGTAGGGCTGACTGGCTTCCTGCCAGGCACGGCTGAGCGCTTTGAACGTACAGATCTCGATATCCAGACCGATCGGGTAAGTGCGCGCATAAGGCGGGGGCAGACGGTTGGCGGCGAAATCCACTCTGGAGTCTTTAAAATCCATCAGAGCCTCGTCGATCAGCAGAGGATCAATGACCGGGCAATCCGCGGTGATGCGCACCACGATATCGGCTTTTTGCTGACTGGCTGCCCGGTGGAATCGATCCAGCACATCGAACTGGCTGCCGCGCATGCAAGCGATGTCATGCTCAAGGCAATAGGCAGCCAGGGGGTCATCGGAAGCATCCTTCGTGGTTGCCACCACCATCCCGTCCAGCAGGCGGGCGCGGCGCACCCGGTTCACCACCCGCGCCAGCATGGGCTGTCCTGCGATATCCAACAGAACCTTGCCCGGCAGGCGGGAGGAGCCCATGCGGGCTTGCAGAATGGCAACAGTTCGCAGGTTCTCTACCATTTCCACTAATCCAGTTCAACCACCGATCATGTAATCATCATACAGCAAGCCATCCTGCCAGATGATCACATCCGTCACCCCGTATGGATCACTGATCTGGTGGACGGTTATAAACATTTGATCGCGCATGGCGCGGTTCGTGCAGGTATTGTTCGTCCTGCCCGGCCAGCCGGTGATGTAGATATCCAACCTGTTACCGGATGCCGTCATGGAAACCAAAATGTGCCCTGATGCAGAGAACGGGTTGGGGAAACCACCGATCCACGATTCCTTGATCCAGAACAGGTTGTTCAAAGCCGTGGTCACATCCGCCTCCAACTTGCCTGTCCGGGGCAGGAATGGATTGGAAAGAACCGGCTTCAGGTAGAAGATACACGGGTCATCTGAGACCGGATTGACCACATAAAAAGGTATGTAGGTCGGAAGAAGATCCATGGTTGTGGAGTCCAGCACCAGGTATGGGTTTAAAGTTGCCACGGAAGTATATGTGGCCGTCGGAGTGGCTGTTTGCAGCGGAGTCAGGCTGGGGATCAAGGTGGGGCTGGTGGTGATGGTGGGTATGAGCGTTACCGTTGGGGCAGAACGGGTCAGGTCAGCCGCAAAGGTGGAAATGGCAGCAGTCTGGACTGCCCCGAGATCCACAGGGGTGGAGGTCTCAGTCGGAGAAGAAAGGCTGCACCCAAACAAGAGGACAGTCGAAATGATCATCATAATGCTGTTGCGTACGTAACTGAAATTACTCGTTTTCTTAATCATCGAATATTCCGTGTTTTTCACGATCTCCTGATCTTCTGATAGATCTGCAATAATTGCTCAAAATTTTTCTTCCAATCCGCCCGGGATTCCGCCACGCGGCGGGCTTCCAGACCCATTTTTTCCCAATCAGCCCGCTGGTCGACCGCCTGCAAAATGCGGTTAGTTAGAGATTCCACATCCCCATCCGGGAACAACCAGCCATTTTGACCATCCATCACCCATTCCTGGTTGGCAGGAATGTCTGATACCAGGCAGGGCAGCCCACAGGCAAGTGCTTCCAGCAGGGAGACGGATGAGCCATCCACGTGGGACGGGCTGATGAAAACATCTGCTTGGTGATAGAACGACGGCAGATCGGAATTCGTGACCTGTCCGCCAAACTCCACTCGGTCTGAAACACCCCCGGTGCTGAAAATGGTTTCAAGCAATTCGGCTTGAGAGCCACCACCCAGCAGCAACAGGCGGATATCAGATCTCTGCCGGGCAACC
>Ga0315286_10000343_pt1 | contig 38479 bp, 22 predicted proteins | sample YL17G10_0_MG_FD_205038 | JGI IMG/M metagenome (GOLD analysis project Ga0315286, IMG submission 205038) | Sediment microbial communities from Yellowstone Lake, YNP, Wyoming, USA - YL17G10_0 | ecosystem: Environmental > Aquatic > Freshwater > Lake > Sediment | place: USA: Wyoming | collected...
AGTTTCTGGGCAGCCTAGCGGGGGGACCGCTACCCGGAGGCAATGCGGGCGAGCCCGATGCCCAGTTCGAGGGTTCCTCTCTGGTAATCAGCGAGTTCATGGCCGTCAACGAAAACCAACTGGCGACCACGATCGAGGGAAGAACGGGGTACCCGGACTGGATCGAGATCCGCAACCGGGGGACCCAGCCGGCCAATCTCGGCGGCTGGTATCTGACGGACGATCCAGATCTCCTGGCCAAGTGGGCATTGCCTGCGATCCAGATACCAGCGGGCGGCTTTCTGGTCGTCTTCGCGTCCGGGATTCAGCAGAGCGATCACGCGGAGAACTGGCCCTACCGCGACCAGAAAGGCTATTACCACACGAATTTCACTCTGGACGGTGGCGGCGAGTACCTGGCCCTGGTCGCACCCGACCTGCACGTGGCCCACGAATATGGCTCGCACATGAACCTCAGAGATCGCATGGGCTTTCCCCCGCAGCGGGCCGATCTTTCGTATGGCCTCTTCGGCGACCAGGAGCAGTACTTTACCGTGCCTTCCCCCGGCCGGGCCAACGATCCCGGATATGCAAGCATATCGGCCGAACCGGTCTTCTCACGCGAGGCAGGCACCTTCACCGGGTCCTTCCTTCTGTCGCTGAGATCGCCGAACCCGGCGGCCGAAATCCGCTGGACGGCGGACGGCCAGGTCCCCACCCCCGTTTCCACCAAGTACACGGCCCCGATTTTGATCACTGGCGCGAAGGAAGTGGTCGCCCGGGCGTATGAGCCGGGCCAAGCCCCCAGTGCCGCGGTCAGCCGGACATACGTGGCCCTCGCCGGCGACGTGCTGAGTTTCAGCTCCAACCTGCCGATTGTCATCGTCGATACGAGCCGCCAGAACATCGGCACCACCCTGGCACGCGTGTCTTCCGTCTTTATCGACAGAGGTCCGCAGGGGCGCGCCAAGATGACCGATCCGCCGGATTTCGCCGGACGAGGCGGGCTCAAAAAACGGGGTTCCAGCACCGTGGGAGTGGCCAAGCCCACCTATGCACTCGAAGTGTGGGACGAGAACAACCGAGACAGGGATTTCCCCATTCTCGGCATGCCCGCCGACTCCGACTGGATCTTGTATGCCCCGTTCACCTTCGATCGAGCACTGATCAACAACGCGCTCATGTTCGACCTGAGCAATCAGGTCGGCCGGTATGCGGTTCGCACCCGCTTTGTCGAGATGTATCTCAATGCCAATGACGACACAGTCTCCGCCGGCGACTACGTCGGGCTGTACATCCTCATGGAGAAGATCAAACGAGGCGAAGAGCGGGTCAACGTCGAAAAGCTCGATCCGTGGGACAGCACCGCTCCAAGGATCACCGGGGGCTACATGCTGAAGATCGACCGGGTTGACCCCGGGGACAAAGGCTTTCGCACGGCCCGGGGAAATCCCACCTACGGCGATGGCACCATGTGCTACGTGGACCCCAAGGAGTCCGAGATCACGGCCACCCAGTCCGCGTGGATTCGGGGCTACCTGGACGCTTTCGAGAACGCCCTTTACGGCACCAACTTCGCCGATCCGCAGACCGGCTACGCCCGGTACATCGACGTGGACTGCTTCATCGATCACAACCTGCTCAACATGCTGGCGATGAACGTGGATGCCCTGCGCCTGAGCACCTACCTGTATAAGCCCCGCAGCGGCAAGCTCGGGATCGGGCCGCTCTGGGACTTCGACCGGTCACTGGATTCCACCGACGGCCGTGACAACAATGCCCAGAGCTGGCGCGGGACGAGCGACGCCACCGACTATCTCAAGTACGTGTGGTGGAATCGGCTCTTCGAGGACGCCACCTTCTGGCAGAAATACATCGACCGGTGGTACGCGTTGCGAAAGGGCGCCTTCAGTACGGCGAGCCTCAACGCCACGATTGACGCGATGGCCGACGAAATTCGGGAGGCGCAAGCCCGCAACTACCAGAAATGGCCCAGCCAGGGTCCGCGATTCGGCGGCTTTCAGGGCGAGATCGACCACCTCAAGCAGTGGCTCCAAACGCGCTGCACGTGGGTCGATAGCCAGTTCATCACCCCGCCCCGAATCGTCCCCGACGGAGGCCACGTTCAGGCCGGCAGCGTCGTGAGCCTCGTCAGTTCCTATCCTAACGGCGTGCTCTACTACACGCTCGATGGCTCGGACCCGCGTCCTTCCAGTGTCGCCCGCCGGGACACTTCCGTCGGCGACACCGGGGGCGCCGGAACCATCTACAAGTACACCGGACCCATCCCGATCACCCGGAGCAGCCGGATCAAGGCCCGCGCGATGGTGTCCGGCAATGCGTACAGCCCGTGGAGCGGGCTGGCGGAGGCGGTCTTTGCGGTCGGCCCGGTGGCCCGGGACCTGCGGATCAGCGAGATCATGTATCACCCGCTCGATCCGAACACCGAATTCGTCGAGCTGACCAATGTCGGCGCCGAGACAATCAATCTCAATCTCGTCGAGTTCACCGACGGCGTGGAGTTCACGTTCCCAAGCTTCGAGTTGGCACCGGCCGGGTATGTCCTCGTTGTCCAGGATAGCGCCGCCTTTGAAACCCGGTACGGACCCGGCTTGCCGATCGCCGGCGTGTACGCCGGGAGTCTCGACAACGCAGGCGAGCACGTCGAGCTGAAGGACGCCGCGGGACAGATCATCCACGGCTTCCGTTTCGACGACAGTTGGTATGATGTTACGGATGGCCATGGCTTCTCTCTGACGGTCAAGGACCCCTTTACGACCGACCCCAATACTCTGGGATCAAAGAGCGTCTGGCGCCCCAGCACGAAGCCAGGCGGCTCCCCGGGCCTCGACGATGCGCGGTAGGCCACCACTCCCATGCGCCTTTGCTTCAGGGAAGCTCACCGGTGACGCGGGTCAACTCGTCCGATTCCGCGATCTCCTTACCGTCTGCGAAGACGCGAAGCCCCTTGCCTTTGTGATATTTCTCACCGGTCCGGTCCCACAGGACCGTGAGCACCCGGCCGTGGTAGGATACGTTGTCCAGGCAGAACCAATCCCAGGCCTCCGCCGGGATCAGGGGATCGACCACGACCACGCTGTCCGGGCGAGGGACAAATCCGACCAGCCCCGCAATCACCAGGTCGCAAAACGTCGAGTGACTGTAGTACCGGCTGCGGTCGGAATCGGGCTTCAACCATTTGCCGTTTTGCTCATCGAGATACTCGCCGATGTATGGTTTGCCTCCATACTGGTGGGATCGGGCGTACGTCAGAAGGGCATCGAAGTAGTCCGCCCTGCTGACATATCGCTGCTGGTAGTTGCGAAGGACGTTCGCCAGACCCACAAGCGTTTGGCTTGTCGCATACGGCCAGACCGCCCCGTCCCATTCGCAAGTCCCGACGCCGTGACTTCGAAACTGAGGATGCCTGCGTTCGGCGGTCGTGATCCCCATCGGGGCCTTGAATCCCTGCGGGTCCAAAAGCTGTTGCCACGCCTGCTCATACCCAGGCTCCGGCAGATCGAAATACCACGGGATCAAGCCCATCTCCTCCCGCACGTCCGCCAATTCGCCGTTGGGCCGCCGGACTTTGAAGAACTTCGCCTCCTTGTCCCACAGCAATTCGTGGATAAGCGACTTGAGCCGAGAGGCCTTCTCGGCGTACTCCTTGGCAATCACTCCCCTGCCCGCCACCTCAGCCACCTTCGAGATCGCCACCGCATCACCGTACATGTAGCTGTTCAAAGGAGGGCGGGCGTTCTTTACCTTTCGCGAGCCGCTGATCGACTCCTCCATGCCGTCGCGTACGTCGTATTGCCAGAACAGACCGTTCTCCAGGCCGCGTTCTTGTGTCCATACTGTGTAATCGTTTATGAATGCGTCCAGCAGACCTATCAAGAACGCCTTGTCGCCGTTCACCAGGCATCTGCGATAGAGCGCCCATGTCGCCCAATTGCTATACTGGTGAAAATGCGGTTGCAGAGTGCCCTCGTGGCCCGTGTACCAGAAGCGGGCGTAATCGTCGACATACCGCTTGTCCCGCAGCCAGGTGCCCTCATAGATGTGATGTCCCAGAGCACAACTGATCGTGTTGTACTTGCCGCTGTGACCGACCTTGTCCAGAAACTCCGTGAAGACGAAGCCTTCCGGCGTCTTCTTGAGATGCTTGCGGAACGTCCACCACCGGAAGTAGTAGATCTGCTCGAAGCTCTTGTCCGGGCACTCGAAGAACGGGATGTTCTCTCTCATCCACACCCACGATTCCCGGTTCGGGACATGATTGACGATGTTCTCAGGCTCCATGCCGTTGAAGAACTCGACGTGGTGCCTGAAATCGCTTGCATCGAGGACGAACAAGGAATCCTCTTGCCGGGCACTCAGTTTCAACTCTTCGGGTGATGCCTCTCGCCAAAGGACACTGCCCCAACTCGCGCCAGCAAGGCACATAGCCAAAACCAGCACCCATCCCGACTGGGCTTCTCGTCCCCTGCGTGAGCACACCGGCGGCAGCATCAACCGAGTGTCACCCGAGCACACCAGGTCCTCACCCGCAGTCCGTGCCCCATATGGCATATCCACACCTTCACTTGCCTTCGACCGTGATTATGATCCTGCGATAGCTGTAGAGACGCGGCTCACCATCATCGGTGACTTCCAGTATGACGTGAAGCGATCTCGGCTCGTCCACGGGAGGAGCGACAAAATACGCTTCCGGAGACGTGCTATTTTGAATCTCGACGGGACCTTTGAAGGTCCCCGCTTCGTTGTAGACAAACCAGCGGCAAGAGACCTTGTCCCCATCCGGATCGCAGGTCCCGGCGGCACTGAGAGTCACCCGCGCGCCGGATTTCACGCGCATTTGTGCCACGCCTTTGCTCTTGTCGCCCTGGAAAACCGCCACGGGATTGTGGTTCGCCTTTCCAAATGCATCGGCCACACACCAGTCCATCCTCGCGGCGAAATCATGCTGATATGCCTCGCGCCAGCGCCATACCGTCGCCTGGTCGGAGGTCCAGGTCATCCCGTTTTCCGCCACGACGGTATCGCGGCTGCCCCTGGCATTGGTCCAGATAGGACGTGTCTCGCCATACGCCTGGTGGAGAACGTAGCGCCCGCCCCATCCGCCGTATGATGGGCTGATGGAACTTCCCAAGCCCTTGTCGATCAGGCCCAAGAAAGACGGCGTGTCGCCCTCCATGATGAACTTCAGCTTCGGATAAAGCGCCCCCAGCGGACCGTGGTCGTTAATGATGTTCTTTTCCAGCCAGGGATTGTCCACCAGATCGAACTTGTGCATCGGACCGTTCTGGTAGAGGCGGTCGCCCGAGATGCCGGTCCAGGTCGCCCTCTGGTATTCCTGGTTGTCCACGCTGCTGGGACTGACGATGTAGAAGAGGTTCGCAAATGTGATCCGCATCCAGCGGCCCGAGTTGTCCTGATCGGAGATCGTATACACCCGCAACTTGGACACAAAGGCATCCAAATCCTCCATGCTTCGGCTGTACTTGACATCCCACAACGCCTGCGCCAGGCCGTTGGCCCCGCCCCACACGCAGACCCATACCGGCCTGTTGTCCGGCCTGTCCACCACGTCAATAATGTGCCGGGACCCTTCCGAGCCCTTGCCCTCGCCTACCCCATTCATGCCAAACTCCGGCCGACTCGTCTTGATCACACTCAGCAGATGTTCTTTCGTCGGATAGCCGGGGGCGTGCTTCAAGAGGTTGTCGCGAACTTGGCCATACGCCGCCACTCGCTCCTCGATCCGTTCGGGGCGAACCTTGTCCTTCAGCCAGACGGACGTGGTGGCAATCAGGCCCTCGACGTCGTATTCGTTCGAGTAGACCAGGAAACGCACGAGCGATTCCTCGTCGTCCGGCTCGTTGGAGATATCCGTCAGCACAATCACGCGCGGCTTCTCCGTTCTGACGAACTCCGTGTTGCTCAGCAGTCCGGCTGCAAGCAGAAACGCCATCACGGGCACGTAGACGACCCCTCTGGGCGTGTTCATCGCCAAGTCCTTTCCAATCATCAGAACGAAGAGCGGAATTCGTATTGCCCGGGGCCAACTGTGAAGATCGCACGTCCCATACCCCCTTTGCCACGGGCCGGCTCCATACGCAAGAACGTGATACCTTCGGCCTGCCCCACGGAACTCACTTTATTGGCATCGGTCGCCGGCACATGTACCTCGGCGACAGTATTCGGCGGCACGGTGACCTGCCAATGGAACTGGCCATCCTCGATCCGCCATCGGCTTTCGATTCGGCCGTGGATGCTGTCGTAGTATCCTGAGGCAGATGTCAGATCGCCGACCGGCTCCGGCCTGAGCAGCAGGCGACTGAACCCAACAGAATCCGGGGCCTGTCGTATGCCAAGGATCGAGTTCTGGAACCATTCCTGAATGTGGCCGAACATGCAGTGATTCATCGACGAGCCCGGCTTGTCCCACTGCTCGGAAAGCGTCTTGAAACCGAGCTTGAGCATAACACCATAGCCCGGTGCATCGGTGCGGTCGATCATTCGATAGACCACGTCGGAGCGGCCCCCATCGGCCAGGGCCTGAACCAACATGCGGAAGCAGACCTCTCCTGTGCTCTGGCGATATTGCGCCTTCTCCAATTCTGCAACCAGATTGGCCAGCACCTTCTCACGGTCCTCCTCGGGCACCAAACCAAAATGAAGGGCCGTGGCTAAAGAGGCTTGAGACCCCGTGGCGACGGAATGCTCGGCCGGCTTGTCGTAGGCTCGGATGAAGTCCTGCCGCACTTGTCGAGCGAGTCGATCGAATTCCTCGACGTCCGCCTTCATGCCCATTCTCCCGCCGACACGAGCCACAATCCGCGCGTCGTCGTACAGAAACGCCGTGGCCGGTAGTTCCGCTGGTGTAAGCTGGGAGGCGCCGACATGGCCTTTCTCGGGTGTCCAGTCGTACCAATCGCCCAACCCCGGCTTGACCAGCCCTTTGTCGTTACGCGTCGAGGCCAGATAACGCGTGTATCGCTTCATGGTCTCGTACTGCTGTTCTTCGGTGTCACGATCGCCGTACCAGTAGTACAGCAGATTCGGCAACTGCACGCACGCGCTGCCCCATTCAGGCGATTCGAAGAATCCCCCCCGGAATCGCGTGTATTCCGGCGCAATGTCGGGAACCAGGCCGTTGTCCAACTGCGACTCCGCCGTGTCGCGGCAGATCTTCCGAAAGAGACCCTGAGCGTCACGGTGGTAGAGAATCGAAGGCCCCATCAAGTGGGCCACCTCCAGCCAGCCCAGTTTCTCACGATGCGGACAGTCGGTGAGAACGCTTTGCAGGTTGCTGCGCACGGAACGGTCGATCATCGCGTTGATGTCGTTGAACAGCGGGTTGGAGCACTCAAAGGCCCCAACAGAGGCCGCCGAGCTCGTGAGAAACTCGCTGCCTGCTTCCAACAGCAATGTGGCACTCCCGCCCTCGGGGGTGAACCCAGCCGAGGGCGGCTGGGCTACACGAGCGTCCTCCGGCCGGTCCACGCCGGAGATGTACAGGTACTGAAAGCTGAAGTACGTGAACCGGGGCCGAAAGACCTCCTCGCCCTGGCCCTTGAGCGTGTAGGTGTACGTGTGGCCTCCATTTTCCATCCATGGCTGGCCGCGTTTTTCCGCGCACTTGATGAGCACTTGGCTGCCGGCGGCCCCTCTCACCTTGATCAGCGGCCGGGCGGACAGGTTGGTCCCGCAGTCGATCTCGTATTCACCTTCCTTGAGACGCTGCATGGTCACGGCGGGCAGGTAGTCGGCCACCTTCACCGGCGGCGCGTATTGCGCCACGAGCTTGCCGCCGGGACCGTCGCACACCACGGCGGCGGACCATGCCCGGTCGTCAAAGCCCGGCCGGTCCCAACCGCCCTGCTCCCGCCGGGCATCGTAGTCCTCGCCGCCGTAGATGCACGTGAACGCGATCGGTCCGAGCGCATATTTCCAGGTCGCGTCTGAGGCAATTGTCTCGGTGGAGCCATCGGCGAAAATGACGCACATCCGGCAGATCAGTTTTGGCGGCCCGAACGTGCCTTTGAATTTCGTGTACCGCCCGCCCGGCACGTTGTACATGCCGTTGCCGAGCATGACCCCAATCGCATTGTCGCCCGTTTGCAGCATATTCGTCACGTCGTAGGAACTGTACAGGCACGTCTTACGGTAATTCGTCCAACCCGGATCCATCTCACGATCCCCGACGCGCCGGCCGTTGATGGTCAGCTCGTAGTGCCCCAAGCCGCAGATGTGGATGACGGCCTGCTTGACAAGTGCATCAAGCCGCACCGGCCTGCGGAAGATCGGAAGAGGGTCTCTATCAGTCCGATTCGCGGTGATCCATTTCGCCTGCCAATCCACGGGACCGCCGGCATCGGAACGGGGCACTTCGAAGGCCCGCCCACCGCGACCTCCGGGCGCAGAGACCCCAGCCCCTTGGGCCCCGGGAAAAGCCGGGATTGGGGCCTTGCCCCAGCCCGCAGGCTGATCCGTGCCGCGAACCGACACGGCCCAACCCAAGGTGATGGCGAGGAGCACGAGGCCAAGGTGCCCAGGAACACGCCTGAAACCTGTGAAAATGGCCTCATGTCGGCCCTGGGAGCTCCCCTGGGTGGGATTGTCGTGCGGAGTTGTCGATCGCTCTGTCATGCCTTTTCCCCTTCACCACGTACCCGTACAGACTGTCCGTGCTGACGCAATCATACTGCCGGTCCGCAGGCTGGACAAGGACAGATGAGCCCTTCGCGCGGCACGATGGGGCGGTGATGCCGCGGCATCGGGGCCCGCAACAGGCGAGACAACATCTCTCAGACAGGCCAAAATCACCGGGAAATTTCATTCTTTTTTACATTTCCGCTTGACAAATGCCGTGAAAACCCGTATTTCTTCGCGGTGTCACTGCGTTGACTCGGTCGAATCCGTAGCGTATCCGGATCGTTTTCAGTGTTTGTCAGTGCAAGGAGGCCATGTCCTATGGCAAAGAACAGTGCATCAAAGCCCATGACGAAAAGTGAAGTGGTATCGGGAATCGCCGACGCGACGGGATTGTCGAAGAAGCAGGTGAGCGCCGTGTTTGAGGCGATGGCGGGCCAGATTCAAAAGAGCCTCAGCAGCCGCGGCCCCGGCGCCTACGCGGTCCCCGGCTTGATGAAGCTGATCGTCGTGCGGAAACCGGCGACGAAGGCCCACAAGGGGATCAATCCGTTCACCGGCGAAGAGACCATGTTCAAGGCCAAGCCGGCGCGGAACATCGTGAAGATTCGGGCGTTGAAGAGCCTGAAAGACATGGTCTAAGTCTCCAGAGCGTAGAACAACACGGGCCCACATGACGTCATCAACATGCGGGCCCGCTTTTTTTCGCATTGTCCGCAATTCCAGCACCTGCCCCAGCGTCCTTCCTTGCAGAATCATGATCCTGTTTTGCCCTGGAGGACCCATGCAAACAGCCGGTTCTACGTCGATGTTTCTCGACACGTACGAGAGCGCAATGAGACTGCTCTGGGGCACGGTTCTTCTGACCATCCTGGTCACCGGCATCCAAGCCCAGGACAAGAAAGCCGCTGATTCGTCCTCCGAGGCGTTCGATAGAGCCCAGATCGCCAAGGTGGCCGCCATGCTGGCGGAAGAACCCACCTGTTTCGGCCGGCCGATCACGGACCGGGCCGCCTGGGAGACGCTGGCCGCCACGAGAGAAGGCAAGGCAGTCATCGCGGCGGCAGAGAAACTGCTCAAGACCCCCATGCCGGAAATGACGGATGAAATCTACCTGATTTATTCCCGCACGGGCAGCCGTGCGGAGGGCGATCGGGTCGATGGTCAGCGACGCGGCCGGGTCGGCACGCTGACCCAGGCGGAGCTGCTGGAAAACAAGGGGCGTTTCATTCCCGAATGGGACAAGACGATCCGTTCCCTGTGCAGCGAAAGGACCTGGGTTGGCGTCGCGCATGATGGAGACCTGGCGAACTTCAATAAGAAACAGGTCACGATCGATCTGTATTCCTCGGCCCTGGCCTGGAATCTGGCGACCGCCGACAACCTGCTGGGCGACAAGCTCAGTCCCGAGACTCGCGGCCTGATCCGCAAGGAAATCCAGTGGCGCATCTTCGATCCCTTCCGCCGCATGGTCGAGGGCAAGCAGTCACGTTACTGGCTCGCGGCCCAGCACAACTGGAACTCGGTCTGCCTGGCCGGCGTGACCGGTGCGGCCCTGGCCCTGCTCGACTCGCGCCAAGAACGGGCCTTTCATATCCTCGCCGCCGAGAAATACTCGATGAATTTCCTCAAGGGATTCACCGCCGACGGCTATTGCGGCGAAGGCACCGGCTACTGGAATTACGGCTTCGGCCACTACATCTTTCTGGCGGAGGAGATCCGCCTGGCCACCGGCGGCCGGATCGACCTGTTGTCGCGCCCCGAAGCACTGGCGCCGGCGTCCTTCGGTGTACGATTCGAGGTTATCGACGGCATCTACCCGGCCTTCGCCGATTCCTCCCCCGGCGACCGCCCCTCGGGACGCATCATGAACTTCCTGAATGAGCGACTCGGTTTCGGCCTGCCACCGGCAAGGAGCCAGGGCAACACCCTGGGAGGGGGCAGTCTCGCAGAGGGATTGATGTATCTTTTCCCCGTCCCGATGGCGCAGAAATTGCAGATGGCAGCCAAGCCGATAGAGGCCGGCGGACCGCGATCCTGGTTCGACCAGGCCGGCATCCTGATCTGCCGCCCGCTCAACGGCTCTTCCTGCCGGCTGGCCACGGCCATCATCGGCAACGACAACGGCGTCAATCACAACCACAATGACGTCGGCTCGTATCTGGTGGTTCTGAACGGCCAGATCCTGATCGTGGACCCGGGCGGTGAGACCTACACGGCCCGGACGTTCGGGCCCCACCGCTATGACAGTAACGTGCTCAATTCGTTCGGCCACTCCGTGCCGCTCGTGGCCGGCAAGATGCAGGACGCCGGGGCAAAGGCCAAGGCTGTCACGCGCAAGACGGACTTCACCGAGGCCCAGGACACGCTCGTATTCGATATCCGTTCCGCCTACTCGGTCCCGGATCTGCTGAAGCTGACGCGGACCTACGTGTTCTCACGCGAAGGCGCCGGCTGCATGACCGTGACCGACGAGGTCACATTCTCAAAACCCGAGAGTTTCGAGACGGCACTGATCACGCTCGGCCAATGGAAGCAAACCGCTCCCCAGACCTTGCGGATCGAGGACGGGGGCGCGGCGATCAACGTCCAGATCGACACCGGTGGTGCGGCTTTCAAGATCGTCCCCACGGAAATCAACGAGCACGTCCACACCAAGAAACTGCCGGTCCGGCTCGCAATTCACATCGAGCAGCCCATCCAGCAGGCCAAAGTAACGATGAGAATCACGCCTGCGGAGTAGAAAGTAGGAGAAGACGGGCGACACGGGCGGGAACCTGTTCTCCGAGAGACGGGACAAGTCCACAAGGCCAGATCAGTTCACGAGGGCGCAGAGGTTGAGGGTGAGGGTGTGGAGCAGGCCCCAGCCGAGGAACAGCACGAGCAGGCCCCCGGCGCAGGCGGTCAGCACCACGGCGGCCAGGCCGGGAACGTCGAGAGGTTTCAGGGGCCGGGGGTCGGGGGTCAGCAGATGAGCGGCTTCTCCCCCCTGCCCCCTGCCCCCTGCCCCCTGATCCCTGATCCCTGACCCCTGATCCGCAAAGTACATCGCCCGCGCGATGCGCATGTAGTAGAAGAGGCTCAGGAGCGTGTTGGCCAGGATGGCGACGGCGGCGAAGGCGAGATCGTGCTGCCAGAGGGCGGCAAGGAGGATCCACTTGGCGGCGAAGCCCGCCAAGGGCGGCAGGCCCACCAGGGAGAACAGGAACATCGTCATCGCGGCGGCGAGCTTGGGATTGCGGGTCCCCAGGCCGGCGAAGTGGTCCAGATGGTCCGTGCCGGCCTGCCGTTCGACGAGGCCCGCCACGGTAAAGGCGCCGAGATTCATCAGCAGATAGACCAGGACGTAGGCGACGATGGCCGCCAGGCCGGCGGTGTCGGAAAAGACCAGGACGCCGCAGGTGAGGTAACCCGCGTGGGCGATGGAGGAGTAGGCCAGCAGCCGTTTGACGCTGGTCTGCCCGTAGGCGGACAGGTTGGCCAGGGTCATCGTGACGAGGGCGACGGCGGCCAGCATCCCGACGGCGAGGTTCCCCAGGGCCGGGTGAACGGACGGCAGCAGGACGTGGACGAAGCGGGCCAGGGCCAGCAAGGCGGCGGACTTGGAGGCGACGCTGAGCCACGCGGCGACATCGGCCCCGGCGGCCTCGAAGGCGTCCGGGCACCAGAAGTGCATGGGGACCAGGGAGATCTTGAAAGCCAGGCCGACGAAGAGGCACAGGAAACCCACGAGGGCCAGCGGCGAGATGCCGCTCGTCGATAACTGTAAGACCGCTTTTTCCCAGTCGAAGGTGCCCGTGGCGCCGTAGAGCAGCGAGATGCCGTAGAGCATCAACGCGGAGCAGACGGCGCCGAAGATGACGTATTTGGCGGCGCCCTCGGCTGATTTGGCATTAAACCGCCGGAAGCCCACCAGGACGTACGAGGGCAGGGAGGCCAGCTCGAAGGCGACGGCGAAGAAGATCAAGTGCCGGGACGAGGCCAGCAGAATCATGCCGATCAGGCTGCCCAGGAGCAGGCACAGGTAGACCGGCCACTCCCAGGAGGGCTTTTGCCACAGCGAGGCGGAGACGAGCAGGACCCCGGCGAGAAACGCGCCGAGGAACACGATGACGAACCGGTAGAGCGGGTCGAGGAACAGGTAGCCGGCCAGCCAGCCCAACGATGGCGGATGGCGGATGGCGGATGGCGGATTCAAACCCAGAGCCGAGACCACCGCGACCGCCAGGCCGGCCAAGGCCACCGCCAGCAGGCCCCGGCGCATACCGAGCAGGGCGCCGAGCAGGATCGCGCCCAAGGTGACCACCAGGACCAGCACCGGCTGGACCTGCCGCATACTTTCGATCGTCAATCCATCCGTCAAACGAGAGACCCCTTTCATTCATGATCTATGAATTATGATTTTCTGTCACCCTCTTCGAAAGGTCTCCTGCCGCGTTAGCGGCCTCAAATCGAAAATCACAAATCATCAATTGTAAATCATCAATTTCAAGATGTTGTCCAGGGTCCCGTGGACGAAGACGAACACGGTCTGCCAGGGCAGGACTCCCAGGGCGATGGCCAGGGCGCCCAGGGGGACCATGATGCCGATTTCCCGCCGGGAGATGTCCGGCACGTTCTGGTACTCCGGCTTGGGCGGCCCGAGGAAGACCCGCTGGATGGACCAGAGGATGTACCCGGCGGTCAGGACGACCCCGGCGGCGGAGATGACCGTCAGCACCCGGGCGCCCGTCGGTCCCAGGACGGTGGCCTGCCAACTGCCCAAAAGGACGTAGATTTCGCCGATGAATCCGCACAGGCCGGGCAGGCCCATCGCCGCGAAGAAGCCGAGGATCGACAGGCCGGTGTACACGGGCATCTGGCCGGCCAGGCCGCCCAGGCGGGGGATGTCGCGGTGGTGCACGCGGTCGTAGATCACGCCGACCAAGAAGAACATCGCCGCGCTGGTGATGCCGTGGGCGATCATCTGGAACAGGGCGCCCTGGAACCCGGCCGGGGTCAGCAGCGCGATCCCCAGCAGGACGAAGCCCATGTGCGAGATGGAGGAGTACGCGACCAGCTTCTTGAAGTCGGTCTGCGCCAAGGCGCACAGGGCGCCATAGATGATGTTCACCACGCCCAGGACGCCCAGCGTCCAGGCGACGGCCCCGACGGCGGCGGCGTGGGGCAGGATCGGGTAGCTGATCCGCAAGAGGCCGTAGCCGCCCATCTTCAGCAGCAGGCCCGCCAGGATCATGCTGATCGGCGTCGGGGCTTCCACGTGCGCATCCGGCAGCCACGTGTGGAAGGGAAAGACCGGGATCTTGACGGCAAAGCCGATGTACAGCAGGATGAAGCAGGTGATCCACATCGTCTTATGGTTCGCGAAGTCCGGCAGGACGCCGGGCGTGCTCAGGGCGATCAGGTTGAAGGTGTGCCCGCCCTCGTAGCTACTGGCGAAGTAGAACCAGAGCATGACGATCAGCATCAGGACGCTGCCGAGCAGGGTGTAGAGGAAGAACTTGATCGCCGCGTATTCCCGGCGGGGCCCGCCCCAGATCCCGATCAGAAAGTACATCGGCAGCAGCGTCAATTCCCAGAAGACGTAAAAGAGGAAGAAGTCCAGGGCCGAGAAGACCCCGAGCATGCCGGTCTCCAGCAGCAGGAACAGGGCGAAGTAGCCGCGCGGGCTCTTCTCGATCTTCCAACTGGCGAGGCAGGCCAGGAAACAGATCAGGGTGGTCAGCAGCACCAGCGGGAATCCGAGGCCGTCCACGCCCACCATGTAGTCGATGGAAAAGCCCGCCGAATGGATCCAGGGCAGGCGGTGGATGAGCTGGAAGCCGTTCTGGTAAGACGAGCCGAAGACCGCGGCGGGCGTGCCGACAAACTGCGGCAGGAGGCCGAGGGACAACAGGAACGCCAACAGAGCGAACGCCAGGGCGGTCGGCCGAATCCACGGCCGCGGGACCACCAGCACAGCGCCCATGCCGGCCAGGGGCAGAAAGATGATCCAGGTTAGAAGCCAGTGATTTTCCATCGAAGCCTTTCGGGAAGTTGGAAGTTTGATGTTTGAAGTTTGAAGTCGGAAGACCCGAGTCTTCGCACCTCTTACTTCAAACTTCACACTTCATGCTTACCATATCCACATGAAAAGCACCACGATCAGGGCCCCGCCGGTAGCCAGGGCCAGGATATAATTGCGGACCCGGCCCGTCTGGCCCAGGCGGGCGAGGTTGCCGCCGGCCAGGGTCGCTTGGGCGACGCCGTTGACCAGGCCGTCGACGCCGCGATGGTCCAAGATCAAGCCGCTGAAGAACGCCGTCTTTGCGACCCAGCGGGCGGAACCATCGGCCAGACCATCCAGGATCACCCGGTCGAACCACTTGCCGAACGACGCCAGTTGCAACACGCCTTCCACGAACGTCGCACGGTATAGCTCGTCGAAGTAAAACTTGTTCAGGAGCAGCCGGTGCAAGGGAGCCAGGGCCTGCACCGCCTTGGCCGGGGAGATCACGCCACGGATATAGACAAGCCAGGCCATGAGCACGCCGGCCAGCATGGCGCACGTGGCAATAGCCATCGCCATCAAGTGGAAGCGGTGCTCTTCGTGCGCGGCCTCCGCGTCCGTCGCCTCCTGCGAGACACCCGGCGCGGGCGTATGACTTGCTTCCTGCATCTGCCAACTGACGGCCCACGGGGGTTGGGCCTCGGCGATCAGACCCACGAGACCTCGGCCGCCCTCGTACTCGTAGCGGCCTTCGCCGAGCGCGTGACGTTCCGGCATGCGTCCGAACCAGCCGAGGCAGATGGTCAGGACCGCCAGAACGGCGAGAGGCACCCACATCACTCGCGGCGATTCGTGGGCGTGGGTGTAGACGTGCTCGTCGCGGGCCTTCGTGCGGAAGGTCAGCAGATACAGCCTCAGCATGTAGAACGCGGTCAGGGCCGCGGCGACGGCGGGCAGGAGGAACAGCAGCCCGTGAATTCGGTGGGTCCAGGCAAAACCCAGGCCGGAGGCCAGGATCGCATCCTTGGAGAAAAAGCCGCTCAGCGGGGGGACGCCGGCAATGGCCAATGTGGCGATCAGGAACGTGGTGCTGGTGATCGGCATCTTATCGTGGAGCCGGCCCATCTTGCGGATGTCCTGCTCGCCGTGGCAGCCGTGAATGACGCTGCCGGACCCGAGGAACAGCAGCGCTTTGAAGCAGGCGTGGGTGATCAGGTGGAACAGGCCCGCGACCCAGCCGCCGACGCCCAGGGCCAGGATCATGTAGCCCAACTGGCTGATGGTCGAGTAGGCGAGGACCCGCTTGATGTCGGTCATGACGATGGCGATCAGGGCACTGCCGATCAGGGTAATGGCGCCGATGTAGGCGACGAACAGCAGCGCCGCCGGCGTCAGGATGGGAAAGACCCGTCCGACCAGGTACACGCCGGCGGCGACCATCGTCGCGGCGTGGATCAGGGCGCTGACCGGCGTCGGGCCTTCCATCGCATCGGGCAGCCAGACGTGCAGAGGGAACTGGGCGCTCTTGCCCACCGCCCCGAAGAACAGGCACACCCCCGCCAGCGTCAGCAGCGTCCCGTGTCCGGTGAAGGCCCCCTGCCGCACCTGGCTGAAGACCCTTTCCAGAGTGACCTCCCCCGTCGTGCTCAGCAGGATGGCGATCCCGATCAGGAAGAGGAAGTCGCCCACGCGGTTGACGATGAAGGCCTTCTTCGCCGCGTTGGCGGCCGAGGGCTTCTCGAACCAGAACCCGATGAGGAAGTAGCTGCACAGGCCCACCAATTCCCAGAAGAGGAACAGGCCGATCAGGGAGTCGGACAGGACCAGGCCCAGCATGGAGAAGCCGAAGAGCGACAGATACGTGAAGAACCGCGGGAAGCGCGGGTCGCCGTGCATGTAGCCGATGCTGTAGACGAAGATGCTGCTGGCCACCACGGTGACCATCGTGAACATGACGATCGTGAGGCTGTCGATGTGCACGCCGAAGCGGATGGCCTGGGCGCCGATGGTCAGCCACGGGACCGATACGTTCAGGCCGGCCGGGTGGCCGAGCACCCAGCGGACCGCGCAGGCCAGGGAGATGGCGGCCGCGGTCATCATCAGGCCCGCCGCGACGTAGCCGCTGCGGGGCTCCCCGATCCGCCGGCCCCAAAAGACCAGCAGGACAAAGCCCGCCAGAGGCAATAACCAGGCAACGATAAAGGCGTAAGGAATCATAGGGATTTACAATTCATGATTTACAATTTACGATTTGGCATGCGCATCGTCGAAATACCTCCTGCCGCGTGAGCGGCCTCCCATCGCCAATCATAAATCGTAAATCATAATTCATAAATTCTTTCACCCTTTCAACTGGTCGCCCCGGTCGATATCGACCGTGGCGATCCGGTGGTAGAAGTTCAGGAAGATGGCTAAGGCCACGACGGCTTCGGCGGCCGCGATGACGATGACGAACAGGGCCGCCGTCTGGCCCGCCAGGCCGCCTATGCCGTGCCGGCTGAAGGCGACCAGGTTCAGGGCGGCCGCGTTCAGGATGAACTCCACCCCGATCAGCATGACGATGGCGTTGCGCTTGCTGATGACGATGGCCAGGCCCAGCACCAGCAGCAGGACCGACAGGATCAAATAGGGTGTCATACTCATGGTGCCGCCCCTCCTGGGCCGCCCGGCGGATTCTGGACGGGCACCTTCGGCCGGGCCAGGTAGGCGGCCCCCAGCATCGCCACCAGCAGCAGGACCGAGGCCAGCTCGAACGGACCGAGGAAGTCCCCCATCAGGCTGTGTCCGAGGTCGGCCGGGGAATTCGCCGCGGGAACCGGCATGGGTTCCATGCCGCCGGTAGGGGCACGCAGGATGCTCAGCACCAGGCCGAACAGCAGGATCGCACTGACGGTGGCCAGCCAGAGAGTCTCCCCCGGTCCCGGCCGCAGCTTGGGGGCCATCTGCCGGCTGGTCAGCATGATGCCGAAGACCAGCAGCACCGCCACGCCGCCGACGTACACCAGGATCTGGACCACGCCGAGGAAGTACGCCCCCAGGAGCAAGTACAGGCCCGCCACCGAAATCAGCATGGTGATCAGCCAGAACGCCATCCGCACGATGTTCGTGCTCAGCAGGATCGCCACGCCGGCCAGCACCGCCGGCAACGCGAACAGGACGAAGAGCAGTCGTTCGAGCATAGTCTTTCTTTACGCTCCGGGCAGATGCCGGCGGACCATCGATCCGACGAGCCGGTTGCGGTTGCAGTAGCCGTAGCCCGCCCCGAAAATGAACAGGCCCAGGAGCACCAGGCCCACGAGGCCCAGGACACCCCGGATCACGCCGGCGAACCCTGCGAACCAAGGATGCGCCGGGTTGTCGTACAACTGCCACAGGCTGCTGCCCACGAACAGCAGCAGGGTCAAAGGCAGCAGATACTTCACGCAGGCGTGCATGACCTGGTCGATGCGGATGCGCGGCAGCGTCCAGCGAAACCACATCTGCACCCACACCAGGAACGTGCTCTTGGCCACGAACCACAAGGGACTGCACAGGCCGGGGACCGGCGCGTTCCAGCCCCCCAGGAAGAGAATCGCCGCCAGCGCCGAGACCGCGAACATGGCGACGTACTCCGCGAAGAAGAACATCACGAAGCGAAAGCCGCTGTACTCCGTGTGGAACCCGGCCACGAGCTCCGACTCGCCTTCGGGCAAGTCGAACGGCGAGCGCTTGCAACTGGCCAGCGAGGCGATGTAGTAGGTGAAGAAGGCCAGGAACAGGAAGGGGTTGCGGAAGATCAGCCAGGAGAACCAGCCGCCTTCCTGGGCCCGGCCCAGCGTCATCAGGTTCAGCGACCCGACGGTCAGCACCACGGCCAGCAGGCTCAGGCCCATGGGGATCTCGTAGCTGACCAATTGGCAGGCCGCCCGCATGGCGCCGTAGAGACTCCATTTGCTGTTGGAGGCCCAGCCGGCCATGATGACGCCCAGGACTTCGACGGCCAGCATGGCCAGGACAAAGAGCAGGCCGACGTCACTGTCGCGGAAGACCCAGCCCAGGTTGAAAGGAATGGCCAGATAGGCACAGAAGGCCGGGACCAGCGTGACGTAGGGGGCCAGCCGAAACAGCGGCTGATCCGCCTCGCGCGGGATGAGGTCTTCCTTTTGGACGAACTTGAGGCCGTCCGCCAGGGACTGGGCCCAGCCGTGCCAGGCGCCCGTGCGCATGGGACCCAGCCGCGATTGGATCCGGCCGGAGACTTTCCGCTCCCCCCAGATGCCGATGATGGCCACGAGGCACGCGAAGGCCAACAGGCCCACCACGACCACCACGTCGCGGACCAACCACGGCAGCACCGGATTGACGAACCGGGCGACCACCCAGACCAGGGCCGAAAGGACCCCGAGGGCCGCGAAAAAGATGCCCCAGGCAAACCGCAAGAGCAGCGCCAGCGCGGCCGGGCCCCACCGCGTGGCCAGCCGCACGATCCTCCGGCTCAAGCCTTTGTATTGGACTTTCGGCCGTTCGAAAACAAACATAGTCTACCGATCTGTCCCTTCCCACCTTCTCTGGAAGTTTGATGGTTGAAGTCTGATTCCCAAATCAAAAATCATAAATCATAAATCGTAAATGTCATCGGTCCACCTCCCCCATCACGATATCCAAGCTGCCCAACAGGGCCGTGACGTCGGCCAGCAGGCAATCGCGGGCCACCACCGGCAAGACCGAAAGATTGCAGAAGCTGGGGCCCCGGATCTTGAGCCGGTAAGGGCTCGTCCCGCCCTCGGAGACCAGGTAGAAGCCCAGTTGCCCGCGCGGGTTCTCGACTTCGTAGTACACTTCGCCGGCGGGCAGCTTCACCGCGCGCGGCACTTTGGCCTGCACGGGGCCGTCGGGGAGCTTGTCCAGCGCCTGGCGGAGGATCCGCACCGACTGGACCATCTCCTGGAGGCGGACGAAGTACCGGTCCCAGCAGTCGCCCACCGTCCCCTGCTCGCCCCGGCCCACCGGGACGTCGAAATCGAACTCGCCGTACCGGCAATAGGGCGTGGCCTTGCGCAGGTCCCACGGGACGCCGCTGCCGCGCAGGCACGACCCGGTCAGACCATAGGCCAGCGCGAGCTGGGGCGGGCAGACGCCCACGTTGCCCGTGCGGTGGATGAAGATGTGGTTGTAGCTGAGCAAGTTGTGGTACTCGGCGATCTTGGGCCCGAGATAGTCGAGAAACTCCCGGCATCGGCCGATCCATCCCTCCGGCAGGTCCTCGCGCACGCCGCCGATCGTGATGTACGAATAGGTCAGCCGGGCCCCGCAGGCCGCCTCGAAGAGGTCCAGGATGTACTCCCGCTCCCGGAAACAATAGACGAAGGGCGTGAACGCACCCATGTCCAGGCCGTAACAGCCGGTGGCCACCAGGTGCGAGGCGATGCGATTCAATTCCGCGAAGATCACCCGCAGGTAATCCGCCCGCGCCGGCACCTCGATCCCGCCCAGCTTCTCCACCGCCAGGGCAAAACCCAGGTTGTTGTTCATCCCCGCCAGGTAGTCCAGCCGGTCCGTGTACGGCGTGAACTGCCGATAAGAGACCTTCTCCGCGATCTTCTCGGCACAGCGGTGCAGGTAGCCGAGGTAAGGCGTCGCCTGCAAGACCAACTCGCCGTCCGTCTGCAGAATCACACGCAGCACCCCGTGCGTCGAAGGATGTTGAGGCCCCATGTTCACGGTCAGCTCCTCGGTGCGAATGTCCGAAGGGACCTCCCCCTCATGATGCAGGTCGGACGGGTACTGGAATTCGATCTCTTTCATGGACGGAGCTTCCATCCTTTGTATGCCACGGGATACGGATAGTCCTTGCGGAGCGGGTGCCCGGTCCAATCCTCCGGCAGCAAGATCCGGCGCAGGTCGGGATGGCGCCCAAACGTCACGCCCATCAGATCGAACGCCTCCCGCTCGTGCCACTGGGCCGCCGGCCAGACGCCGCCGACCGATTCCACCCGCGGGTCCGCCCGGTCCAGCACGACCTTGACCGCGAAGGCGTGGCCGAGCGTCGTGGAGATCAGATCGTAGGAAAGCTCGATGCCGCTCTTGGCCGGCCAGTCGACGGCCGAGAGGCACCGCAGCAGATCGAACTGCAACCGCCAGTCGGTCCGGAGCAAGGCCGCAAGGGCCGCGAGCCGGTCCGCTTGGACCACGACGTGCGGATGCGGCCCCTCGGCGACCGCCGAGACGATACCTTCGCCGTCGTGCTGCTTCAAGACTTCTATGATTTGCGATGGAGTCATCGTTTATTGCTTCGCTATCGTCCGGGTGCTGATCTTGTCCTGCAAACGCAGGAGACCCTCGATCAGGGCCTCCGGCCGCGGCGGGCAGCCGGGAATGTACACGTCGACCGGGACCACCTGATCCACGCCGTTGACCACGTGATAGGCGTGCAGGTGATAGGGCCCGCCGCTGATGGCGCAGGCGCCCATGGCGATGACGTAACGCGGCTCCGCCATCTGCTCCCACAGCCGCCGGAGCCGCTCGGCCATCTTGAACGTCACCGTGCCCGCCACGATCATCAGGTCCGCCTGCCGGGGCGTGGCCCGAAAGGCCCCCGCGCCGAACCGGTCCAGATCGAACCGGGCCGCCCCCGCCGCCATCATCTCGATCGCGCAGCAGGCGATCCCGAACGTCATCGGGAAAAGCGACCGCTTCCGCGACCAGTTCAGCACCCAATCCACGCTGGTCACCGCCAGCCCCGGCTCCAGAATACCTTCAATCAATCCCATCGAGCCCCGTCGCGAAATCAAAAATCAAACATCAAAAATCAAACTTCTCTCTTCTCCGATACGGCCCGCACCCAATCGAGGTAGCCGAACCGCCAGAGGTACAAAAAACCGATGCCGATCAAACTCAGGAAAAACACCATCGCCCAGAACGCCGCCGGCCCCAGGCCCTGCGCGATGCAGTCCTGGTAGACCACGGCCCAGGGATACAGCAACGCGATTTCCACGTCGAAGACCACGAACACCAGGGCCACCACGTAAAACCGCAGGTCGAACTGGACCCACGCCGGCCCGATGGTCGGCTCGCCGCACTCGTAGATCTCGCCTTTGAGGCCGCCCGGGTTCTTCGGCCGCACGAGCTTCCCGAAGAGCAACGCCCCCAGACCCAACGCCGTGCCGACCGCCGCAAACAGCAGCACCTCGATGACGAAACGGGTAGACTCCGTCATGCCGCTCCTTCCTGGGGAGCCGCCCCCTGTTGGGCCAATGCGGCACAGTACGCCGGATCGTCCGCCCGCGCCATCCACTCGCGCTTGTCCGGGTCCAGTCCCCGCCAGTAGTCGCGCGCCCGGGCCGCCCAGTCCGGCAGCTTCGCCTTCGTCAGCCAGAGCGGCTCGATCGTCCGGCACCCTTCTTTGGCCAGCACGACGAAATCGGCCACCAGGTCTTCCCGCCGATAGCAGGAACTATCATGGATCGGCCCCATCCGCAGGCACCCCGTCGGACAGACCTCCGTGCACAACCCGCAGAACAGGCAGGTATTGTAGTCGATCCGGTACTCGGTCATCGCCCCGCCGACCGCAAGATCGCGGCCCTTGTCCATCTTGCGCGGCCCGCTCTTGCCCACGCGGATGCAGCCCGCCGGGCAGGCCTTGGCGCACGCTTCGCACGCGATGCACCGCTCGATCTGGTAGACGTGGAATCCCCGCGTGCGGCCCTGCACCGTCGGCGCCACCTCCGGGTACTGCACCACCACCGTCCGCGCAAAGTGGTACGGCAGCGTCACCCGCAAACCCGCCGCCACCGTCCGTATCGCCTGGGATATATTTCTGAAGTAGTACATAGGCTCCAACGCCTGTTTTGTTTTGAATTGTTTTTTATATCATGTCGACTTCGTGACAACAAGCGTTTTTTTTTGCCGAGAAGACCAGTCTGGCGAATCGGGACTGACGATGAACCTTGACGCCACCAGGTCAATCCGGTATGATCGTTCATAAGTTGACTTCCTTTCGTCCTGTCTGGTGGACTTGGAGTTGGGTAGTACGAAGCATGGTGATAAGAGTCCTGAGGCGCCAACCGCCATGAACATCACACGCCGAGCTTTTCTCAAGCACTGTGCCGTTTGCGCTGGAGCGATAGGCCTTGCCCCCCTGGGACTGGGACGTCTGGAAGCGGCCCTGACGGGCAAAACTGCGCCAACGGTTATCTGGCTGCATGGGAGCGGATGCCAGGGGGATTCGATTTCGTTTCTGAACAGAATCGATCCGGCGGCGGACGCGGGCCAACAGACCGTTGACGATATCCTGATCAATTCGATCGATCTGGCCTACCATACGGTCCTGATGGCCTCCGCAGGCGAGACGGCGGTCGCGATGGCAAACGAGGCCCGGGGCAAGGGTGGGTACATCCTCGCGCTGGAAGGCGGTGTGCCCAGAGCATTTGGCGGACGGACCTGCCAAGTCTGGTCGCACGATGACCAGAAAGTGACTTATGAGCAGGCCGTGATCGAATTCGCGGCCGACGCCCAATCCATAGTATGCATAGGGACATGTGCCTCTTTCGGGGGCATTCCCCGATCCGGCCCGAACCCGACCGACGTCGTCAGCGTCAAGGAAGCCACCGGAAAGAGCACCGTCAATATCCCCGGCTGCCCGGCTCACCCGGACTGGATTACGTGGGCGATCGTACAACTGATCCTGGGGAACCCCATCAAGCTCGATGTCCATAACCGCCCCATCGCTCTCTACGGCCGCAATCTGCACGACAACTGTCCTCGGCTGAACAATAGTCAAGCAACTGGTTTCGGCCAGGACAACCGCTGCCTGCTCGATCTCGGATGCCGGGGCAAGACGGTCAGCAGCGACTGCTGGAGCCGCAAATGGAACAACGCCGTGAATTGGTGCGTAGACTGCAACGGCATGTGCATCGGATGCACCGAGCCTACATTCCCAGGTGGAGATTTCTATTCGTGAGGATGCAGCAAGCGTGAAAATCACCGCGTCTTTTGACCCCGTGTCCCGCATTGAAGGCCATCTCGGCGTAGAGGTGGAGTTCGATACCGTCAACGGTATTCAGCAGGTTGTCAACGCCCGCGCCGGCGGCCTGCTGTTCCGCGGCTTCGAGAACATCCTTATCGGCCGTGACCCGAGAGATGCCCCGCTCATTACCCAGCGGATTTGCGGTGTTTGTCCGGTGGCTCACGGCATGGCGGCGGTCAAAGCCCTGGACAGTGCTTGCGGCGTCACGGTCCCGGCGAACGCCAGGATCATGCGAAGCCTGGTCAATGCCGCCAATTTCATTGAGTCGCACATTCTGCACTTCTATCTTCTTGTGCTGCCCGATTTCATTGCAGGGCCTGCCATGCCGCCCTGGCAGGCTGATTGGAGCATCGACAGGCGGTTCGATCCCAGAGCCACGGAAGCCCTCATGGCCGGCTATCTCAAGGCCATCGAGATACGGCGAAAGGCGCATGAAATGGGCGCCCTTTTCGGAGGCAAGATGCCCCACGCGCCGGCCTACGTTCCCGGCGGATTCACGGCCAATCCAAGGCTGGAGCGCATCCGGGATTTCAGAGCCTATCTGGATGAGCTGATTGCCTTCATCCGGGACCGGTACATGCCTGACGCGGAATCGCTCGCTTCGCAATATAGCGATTACTTCGCGATCGGCCGCGGCGGTGGCAACCTGCTCGCCTACGGCGCATTCGACCTCGACGACACGGGGACCCGGAAGCTGTTTGCCGGCGGTCAAGTCCTCGACGGCTCGCCCAGTCCCCAGCCGGTTGACGCCGCCTCGATCACGGAGCATGTGACATACTCATGGTATCAGGCCAAGACGAACGGCCTGAATCCGGCCTCGGGCAAAACGACGGCGGTGGATCCGGCCTCCAAAAACAATGCCTATTCCTGGCTCAAAGCTCCTCGCTACGGCGGCAAGCCCTACGAGGTCGGCCCACTGGCCCGGATGTGGATCAACGGCGAATACACCCATGGCATTTCGGTCATGGATCGTCACCTGGCCCGTGCGAAGGAGGCGTTGAAGATCGCTCAGGCGGCCCGGAATTGGCTCGAAGAACTGGTGCCGGAAGGTCCCGTCTACAATCCGCCGATAATCCCGGCATCTGCTTCGAGCGTGGGCCTGACGGAGGCGCCGCGCGGCGCCCTGGGGCACTGGCTCGCCATCTCCGGCGGCACGATCGCAAACTATCAGGTGATTACCCCTACAACGTGGAATGCCTCGCCGCGTGACAGCAAAGGGGTCCTCGGCCCGATGGAAGAGGCCCTGCTCGGCACGCCGGTGGCAGATACGGATAAGCCCGTCGAAGTGATGCGGGTCATCCATTCATTCGATCCCTGTCTGGATTGTGCCGTACACTGACAATGGGAGTGCGACCATGACAAGATGCGATTTCCTCAAGAGCGCCCTTGTTTCGGCGGTCTTGTGCGTTGCTCTGCCCTGCCTCTGCGGGACCCAGGCTTATGGCGGCTGGCAGTTGGCTGTGACCTTCACCACGACCTCGCCCGGGGGCGATCTCCGCTTCGATCCCCAGCACGTCCAGGCCATCTGGGTCGAGAACGCGGCAGGGACTTTCGTTAAGACGATCGGAAGATGGGGCGTTGAGGAGCATCGCCATCTGACGCAGTGGATGGCTGCCGACGGCACCAACCTCGACGGCTGGACCGGGGCCACGCCCAAGGCCTATCAGCAGCACACCGCCACCTGGAATCTGAAGGACCGCAACGGCGCCGAAGTGCCCAACGGCGTCTACTACATCAAGTTCGAGTTGACGAACCACAATGCCGCACAGAACCAGTTCCGCAGGACGACGGTCACGTTTCTCAAAGACGGCGTGCCGAAATCTCTGTCCTTGGGGTCACAGGACGGATACCTCAACATCACCCTCGACTACACGTTCACGCCCACGGTGCCCCCCGAAGTGACCAACAAACCCGCTACGTATGTCACCAGCAGCTCCGCCCGGCTCGGCGGTCAGGTCACCAGCACCGGGGGCGAGGACCCCACCGTTTACATATATTGGGGCGACAACGACGGCGGTAAGGATCCGAAGAGATGGGGCCACGTTGTGGACCTGGGCCATCGCGCCGTCGGTCCCGTCCATGTGGACCTTACGGGTTTGGACGCCACCACAGAGTACTACTACCGGCTGTACGCCTTGAATTCCGCAGGCAGCCGGTGGGCCGACAAGACCGAGAGTCTCTCCACGCACGGCGAGATCGGCTACTATACCGGCTATCGCGTGCAATCCGGCCGGGTGGGAGTCACGGGCGCGCGGTTCGATGTTGACATTCTGCCCATCAACGACACTCGCCGGGCGTTCGCCCTGATCAGCTACGGCACCGGCTGGCAGCCGGAAGCGGACAACGCCGATGCCATCATGGTCCGGGGCTATCTGCTCGACAAGGATACTGTCAGGATCGAACGAACCGCATCCGCCAATTTCACCTGGGTCAGTTGGCAGGTCATCGAGTGTCTCGGCCAGGAATTCCAGGTCTACCGGGGCAGCGGATCGTTCGGTAACGATCAGATGATGGTCGATGCCCCTTTGAACGGCTCACCGGCGCAAGCGGGACGGCGACCCAGCGGCCCGGCCGTTCCCGAGGTCAAAGTCGATCCCGCAAGGTGCATCGCCTATGTCACCGCCGACACGTCCGCGGCCAATCGCACCTACTATCACGAGGCCCTTTTGACGGCCTACGTTAGCACGAACACTACCGTGCACATCGAAAGGGGCGCCGCCGGCCACTCCCTGGTCAACTACAACTGGGTTGTCGTCGAGTTCGCCCCGGGCGCTGTCGCCAGTGTCCAGCACGGCAATACTCACTTCACCGGCCCCACGGCCACAGCGCCCGCCTTGGGCAAGATCGTGCCCGTCAATCCCGGATCTTCCATTCTCATTCACCAGGCTCGATCGACCGTGAATGGCTTGAGTTACTCGGCGGTCGCCGGACGTCTGGCTTCCGGCAGCACGGTCGAGTTCTACCAATACACCGGAAGCACGGGGACTCGGTACGTCGAGTACCATGTCGTGGACTTCGGCCGAGCCGCCTCGGCCCAGCGCGGCCTGGTCAGTTTCTCCGATGATACCGGCTGGTTCTACGCCGATTGCCACCTGGCGCGACCCGTCGACATCAGCAGAGCCATCGTCTTCCACAGCCAAACCTGCAATGGCACGGGGGACCTCTACCCCAGGCCTTTCTCCACGGCCGAGCTCACCAGCGAAGACAACCTTCACATCGAGCGTCAGTATCCGGGCCAGCAAAGCCACATCGAATGGCAGGTGCTGGAGCTCCCGCCCGCCACGTTCTTCGTCCAGGAGCCCGACATCGACCTGGCGCCGGCCTCCCTGGCGTTCGCCGCAACCGCCGGCGGCGGCCACGCGGACCTGACCTTCGCCATCCACAATGTCGGTGACGCCGAGCTGCACGTGCTCTCTCTCGAATTCACGGGTCTCAACCGAGCCGCCTACAGCCTCGTGTCACCGCCTTCGATCCCCTTCCCTGTTGCTCCTCTGACGGGCAGCAAAGTGGTGACCGTGCGCTTTACGCCGACCTCACCCCAGAGCTACAATTACGCCACGCTGGCGGTCGGCAGTGACGATCCGGACGAGCCGGCGGTGGAACTCGCCCTCACCGGCACTGGCCTACACCAGCCGTGAGAGCGGCCTCCATAGGGTGTGCCGTGCACACCTTCTCTGATGATGAAGAAAACAGGCACACGGAATCGGCCAATGGAAAAGGTGTGCATGGCACACCCTGCACGGCTCCCAAAACGCAAAGATTGCGTTTTAGGAGCCCTTCCCGCAATAGCAGCCGTACCCCTTGCGTCCTATCTGCAGTCCATAGCTGGCTGGTGCCGTAGGAAAGGCAGCAACAGGAGAATAGGAATGACAGAAAGCAATCCGAGTCGGCCACAGACCTTCGGCACCGCAGCCGTGAGGTGGGCATGCGCCATGTCCATGATCTTGATCTTGACCGGCTCCGTTGTCATGGCGGGAGACACGCCGGAACCAGTACAGAAGTCCTCGCCGGCAGTGCGAAAACAGGCTCCACCCGCACGCCCGGTTGCTGCAAAACCCAACGGTGCTCCAAGCGACAAAAACACCGAGCTGGCCAAATTCGATACGCCGGCAGCCTATCTTCCCGCCAAGGGCCCGGGCGGGACCGAGTGGGATGGCCAGTATCGCTCCTTTGTCCAATCCAACCAGAACGCTGTGGCCAAGGGTTTCTCCGACCATGCCGAGGCCGCCAGGCAGATCAAAGCGGACGCCGCCAAGGACCCCGCTAACCTGCAGAAACACAAAGGGTGGGTCCTTTTCATCAAGCATTACTCTCGAGCCTATCGGCCCCCGGAGGCGACCGAGGCCCTGCAGAAGCTATACCAGGACCTGGTGGAAATGGAGTTCTCCGGTCCTGCGACCGCCACCGTGGATTTGCCGTTTGCCGGCGACCCTCGCCTGACGATCTACCGCGATGTCATTTATGGCAAGACACATCCGGACGTACAGCGGCTGGATGCCTATCTGGTCAAGTCCGCCAAGCCGACACCGGTCCTCATCGAGATTCATGGCGGCGGCTGGCGTGCCGGCTCCAAGAGCCAGTTCGTGTACCAGGGGGACCTCATCAAGGCGGTCCTCGATGCGGGCATTTCCTTGGTGAGCATCGACTATCGGCTCACCCCGGAACACACGTTTCCCGCCCAGATGGAGGACGCTGTCCGGGCGGTGCAGTTCGTTCGCTCCCAGGCCAAGGACTGGAATATCGATCCAAACCGCATCGCGGCCATGGGCGGGTCGGCCGGTGCCCATCTGGCGGCCTGGGTCGGACTGCACGATGACCTCGCCAAGCCGGACAGTCCCGATCCCGTCGAGCGGCTCTCCAGCCGGTTGGCCTGTTTCGTGGCCTTGGCAGGCCCGATGGATTTGACGCGGGTCGATCCGCGAACCCTGGCACAGGCCGGACAGCGGGGAGAGTCCTTCGCCCAAGCATTCGTGGCCGCGGTGGGCTCGACGCCGGAGCAGTTCATGACGGACCCGGAGATTCGCCGCCGACTCAAGGAGGCGTCGCCGCTATTCCTGGTCTCGCCGGATGATCCGCCGGCTTTGATCGTAGGGGCAGGCACCGCTGAGACAGCGATTGTTCCGCCAACGGTCCCCGCCACGATCAACGATCCGCACTCCGCCTGGCACGGGGCCCTCCTCGCAGACGCCATGCGCCGCGCAGAGGTGAAAGTCGTGACTCGCTTGGGCCCGGACGTGGGCAAGGACCCTCAAGCCGATGCGACCGCCATCGTGGAGTTCCTGTTGGGAGTTCCGCGTTTACGCGGTCCTAGGCCGCCTGAAGGCGGAACTCCGAACCGGCAATCGAGCGATTGGCCCATGTGGCGGTACGATGCAAACCGTAGTGCGGCGTCCCCTGCCTCGTTGCCGGAATCCTTGCAGCTTCAGTGGATCAGAGACCTGCCGAAGCCTGCTCCCGCGTGGTCCGAAGAGCAGTACAAGCTGCAGTTCGACCGCTCCTATGAGCCGGTGGTGATGGGCAAGCAGATCTTCATACCCTCGATGGTCAGCGACAAAGTCGCGGCTTACGACACCGGCACGGGCAAGCAGAACTGGCAGTTCTTCTGCGACGGTCCCGTGCGGTTTGCGCCCGTTGCCTGGCAGGGGCACGTGTACTTTGTGAGTGACGACGGGTATCTGTACTGTCTCAATGCGAACGAAGGCAAGCTGCTCTGGAAATACCATCTCGCTCCCACCGGCCGCAAAGTGCTGGGCAATGGCCGGATCATCTCCGCATGGCCCGCCCGCGGCGGACCCGTTTTGCACGATGGCAAGATCTATTGCGCCGCGAGCATCTGGCCGTTTATGGGCGTATTCATCGACGCGATTGATGCCACGACCGGCCGGGTGGTCTGGGAGAATAGCGGCACCGGCGCCAACTACATTCCTCAGCCACACAACAGCCCCGCCTTTGCGGGTGTGGCCCCCCAGGGGTACATGGCCGTCAGCGACGGCAAGCTCCTGGTGACCAGCCGAACGGTCCCTGCCTGCTTCGACGCCGGTACGGGCGAGCTGCTGTACTACCGCTTGTCCGAAAACACCTACGGCAAGTACGTCGGCGGATGCAGCGCCTCCATCTGGAAAGACTGGTACTTCAACGGCAAAGTGGTGTATCGGCTTTCCGACGGGCTGGGGCTGGGAACGATCTCTGCCCATGTCATGACCGCCGACGCGGTGGTAGGCATCGACGCGACCGGCAATGTCATGGCGTACCGACTGGCGGAGACCGAGACACCAGACCCCAAGGACAAGAAGAAAACCAAGACGGTGGCCGTCGCGAAGGCGACATGGAAAACACGAACCGAGCCGGCGCTCGACCGAATCCACATCAAGGCCGGCGACCGGTTGTACGGCAGCAACGGCAAGGGCGAGGTCGCCGCCCTGCAGATTCCCGAGAGCACTCAGCCGGCCAAAATCGTTTGGCGAGCCAAGGTGGACGGGAAAGTCTGGAACATGCTCGCCGGCGATGGGAAGCTCTTCGTTGTCACCGAAGAGGGACAGTTGTACTGCTTCGGGGCGGGGCAGGCAGACCCCAAGCACTACCGGAACGAAGCCGAAGACCTGCCACCGGCGTCAACGAAGGACCGGGAGCGGATCAGGCAGGTCCTCGAGCAAAACCCGGATGCGCAGGGATACTGTCTCTGGCTTGGAGCCGGCGATAGCAGCTTGCTTCGCGAGATGCTGCGGCAATCACCCATGCACGTGATCGCAATCGAGCCGAACGCCACGAAGGTTGCCTCGTTACGCGGGGACTTGGATCGGGCCGGCCTTTACGGGGCGCGGGTCTGCGTGTTGCATGGGGACATCAACTCCATTGCCGTGCCGCCCTACATCGCTTCCCTGATCGTCATTGAGGACCTCGCAACGGCCGGGCTCGACGGCGCCAAAGACTCCACCGAGAGACTGTGCAATCTGCTTCGACCTTACAATGGAGCAGCGTGGGTTGCAGCGCCCGGCGGGCTGCAAACGGCCAAGATCGACCTGGCAGGCTTCACCGTGGACGCCCGCAATGATACGCTCCTCGTCCGGCGGACCGGCCCGGTGCCAGGGTCTGCCGACTGGACGCACCAGTACGGCAACATCGCCAACACCGTCTGCTCGAAAGACCAGCTCGCGCCCCCGCTGGGCATCCTGTGGTTTGGCGAGGAATCCGCCTTCGCCGACGTTCTGCCCCGGCATGGACACGGTCCGCCCGAGCAGGTGGTGGAGGGCCGGCTGTTCATCGAAGGACCCAACTCGCTCAGCGCCAGGGACGTCTACACCGGCAAGACCCTGTGGCAAAGGCCCCTCAAAGGACTCGGAGGCTTCGGCGTCTATTATGACGCCACCTATAAGCACGACTTCCGTGACATCGGCGGAAACCAGAGGCATATCCCCGGGGCCAACGTGCGGGGCACCAACTTCGTCGCTACGCCGGACCGGATCTATGTCGTTCAAGACGCCGAGTGCCATGTCCTGGACCCCAAGACAGGGCAAACCCAGCAGGTATTCCGCCTGCCGGATCAGGATGGCAAGCCGCCGAAGGATTGGGGATACATCGGGATCTGCGACGACTGCCTGATTGCGGGCTCGGACTTCGCCGGGTACTCCATCGGCAAGCCCAAAGACAGCAATGACCTGAATTCCATGAGGATCTTCGACAAGAGCGCGGCCAGGCGGCTGGTGGTGATGAACCGGCATACCGGCCAGGTCCTCTGGACCATGGACGCCCGTCGCGGGTTCCTGCACAATGCCATCGCGGCGGGAAAAGGCAAGGTCTTCTGCCTCGACGCCGCCCCGCCGTATGAGACCAGGAAGCCACCAGTGACCACGGCCGGCAACAAGCGCAAGGTTGCCGATGATTCTAACAGTCTTCCGGAGGCCAAGCCCTCTGCTTTGCCGCAGCCGCCCAGCCGGCTCCTGGCCCTGGATCTTCACAGCGGCAAGATCCTCTGGGAGAACCGCGATTGTGTATTTGGCAGTTGGCTGAGCTACTCGCAGGAATTCGATGTTCTTCTGCAAGCCTATCGCAAATCCCGTGACATGCCGTTCGAGCCCGGCGACAAGATGGCGACCCTCTATGGGGAGACCGGCGCATTGATCTGGGACAAGAAGATCACCTACACTGGGCCTTGCATCCTGCTCGGGGAGACGATCATGACCCAGGAGAGCGCCTACAGCCTCAAGACCGGCCAGCAACAGACGCGAGAACACCCGCTGACGAAGGAACCCATTGCCTGGAAGTACTCCCGAAACTATGGCTGCAACACCGTCATCGCCAGTCAAAACATGCTGACCTTCCGGTCCGCCGCCGCCGGCTTCTATGACCTGACCTCGGATGCGGGCACCGGCAACTTCGGCGGGTTCCGGTCCAGTTGTACCTCCAACCTCGTCGTCGCCAATGGCGTTCTCAACGCGCCCGACTATACGAGAACATGCACGTGCAGCTACCAAAACCAGACCTCGCTGGCGATGATCCACATGCCGGAGGTGGAGACGTGGTCGTTCAGCGCCACCGGCGAGAGCAACGCCCCGATTCAGAGCCTCGGGATCAACTTCGGCGCGCCGGGGGACCGCAAAGCCGACAATGGGACGCTCTGGCTGGAATATCCCAGTGTCGGAGGCAATTCCCCCAAGCTGGACATCACCGTGACGCCCGCGAAGCCCTCCTGGTTCCGGCGTCATTCCCTGCGGCTGCAAGGAGGAGACCTCAAATGGGTCGAGGCCTCCGGCGCCAAAGGACTCCGGTCGGTCCGCATCGGACTGTCGGGCCGTCCGGCTCAAGCGGAATCCTCGTCTCGAGAAATCGCCGTCAGGAAGGCAAGCATGCGGCCGTTCACCGTGTGTCTGCACTTCCTGGAGCCCGATGACAAGAAGCCGGGGCAGCGGGTGTTCGACGTCGCGCTCGACGACCGGACGGTCCTGAAGGGCTTCGACATCGTCGCGGAGGCGAAAGCCCCCAACGTCGGCATCGTGAAGAAGTTCTCGGGGATTCGTGCCTCGGACTCCATCACGATTTCCCTGACGCCAGCCGGCCCGGACGTCGAAACGATCCTCTGCGGCATCGAAATCATCGCGGAGAAGTAGCGCATCCGGCCTTGTTTTTCTTGCAAAGCCGCCCTTTTGGATGTATGGTTAGGGGGAATCTGTCGTGGTGCTTAGGCGTGGTTCGCTCGGATGATGATCCTTCAGGGGTACTGGCGGCCATCGCGGACGGCAAGAAGACGAATCGTCACAAGCACCGCGGCAGCAAGGACCTGGGAGTGTAGCTCAGAAGGTAGAGCAACGCACTTTTAATGCGTAGGTCCTGGGTTCGAACCCCAGCACTCTCATTGAAGCGTAAGATGTGATGTTATAAGTACTTACCCCCATGTTCTTCCATCGTCCTTTCCGTGATTATGACGCCAAAATGGCTTGGGCGTCACTTCCGGACGTCACTTTGGACTCCGCCTTGGAAATCAGTCCATCCACAACGGCTGCCGCCCGTGTCCGTTGGCTCTCATCGACCTGGGAGTAAAACTTCATCGTGGTTGCTATCGAGGAGTGCCCCATCAGTTCCTTGACCACATGAGGCGGCAGGACATCGGCCCAGTTCTTGCCGGCACACTTCCTCAGCGTATGAATCGACAAGCTGCCGGTCGGCTTGATCTCGGCTTTCTTCAGGTGCCGCCGGAACTCCCGCCCGACATGATGACGCTCGACGGCACGCTCTGGGTCGAGGGCGGCGTGCCTTACATGGTCTTCTGCCACGAGTGGGTGCAGATCAAGGACGGCACGGTCGAGTACATCCGCCTCAAAGACGATCTGTCGGAGACCGTCGGCGAGCCGACGCGGCTGTTCGACGGCAGCGACGCCGCCTGGAGCCGGAAATCGCGCCGGTACGGCTGTCACGTCACGGACGCCCCGTTCCTCTATACCGGCCAGACGGGCAAGCTTTACATGATCTGGGCTGGCGGCGGCAAGACCGGCTACACCGAGGGCATCGCCATCTCCCCTTCCGGCAAGCTGGCCGGCCCCTGGACCCAGCAGGCCGAGCCCCTCTACACCAATGACGGCGGCCACGGCATGCTCTTTTCCACCTTCGACGGCAAACTGATGATGGTCCTGCACGCCCCCAACGGCCGCGACGCCCGCCCCCACGTCTTCGAAATGCAAGACACCGGCGAGACCCTGAAGATCGTCCGGGAAATCGCGAGCGCAAAATCACAATCGTAGAGCAGGTTCGCAACCCACGCACGTTCTACCCGTAACGGGCTATCGACTGCTGCCGTTTGACCGCCAATGTCTGCCCCTGGCCTGGGATCGGGTCCGCGTCTGCAGGGGGACAGGAGCCGGCGAAAAACATCGGGGCCTGTACCGTAATGGCACAGGCCCCGAATCACACGGAATTACCGCCCCGTCACGTTCGATGTTGCACGGCCGCCCAAACGTACCCGGGCGGCAGGGCAACCCGACGGGAACTCACACGCAAGCCCCCTCACTTGGAGGCGACATAGTCTCCTACATAGAACTTCACGTTGTCGACCCAGAACTCCTGCGCCTGGAAGCCGATGTGGAAGGTCAGAGACGTCGGGCTCACGTCGGCCGCAAACACGGGGGTCGTCACATGGTATTCCGCCCAGGTGTCCGTGATCGTGACTTGCTGCTCCCCGTAGCCTTCCCACGGAGTGGCCGAATGTTCCGGCTTCATGTTGACCGTCCCCGTGCCGCTCTTGACCTTGAAAAAGGCCGACATGGTGTATTTCGCGCCTTTCGCGAACGTGGGCGGTGCGATATTGAACGCGCAATCCCAGAAATTGGTGCTCTTGCCGGACACCTTCAGATTGAGACAGTATTTCCCTTCGACCGGACCTTCGGCGACACTGGCGCCCGTGCAGGCGGTCACGACCGCCGTGGTGACCGTAGCGCCGCCGCCGGGCCAGGCGCCCCACGGCGCCATGGCACCCGTTTCGAAGCCGCCGTTGGTGATGAGATTCACAATGGAGTCGGCCGTTTTGGGCTTGCCGAACTGGATGTCGTCGAGGAACACCTTGCCCGCCGGACCCGCCTTCGGGCTGGCCTTGTCGCCGACGCCGATCGCCAGCTTCGTCACGGCCGCCAGATTGACGCCCGACAGGTCGCTCAGGGCGATCTGCCACTGCGTCCAGGCGGACGCGTTGGTCGCCGACGCATTCGTCGTCGTGACCGTCTTCGTCTTGTTAGCTTTATCCGTGACCGTCACGTACAACGGCGCGGCGCCGTTGCTCACCTGCGTCACACCGATCGACACATTCTGCCATGCACCTGTCACGGTGCCGACCGTCGCCACATTCGAGAACTCCGCCGTGCTGTACGCATTGGCGTTGTGGCTCGTCACCGCCAATCCGATGTAGGCGTTCGCCGCCATCGTGATGTTCTGATCGGCGCCGACCTGGGTCCACGTCTTGCCGTCCGCCGAACGCTCCGCCTTGAAGGCGTTGCCCGTGCGGGTGATCCGGACCCAGTACGGGGCTGCGATGCCCGTCACGTTCGCCTGGTCGCTCACGCCACCGGTGGTACTGCGATACGCGAAGGAGGCGCCGTTGTCCGGCGTCATCGCGCACAGGACGTGCTTGGAGCCCGCGTCGAGCGTCTCTCGGATCATCACGCCCGCCTTGGACCAGGCATCGCTGCGGGTCAGGCTGTCCACCTTCGCCGTGATCGAGCCGTTGCCGTTGAGCGACTTATAGGCAAACCGGAACTGGTCGGTGTTGCCCCAGATGTCCGTGCCCGTGCTGCTGACGCTGAAGGCGTTGCCGCCCTTGTCGGCAAAGCCAAGCGGATAGCCCCTGTACCACAACGCCAGGGTCGTGGCGCCGCTGACCGTCCAGTCCTGCGCCGTGTCGAACGTCCGCTGGGCCTCCGAGTAGAACGGCGACTTCACGTTGTTGTACTCCAACGGCATGGCCTGCTTGCCGCCGTGCACGATCGCGGTCTCGGCAAACGGGGGGTTGATGTAGCCGACCAACGACCCGCTCTTGCCGTCGGTATAGCCGTCGATCCAGGCGTCGAAGATGGCGCTGCCCAAAACATCCTTGTAGCTCTCGAAATCATCCACCGCCGCGTACTCCTGCGTGGTGAAGCTCCAGACGCTGCCCGGATAGGAGTTGACGCCGTTGACCTCATCGACCTTCCAGTAGTAGGTCGTGCCGAAATTCAGCGAACCGGGGGCAAAGCCGTGATCGGTCACCGTCTTGGACGTCGCGGTCCCGGCAGCCACGGCCGCTTTGTCGGTGCCGAAAACCACCTTGTGCGAGGCCGCCTCGCGGCCGGGACGCCAATCCAGACCGGCGCCCACGCTGACGCCGTCGGCGTAATTCGACGGCTGCGGGGCCCGGGCTTCCACGGGGATGTAGTAGAACCGGACTTCGCTCAGACCGTATTGCTTGAGGCCCACCAGACTCCAGTTGCTCTTGGCCGTCAGCCGGACGTACTTGGCCATGACGCCGCCGAGATTGATGGTGCTGTTGTGGGCGTACCCGGCGGTCGCCGTCGCCTGGGCGAATTGAACGTCTTTCAGCGGCGTCCAAGCCGTCCCATCGGTGGAATACTCCACGGTGACATCTTTGAACCCGTAGCCGAGCACGGGCTCGAACTCCGTGTTGTGATTCCAGACCCATAGCTCATAGAGCTTGTACGTCTGGTCGAACTGATACTGGATCCAGGTGGGCTGCGGTCCGGTCATGCTGCTGACCCACATCGCGGTGCTGACCGTCGAGTGCAGGTCGTTGGTCAGGCCGGAGCCGTTGACCGTATTCGCCGGCGGGGTCGTGGCCTTCTCCGAGCTGGAGGCGGTGGCCGTCACGCTCGTGATCGGATAGGCATAGGGCTCGACGGTAAAGCTCCATACGTCGCCCTTGAAGACCGTGGTGCTCGGCGCGGCATTCACCTCGTCCACGCGCCAATAATAGGTCTTGCCATATTCCAGAACGCCCGGCGGATCGAAGGTGGTGCCCGTCTGGCCCTTGCTGACCGCCTTAGTGAGATCGGCCGTGTTGACATCCACAAAGGTCGTGCCGAAATACACGTTGTGCGTACTGGCGTATGGGCCCGCTTTCCAGCTCAGACCTGCATCGCGCGGCACGTCCACGGCCTTATCTTGGGGACTGGGCTCATCCGCCGCAGACCTCTTCAAGAAAGTGGGTTTGACATAGTCGCCCTCATACAATCTCACGCCGTCGATCCAAAAATCACCGGGTGCGAAAGCGATGTGGAAGGTCGGGCTGGCGGGAGTTACCGTCGCCCCAATGACAGGAGTCGTTGTGGTGTATTCCACCCATTTGTTGGTGGCCGTGAGGACCAGTTCGTTGTAGGCCTCCCAGGGATCCGCCCCTCGTTCCGGCTTCATGCGAATCTGCAGCGTGCCGGATTTGACCTTGATAAAGCAGGAAAAAGTGTATTTCTTGCCTTGCTGAAACGAATGGCTGCCGTCCGTCATGCCGACATCCCAGTTGTTGGCCCCTGCCGCCGCAACCACGACGCGCAGGCAGTACTTGCCCTCAATCGGCTTTTCGGGAACGGCCGCCCCCACGCAATCCGTGACGACCGTGCCGGTCCCGGCGCCATAGATGCCGTAGGGTGCCATAGCACCGCTCTCAAAGCCGCCGTTCGTCAGCAGGTTCTGTTGTGCCTGGCTTGGCCCGGATGCCACGAAACCGATCACCAGGACTGCCATCAACCATACCACTCGATTTCTCATGATACTCTTCCTTACCTTCGGTCGCTCTGCGACCTAACCCACTTGACTTCGACTCGTCCACCAACTGCTCTCTCCGAGACTCCGGCAGGCCTTCTCAGGGCCAGCACGAACGCGAAAAAATGAACTTGGTGCCCATATCGTCCTCCACCTCCAGAAAATCGAATACCGGGAGCCCATTGGCCACACACCAAAGCTCCGTCCGGCCATGCCAAGAGTTGCAGATTGTGCTGTTTTGCCGCTGATGGTCCACGACTGCTCCTATCGGCAAGCGGCACACGCGGAATAAACCCCAGCCTCCACCAGCGAACCGCTCCCCCTCCCGGAAACACCCTTCGCTTGCGGCACGGTCAACTGATTCGGTGCCGCCGCACTCCTCAACAATACTGTTATTGCGATATGTCCGGCCAACCGCTCCCCGCTCTTGCTCTCACGCTCAGTCCGGACCCTTGTGCGATGCTCCTCCAACGAACAACATTCACCACCGACGCCGTTACTTCTAACGCCCCATAATATACCCATCCGCCTCCCGTGTCAAGAACAAACTGCGCGGGGCGGGGGACGGGTGTGTGAGGAGAAATCCTGGCGGGCTCAGGCGGCCGCCCGCTCGGCGTTCCAGTACGTATCCCACAGGCCGCTATGGTAGACGCAGGCCAAGGCCATCATCGCCTCGGCGTTGGACGTGTCCCACCTCATGCCGGGTCCTTTGAGCCGGTCCGTCAGCGTGCCGCACCTCGACTCGGTGGGGCCGGAACCGCAGTCATAGCCCCGTTGGCGGAACGTCGGGTAATCCGTCATCGCCACTCGCTTGGCAATGAAGTCCCGCAACGATTCCAACGCCTCCTGCTTGACGCCGGTACGAGGATGCCGCCGATACGAACCCAGCCGGTCCAGCAGCACCAGCGAGCCGTGCTCCCACACGCAACCCATCATCTCCTCCCGCCATTGCACCGCCTTGGTCGTGCCCTCCCCGTAGAGCACGTGGCTGGCCTCGATCACGTGGTCCCGCACGTGGTGGTAGTCCAGGATATGCTCGTCCCGCATCGGCAGTTGCCGGGCGCATGGATGGGCGATCCACGCGGCGCCATCGGACAGGGCGTCCTTGACCTGGGCCTGGG
>Ga0315286_10000344_pt1 | contig 38422 bp, 33 predicted proteins | sample YL17G10_0_MG_FD_205038 | JGI IMG/M metagenome (GOLD analysis project Ga0315286, IMG submission 205038) | Sediment microbial communities from Yellowstone Lake, YNP, Wyoming, USA - YL17G10_0 | ecosystem: Environmental > Aquatic > Freshwater > Lake > Sediment | place: USA: Wyoming | collected...
ATTCTCATTCCAAAGTACGCATCGCAATACAAAGAGATCACTCTCAAGGAGACTGGAAAGGTTGGACCACTGTTTTATCACTGGATAATCTCGATTAACATCGCCTTGATTTCAGTTATCCTCATCTTGCTCATACGTATAGCTTAGGCAGTACTGTGCAAAAACAATGCGTTGTTCGGCTAACCGATAAGCAACATCCACTCAACATTAGAACTAAAATACTTTATCCTCATCGCATTCCATGAACAATCAATCATACAAAACATCTTCCAGCGGCTCAGATGCACTCGTTATAGAACGAGTCCAAAACGACAATGATCTAAACGAATTTATCCGTTTACCCTGGCAGATTTACAAAGATTATCCTCATTGGGTACCACCGCTCATGCGGGATGTGAAGTTCAAATTGAATCAATCGAAGCATCCATTCTTCGAGCATGCAAAAATAGAATTATTCATTGCTCGCCGCGGAACAACTATCGCCGGACGTATCGCCGCTATCGTTGATGACCGTTATAATGAATTCCACAAAGAACACACCGGTTTTTTCGGTATGTTCGAATGTGTTGAAGACTACGAGGCAGCGAAGGCATTATTTTCTTCTGCAGAAACATGGTGCAAGAACCAGGGCATGAACCGAATGCGGGGACCGATGAATTTAAGCATGAACGACGAATGCGGATTCCTGCTGGAAGGTTTCGACATTGATCCTGTCATCATGATGCCGTATAATCCAAAGTACTACCTTGAATTTTGCGAGCGGTACGGTTTTGTTAAAGCAAAAGATTTGTACGCCTATCTGAAAAGCGACATAGGAGTAGTCGACCGGGTTGCAAAATTAGTAGAGCGGGTGAAGAGCAAAGAAAATGTTGTCATCAGACCGGTTAACCTGAAAAATTTTAAACAGGAAGTAGCGATCGTCAAGGATATTTACAATGCTGCGTGGGAATTAAACTGGGGTTTTGTACCGATGACTGAAAAAGAAATGGATCTCATGGCGAAAGAATTAAGACCCATTTGTGAGCCGGAACTCGTCTTGTTTGCTGAAGTCAACGGACAGCCGGTGGGTGTGAGCGTTACACTCCCCGATATGAATCAGGTGTTGAAAAAGCTGAACGGAAAACTCGGTCCCATCGGTCTCTTAAAGTTTCTCTATTACAAAAAGAAGATAACCGGAGCCCGAGCGATCGTGTTCGGCATTAAAAAAGAATACCGCCTCACGGGCATCAGCAGCGTGTTGTATTACGAGACGGTAAAGAGAGGCGCGCGATTAGGATACACATGGTGCGAGATGTCGTGGAACCTCGAGGACAACGATCTGATCAACCGCTTCGATGAAGCTGTTGGCGGAAAGCTGTACAAGAAATACAGGATTTACGAAAAGGAGCTTCACTAATTCTGTGTCATTCTGAGGAATCCCGCTCAAAGAGCGGGCGGCCGAAGAATCTCTCATTTCAGTGTAGTTTTGAGATTCTTCACTTCATTCAGAATGACAATCCTTAATGGTTGCAATTTAAATATGAGTGTTGTATATTCAAAACGAAATGAAAATTTTAAATACTATGGAGGACGCTTCAATTAGTGGGAATGTACTCATCACAAAAAATCCCTTTAGCCAACCGCGACTGCCATGAGCGGGATAAACGACATTAGTTTACCACGCCTGATTGAACCGCTAAACGAAATTCGTTTAGCCACATGCAAGGCAAAATTGCTGTTTGTTTGAATTTGCCGTACAGAAACGTTATCTTGGAACTAAATGCTGATTGAAACAGAAGCTCGCAGACACGAGCAGACATACTCCGACGAACACCGAAAACTCCTTGGGACTCATTATACGCCCGATCCCATTGTGGATTACATCGCTCGGCGTGCTCTTCGACCTTTATTGGAATCTTCCAATTGCGTGCAGGACATCAAAGTATTGGATCCTGCTTGTGGTTCAGGGCTATTCTTGCTTAAGTCATACGATATCCTCGCAGAGCATTGGCGCAAAGTATTGGGAAGTTTTGGCCCAAAGGAAGCTAGACATATTTTGGAAAACTCTCTCTTTGGAATTGACATTGACGACCGAGCGGTTTCGGCGACCAGACGGCATCTTCTTGAGAAGGCATCATTCCTCGAATCCGACATCCCTCAACTCGACAAGAATATCGTGGTCGGTGACGCCTTGGCCCTTAAACTCCCTTCGACCCAATTCGGTCTTGATAATGAAAACTCAGATGAGACTATCGTGCTTCCTCATTTTGAGAAGCATAGTTTCGACTGCATTGTCGGGAATCCACCCTATGTTCGTATCCAAAACACCGTTCTGGAGAAACGAGAATACTACACTTCTGTATATGTAACTGCCTCAGGTCGCTTTGACATCGCAACCCTCTTTCTTGAGTTGTCTGAGTACCTCTTAAAGGACCAAGGTAGGCTTGGCTTCATAGTTTCGAACAAGATTCTGGGAACTTCAGGAGCAAAAAAACTCAGAACCTTCTTACTCACCCATTTTGCCATTGACGAAATCATCGATTTATCGGACACGAAGCTCTTTGAGGCAGCAGTGTTGCCGATGATTCTCATTGCTACACGATCGAAGAACAACGGACACTACATAGCTTATTCTTCCGTGACCGAATCGCATGGTGAAGCAACAAATCCTATACAAACAGAAAACATTTTGAGCTTGATAGAAAGCTTTCAAATTCCATTCGAGGCAAATGTTTCGTTTGCCAACAGAGTCTTTCAAGTCCAGCGTTTCTACGCTGATCTCCCGACGGTACGAGCGAGTGTTTGGACTTTCCACAATGATAACGAGAACCGCATCCTCTCGAAACTCAAACTCAACTCTGCGCACAACCTCAGCGAGATAGTCGAAAAAATCAGCGTCGGCTTGAAAACAACAGCTGACGGTGTGTTTATCAAGCCGATGACTAAAGATTTCATCGAGCGAAAAGGGTTAGAGTCTGATTTGATTTTTCCTCTTTTGGAAAGTCACAACATCAAGCGCTGGCGATATTCTTGGGATCCCAGAAGTGATCTTTTCGTCCTATATCCCCACGTTGAGCAAAACGGGAAAGTGATCCCAATTAACTTGGAGGTCTTTCCACAAGTAAAAAAGTATCTGGAAGCAAATCGTTCTCAACTTGAGAGTAGAACTTATATTTCTGATAGTACACGTCGTTGGTACGAAATTTGGGTGCATCAATCTCCCGCCGACTTTCGTCAGAGGAAAATCATCACACCTGATATTTCTTCACATAATCGTTTTGCTCTCGATAACGGGAAGTTCTTTGTAAACGGTACTTGCTTCTACCTCATTCTCAAAGATAAGTCAGACAGTTCATACTTCTCGATTCTTGGATTGCTTAACTCAAAGGTTATTGAGTATTTTCATAAGATAACAAGTGCTAACTCGCTCTACGCAAAAAGGTTCCGTTATTGGTCTTCCTCTATAGGAAGTTATCCAGTTGCAAAGCGATTGTTCAACGTCCCCGAGCTTAGTTCTGCAATTGTCAAGAATGTCTCTTGCTTGCTCACAACTACGGCTGACGTAGAACGAATTGAACTCGAAAAAGAAAATGACCGTCTTTGCTACCAGTTATTTGACCTGACGGAGGGCGAAATCCAAGATATTGAATCTACCCTTTCTGTCCATTCCTCGCACTCCTCATTGAAAGGTATTTCTGATAAATGACATCCAGACAAACCCTCTTAACATCTGCAAACAAAAAAAAGAAACTTATTTACCAAACTGATTTAGAAGACGCAAACAGTCTCGCAAACCATCCTCCCTCTAAGGAAATTCTTTATACCCTTGACGAAATTGCTATACTGATCGAAGACCTTATGTCGATGGGTGCACCTACGGACTCAAACGGTCGCATCCTTGATGTTCGCCCCAAGGGTCATTGGTTCGAGTTTGAGGTCGCAAAAAGACTCGGCTACAATTATCCACCGGGCGGTGCGTTATTTCCCGACATACGACATCAAGCTTTGGAAATCAAGCATCATACTGGTAAGAGCATTACTGTCGATTTTGGTCGCCATCACCCGGGCTCAGCTGATGTAATCAATGAAATTTGGAATCGCAAGCTCCAATTAAAGGTAAAAGAAATTCGCTACCTGATCGCTCTTGCCCCTCCTCCCGTTTGTAAAGTGACGACGCTTATCCTTCTCACTGGTGCTCAGATCATAAATGTTTTCGGTGTCTCGCCAACGCAGACTATCAAGTACCAAATGGGCATCTCCGTAAAGTGGAGAAAGGAACATAGCGGGAAGATGGTGGTCGGGGAGAAAGTCTGGCGGCAAGCTGAATAACACAAACCGCAACTACACCTAACACTTTATAAAAGGTCCCCGAAAAAAGAATTCGGGACGTCTATCATGCCTAATTGGACTGCTAAACGAAATTCTTTGATCTACTGATAGACACAAATCATACGAAATCAATTTTCAAGTCAGTTTTATGGCGCAAATATTTTAAAAATTTATCATAGGAAAGTCAATGAAATCAATACTTCTTTTCTTGCTTGTGATCTCTTCCTCGTTAACGGCGCAGGAACCGGATAGCAGCTCCGCACTCTTCCAATTGCGCGAAGCGGAACGGAACTTTGCTCGTGCGTCTGTTATGTATGGACGCAATGCCGCATTTGTTGAAAACTTTGCAGACGAGGCGATTATATTTACAGATAAATGGATAACCAACGGCAAACAGTTCTGGAAAGATCTGAAGGCTCGCCCTAGAGTGCTCAAATGGGAGCCAGAATATATGGATATTGCCGATAGTCGGGATTTTGGGATAAGCACAGGTCCTTGGGAAGTGCAGGAGTATCGTCCATACACCGCACCTGCAGCAACAGGATATTTTCTCTCGGTGTGGAAAAAGCAAATCGACGGTAATTGGAAAGTGATATTAGATGCCGGCTCGACAATGCCTCCGCAGACCGGTTACGATCATGCGTTCTCATTTCCAGCAGGAGATGACAAACCTGTCCCGAATCCAAAGCTCGTGAATGTCGATTCAGCACGTGCAGAGATAATGGAAAGGGAAAAACAATTTCTCGCAGCGTGGAAAACAAATCCCCTGCCTGCAACGTACGCTTCGTTTCTCGCTACGGGCGTTAGGATTCAACACGAAGGATATCTTCCTACAACAAATCCGGATACAATCAACGCTTTGATATCTCACCTGCACAAAACGTTAACTTGGGAAACGGTTGGCAGTAGAGCGGCTAGTTCTGGCGACCTCGGATTCACGTACGGACTCTTTGAAATGCAGAATAACCCAAAAGGTTTAAAAGGACATTATGTAAGGATCTGGAAAAAACAACCAGAGGGCAATTGGACAATCACCCTCGAAATGATGGGCATTGACTAGAACTTGAAAACAAAATTTCAACCCATGTCAATTCTAACAAACTGACATGCCTCGAGTCTAAATACTATCAGAAATATCACTAACTCCTTTTTCTTCCCTGCTCTTCCAAAGTCTTTTTATAGCAGAAATCTCTCCTGCTTGAAGAAACTTCATCACATAACTCACAAGTATAAAGCACGTGAGAAACGTTATCCCCCGATTTGCATAGTTATCAAGCTTCACTTGACGGGTGTAACTAAGTGGACGATAATCATCCACTCAGTGGTTGATTATCATCCATTGTTTATTTATATTATACCATGATTAAACGTCACATAACATCGGCGCTTTTGCATGCATTGAAAGACAATCCCGTTGTTCTGCTCAATGGAGCACGGCAAACAGGAAAAAGCACGCTTGTCAAATGGCTTGCCGAACGCCGGTACCGTGCACGATACCTTACGATGGATGATGCAACAACGCTCTCTGCAGCTTCTGCAAATCCGGAAGGGTTTCTTACCGGCTTCGAGGGTCCAATCATACTTGATGAAGTCCAAAGAATTCCTGAACTTTTTCTCCCTATCAAAGCAATCGTCGACCGGAATCGTACCCCGGGAAGATTTCTTCTCACCGGTTCGGCAAACGTTCTTTTTCTCCCCCGCCTTTCAGAATCGTTAGCGGGAAGAATGGAAATTCTTAACCTCTGGCAATTCTCGCAAGGGGAGTTAGAGGATACCAATGATCGGTTCATAGATGCAGTATTCTCAAATAAATTTTCACCCGCTGGCTCGCCACCCCGATTAGACATATTTAAATCTCTTGCACTCGGCGGCTATCCGGAAATTCAGAAACGGAATGATCCTCAACGCCGACACGCCTGGTTCGAGTCGTATATTACAACAATACTTCAGCGAGACGTTCGCGAGCTTGCACATATCAACGGATTGACAGCAATGCCTCGGTTGTTAGCTTTGCTCGCATCCCGAATCGGGACAATGTTGAATTTCGCAGAGCTATCTCGAAGCATCGTCCTGCCGCAAACAACTCTCAAGCGATACCTCTCCCTGCTTGAAACGACGTTCCTTATCCGGTTACTTCCAGCCTGGGCAACGAACAGAAGCAAGAGAATTATTAGAACACCTAAGCTCTATTTAACGGATACAGGGCTCGCACTACATCTGTGCGGTGTGGATGAGCAATTGCTGAAACGTAACCACACACCGCTCGGTCACTTCTTAGAAAATTTTGTCATTATGGAATTGACAAAGCAGGCAACATGGAGTCATGAACGCGTGACGATGTACTATTTCTGTACACATGCGGGCCAAGAGGTTGATTTTGTACTAGAACGTCCTGACGGGACGGTGGTGGGCATTGAGGTTAAGGCAAGTATGCAGGTTGACAAATCATCGTTCACCGGATTAAATACTCTCAGAGAAATACTGAAGAAAAACTTCATCCGCGGAGTCGTGTTGTACATGGGAAATGAGACGATACCCTTCGGGAACGATATGACCGCCTTACCAATCTCGAATCTTTGGCAATAAAGGTCGAATAATAATCATCCACTCGGTGGTTGATTATCATCCATAGAATTTCCTCCTCTAAAATTTTCTGTACTGCTTTTCAGCTTCACTAATCGCCTCAGTACCGATAGTTCGCTCCCCTCAAAAAACTTCATCGCATACATCAGCAATAAGAAAAGCACAATTAGAAATATCTTCCAAAGAAAATCAATTGTCGCTGAGCCGGTCAACACCTCCATAGGAATGAAATAATATAAAATTACGACTGCCACCACCGCTCCTCCAATCTTCCACAAGCGATTGAACTCGTAGATCACCGGATAAATATGCTGAACAACGAAGTACATCGTAACAGCCATAATGAAGTAAGCAATAAACGTTGCCCATGCTGCACCCAGCATACCGAAGGATGGTATTAAAAGAAAGTTTGCCGCAACATTAACAACCGCACCAATACCCGTAACAAGAGGTGAGTATTTGGTTTTCTTCTCGATATAGATTCCTGCCGAGAGGTTCGTGGAGATGCCGAGGAATAAATAACCAAGTAGAACAATCGGAACAATATTCAACCCGCTCCAGTAACTTGGTCCGATGATGTGCCGACCGAAGATACTGATCTTCGCAATATCTCCGATGAAGAAAGTCAGCACTAAAAATATTGCCGACATAAACAGGACAAGATAAGTCAGCACGCGCGCGAAGATTTCTTTTGCATTCGCTTCTTTGGCTGTCGAAAAATAAAACGGTCTCCAGGCATAATCGTATATCGAGACAATGAGCATCATGAAAATACCGAGACGGTAGTTTGCCTGATAGATTCCAACGGTTGCGTCATCCGTGAGTGCGCGGAGAATCGGCCGGTCAATAACCTGAATCGCCATCGCCGCAATTCCCGACGGAATGTACGGTAACCCGAACTTCATCAGCGCTTTCCAGAGCGGCAGGTTGAATTCTTTCGTGAGATAGCGGAAAATTGTCGGCAACAGCATAACAAATGTCAGCACTGAAGCGGTAAGGCCGCTGATAAACACTCCAACCACACCCATCCTGAAGACAAGAAGAAGGGCGAGATTCATTCCGACATTAACAACGATATTGAGAAACTTTATAGTTGCAAAGAGTTTTGCTTTATGCTCCATCCGCAGCGCTGCAAATGGGATGATTGCAAACGCATCGAATGCTAATATGCCCACTGTGTAAAGAACTATAGAATCATAATCCACCGGAACGTTCATCATTCTCGCAATCGGCGATGCCAAAATAGCAAGAATGATTGAAAATATTATCGATGAACCGAAAAGCGAAATGAATGGTGTACTGAAGTTCTGCTTCGCTGTTCCAATCTCCAGTGTGGATGAGTATTTGAAATATGCCGACTCCATCCCGTACGAATAAATGACAGTGACAAACGCAATCAGCGAGTAAACGTATGCCACGATGCCGTAATCGCCGGGAGCGAGGACGTTTGTGTAGAATGGAACAAGTAGAAAATTTAGGAAACGCCCGAGGATTGTACTTACACCATAAATAGCCGTCTCAGTTCCGAGGCGCTTAATTTGATGGAACATTTAGGAAGATTTTTGTAAGTGAATAACCTTTAAGGAAATATCGAGCGCTCTCGATGAATGCGTTAGTGCACCAACAGAAATAAAATCAACTCCCGTTTCTGCTATCGCACGGACATTATCGAGAGAAACATTCCCCGAAGCTTCAACCTCTACAGAATGATTGATAAGCTCTACAGCTTTTTTCATATCAACGAGATTAAAATTATCGAGCATGATACGGTGAACCCCTTTATACTGAAGCGCGGTTTTCACATCTGAGAGATTTTTAGTCTCAACTTCAACCCTAAGCTGATATTTCTTTTGTTTCATGTAACTTAAACAATGAGTAATCGCATGGGCGATTCCGCCTGCCGCTGCAATATGGTTATCTTTTATGAGTACCATATCGTCAAGACCGAACCTGTGGTTCACGCCGCCGCCGATTTGGACGGCAAGCTTATCCAGTATACGCAAACCGGGAACGGTTTTTCGCGTATCGGTGATTTTTGTATTCGTGCCTTTAACAGAATCGACAAATTTTTTAGTCACGGTAGCAATGCCGCTCATGCGCTGGAGGATGTTCAGCACTGTGCGCTCTGCTTTGAGGATACTTCCAAATTGACCATCCACTTCAGCAACAATCACACCGGCTTCGATGAATGTCCCTTCTTTAAAAAGTTTCTTCCATCTCAACTCGGGATCTATAAAATGGAATATCATTCCGACAATATCAAGTCCGGCAATAACACCCGATTCTTTCACGCGCATGTCCCCATGACCCAGAAGATCGCTCGGAACGGTGGATTCTGTCGTGATGTCACCCATCCCGACATCTTCGAGGATTGCATCCTCTATAAGGTGGCTCAGTCGACTATCCAGTATTTCGTTCTTCATTTTCCTTCCCTATTTGCGGCTCATCATCAACCAACATGATAGGAATGTTGTTTTTAATCGGATAAATTTTAGCGCACTTATTGCACGTCAATGTTTCTTTCTTCGGTTTGTAGATGAGATCGCCGTGGCATTTGGGACAACACATGATATCTAGAAGTTCTTTAGGCAGCACTGATCACCTTTTTACTTTTTTTGAAAATGTTTATTTACCATCTCAAGAAACCGCTCTGGCGGACGTATTGGTTTACCAATTTTAGCATCAACAAAACCATGGACAGTATAACCAGCCACAAGCAGCTCTTGAGATTCCTCGTTGATAATTGCATACTCAATATTTACACGCACCTGCGGGATGTCCGTCAGCATCGTTCTCACGGTGAGAAGCTCATCGTACCTACCCGCTTTTAAAAACTTTGCATGTGCTTCAACAACCGGGAGATAATATCCCATCTTTTCAATTTCTGGATAGGGCAGCCCGATCTCACGCAGCAAATCGGATCTTCCCTGTTCGAAATACTCTAAATATTTTGTATGATAGACCATCTTCATCTGGTCGGTATCGGCATAACGCACACGAATCTTTGTCTCAGTTGAAATCATAATTGGATGTGAGATATGTGATCTGGGATGTGCGCAGGGTGATGGGATCGGTGAGTGATGATTGCTGAGATTAAACCTTTTTGATTTTTTAATTTTGACTTTTGCATTTATTCTTCAAACTCTCCCATCTTCGAAAACTTCTCGATCCGCTTCTCGATTAGTTTATCTGTTTTGATCTTCTTCAATTTTTTAATCTCTTCATGAAGGATTCCTTTCAAGATTTCTGCTGCCTGCGGTGGATTCCGATGCGCACCGCCGAGTGGTTCCGGTACGATCCGATCGATAATGCCTTGCGCCAATAAATCCGGGGCAGTAAGTTTCAAGGCTTCTGCTGCTTGCTCTTTATAATTCCAACTTCTCCATAAGATACTTGAGCATGACTCTGGCGAGATAACCGAGTACCATGTATTTTCCATCATCAGTATACGATCACCGATGCCTAGTCCAAGCGCACCACCGGAAGCACCTTCACCGATGATGCAAACAACAATTGGTGTAGGTAAGTGCGACATTTCAAATAAATTCCGCGCAATTGCTTCTGCTTGGCCGCGTTCTTCTGCTTCAAGCCCCGGAAACGCACCCGGTGTATCAAGCAAGTTAATGACCGGTCGCTTAAACTTTGCTGCAAGTTTCATCAACCTAAGTGCTTTGCGGTATCCTTCCGGATTCATCATACCAAAATTACGGTAGACGTTCGACTTCGTGTCTCGACCTTTTTGCTGACCGATAATCATCACCGGCTCATTTTCAAGCATTGCAAAGCCGCCAACAACCGCCTTGTCATCCCGAAACGAGCGATCACCATGAAGCTCAATGAAATCTGTTGTCATCAAGGAAATATAATCAAGTGTATATGGACGATCGGGATGACGGGCAAGCTGAACCTTTTGCCAGCGCGTCAAACCTTCATAAACCGATTTCCGTAATTGATTAACTTTCTCTTCGAGTGTTTTTACTTCATCGGCGATATCGAGTGATTCGGAATATTTCCGCATCTCTTCGATTTTCTTTTCAAGCTCTATGATCGGCTTTTCAAATTCTAGTACTACTTTTGCCATAAGTGTTCTCGCTTTTCATAAACATTATAAACGTCTTCAAAAGAATTTCTGCATCAAGAATTGGTGATTGATTCTTGGCATAGTAAAGGTTATACTTTTCAATTTCCTCAAGCGTTAAGTCGTCACGGTAATTAAGCTGTACAAGACCTGCCAGACCGAACTTTCCGCAATACATCGATGCACTGTTATTCGATGATGCCGGGAAATTTTTCAGTGGACCAACCATACTTAGTTCACCACTTAGAACTTTGGGCAGCAACATTATACTGTCACCAAATCGACTTAATACCTTTCCTGATTTCTTTCGAATTAGAATCAACGGATAAATAGTAATCAGCATTACCAATGAAGATCCGATATCGAACAATCTTTTAAAGAAGCGGTTCACAGGATGATTGATGTTATAATCAATATCGACGAGTGGTATATCATCCAGCTCATCGATGTGTGTTTTACCGATGATGACTTCCATACTACTCGGAACAAGCCGAAAGTTGACACTTCGATTTCTGCTTCGTCCGATGACAGATAAAATATTAGTGTACGACAAAATATCCGTTGAAAAAATCACTTCTGATGCTTTTTTTTCTTCAATCACTTTTCCAATATTATCAATACTTCCGAGAATTTCAACTCCTAACACTTTTTCCCCGATGCGTTTCCGTGTAACATCAACAAATCCAACAACTTCGTAGCCATCATCAACGCGGGCACGCAGCTTGATTAATAGCTCTTGTCCTGCTTTCCCAACACCAACGATTATCGTTCTTCTACCAAACAAGCTTCGCTTCCGATGCTCGGGTGAGCGGAGGATCGCCCTCGTTATTGATCTCCAGCCTGGAAGGAAAAATAAATTCATAACTCCTGAGATAGCAACAACCATCCGACTGAAGCCATATTGTTTGAAGAAAAACGTAAGCGCCGAGAGAATGATATAACCGAATATTACCGAACTGCTTGTGTGTGTTACCGATAGTTTCCGCTTTGTGTACACACCAAAAAAGTACATTGATCCTATAATAATTAATGCCGGGACAGCAAGAATTACAGGATATCCGTATGCAGGAAAATGGAAGAACTTCCCAAACCAAATATATTCACTTAGGAGAAGTGAAATATCTACAAATATGAAATCTAAAATAACGGCGCGAAGGGGTTTTGAGATTTTACCAATAAATGCGATCCACTCGCGCACTCCAATACCTAGACTAAGAATGAAATCAGAAAAAAAACCTCGTGAAAAATGTTTTTTAACAAAGACACGCATTGCCTCATAAAAAAGTTTTATTTCATCAATATCGCTGCGGCGAACACTTTCACCTTTGTAGTGAATGACTTTTGTTTCGTGCACATAATAAATTTTCCGGCCAGCTTGCTTGATGCGGTAGCACCAATCAAGATCTTCACCGTACATAAAGAACTGTTCATCCAAACCACCGACAATATCAATAACCTTTCGCCGAACGAACATAAACGAGCCGCTAACGGCATCGACTTCATACGTTTTATCCGGATCAAGATATGCAAGATTGTATTTTCCAAAAAGTACTGTTGTTGGAAACAGTGTGCTCAAACCGGTAATCTTTGTGAATGCCACCCATGGTGTTGGAAAACTTCGCCGGCAGGCAAGCTGCAATGTTCCATCCGGATTTAAAATTTTACAGCCGGCAAGACCGACATCTTGATGTTGATCGAGAAAATTTATCATTATCTTTAGTGTATCTTCCTGCAGAACTGAATCAGGATTAAGTAATAAGATGTAACTTCCTTGCGATTCCCGAATGGCAATATTGTTTGCTGCTGCAAAACCGAGGTTTCGCTCGTTAATTATAAGTTTCACATCGGGAAATTTCTGCTCAACCATCTCAACACTTCCATCATCAGAAGCATTATCAACAACGATGACTTCTCCCTCAACCATTGTCATTGCCTTCTGGATGGAGAGAAGAGCATTCTCAAGGAATGCCCGCACATTGTAATTCACTATGATGACAGAAACTACCATTGGATTTATTTAAAGTTTACCGATTATTTTATGATACTTCAATTTCCAGACCATGAACACCGCTTCGTACACAATTTTCTTGGACATTTTAGAAACTCCTGACTGACGTTCTGCAAAGATTATAGGATGCTCGCATAGCTTGAAACCTTTGCTGTATGCCTTGAAATTCATTTCGATTTGAAAAGCATAACCGTTTGAATGTATCTTATCGAGATCGATAGCTTCTAGCACTTTCCGCCGAAAACATTTGAAGCCGCCCGTTGCATCTTTAACCGGCATTCCGGTAATGATGCGTGTGTAAACGTTTGCGCCATAACTTAAGATCAAGCGGCGAATGGGCCAGTTAATTACACGAACTCCATTAGTGTACCGCGACCCGATTACTAAGTCGTACGATTCGATTTTCTTTAAGAAATTAGGAATTTCTTCGGGATTGTGAGAGAAATCCGCATCCATCTCGAAGATGTAATCAAACTTGTTTGAGATAGCATACCGAAATCCTTCAACATACGCTGTTCCTAAGCCCATCTTTTTCGCTCTACTGATAAGATGAATGCGAGGATTTTGAGCTACTAACCTCTCGACAATGATGCCTGTTCCATCAGGTGAATTGTCATCAACAACCAGCACCTCGATCTCAGGTCCTTTACTTAGCACCTGCTCAATAAATTTTTCTATGTTTTCCGCTTCGTTATATGTCGGTGTTACTACTAAAGTTTTTGGCATGAAGATTCACATTATTTTGATCGGACTAAGTTAATATTCAATATGAAATTTAAGTGAAGCGTAGTGGTCAAGATTTTTTTCGTTGAACGCATATTTTTTTGTTTGACGAATTTCGTAGAGTCCTGATATAAAGAAATTCGTAAAAGGCTCATACGATGCACCGATTTGAAGCCGGTCGGTATGGACACGATTACCGGCAAGAAATGCCGCCTTCTCCGAATCACCATCTCTATGACCGGTGAGAATATCGCCGCCTACATTTATTATCTTTCCATCAGATAAAATATTTTCACCGTGTCGTGTACCCGCGTATGTTCCCCAAAGCCGGAGCTTCGAGTATGGATAGTATCTTAATTGAATAAACCATTCATCTGAATTCGGCTCAAGATGATGACCCAATCCGATATTGTTATTGGAATAAGAATTCCCACTCAGTCGATTGCCGTAAACATACGGCTCAATCCGAGAGTATTCAACGACTGCATCGAGGTTAGAACAACCGGTAACATCGGAAATATACATCCCACCTTGCCAGCCGAACTCGTTTCCCCACCAACCGGTTCCCATCTTTTTAAAATCAATATCATCGATAAGCCACGTGCCGTAGAATTTATAATTATGAAGTGGAAAAAACTCTAAATCAAAATTAATGAATGCATTATCTCTGTCACGCAAGGAATGCTCGGAGGATTTGTAAAAATTGATTGGATTTAAGTATGCAAAATCGAGCGCACTGCGTTGATAGATAATCATTTCAGAAACACCGATATTTAGACGGTCGAATAAAGAAAACTGTACGCGGTGTAACGCAAAATACTTGTTTTCAAATCGCGAGAGGGAAGCAGAGGTATCAACAAGTGCACCGTGAATGGATGCGAAGCGAACCGACTTATATTGAAAATCCAATTTTATAAAATCCAAGACCGGTGCATTATCCGACAACAATAACCGATCCGAGTACCCCGTACCGATCAGCGTATATTCCCTACCGAACTGAACATTGAACCAATCGAAATCTGCACGCAGATATGCTTCGGTAAAATCGAAGTAAGGCGAATCCAAGTCTTTGAATTTGACATTCCCTTTCAACCGCGTATCCGACAGCGCAAAGTTTTTATCTCCGAATAATGTACCATTAGTTGCCCGCAAATAATATCCGACCCGATGTTTTATTGTTCCGCGAATTCGTCCGCCGTGTTCCTCCAAAGAAGCATCTGTGTTTCCATAAGTATCACCTGTGATCCTTCGATGTTCAAAAGTTCCGATGAATTCAACATATGCAGAGACAGATGAATCCGAGTAAGCATAGAGATATTTTTCTTTGTCGGAGTAAAAATAGTTCAACGAGCCATCACGAAAGAAAATATCGGCATCTTCTTTCAATGGATCGATTTCATGCATGAACTCTTGTTTGAATTTGAGGAGAAATTGGATTTCCGGTTCATTAAGTTTCTCACGCTGCTGATCAACAGTTTGAATAAGTTCAGCCACTTGCTTTCGAGAGAGTGGAATCATTGTATTACTATAGAGCGGAAGAATTCCCTTTACACCCATGCGGTTTAAGAAGTCGTACACTTGGTTATTCACAGGAACATTTTCAATCTGAGCTACCGAAACACTGATCACCGAAATAACTATCAACCATAACAATATCGTTGATCTCGCAACAAATCTAAAATCTAAAATCGAAAATCGAAAATCCATCAGTGCCCCTCCCCTTTCAATACAACTGCAATTGTATTCAGAAGAATTTTCAGGTCCATTCGCAATGACATATTTTCGATGTAGGATAAATCGTATTGCACTTTTTTCCTGACGTCCTCAATACTCTCATCGTACTTGTGTTTTACTTGTGCCCAACCAGTGATTCCCGGGCGGACTTTGAGTCGGCGTTTATAGAGTGGAATTTCCTGTGAGAGCTGGTCGACGAAAAACGGGCGCTCAGGTCTTGGACCAACTAAACTCATCTTACCATCAAGTACGTTAATCAATTGGGGTATTTCATCGATGCGGAGCTTCCTGATGATTTTTCCTACACGCGTAATCCTCGGATCTTGTTTATTCGCCCATACCGGTCCTGAATGACGTTCGGCTTCTTCATCCATTGAGCGGAACTTGATGATATGAAAATGTTTCTCATCCTTCCCGACTCGTTCTTGTGTGTAAAAGATTGTACCTTTTGAATCAAGTTTAATTGCTATTGCAACAAGAAGCCAGATTGGTAATCCAACAAATAGAATTACAAACGAGAAAACAATATCTATAGCTCGTTTTACCGCATACTCCCATGGCGGCATCAGCTCGGGCATGATTTCAATAAGCGGGAAACCATAAATCTGATTCGTCTTTGCTTGACCACTAATAATATCATAAAGGTCGGGAATAATCTTCAAGCTAACCTCATGAGAATCACAGGATGAAATGATATTGAGCAGTTTATCATGTTCCATAGAATCGAGAGCGATAAGAACATCTTTGATGTCATGTTCCTTAAGAAGATTGCTCAATTCGCTGATGGATCCAATCACCGGGATGCCCTGATACGAGCTTTGCGTCTCTTCAGCCGAAACTGGTACAAACCCAACGATATTATAGCCAAGCGCGGGATATTCTTTTACTGCATCATACAACTCCTTTGCTTTTTTCGAAAGCCCCACGATAAGCGTATTGTGAAGCCCAATCCCTGCCAGTAACAACCGGCGCTGAAATGTGTGGAGTAAAAACCGTCCGCTTCCAACGAAGAGGGTAATGAGACACCAGTAAATTGAAATGAGTAGTCTTGAATGTAGAGGAGAACCGACACCGCGGTCGTCAACAAAAATTGCAAAGAAGAGTACTAAAACACCAAATGTTGTTGCTTTGAAAATAGTTGCAAACTCGTCGAAGCGCGACTTAGCATACCACTGTCGATACATACCGAATAGAAAAAAAACAATGACCCAAAATATTGCGATTGCAACCATCGGAAAAAAGAAATCGGGTTCGGTTGAATAAGATAACCGGCCGCTGCGGATCCTAATCACATAATACAATGTCCATGCAAGGTTCATGGTGATAATATCCATAAATATCAACTTATATTTTTCTTTTCTGGAGTTAATCATTATGGTTTAATGCATTGATTGGATTAATAGCGATTTATAAACTTCCAATGTTTTATTTGCCGTTTCGTCCCAAGAGAAGCGTTGTATGTTATCATAACCTTTTTGTTGTAATTCTTTCCGTAATTGAATGTTGCCAGCAATAGTCGAAATTTTATCAGCCATATCATCAATTGAAAAAGGATCAAAATATAAAGCAGCCTCGCCTGCAATTTCCGGAAGAACGGTATAATTTGAACATACAACCGGCACACCACATGCCATCGCTTCAATGACAGGTAAACCGAAACCTTCATATATAGAAGGGAATAATAAAAATTCTGCATTACATAAAACAGCTTCAAGAACCGAAGGTTCCAGGAAACCCGTGTAAACAACATCATCAGTTGGGGGATGCTGGTCAAAAGGTAAATGGCCAATCAATATTAATTGATGAGGAATACCATCCCTTTTGCGCGTCAGTTTAAACGCATCTATAACCTTTGGAATATTTTTGTTAGCACTCCGACTGCTGAAACAAATTGCATACGGATTTCGGATACCTAAATTTTTAAATAATGCCGGTATTTTATTTCCATTTACTCGTGGTTGAAATATCTCAAGCGGGGCTTCCCAAGTTACAATCACTTTTTGATGATGAAGATTGAACGCTTTTAATATTTCATTTTTTGAAAATTCTGAAACTGTAATGATTCGAGTTGAGCGATGTGCCGATTGATATACGAAAAACTTAAGCGCCATTCGCCGGATGAAAGGCATCTGACTTCCGAACGCCTGATAATTTAAATCATGGATGGTTACAATGGATGGACAGTATGTGAAAAGAGGTCCCACATATCCTAGCGAATGGATAACGTTAAGATTATGCTTCCTTAACAATCTGGGAAGAACCATCTGTTCGTATTGAAAACGTTCCCATCGTCTTTTTCCTGAAACCGGACAAATCAATCGGATAAAATTATCCTGCTTAGGTAACTGCCAATTTTTTGCTTCACGATTCAAAAAAATTAAATATTCGTTTTGTTTATCAATGTGTGATAATCCCTGCAATAAGCCCACCGCATACGTTTCAGTCCCCCCAACAACGCCAGGGAGTAGGTACAATAAATTTAATCCGATCCTCACAAAAGTTCCTTAATTCTAAGGTTGATGATTTTCAAGTTTTTCAAATAGTTCATGATAATCCCAACTAACTCTTTTAAATGAATAATCCTTTTCTACCAACAAACGTGCGCGAATTCCGATTTCTCGTAATAATTGGGGTGAAACTAAGGCAGATTCAATTGCGTCTATAATTTTCTCCTGCTCATTAATAGATATAACCCACCCCAAATGCCATTCATTAATAACCATTGCTAACTCTGAATTGCGTTCTGCGATAGCTATAATGGGCTTACCGGCGGCTAAAATATTATACATTCTACTCGGTACCGATACACCGACCATTTGAGGAACAAATGAAATTATTGCCATGTCGCAAGCATTCAGTGAATCACACAATTCGGTTCTATCTCTCGGCGGCAAGATCGTTACATTTTTAATTTTAGCTTTTCTTACAGCAGATTCGAGCCATTCTTTTTTTGCTCCAGATCCAATAAACAGAAAATGAACAAGCTCACGATTGAACATACGTAGAGCGATCTCAAAGAGAAGTTCAATGCCGTGTGTACGTCCCATGTTTCCTGAATACTGAACAATAAATTTATTATTAAGTTTTAATTCTTGTAAAAGTCGATTTGTTTCTCTGGGAAACGGTTTTATTTGTTCTATATCCGCCCAATTTGTTATTATGGAAAGTTTACTATCGTGTTGTTTGCATTTCCGGGAAACAAGCTCTTTCATGTCTCTGCCAAGTACAACGATATGATAAACATTAAGGTAAAGCCATTTACTCAGCGATTGTAAAAATCGTGTCGGAAACGATTTTTCTTTGAGGATACCTGCAGCAGTCAAAACCTCCGGATAGACATCGTGAACCAGCAGTACACATTTTGCACCTTTCAAACGGCAAGCAAGCGAAACAAAATATGGTAAAGACGGAGGATTAGTCACGACAAGAATATAATCTCCGGCAGATATTGCTCGGAGTGCTTTCCAAAAAATTGAAAAGCTTATTGTTACAATATTGATTAATCGGTGTAATATAATATCCTTTTTTAATCTTGTTGACCAACACCGTTTAATTGTAATGCCACGATAATCCTCATATTTAGGCGCATATGCTGTCCGCTGGCCATATTTCGGTTGCCCACAGAGTACATTAACAGAATAAAACTGCGAAAGCCCTTCAGCGATTTTTGTTAGATAGTATCCTGTTGCACTTTCTTCAGGATAAAATAGTTCCGAAACTATCCAAATTCTTTTTATCATTTTTCGACTCACTAAAGATATATTAAGTTGTCACTAAGGCAGAGTTCAACTTAAGTGTTTCAATTTGCTTTTGCATTATTCTACGAAGAATTTCAATGATCGGTATTGTGAAAGCCACAATAATATTTCCAACGTACCAGTAGACAATTAAACTCATTATTAAGACAGACAACTGATAAAGTAAAAGAACTTTTAAATAAACGATTTCTCTCATATCTATCAAATGATTTCTATGTTTTCTTAGATAGAATAATATCTTTACAAAATATATTCCAAGCATACTATAAATTATTAAGCCTATTAAACCGTTCCTAAAAAGAATGGCAACTGGTGTAATATACAAATTATGTTTTTTATTTGTCTTATAAACGGATCGCTCGGACGGGGTAATTAATTTATTTATTAAGATAGCACCATTTCCAAAGCCAGTCGCAAGAAAAATTGATGAATGCTCGTTCAATGTTCTCCAAGTATCGATAGTTTCGCCTATCCGTTGAAAAACAGACTCGTCTAATCCAAAATATTTCTGCCTGCCATGGACTTCTATAGTCTTAGAAAACCTTTCCGATGCAACGTCAATATCCTTTTCAATTTTAAGATCAAATACCTCATTAACACCCCAAGAGACCATAACAGGCAAAAGAAAAACAAAGAAAACGATGCTAAATTTAATTCGTCTTAATCGAAATAAATAATTCATGAATATCACAGCAATAAAAATAATAATTATTCCTCGTTGTGCCTGGGTTGTTAGCATGGTAAAAATACCAAATAGAACCAAAATGGAATAAACTATCTGACCCAAGAGTTTCCTCTCTTCGAACAGCAATGTGAAAAATACCGCCGTGAGAAATGTTCGCCCCGCAAAAGAAAATGGTATATTCCCAGTTGGGATGAAAGCGATAAGTAAAATGGTCTCGCCGATAATAATTACTTTAGTAAAAAATAAAGCTTGATCTTTTGTGTTTACACTTTTTATCACGATCCAATAAATCACTGGAATGAACATACCTCTTATTGTATCACCAAGAACATATGACAGAGGATTACCATAGAAATAACCATGGACACCCCAAAAAACATTTGCAATCAAAATAAGCATTAGCAGCCGCTCTATGAAGCACAATTTCAGCACGAACGTTTTTAATGAACCGATGAGTAATGATCTCAAAATTAAATAAATTACAACCGCAAAGAGTGCAAACCCGAACAATCCCCCCCAGATACGCAACATTTCACCCAAGGATCTATAATACCCCGCCCATGTATCAGGTTGATCAACGAATATCGGTCCAAGGACAAATATTGTCATCAGACTAATTGTCCATGCAAAAAAATAGAGAAGAAATGCTGGATGAAAAGGAATTGAATACTTCCTTAAATGAACAGAGTATCCTGTCATACCAAGACCTCGTTGGATTCTTTGCTGAATATTCTCCTTAACCACCGTAGATCATCATTAGAAACACCTTTCATAACCATCAACATTCCAGCATATACTATGCAACCAACAGCAATGCGAAAGATAAAATGAAACCCATTAAATAAAACAACACCAACAATACTTATCGTTATCGCAGTTACTGGTTTCCATAAATATCTATATAAAATTGAAAATTTTACATACTGAAAAGTAATTAAAACATATACAAGTGAAAGTGCCTCAACTATCAAACTGGCTGATGCTGCTCCTATGATACCATACCATCGTGTTAATAGTATTGTAAAAACTGTATAAGCAATTGCTATTGATAGGGTTAGATAAAAATATTTTTTTTGATGATTGGAAGCAATAAAACCAATTTCAAATATAGATCTTGAGATTGCTGCCACGAGCGCTACCATGAGAATCTGAAAAACAATCACACTCGATTGATACTGTGATGTATAAAGGAAAAGGATCATATCCTTCGCACTCACCACCATCATCAGCCCTATTGGTAAAGCTGCTAAAATAGTTAATCGAAAAAATTTCTGAATGAAATTTGAAAAATCTTCCATCGAAGTATGATAGTACCTTGATAAGGTTGGAAGTAAAATCCGATTCGAGCTGACGATGCCATAAGCCCATAAAAAAATCACTAATCGGTGACCCGCTGTATAAAAACCGAGTTCTACGTCCTTCAGCCAATATCCCACTATGATTGTCCCAAAAAACAAAGAATATTGAGAGAGGATGGTTGCAATTCCTATTGGAAGAGCATTCTTAATTATATGCAGCCCGTTCTTAATACTAGATGATAATTTCCCAAAGCCAAAATGTATTTTTGCTGTAATAAAAATGACGATGAATGGTACGGTTATACTCAAAATATATAATATGGCAGACCTGTACATATGTTCTGAGCTTTTAACAAAAAGTAAAACCAATACATAAAAAACAATACCTTTAGTAATTCTGGAAAAACTCACATAACCAATCTTCTGATGAGCTTCAAATACCCATTCTAACCCGAAAGCCATTGGAAAAATTAAAAGGGAGAATAACATTATAAGGTTGGAAGATTCAGGTGGAAAAAAATCCATCCAATAAAAAACAATTAATATCCCATAAAGCACAATTGCAAGAATGATTCTTAATGAAACAACGGCAGTTATCCAATGAGATGTTGTTTCTGTTTGTCGTGATATTTCACGGATAGCAAGAACTTCAACTCCTAATTCTCCAGCACGCAACAAATAAAGCATCCACGCTTGACCGAAATTCCAAATACCGAATCCGGCTGGACCGAAAATTCTGGCAAGATAAATTAAGCCCAAAAAGAAAAACAATTGTCCTAAGACATTCCCGCCAAATAGCAGGATAAAATTTTTAAAAAGTTTTGGGGCTATCACAAAATAAGCCTTATCACTTTAAATCAATTTTTCAATTTCTTATCCAGAAAGAAGAATCGTCTCCACTCCAACTGGCTTGCGATATAGTTTAGTTTATTATTTTGATTTTCCCGAAGATCAACGTTCACCCGAAATAGAAAGTCAATGAAAAATACCAAGAATATTGAAATGATAAATGAGCTAATTGCGACTAAAAGAATTATCAACACACGCCGTGGTTTCGCTGGTTTGTGAGCAGGAACGGCTTTGTCTAAAATGAGGATTGTTGGTGTATCTCGATGCTCTTCTATTTTAGCTTGTTCATATAGTGGAAAAAGAATTTCTGCCAATTTTTGCTGTATTTCTACATCTCGAAAGTGACGAATATACTGCATCCCTAATTCCGGTGTTTTCTGAAAGGGCGAAAATACTTCATGGTCTTCCTGCTTTGAGGTGTTGCCATATTTCAATTCACCTAATTTTTTGTTCAATTCTAATAATTCGAGTTTTGTTTGATAAACACTCGGGTCATCTTCAGCTACAGTTTTACGAAGAATTCCAATTTCTATTTCTTTCGCTATTACGCGTGATTTAATCTCGGCTGCTGCCTGAACTGCTGCTTTTATTTGTTCAGGTAAGGCATAAACAGCGAACCTTTTTTGAAAATCTCTTAAATTTTCTTCTGCCTTTTTTAAATCTGTAAGGTTTTGGTTATACCGTTGTTCCAAAAATTCTCTATTACTTTTTGCTTCTTGAACCATCAAGTTTAAGTATATTTTATTTAGTACTTCTACTAAATAGTTTGCAATATTCGCCGCCATTAAAGAATCCGTATCATATGCAATAATTTCCAGCGCAACTTCGTCCGTCGATAGATCAACTGTAATGTTTGCTTGCAACTCTTTTATTGCATCGGTGACATCCTTTTCCTTGTACCGACGTTTTAAATCGAACCGATCAACTACATCTTCCAAACATGTTCTGCTATTAATAATCGCAATATAATTGTATAACTCATCGGAACCGCGCCCAACACCAAATCCCCCGAATGGGACCATGTTGCGTAAAACGCTTGAAATGCTAAATTGCGCTTTTTGTTTAGGAGGAATAATAACGGTTTTAGACTTGTACCAACGTGGTAAAATAAAAAACATTAAGATAAATGAAATCAGAATTATAATACCAGTAAACCAGAATATAATCTTTCGCCGTTTGATTAATACATATGCATATTCAATTAGATTAACTTCTTTAATGTCATTATACATCGGAGAATCGCTCGTTTTAATAGACATATATATTTATTTATTTTGTGACTTGAACAATTACTACGGCAATTCCAATAATAACACTCAGAACAGTTGCCGCCTGGCTTGCTATGGTCATATAGTATGAGAATGGTCGCTCTGGATCTTTTGGTACCCACACATAATCTCCATCCTCAATGGTCGTTTCGTCAGGAGCGAGCCACTGTTTATTTTTCCCTTTAATGATTTTTATGTCGCCTTCTCTAGCTCGCTCTGTGAATCCGTCGGCTTTATTCACATAATAATCAGCTTTTCGCCCCTCAACGAACGGGATGTGGCCCGGTGACACTACCTGACCAAAAACATAAATCGTTTTTTTAACAGAGGGGACAAAAATATAATCTTCACTTTGTAAAATTACGTCCTGTAGTGAATCGTTCTTTAAAAACAATTTTTCGAAGTTAACATTGACAATCTCTTTACGAAGTCTTAGCTCTGTTTCAAGACAATAATCTAAGCTATCCTCCGCCGACACACCACCCCTGGAGCTGAGGAGCCGCTCTATTTCGACATCAGAAGCTTGAACAGAGTGGCGATTTAATTCTGCCGATTTCAAAAAAGCAAACTCGGTAAATCCGCCTGCCTGATTGATAACCTCAGAAAGTTTGGTACAATTTTTCGTGATAGGATACGTTCCCGGATTCAAGACTTCACCAGAAATATATACTCGGTAATCCTCACGTAATTCTTTTTTTGCTTTCACCACGATACGATCGCCCGGCTCCAACTTGAAATCGGGCTGGGTACCATCTAATATTTTAGTGGCATCAATAATCTCGGAATATAGAATCGTTCCATCAATATTCAACCGTGTGAACTCTACACTATCCTTTAGTGCTAAACGTGTAAATCCCATTCCGATTTGGAATATATCATGGAGACTATCACCTTCAACAAATTCATAACGTCCGGGAGAATTGACTTCACCATAAATACCGATAACATTCTTAAACTGATTCTTTCGGGGTGCGATTACGATATCACCTTCACGGAGGTAAGGATTCCACCGATCATTCTTTGTCGCCAAGAATTTCACAAGATCAACCCTATCAATTGAACCATCCTTATGTTTGAGAACGATATTACGCATCGACATTTCCGGTGGAGCTTGGGACGGTTTATTAGCTTCTTCTATCGCTCGATGTACACGGTCTACAGCATTTAACGTGTACAAACCCGGTTTCAAAACACTGCCGGCAACCGTCACGATTATAGGCCTTGGCTTAACAAGTGTTGCAGTAATATCAGCTGTGAGGTATTTCTTTCTTGCCTCCGATAAAATTTTTTCTTTCGCTTTCGCCAAAGTCAGATCAGCGATCTGTACTTCTCCTATTGTCGGGATTATCAATGTTCCTTCCGGTGAGACAGTCAGTGTAAAATTAATCGGTGGACTCATCCAGATATTTACTGCAATCAAATCAGATGGACCTACAAAATATTTTTCAGGATTGATAGTGGATTCAAGTGGAATGCCCTGTTGTTGTACAACATTCAATCCTTTTTTCTCCAATGGCGAAACATCAAGTTCTTCCATCCTCTGTTTTTCTTGTGCGAACACAAAACCATATACAAGTATCATGATTGAACAGAGTTTTATAATTACTCGAGTCAAATTCAACGCGGTTGTCTCTGAAATTAACGTTGCTGATCGGTTAACGATTTCCATACATTTTCTGATAATAGTGCTTATATTCTCCGCTAATGATTCGCCGCCACCAGGATTCATGCTTCAAATACCATTCGATTGTTGTTTTTAATCCTTCTTCAAATGTCATATTCGGTTTCCAACCAAATTCTCTTTCTATCTTCGAAGCATCGATTGCGTAGCGGCGGTCGTGACCTAAACGGTCTTTCACAAATTTAATTAGACTTTCCGGTTTCTCCAAGTTCTTAAGCAATAAACGAACAATATCTATGTTTTTCCATTCATTATTCCCACCAATATTGTAAACTTCACCGACCTTCCCTCTCTGCATAACGACATCGATGGCCGCACAATGGTCTTTTACAAAAAGCCAATCCCTGACATTTAAACCATCCCCATAAACCGGCAGCGGTTTGTTATCTATTGCGTTTGCTATCATCAATGGAATTAGTTTCTCCGGGAACTGATATGGTCCATAGTTATTTGAACAACGCGTGATAACAACTGGTAATCCGAAAGTATGATAATAAGCTAACGCTATTAAATCTGCCGAAGCTTTCGATGCAGAGTATGGACTATTTGGATGAAGATGTGTTGACTCGGTAAACTTACCTGTTGCTGCTAATGAGCCATAGACTTCGTCCGTTGAAATTTGAATGAACCGCTCAACTTTATATTCCTTTGCAATATCCAGCAATACATTGGTTCCGCTAACGTTGGTTTCGATAAATATGGCAGGACCCATAATGCTGCGGTCGACGTGCGATTCGGCGGCAAAATTAATTATAATATCAACTTTAGAATCACGGATACATGATTCAACATCTGCTCGATTACATATATCTCCCCTTACAAATTGATAATGAGGATTGTTCGTGATCTCTTCTAAATTTTCTGGGTTACCCGCGTATGTAAGCTTATCCAGATTAACAACGTTATAATCCTGATGCACATCAAGCATGTACTTTACAAAATTACTTCCGATAAATCCGCAGCCGCCTGTTACTAAGATTGTCATTTGTTATTTATCATTTGTGAAAATTTAATCGAGTTGATAGATTGTGCTTGTATCGTTTTCATGGCGGGTTTCATCAACCGGCTCTTTCCGTCTTTTACCAGCAAAAAGTCGGTTTGGATAATTCGTAACCATTCCAACCGTTTCACCAATATTTTTATAAGCATGAACGACACCAGGCGGCACTAGGATGGATACCGGCTCCGATTCGCCAACAATAATAACTTTTTTATTCATGTATGTTGACGAGCCTTTTCTATTATCCCAAAGATATACTTTAAAGTTAGATGGTCCAAGAAATCCAAACAGATCCGTTTGTTCAACATGTTCATGGGGACCTCTCGCAACGTCGGGATTTGTCATCGAAATATAGCTCATCACTGGAAGAAATTCCGGCTCAAGCTCATCATCACGATAGAGTTCTATCAGCCACCCCCGATGATCGGAGCACCTTTTCAACGGTCGGATGACGACACCTTGAATTTCACCATTTCTAAACATCGAACTTTAATTGATTGAATTAAAAATCACGGAATTAAGTTACGAAATTGACCCTCTAAAGTCAACAAAATAAACGATTTTTTAGGGATTACACTTTCCAGTATTCTATACTGAACTAAAAAATAAACAAGTTTTAAACTTGTATCAAATTGGTAGGCAGATATTCCTTATTTGAGAAAACAAACTTTAATGAATCTAAAAAATATTTTAGAAAAAACCAAAGATCAGATAACCTGAACGGCTTCAACCATCAACCAGCCGACTTTCCCATCAGCCAAACGGATTTTTCTCCATTCACCAACAGCATCAAGAAACTCAACCCTTACTCCTTCATGAAGCACAAATAAATCAGTGCTCTGTGCATCCGGTGCACTTTTGACAGACACTGTTTGCGAGAATACCACAGCCCATTGCTCTTTCTGCTCACTTTGATAACGCTGGAACATATTGATAGATGACAGCACAACGATAAAGAGGGCAATAACTGTTCCGACAAATACTAACCGCTGAAACGTAACACTCCGGAGAACGAAGATGAACGCCCCACAGATCGCCGCAACCCAAAGAAAGATGATAGCTACCCACGACCATTCGCTTGAGGAAAACATATTAACAAATGATTTCCACCAGTTTATAATAAAGAGGCGTGGAATCGGTTCGATTTTATCTATTACTCTTAAATTAGCCAGCCGAAGATTATAGTTGATATCATCATCGTTTGGCGAAAGACGTTTTGCACGCTCGAAGTTCAAAATCGAAGCCGGAAGATTGTCTAGTTTGAAATACACATTACCGAGATTATAATATAGCGCCGAACTCTCGTATCCATTTTTGATAACTTGCTCGAACATCTGGACAGCTTTTTGATATTCGCCGCTGCGGTAGAGTTGATTTGCCTGCTCGAATTGAATAGCTGCTTCCTGTGCAATTGCAAGTTCACAAATAAACAAGGTGACTATTATCCAAAATTTTCTCATCACAATTTTTCCTCAATCGTCGAGATCAACTCAACTGTTTCCTGGTACGCTTGATCCATTTGAACAGCATCCGTTGCCGGAGCAAAGCGTGCGAACTCACATATCTCGATTGTTGATGTGAGTTTATTTATCACTTCTATTGGAACGCTGCGTCTTTCGAGAGTTGTGCGTACAAAATCAACCGATAAATCGGATGGAGGAATGCCTAATTTATCGGCGACATATCCCCATAGTGCACGAGAAATTTCTGTGTAAAATTCCTCTTTCTTTTTCGAATCCAAGAACTTTTTCGCTTCAGCCAATCGGCGGTGAGCCAATTTGCGTGCCTTGCGATTTCTGACCAGTATAAGATTCCCTTGTAGTTTTTCACGCCGCTTCGCGTATAGGATAAATCCGACAAATGCCAAAATTGGAGTGACAGATAAAACGAAGAACATCAGCGAGCCGATGAATGTATCTACTTTGCGACGCAATGATATCGTCTCGCTCTTAATGAAGCGAATATCTTCACCGAGCAGTTTTACGTCTTCTTTACTAATACCGACCGCATATGTTGGTGCAGTCTCAGAGCCCTTCTCAACGTTCAAAATAAATTCCGAACTACTTAGGGTTACAAAACTCTTCTTCTCAATATCAAAGAAAGCAAATTGTACCGATGAAATTTTCTGATCTCCAGGATGCCTCGGAATCAACAAATATTCGAATGTCCGACTACCGGCAATTTGATCATTTTGTTTTGTCACATTATCGGAAATCTTCGGATCATATTTCTCAATGTCTGACGTTACGTTAATGATAGGTGCTTCGAGGAGTTTTAAATTTCCTCTGCCTGAGATTTTCACTTTAAGCGTTACAGGTTCATTGGTTTTTGTCTGACGTTTATCGAGCCAAGCTTCCATCGAAAATTTGCCAACCGCACCGCCAAAACCTGCCGGCATATCGGCTGCCGGTAGAGGAAGGACGGTAATATTCAACGGCTGATTGCGAACCTTGTGACTCACATTGGCAACATTACCAAAAAATGAATCATTGAAAAACTGGTCAAAGATATCATTCGACCGCCGGCGGGATTGCACTTGAACCACACATTCAACTTCCATCTGATCGATTGTGAGTGTGCCGCTTCGCTGCGGGAAGAGTGCTGCTTTCTTAAGGATTCCAACACGATATTGCTTGCCATTTACTACCTCCGTAGAAAGCTGAACCTGTTTGGGTATATCAAGCTCTTCGCTCCAGAATCCCGTTAGAGATGGAACTTTCGTCATACTGTAATTGATGACGTTTACTCTCGTGTAAATTTTATATGTTGCAGTGATTTGTTCGCCTTGATAGACACGAGCTTTATCGACAACGACTTTGAGAAAAAGATTGTCTCCAATTTGTTTTCCGATATCTGATTCTTGCTGGGACTGTTTCGATTGCTGTTTTTGCTGCGGTGCACCTTTTGTTACTTCGATAGTGATCGGTTGTGTTTGCAATTGTTTTCCGCCATGGTTTATAAATGCGGGCGGAATTACAAATTTTCCTTCCGCTCGTGGCTGAAGAACATAACTATACGTAACCGATGCTGACATTGCGCCGTTGATGAACTGCATGTTTGTAGATTGATTCGGACCGGATAGTGTAAGGAAATCATTGAATGAAGGCGGACGGAAATTACTTCCGCTGCCCGACCCGTTCAATGTAAAAGTAATCTCAAACTGTTCTCCTATCGCAACCCTGTTCCGATCTACAGACGTTGTGAAGGTTGCATCCTGAGCATCCGCAACTATAACAACCGAGAAAAGGAGTAGAAAAATTAATCCGGTCTTTTTATTATGCTTAATATTTATCATTTGTCAGTTGTCCTGGTTATTTATTCTTTGGAGTTAATCCAAAATCTAAAATCTAAAATTACCAGTCTTTTTCTACACGTATTCTAGCCGGTACTTTCTTCTTCAATTTCTTTTGCACATCTTTCTCTTCGTTCTTTAAAGCTTCAAGAATGCGTTCTGCATCTTCTTTTGATATTTGCTGCTTTTTTTGTTGGACTTGTTGTTGTTGTTTCTCTTGCTGCTTTTGCTGTTCCTGTTTCTGCTGATCTTGCTGTTGCTGATCTTGCTGTTGCTGATCTTGTTTCTTTTGATCTTGCTTTTGGTCTTTCTTTTGATCCTGTTTCTGCTGCTGTTGTTGCTGCTGAAGCATCCGCTTGGCATATTCAAGATTGTATTTTGTGTCGACATCTTTAGAATTTAACTTCAGTGCATCTTTATATGCTGTGATGCTTTCTGGAAATTTTTGTTCTTTTACCAGCGCATTTCCAAGATTATGAAGTGCCTGTGCTTTCGTTTCTGGATCTTTATGATTTTGAGCTGCTATACGATATTGTTCCGCTGCTTCACCGTACCTCTCCTGCTTGTACAGTGCGTCACCCAAGTTGAAAGCACCTTGCTTCAGTTCTTTGTTTTTCTCAAGTGCTTTGCGGTAGCTTACTTCCGCATCCGAGTATTTATCTTTTTTATACATCTGATTCCCCTCGCGGATCAATGAGCGCTCCGATTGGGCATCAACCTGATTTAACCAGATAAAAGTTATGAATAATGTAAGAAATATTTTCATTATCGTTCTTTAAAGAATTCCCATTTTGCCATCCAGCGATTTTTCCGTTCTGAGATAAAAAACTCAAATATCAGCAACAATATAGCTGCCGCAAGAAAATATTGAAATCGATCTTCATATTCAGTAAATACTTTCGCGCCAAACTCTTTCTTCTCCATCGCTTGAATCTCTTTGAAAACCGCATCCATTTCATCTTGTTGATTCGTTGCCCTGATATAAATTCCGCCGCCTGCTTCGGCGATTTGCCGCATCCCTTGTTCATCAAGTTTAGTTAAAACTGTATTCCCGCTTTCATCTTTTTTGTACCCCGTCTGAGTATTCCCCTCATAGATCGGAATCGGTACACCATCGGGTGAACCCATTCCGATGGTATGAATAATGACGCCTTCGGTATTTGCATCCTTCGCCGCAGCGATTGCATCATCTTCGTGATTCTCACCATCAGAGATAATGATGATGACTTTGTGTTTCTTCTCACCCGTAGCGAATGATTTCATCGCAAGTTTGATCGCCGAGCCGATTGCAGTTCCGGGAATCGGAACAACATCAACATCAACCGTACTGAGAATGAGACGAGCTGCAGAATAATCGGTTGTCAGCGGGAGCTGCAAGTAACTATCCCCCGCGAAGACAATCAATCCAAGCCGGTCATTTTGAAATTTATCGATCATGTGTGAAATTTCTTGTTTAGCACTTTCAAGCCGATTCGGTTTAATGTCTTCCGCTTTCATACTGTTGGAAACATCTAACGCAATAATGATATCAACACCTTCACGTTTCACTTCTTCCATCTTCGTTCCGATCTGCGGATTAGCAGCGCCAAGAATCAATATTGCCAAAGCACTGAATGCAACAAAGAATTTCGTCATCCGCTTGTATCGACTGACCGATGGCATAAGCATCTCAAGCAGCAATGGATTACCAAAGCGTGATAATCCACGCTTGCGCATTTGTAATGCCCACCAGAAAAGGATAAGCAGGACCGGTAAGAGTGTTAGTGCATATAAATATTCAGCATGTGCGAAACGAATCATAATGGCATCACCTCTAGCTCCTCTCCTATGAGGAAAGGAGAGACGGTGTCAAGGTATCTTCCTAAAAATAGTTTGTGAAAAAATTAATTCCAATAATAAAAACAATCCTGCAAACATTGCAGCAGTGTAAAATTCTTCTTTGTGCCGGCGAAATTGAGTTACTTCGATCTTTGTTTTTTCAAGTCGATCTATTTCATCGTAGATTACCCTCAATTTTTTATTGTCAGTAGCACGATAATATTTACCGCCGGTTTGATCTGCAATTTTTTGTAATAACTGTTCATCAATCTCCACCGGAACGTTTTGATACTGTGTTCCGAATGGCGTTTGTACCGGGTACGGTGCCACCCCAATTGTACCAACACCGATTGTATAAACCCGTATACCAAATTGTTGCGCAATCCCAGCGGCGGTCATCGGATCGATAAAACCACGATTGTTGATACCATCGGTTAGGAGAACGATTACTCGACTTTTTGCTTTGCTATCTTTTAATCTACTTACGGCTGTTGCAAGCCCCATCCCGATAGCAGTTCCATCTTCTATCATTCCACTTTTAATTTCGGAAAGCAAACTTTTTATCACGCCATGATCGAGTGTGAGTGGACACTGTGTAAAACTCTCACCGGAGAAAATTACCAGTCCAATTCTATCAGTTGGCCGTCCATCAATGAAATCCATTGCAACTTTCTTTGCAGCTTCAATACGGTTCGGCCGGAAATCTTCCGCGAGCATACTTCCGGAGATATCGTTTACCAGAACGATGTCGATTCCCTCAGTCGATACATTTTCACCCCTCGATGCCGATTGAGGTCTGGCAAGTGCTATCGTCAGGAGTACTAACGCAAATACTCTAAACACAAAGAGAAGATGCCGGAATCTTTGCCGCCAACTCCTCGGAACAGAATGAAACACCTGCACCGTTGAGACCTGCAACTCAACCAACTGTTGTTTCTGTTTCTTCCAATACCAGAAAATCATCAGAGGTACGAACATGAGAAGGATAAAATATTCCGGATTGGCAAACGTCATGCTTTCACCTCTTCAATTGGCTGTTCAACTTCCGGTTCTGGTTCTTTTTTCCAGGTCGATTCTACAAACTTATAAGCAAGCGCAAGACTCGTATCGTTCTCTTCAGCCAAAGGGAGAAATTTCGCAAACTTCACGAGATCGGCACGGATTAAAATTTCTTTCAAACTCTCTTTCATCTCTTTTAAAATGATTCCATTTACCAATGCCGAAAGTATTTCATTTGAAGTCGATTCCATTGCAAGAATTTTAAAGCTTCGCTCTATATAGGTTCGAATGATATTGGTAAGCTGTGAATGATAATCCTTGATCTTTCCACGCTGCCATAGTTTTTCTGACTCAAGTGATTTTAAAGCTTCGAGAGCGACCTCATGCGCAGGACGTGGTGGTTCTTCGGGGATTAACGGTTCACCCCGCTTATGTTTTCGGATAATATATCTTGCAATCCATACAATGCCCACAACTCCAATAACAACAAGCAGATACGGCAATACATCGGCGAATGTGATCAGGACAGAGAGCGGCGGCTTTACATCTTTAATATCCTGTGTTGTATCAACTACAATTCCACCAACCATTATAGGAATGGGCGATGTCGCAACAAGAAATTTTGTCGTATCACCAATTCTTGAGTATTGAATCGGTATCGGTGGAATTATGTGCATCCCGGAATCGAACGACGTCATTATCAACGTGAGCGACTCTAACGCTAATTGATCGGTTTGTTTAACTGTTGGTTGGTCACGCTTTACAACTTCAAATCCCTCTACCGTATCAGGAAATGTTGGAAGAATAACAGTTACATCTTTTGGATGTTGAACTTCAATATGCAGCTGGAACCAATCCCCGATGAGGATGTGGTTGGAATCGACTTTTGCTGTCACCTGAACATCTTGTCCCACCGTCGACAATGTAAATAAGAAAAAGAAACCAACAATGAATGCAATCCGAAATCCCAAGCTCACCATCTTTTTTCTCTCGCTCTGAAGAAATTCATAAGCGGATTGATATACGATTGATCTATACGGATATCGATTCCATCCACACCGCATCGGCGAAGCAATTTCGTTCTTTGTTCCTGCCGATCTCTCCACCAGCGAGCATAGCGATCCATCACTCTTCGATCAGATGTATCAACCCACACCGCCTCACCTGTTTCTGCATCAATCACACGCATAAGTCCGACTTGGGTAAGCTCAGATTCTCTTGGATCAAACAACCGAACACCAATAAGATCATGTTTCCGAGCAGCGATTTTCAATGCATTGTTATATCCCTCATCAAGGAAATCCGAAATCAAAAAAGCAATACTTCGCTTCTTGATCGCACTTGTCAAATATCTTAAACCTCCGGCAAGATTTGTCTTTCGATGTATAGGTTGAAAGTCAAGAAGTTCTCTGACGATTCGTAGGATATGAGTTCTTCCTTTTTTGGGTGGAATAAATTTTTCGATGATGTCACTGAAAAAGATAACACCAACTTTATCGTTATTCTGAAGTGCAGAGAATGCAAGCACGACACATAATTCAGTAGCAATATCCTTTTTCATCTGCAGGATAGTTCCAAACTCACCCGAGCCGCTGACATCAACCAGTAGCATCACTGTTAGCTCACGCTCTTCTTCGTAAACTTTCACATATGGATGATTGAATCGGGCAGAGACATTCCAGTCAATCGTGCGGATGTCGTCGCCAAATTGATACTCACGCACCTCGCTGAATGCCATACCACGCCCCTTGAATACGCTGTGGTATTCACCGGAAAAGATTTGGTTAACCAAACCTTTTGTGCGGATTTCGATCTTTCGGACTTTCTTTATTAGTTCAGAGGTTTCCATGCAATGGTCTATGGGACTTCAATCGTATTGAGAATATCATCCACAATATTTTCGGATGTTACATTTTCCGCTTCCGCCTCATAAGTCACCGCAATCCTATGCCGCAAAACATCATGACATACCGCGCGTACATCTTCTGGTATCACATACCCGCGCCGCTTTATGAAGGCAAATGCTTTCGCGCCAAGTGCCAGGTAGATGCTTGCACGGGGTGATGCACCATAATTGATCAGGTTTGTCAGTTTATCAAGCTTATAATCTTTCGGTTTGCGTGTGGCAAATACGATATCGAGTATATATTTTTCGATCTTTTCATCCATATAAACTTCTTGAACCACCGAGCGTGCTTTCAAAATATCTGCCGGATTCACAACCGATTTCACTTGCGGCTGGGAATCAGTTAAATTTTGTCGCATGATTAAAAGCTCCTCTTCACGATTTGGATAATCAATTTTTATCTTTAACATGAAACGATCCACCTGCGCCTCGGGAAGTGGATACGTTCCCTCCTGCTCGATTGGATTCTGAGTTGCGAGCACGAGGAACGGCTCATCAAGCTTGTGTGTATTTTCACCGATGGTTATTTGCCGCTCTTGCATTGCCTCAAGAAGTGCGCTCTGCACTTTTGCGGGAGCGCGGTTGATTTCATCCGCCAAAATGAAGTTTGCAAAGATAGGACCTTTACGAACAGTGAACTCGCCATTCTTCTGATTGAAGATCATCGTTCCGATCACGTCTGCCGGAAGAAGATCGGGTGTAAACTGTATGCGCTGGAACTTCGCCTGGATTGAAGCCGCAAGTGTTTTGATGGACAAAGTTTTCGCAAGTCCCGGCACACCTTCTAGCAGCACGTGACCATTTGAGATAAGTCCGATAAGCAGCCGCTCGACCATATATTTTTGTCCTATGATAACTTTGCTTACTTCCATTTGAAGCATATCAACGAAGGCGCTCTCGCGCTGGATTTTTTCGTTGAGTAATTTAATGTCTGTCATAATAAATTGAATAATTGTTGGATTGTTTGATTGAAGATTGTATAACACAATCTTATGTAATTAGATATAAAACTCCGTTATACGGTTGACGATGATAATGCTATTTTAGTTTTTACGCTAAAACTGTATCAAATTTGCAGGGTATTTACCTCGATTGGGAACATAACTAAGTATTTAAAATTTAGGAAATTTTGGGGAGAATTACAACTTAATTGATTTGATTTTTTTACCTTGATTAGGTAACTTATAGTTGAGATTAAACGGAATCGTGTCCATTCATTGCAGATTAAGTATATATGCGGGTAAATATTTTAATACGGTTTTTAGATACTTTTTTATCTTTAATAATAATTATTGGAAGTTCAAAGGCACAAGTATCTTCCGAGTTTTGGATAAAAATAACTTCATACAGTGTAGATCGTTCATATTCGACTACGATGTATTTTGGAAACCATGTGAACGCGACCTATTGTCTCGACTCATTAAACACCACAATCCGAGAACGGAGTTGCCCACCAGATGGCTGTAATATTGTATGGGAGGATATTCCGTTACGAACTCATTGTTTCGAATTAGGATTATCAAAATACGATTTCCGAGGTATATCTACAAATATTGTACAGAAAGATACCTTCAAGTTAGTATTTTGCTCAACTCCTTTTACTCCAGAATTTCATAAATGGAGAATTGAATGGCCCGATTCAAATTATCTTAAAGCTCGCTGTGATAGCATGTCGCTATTGGGAATCTCTTCCCTCCTGGGAACACGAATAGACATGTTCAAAATTGATAGTTTAGTAATCGATAACACAGACTATTCCTTTCTCGGAGGATTCTTTATCTATAAATATGGATGCAATATCATTGATGATGTTACGTCGGAATCATTCCAATTTCCAGTAAATTACTCCCTTGACCAATCTTATCCTAATCCCTTCAATCCTACTACAATAATTAAATATCAATTACCTAACAATAGTCGAGTGACACTGAAAGTATACAATGTACTTGGGCAAGTTATTGCGACTTTGTCGGATGAAGTACAACAAACTGGATTTAAGTCGGTAACTTGGAACGCAACGGATGTATCAAGTGGTGTTTACTTTTATCGTCTCGATGCAACAAGCATAAGCGAACCGGTCAAAACATTTACACAAGTCAAGAAAATGGTGCTGGTGAGGTAAGGACATTTGTCATTGCGATTTCGACTTCAGTCGGACTTAGCAATATAACTTAAGTTTGAGTAATCAGATTGCTTCTCCCGTTCTTCGGGCGGTGTCGCAAAGACTCAAACTCTTCTTACATCTTTTCCGGCGCGTTGATACCGAGAATTGCAAATCCATTGGCAAGAACAGTCTTCGTTGCAAGGCAAAGTGCAATGCGTGCAGCAGTGATATTCAAATCCCCCCCTACAACACGATGTTCGTGGTAAAACCTGTGGTAACTACCTGCAACGTCGTGAAGATATTCTGCAAGTCGGTGCGGCTCGTATGTGGCAGCACAAGATTCAACAATATCTGGGAATTGCGATATGAGCTTCATCAAAGAAATCTCTTCTGGCTGAGTTAGCAACGATAAATCGTACGACTTTTTCACATCAACTCCCTTGCTTTCGGCAAGTCGGATGATGCTCGCTATCCGCGCGTGAGCGTATTGCAAGTAGTAAACAGGATTTGCTTCCGATTGTTCTTTTGCAAGTTTCAAATCGAAGTTCAGGTGGCTTCCTATTCCGCGCATCAGAAAGAAGTACCTCACAACATCAGCGCCAACTTCGTCTATCAGCTCATCAAGTGTTATAAAGTTTGCCTTGCGGGTCGACATCTTTACAACTTCACCTTCTTGCAAAATCGTTACAAACTGATGGATGAGAACTTTGATCTTCGATTCATCGTATCCGAGGGCTTTTATTCCGGCAAGAACATCGGGATATGTTGCAACATGGTCGGCACCAAGAACATCAATGATTAGTTCAAAACCCCTTCGGAGCTTATCACGGTGGTATGCGATATCAGGCAAACGGTAGGTCGGCTCACCTGTTGCCTTCACAATAACTTTATCTTTCTCACCGCCAAAAGCCGTTGCCTTAAACCACACTGCACCTTCCTGATCGTAAGCTAAATCTTTCTTACGGAATTCCTCAATAACCTCTTTCACCTGCCCGGTTTCGTAAAGCGTGTTCTCATTGAAGAAAACATCGTGCTTCACACAGATTCTTGCCAAAGTCTTTTTAATATCGTCAAAGATTTCCTGTTCGGCTTGCTGCTTGAATCTACCTTCGGCTGGCTCGTCTTTCAAATTCTTTTCATGAAGATCTATAAGATGTTGCGCAATTTCTTTGATATACTCGCCTTGATAATAATCTTCAGGAAACTCAATCTTTTCTCCCAATAATTCCAGATAACGCATCCGAACAGAATCACCGAGTATGCGCATCTGTCTGCCGGCATTGTTGAAGTAATATTCTCGCATAACATTGTAGCCCGTCCATTCAAGAAGTCGTGCAATCGTATCGCCGTAAACTGCACCGCGACCGTGTCCGACAGTGAGAGGTCCAGTTGGATTTGCGCTTACAAATTCAACTTGTGTCTTCAACTGCTTGCCAATGTCCGCTCTGCCGAACTGTTTGCCTTCCCGGATAATTTCCGCAAGCTGATCTTGATAGTATTTATCTGTGAAATGAAAATTGATGAACCCGGGTCCGGCAATCTCTATTTTATCAACAAGAGTTGTATCCAACTTTAACATATTCAATATTTGCTGTGCAAGCTGGCGAGGATTAGTATGCATTTGCTTCGCTGCCGTCATCGCAACATTCGTAGTAAGATCACCATGAGCAGCGATGCGGGGTTTTTCAAAAGAAGGTACAATATTTTCCGGTACACCCAACGACTTTAAAATACAAAGTAGTTGGACTTGAAGGTATTGTTTCACTTTTTCTTAGCTGTCTTGATTTTTTTGATTGGTAATTTCTTTACCGGTTCATCCTCCACGGTTTCGATCTTTGCATCTCCCCATAGTTTTTCCAGTCCATAAAATCTCCTCGCTTCTTTATGGAAAACGTGAGCGACTACGTCCACAAAATCGATCAGCACCCATTGACGGTTTGATATTCCTTCTTCGTGCCAAGGTGGCGAGCCAAGCTTTTCAGTTCCATCGATAATGGCGTCGGCTATGGCTTTCACCTGAGTATCAGAATCGGCGGAACAAACAACGAAGAAATCTGTCATGTCGGTGAGCTTCCTTAGATCTATTAGTATAACGTTGGAAGCTTTTTTGGTGAGGGCTAAACTGGCAATCTTCTTAGCAAGTGTTTTTGGTGTCAATAGTTCTCCTTATGAAAATTAATGCGATGGATTTAATTGCGTATAATCTTTTCCAATGATGACAGAGATATCAACGAAATAATCCAGGTTAAGCTGCTGAACAATGTTATTTTCTTTAACACCAAGTGCAGTGGCAACACGTCGCGCAGCGGTGAGGTCGCCAATTCTATCAA